>WNFU01010590.1_pt1 | contig 14689 bp, 13 predicted proteins | sample 5400121 | NCBI WGS metagenome assembly WNFU01 (sample SAMN13153360, study PRJNA577476) | soil metagenome | isolation source: 100 cm soil or saprolite under grassland replicate 1 | place: USA:California | collected 2016-06-15
GGGTGTTTTGCCGGAGTCCTTGCCTTTCGGTGGGTTAAGATGACGACGCGCTGGCTCGCTTGTGATAGTTCCGTCGTCTGCGATGGTATGTCGGGTCCAAGCCGAGGTAAGTAGCTGAGCGGAGAGGGGAGAGATGGAGGTCTCCAGCCAAGCAAGCCTGTTGGGTTGGAGGAGCGATCCTGCTCTTCGTCGTCACAGCGCAGCCTGAGCTCATGTCGAAGATCTCGGAGATCTCACGTCAGTACCATGACTCGCTGGCGCGTAGCCAGGAGCAGTATGAGGGGCTCTACAGCGAGCGAGCGTCTGCAACCGCCGCGTTCTATGAGGAGTTCTTCCACGACCTGATACACAGCTACGCCGGGGAGTTTGCGGACGAGCGCCGGCGGCGCCGGATCCAGGACCGCCTACTCGAAGCTGCAAATACCGACAATCTCCAGTTCGTTGCGATCGATGGCACCTGCCGACGGGAGATCTTTGCCGACTTCATCACTTTCTTCGGTGGCGCCTATGGAGCGCGCGGGGAAGTGCAGCTCACGGGCGGGCAGCACAAGCTGCGCTACAAGCGGTGGGCGCTTGATCAGGACGTGTCCATGGTGGCCTGGGTGCCCATCCCGTTCGCGCGGCTCGAAGAGGTCACGCCTGACCGGGGTGAGCAGTTTCTTGTCTCGGAGGAGGAGCGAGTCAACCTGGCATCGGTGCACACACAGGTGATGCAACTGGCCGAGATCTTCCTGGCCTTCAACACGATCCGTTCCTCCAGGCTTGACGCGCCACATGTCCTGCTCATGGACCTATCGCCCTCATCAGTGCTTGCATCGGTCGCGCGGTCTCAGCAAAGCCTCGGCCTGGAAGGCTACCCATACGAACGACGCGCGCTGACCAAGGCAGACATCACAATAGCCCTGTCTCACCCCTTCTCCGACTACTTCACCATCCCGGCGGCGAAGCGGATGGATCTCCACCGAGTGCTCCTCGCTGCCCTCCACCGAGATCCGCGTGCTGAACTGGACTTGGACGAGGTCGCTCGCGCCTCACAAGGCGCTCGGCAAGGCTTGAAGCGGGCCGCCGACTGGCTCGTGGCGCAAGGCGTCCTGACGCGTAGGACCAGCAGTCGCTATCTGCCACTCGTGGATGTTGATCACTCGTGGGCTTACACACGAGACTTTTTCCAGAACCTCTGCGAGCGCCTGTTCATCAAGAAGGACCCCGAAGCGCTGCAGTACGACGCGCCCGATGACCGTGGCATGCTCCGGCGTCGCTGGCTGGCCCCGGATGACCTGGGCTTTCTCATCGGCGTCGGGATGCGGCTGCTGATCGAAGAGTGCTGGGCGCGTAACGTGCTGCTCTACGGCATCGTCAAGGACTCTTCCTCTCGTTACCTCACCCGCAACTACCTGGGTGTGACGCTGGAGACCGGGTTCTACCCGGAATTGCGTACGCTGGCTGTGAATCTTCTGCCCTGGACCGACCGTATCTTCTGCGAGACGCTGCCCCTCATCGACGAGGAAATACTGGCGCCTTGGGCGACGATCGAGTTCGACTCTGCGTTTATGACGCTGCACCGTGAGGCTATAGATGGGGGTGGGACGAGGATTGCGGGGGTGCAAGGTCGAATCGTCAACCAGGAGCATCTGTTCATGCGGAGCCTTGGGCAGTTCTTCCTGCAGCGACGCAAGCCCACGCCACTCATGGGTCACGTCGTGTTCCTTGAGCGCCTATTGTCGCCGGTATGGGATCGGCCGGGTCGTGAGGCGGGGCCCGAAGAGATTCGGCTGGACTCCCAGGAACTCGGGAGCCTCTCCGCCTACGCCTGGCGCGACCATGACCACGACAATCCAGGCCAACGGATCATGATGTACCTCCTCTCCGTGCTGACTCGAAACCACTTCGCGGAGGCGGTCGGATACCCCGATCCGCTGCACAAAGCGGACTGGGGCGCCAAGACCATTGGGCGCGATGTGGGGGATACCATCCGCTCCTCGACCCGTTTGCTGGCGGCCAGACCTCTGAGCCGTACCTTCCGAGCAATCCGGGACGCACGCCACAGGTAGTCGGGTGATGATCTGAATGACGATTGCACATGTCAGGGTGAACAGCGGGGAGGTCTGATGTTTGTCCACGGGATGGAAGGCACCCTGATGGAACTCAGGGAAGCGCCAGAATCCCGATACCGCTACGTCGTCTGGTTCGACTATACCCGTCGCGGCATCAACGAAATCCAGGAAGGCACACTGCTTGCCGCGAAGAACTTCGCCAGCAATGGCAAGACTGATCGTTACAGCGTCCTTGAGGTCGCCACCATCCTCCCAATGCACTACGCCTTGCACGGTTCCGAGGGGGGCTATCCCGGCTTCGTGGTCGAGGCCGCCCGCAGCGCGGCCCAAGATTGGGTCGACCAGGACGACATGTCCACAGAGGAGACCACCAAGATCCGGGTCGTCGCCATTCCTACCAACCTAGAGATCATCGAGTCCGCCGACGACGAGCCAACGCTTGGCCCCGAAAGCAACATCGCCATGGTGGGCTCTCGAGTCTGGGTCCTTGACACCGAGTACTCCAACCTCGTCGCGAACCATGGCATCGACCAAGTGCATGAGCGAAGCCTCACCGTGATTGGCACCCTGGCCCGTGACGACGAGGTCGAAATCCTTATGCGCATCGAGGAGTTGTACCGGACGCACTTCGGGATATTTGGCTTCACCGGGGTGGGCAAGTCCAACCTGCTCTCGACGATCGTCGCCAAAGTGCTTACCGACGCTGACCCAACGGAGCCGCTTAAGCTCGTCTTCTTCGACCTGATGAGCGAGTACACGGCCCTGCTCGCTGATCAACTCCTGTCACCCCACATCAAGAGCCGAATCCTTACCATTGGTCGGCACACGCTCCCGGAAGGCCTGTTCCGCTACATTAACGAGCTCCCTGGCGCCCCAAGTCTCGAGGATGCCACGAGCCAACTCCGGCGCTACACGCTGCTGCCGAAGGCGCTCGTCCGGCACAAAGTGCTCATGGATGTGGCGCTGCGAGACCTCGTGGCGACGGGGGTGTACCGGTATTACCAGGAGGCAAAGAGTGTCACCGTCTACGATGTCTTCTTCACCGAGAAAGTGGTGCCCTGGAACAAGGAGCGGCGGGCGGCAAAGTTTACGCAGCGCCTGGAACTGATCAAGTCGGCCCTTCGAGCCGCCAAGCTGCAAGGAGGCTACGCGCAGAAGCGCTTCACACCGGATCTGGCCGCCCGGATCCGTGAGAGCCTCCTGGTCGAACTCGACCAACCAAGCGCCTCGGAGTTCAAGCGCGACGGCGACTTCGCCAACCATCTAGCGAAGCTGAATGAGCTTGAGACAGCGACCGGCGAATCCTTCGCCGCCGGCGTGACACTGGAGGAGATCGTTTCGGACCTCGACGACCGCGGTCATCACTCTCTCTGGGTGATCCAGTCGCACAGCCCCGGCGATCTGCGCACTTTCAGCAATGAACTGGGGAATGCTATCTACGAGAGCAGGCGGCAGCAGGGACTCATCGACCCCTTGGTCTCGTTCATCTTCGACGAGGCGGACGAGTTCATCCGGCGGGATGCCACAGGTACATACCAGGACTCGCTCGAGATCGCGCAGACGCTGGCTCGCCGCGGCCGCAAGTTCGGGCTTGGACTCGGCATCGCCACGCAGCGGATTCGCTACCTCGACACCAACATCATGGCCCAACCGCACACCTACTTCGTCTCGAAGTTGCCGCGGCTCTCCGACCGGCAGGCGGTCGCCGAGGCGTTCGGGGTGGGCGAGGAACTCTTCAATCAGACGTTCAGGTTTAAGAAGGGCCAGTGGCTGTTGATGAGCCACGATGCGACCGGGCTAGAAGTCGTTCCACTACCAGTAAAGACCCCTGATGCAAACAAACGCCTCTCCCAGTGGCTTACCACTCGCTATTCGCAAGAGTAGTCCCCTGATGGCTATCGCCCTCGCCATCTATAGCAGGGACCCTCGGCAGCGTCGACTAGTCGGCACGGCCATATCGGCTACGAAGCGGCCACCCACGGCGACCCTGGGAAGTTCCCATCATGCGCGCCACCACGCGATGCGCGCTGACACGCGGCACTCATGGCACGAAATCGAACGTGCCGGCGACCAGACACTCACCGCCCTCAGCCAGGCGATCTCGATGGCGTCCGGCTTCAACGACCCGCACTTGTGGTCCTTTCTTCTCAGCAGTAGGCACGGCGAACACACCAGGACCCTCGGCCGGCAGGGAGTTCCTCCTCCTGCTCGCCTACGGGCACGAGTGGCGCTTCAGTGCCTGGATGCGGCGTATCAGGCCTATAGCCGACTCGGTGCCCGCCGCGCCCGCCCGATGGCATGCCATCGGCCAGGCCCCCACTCCCGTACTCGGAGATCGAGGACGGCTACCAGGGTTCGATCACGAGCAGCCGCGACATCGCCACAGCCGCCCCACCACAAGCAGATCGCGGTCCGCTCTCCGAGCTGATCGCAAACCCAGTCAGATCCGGGCCACATTCGCATAAAGGAAGGGGACAGTGACCCCTCTCGCCAAGGAAGCACTCTTCGACCTTGTCGATGAGTTGCTCGTGGCAGCCGACCGCGGGGGCCTCACCGCCGACGGTCCGCAACGCAAGATCATCGAGATCCTTCCCGATGACCAAGTGCTCCAGATCCTTGCCGGACCGGGGGCTGGCAAGACGGAGATGCTGGTGTGGAGGATCCTCTATGAGCTCTTCCCCATGTGCATGATGTGCGTGTCGGGACACTTCACAGCCTGTGCGACACGCTCCTTGCCGAATTCGACGAGGGATACATGGCCGCGGCTACCGAGGTCATCGACGAGATCGAGACGAGGGTTCGTCTGGCCCGGAACATGCGGTGGGTCTTCAGGTCCGCCACTTACCCTGACTTACTCGGCACTGTTCTCAGGTGCGAACCGCTCGTTGCGCTCTTCCGTGCTCCTTGGAAGGACTCCTCCTGGCCGACGCGGGTCGTCGATCAGGTCACCTATCTCATGTCCCTTCTTGCTCAGCAGACCGAGACCTGGACTCCCCGCTGCGGAATGACTGGCCAACTCAACGGGGTCGAGGTCCGTTTCGCAGTGGCTGGCCTGACTGAGTGGCTCGCCGCGCTTCAGCGCAAGTGGCAGCAGTACCTCGACAGCCAGCAGGTCCTGGACTTCGCCACGATCCAGAAGCGATTCCTGGAGCGTCAGTCAAGTATCGTATCTGAACTCGACCATATCTTCGTCGACGAGTTTCAGGATACAAATCCCATCCAATTCGAGATCCACACTAACTGGGTAAGGGCCGCTGGCGTCCGCCTCACTGTCGTAGGCGATGACGACCAGGGGCTGTACCGCTTCCGCGGATCCGACATCCGGTGCTTCATCGGTCTCGAAGCAGCCTGCCTCGATGCCGGTGCACGGTATCGCCTCGAGCGACTTGAGAAGAACTGGCGTAGCACTGGCAACATCGTGAAGTTCTCCCAGGAGTTCAAGGGCAATACCGTCCTTCGCCCGCCAATCTCGATGAAGAAGAGGATTTCTCCCGGAACCCCGGAGAAAGGCGAGCCCGTCAGACTTCTCCAGGGAGCCTGGCTTGATATATGCCGCGTTGTTGCTGACGAGGTTGCGGCCCTGGGAGCGGGCCGCGTACCGGACGACGCCCAGCCAGCAGCGCCGACCGTCGCGCTCCTGATGTTCTCGACGAGTGAGAGATCCTCAAGGCGAGCTGACAGCCCTGCCACCCAGATGCGAGCGGCGCTGGAGTCGCTCGGGCTGCGGGTGGACAACCCGAGGAACAAGATGGCAGCAGCGAAGGGCAGCCCGGTGTACGAGCTGCTCGCGCTCATCTCATATCTCATCGACCCAGTGACGAAGGCTCCCGCGGGCGTGAACGGTCGTCCAGTTGAAGTTTGGGCGAGTTGCAGCAGGTCTGACTACGCGCGATGGGCTACTTCGGCGCGCCCGGGTTTCAACGTTGCCGATGACCATGCTTCGATCCAGAAGGGTTTCCGTAAGCAGGATGGAACCATTGGTACAGGCGGCTCCTACAGCGGACCTCTCCTTGCGTACGTGGATGAGATCCGCGATCGCTTGCTCGATGAGACCCGTCGGTACGAAGGCACCGGGAAGAACCCACCTCGCCTCACGCTGTCCGGCTTCGTTGCTCGCCTACTCAGCTTCCCCCAGTATCGGCGGGTCGGGTTCACGCCTTCCCTATTTCGCGAGGCGCTGTTCACAGCTCTCTTGGAATCGAACATCGCCCCGAGCAGGAGGACGACGAAGTCTCTCGACGAACCGTTGATGCCAACTGTTGACAGCGACGGCCTGATTGTCTGGGACGCTCAGTTTTGGACCTTGCTAAACACCTTTGGGACGATCGTGAATAACATCCCGATGGACGATCCCGAAGTGGAGGCGTTCTCGGATAATGCGGTCGCCATGCTTACCTTTCACCAAGCCAAGGGGCTGGAGTTCGACCATGTCTACGTCGCCCTCACCGGCCGCGACCCATCGCCCAACGCCGTACTCCAAACCCTCCTGTTCAGCGGTGACATCCCCGAGTACACGGTCGAACAGGGGGTTGTGGTGAGCAAAGATCAGGTCGTGGTCGACCTGGCCGAAGCAGACCGCGCGCGAGAGGTCTACGTGGCGCTGACTCGGGCCAAGAAGGCGCTCACGATCCTCGACGCCTCGGATGATGACCGCACGTTCATGAATTTGCACGAGGCGATCGAGGTCGTGTTTGCCGACATTGATTCGTCCACACACCCCACCAATCCCGACATCAGCATCCGGAGTTTTGCTCAATGAACGATGTTGTCGAGGTTTCGTACACCGGCGATCTGCTTGCTCATCGGCGGTGCAGTCGGGCTTGGGCCTACGAGAAGCACGTCGGGTTTCGGCCCTACGAACTCGTGCAGGCAATGGAGGGCCGGCTGATCCATCATGCCATGGAATGGCTCACTCGACAGCACCACGAAGTTCACGACGGGGACCGCCACGCAACCTTTCCCGAGCTGAAGGATCAACTACATCGTCACTTCCGGGTGCTGTGGGCCCAGGGTGTACGAACCGCCTTTGAGACGAAAGAGAATACGATCAACCGGGTCCTCGGCAACCTCTACCCGCAGGAGAAGATCGACCCCGTTGTGAAGGCAGTCGTGGAAGGGGCGATGCACGCTGAGTACCCAATCCGGGCTGTTCGCCAAGTCCTCCCTGCCGACTATGCAGGAAAATCAAAAATTCTCCTCACCGGCATCGTGGATCTCGTTGTTCAGCATCAGTCGCCGCTCCGCTATGACTGGACATGGGAATGGGACTGCATAGACAACTTACAGTCCGGCAGGCGGGTACAGAGGCAGGTGCAGGCGAACGTAGGCGACGAGGAGATCTGGGACTACAAGGGCACTCGTGCCGGTAACCTGTACGTGGCTGACTACGTCCGACAGGTGCTCACTTACGCGGCCCTGTATCGCGAACGAATGGGTCAGTATCCGGCTCGTTGTGTGCTGTTCTTTGTGAACGAGACAGATAAGCGCCGAAAGCTTCTCGCGGTCGAGGTGAACGAAGTGGTGGTCGAGGCTGCACTTGCCTGGACGCACGGTCAGGTACGGGAGTTGCTCGGGACTGTGCGTCAGTTCGAACGCGATCCGCTATCGATCGACGGCGGAGAACTCGAAGCCCGCGGCGATCCTTTGGCAGAACGAATCAGCACCGAACTGAAAAAGCAATGCACAGCGTGCGGGCTTCGCTTCGACTGCACCGCCTATGCCGAGTACCTCAGGGCCGCTGGTGGCGGCAACATTCGTGACATCGACATCTACGATGTCCGCAAGAACTGAGGCTAGCTGACCTGAGTCCATTGGAGCGTAATTGCCGGTCACTGACAATCCACAGCGAAGCCGTTGGCTTGGGGCCTCCAGGAGAAGCGCTGCGCAAGGTGAACGACGTCGGCAGTGATACCTGACAGGATGTCGCTTTCCTGCAAGTCTGATTGTGGCAACACCACGTCGAAGAGCAGTCAGTTGTCGACGTCAACATGACCGTTCTGCGGACCAGGCGCCTATGCGGTATCGGAAACCGCAACGGACAGTCAGGCGCGGTACTTGATTGGGTCCGTCGCTCCCGCCTCGGCGAAGCCCTTCAGCCGCAAGAGGCATGAGTCACAACTCCCGCAGGCGTGCCCTTCCGGTGACGGGTCGTAGCAACTGCTCGTTAGGCCATAGTCGATGCCAAGCTGGAGACCGTGGCGGATGATTTCCGCCTTCGTGAGGTTGATGAGCGGCGTGTGGATATGCAGGTGCTGCCGGCCTTCGACGCCTGCTTTGGTTGCAAGGTTCGCCATCGTGGTGTATGCGTCGATGTACTCAGGGCGGCAGTCCGGATAGCCGCTGTAATCGAGCGCATTGACGCCGATGAAGATGTCGCTGGCGGCAAGCACCTCCGCCCAGGCGAGCGCAAATGACAAGAAGATGGTGTTGCGTGCTGGGACGTAGGTGATCGGGATGCCCTCGCTGATTTCCGCCAAAGCACGCGCCTTTGGGACTTCGGCGTCGCTGGTGAGGGCCGACCCACCAAAGAGCCGTAGGTCGATGTCGGCGATGACATGCTGCCGGACGCCGAGCGCGGCGGCGACGCGTGTGGCCGCCTGAAGCTCGATACTGTGGCGCTGCCCGTAGTGGAAACTGAGCGCGTACGGCGCGAAGTCTGCATCCTTGGCAATGGCGAGCACGGTCGTGGAGTCAAGACCACCGCTGAGTAGGACTACTGCGGGCGTCTTTGAGCCCATGCCGCCTACCTTTCTGTCGGTCGGGGTGCGTTCGCCTGTAACTGAAACTGCGCTTGCATCTCGTGAGCCATGCTCCGCAGTTAGCTCGGGCTCTGTGACAGGACTTGGACGGAAAACGTTGCAGCGGTACATTGACAGCGTGCATGCAGTTGCGCAAGCCAGGAGGGCGCAAGCGTCACGATCACATGCTGCAAGTGACTAAGACAAGGGGTGGTCGAGTGCAGATCGTTGTGACCTGCACGAGTCGCAAGCGCCGCCCGGTCCCCATGGGGCTACGCTTCCGGACCATCTCTGCCTCAACGGCCCCGGTACGCCATGCGATGTGGGCGCAGGCGCTGCGAGACGCTCCAGTGGATGTTGTTGCGGCCACTGACCTGTACGGCGGCGATAGCTGGCAAATCGCACGGTCCCTGCCTGCCCAGGCCAGCGGAAACGATGCCGCTGGCAGGGCTGAGCTGTGGGTTGCCTCGGCCGGCTACGGCTTGGTCAACGAGTCAGCACTCCTGAAACCCTACGCAGCGACGTTTGCAGGTCGGCATCCTGACACGGTGATTCACCCCGGCGATCCGGGTGATCAGCGCAGCAGGGCTCGCCGGTGGTGGCAACTCCTCACCAGCGATCCTGGTCCTGACCGATACGCGCCGCGGTCGCTGGCCGCCCTTGCCGCAACACATTCCGGCGAACTCTTGCTAGTCGTTGCCTCAGCATCGTATTTGGCCGCGCTAGCCGATGACCTCGTCGCCGCCCGCAACGCCCTGGCAGCCCCTGAACACTTGCTGATCGTCTCGGTGGGCGGCTGCCTCGGTGGGCTGCTTGCCAACAACCTGCTACCAGCCGATGCGCGGTTGCGCATGCTGGTCGGTGGGACGTTGTCGGCGCTGAACCTACGGGTGAGCCGTTGGCTGCTGGAGCGCGTCGGGCCGGGCAAGTTGACACTGCCCGCCGTACACGCTGAGCTTGCCCGGGCGCTTGCCGCCCTGGAGGCTTGGACGCCTGCGACGGGCACACGGCTGAGCAACACAGAGGTTCGCCAGTTCATCCTGAGCGCGCAAGCGGAACAACCGGGCCTGTCGCGTACGGCTTTGCTCCGGCGGCTTCGCGCTGCGGGGTACGCCTGCGAGCAAGCCCGATTCGCGGCGATCATGCGATCGGCGGAGGAGTCCTTAGATGGCCCGGCGTAGGCGCTCGGCGGCCCCGGTGAGACGGGAGATGCTGCGACGGCGAGCACTCATGATCGAGCAGCCACCGCAGGAGCGGCTGTATGTCTTCGCGTTGTCGGCCAGCGAAGTTCTTGAGATCGCTGAGATCTCGCGGGTGGGGCGCGGTGAGGCGGGGGAGCTTCTCGGCTATCAGCGGCCAACTGTTCGACGCCATGTCGACAACATCGTCGACTATCTCAACAGCGATACCCCACTGTTCCCTCATGCGCTCATCCTCGCGTTGCCCTCGACGGTGGACTTCACCATGGGACGCGGCCCGAGGAACGACCAAGACCTGGCGGTGGCTGGTCACCTGTCCATTCCGCTACCGCGGCCGGGGGAGCCGAAGCCAGCCTGGATCGTTGACGGCCAACAACGCGCCCTTGCGCTGGCCAAGTGCAGCAAGCCAGACTTGCGTATCCCGGTAACCGCATTTATTGCCGACACTGTCGACGTGCAGCGCAACCAGTTTGTGTTGCTCAATACCACCCGTCGACTCCCCCCTGGGCTGGTCACTGAACTGCTGCCAGAGGTGTCGGTGCCGATCTCGCCGTACCTGTCAGCTCGGAAGCTGCCCGCGGAGCTGTGCGACTATCTCAACCGCACGCCAAGCTCTCCCTTCTATCAGTTGATCCGCCGCGCCTCCACGCCAGAGGCGGAGCGTGGCAGCGCAGTGGTGGCGGACAACTCGCTGGTCCGAGCGTTGGAGGGGAATCTGCGGGAAGGCGGCTGCCTGTTCCCCTACCGAGATCTGGCAACCGAGACGAGCGACACCGAGGCGATCTGGGCGCTGCTGCTGGTCTGGTGGGGTGGAGTGAAGGCGAGCTTCCGGGAGGCGTGGGGCAAGCCCGCTGACAAGAGCCGGTTGATGCACGGAGTGGGCATCCGCGCGATGGGCCGGCTGATGGACACAGTCATGGCGCCTACCAACCAGTCGCGTCCCAGGACCGCCGAGGACGTCTCCCGCGAGCTCTCGGTGCTCGTGCCGCTTTGCCGATGGACCGACGGACTCTGGGAGGAGCTCAACGGCCGGCCGTGGAACGAGTTGCAAAACCTGCCATCACACATCTCGCTGCTGTCGAACTACCTGGTCCGTGCATATGTGCGGGAACGGACCGGTGCCCGGTGAAGTTCTTCTTTCCGGACAGCCAAGATCAGATCGCCCCAGACTTCGACTTCCTCGCCGAACGGCACAGCCCTCACCGGCTGCGCCAACTCGACGACCACTACGCACACGAGGCGCTTGCGGCACCCGCCTACGACGGCGTGCTGGTCTCCAAGACCATCGTCGACGGCTTCAGCGGGACCGCTAAGTACAGCGACGCCCAACGTCGTCAGCTCCACCGGCTCAACGTGCGTGGCTTCTTTCGGCTTGACCATCCCGGCCGGCCAAGCTTGGAGGCGATGGGAGACTGCGGCGCGTTCACCTATCGCGATCTCGCAACTCCCCCCTACACCGTCGATGAGGTGCTCGACTTCTACGAACAGTACGGGTTCGACTATGGCGTGTCAGTAGATCACGTCATCTTATGTCCGCTGCAGCCCGACCGGGCCAGTGTGGTGCCGGACGAGTTCACTGCGCGGCAAGCGCTCACTCTCGAACTTGCCGCTGACTTTCTGCGAGGCCACCGAGCCCGCAACGCCACGTTCACGCCGCTTGGGGTCGCGCAAGGATGGAGCCCCGGGTCGTACGCGGGCGCGGTTGCGGCGTTGCAGCGCATGGGCTACCAGCACGTCGCCGTGGGTGGCATGGTTCCGCTCAAGACCCGCGACATCCTCAAGTGCCTCGCCGCCATCGACACGGTCCGCGACCCGGCCACCCAACTTCACCTGCTCGGGATCACCCGCTGCGACCATGTCGAGGCGTTCGCGGGGTACGGGGTAAGCAGTTTCGACAGCACCTCCCCGTTCCGCCAAGCGTTCAAGGACGACAGCGACAACTACTACACCCTCCAACGTCCGTACACCGCCCTGCGCGTCCCCCAACTGCAAGGCAACACCAAGCTGAATCAAGCCATCGCCGCCGGAGCGATCGACCAGCGCGCCGCCCGGAACGCAGAGCGTCACTGTCTTGACCTGCTGCGACGGTTCGAGCGCGGCGAGGTGCCGGTCGACGACGTGCTGGAGGCGCTCGCCACCTACGAGACGATCTACCAGCCAAGTCGCTCTCGCATCGACGCCTACCGGGAAACGCTGGAGGCTGCGCCGTGGAGGTCATGCACCTGCGGGATATGCGCGCCGCTCGGCGTCCAGGTGGCGATCTTCCGCGGCGCCGAGCGTAACAAGCGCCGTGGCTTCCACAACCTTGCTATCTTCCGCCGGCAACTGGTCGGGCGACTGGCGACGTTAGCGCGACCAGTACAGCCAGCCACCGCCTGGCCGTCCGCAGCCCAGCCAGCCAGTGGGCACGACCGCGCCGTGTGCCTGACCAAGACCAGTAGAGGATGATCATGGCTGACTGCTACGAACTGCACTTGCCGGCGCTGGAGATCCGCCAAGGCCCCCGCACGCTATATTCCTTTGCCGTAGACGGTAAGCAGTTGGAGTTGTTTACGGCCGTGGCGCGCACACGCCGCGACGCCCACGCCAGGCTCGAGGGTTACCAGCGGCCAGAGGTCATCTCCCACATCGAGTCGATCCGCCGCTACCTCGAATCCCCTGCACCGCTGATCCCCAACGCGCTGGTGGTCGCCTTCGATGCCAGCGTGTGGTTCAAGGCAAGCAATAGCCGTACCTCGGTTGGCTATGCCCGGCCCGGCACTCTAGTCGTGCCGGTCGATGAAAGCTGGTCAGAGGAGGAGAAGCCAGGCTGGCTTGTCGACGGGCAGCAGCGCGCCGCTGCCATCCGGGAGGCAGCGGTCGATGCGTTTCCCGTGTGCGTGACGGCGTTCATCACTCCCCATGTCGCCGAGCAGCGCGCGCAGTTCATTCTCGTCAACTCCACCAAGCCGCTCCCAAAGAGCCTGCTGTATGAACTGCTGCCAGTTACTGCTGGCAGGCTGCCGGAGCACTTGCAGCGCCGCCAACTCGCCGCCGCACTGCTAGAGCGGCTCAACTATGACGAAGACTCCCCCCTGCAACACCGCGTCCGAACCATCACCAATCCCACAGGGATTATCAAGGACAACTCACTGCTGCGCGCCCTCGACAACGGCATCAGCTATGGTGCCCTGTTCCGCTTCCGCGACCCAGCCACCGGTCGCGGCGATGTCGAGGCAATGCTCGGAGTGCTCAAGGCGTTCTGGGGCGCGGTCCGGCAAGTCTTCCCGAAGGCATGGGAACTCCCGCCCCGCAGGTCCCGGCTTGTGCACGGCGCCGGGATCATCAGCCTCGGCTATCTCATGGACTCCATTGACCATCGCCACCGCCAGCACCGCGACGCCACCCCGACACTAGACGACTTCGCCGCGCACCTCCGGTTGGTGACCGATGTGTGCGCGTGGACCAGCGGCGAATGGGCCTTGCCCAAAGGGTCACGCCGATGGGACGAGATCCAAAATACCCCCAAGGACACTCGGCTCCTCAGTGACTATCTGACCAGCCAGTACGATCAGCGCGCACCAGTCCCGCCAACATCGCGAGCACGGAACCCCAGACGGTCACCACTGCGAGGCTGACATGTACACCATCAGCAAGCGGTTCGCGTTTTCGGCCTCTCACGAGCTCACCGACCTGCCCACCGACCATCCCTGCCATCGCTTGCACGGGCACAACTATGAGGTGGAACTTGTCCTGGCCAGTACCAACCTTGACGACACCGGGTTCGTGGTCGACTACGGTCGGCTCGATGCGTTCAAGCAGTTCCTCGACGCATGCCTGGACCACCGGCACCTCAATGACACCCTTGGTGCGCAGCCGTCGGCTGAGCTACTCGCCAGGTGGCTATTCGAATGGTGTTCGGCAAACGTCGAGCCAGCCATCGCGGAACGACTGCGGGCAGTCAGGGTGAGCGAGACCCCACGAACCTGGGCCGAGTACGCACCATGAGCGCCACGCTGCTGGTCGCAGAGATCTTCGGGCCGACCTTCCAAGGCGAGGGCCCCTCGGCTGGGCAGCAGGCTGCCTTCGTCCGCCTGAGCCGTTGCAACCTCACCTGCCAGTGGTGCGACACTCCCTACACCTGGGACTGGCGACGCTTCGACCCCGCCAAGGAAGCAACCCGACTATCCATCGAGCAGATCACCAAAGAGTTGGACGCGATCGACGCGCCGATCGTGGTCATCACCGGCGGTGAGCCCCTCCTCCAGCAGCACAGCCTCGAACCCCTAATCGAAACCTGCCGCCAGGCCGGGCGAGCAATCGAACTCGAGACCAACGGCACTATTGCGCCCAGCCCGGCTCTGCTCATCAGCGTTACCCGGTTCAATGTTTCACCCAAACTCGCCAACAGCGGCATACCTCGAAGCCGGCGCATCCGACCTGAGGCGTTGCGCACGCTCGCTGCCAGCGGCACCGCGGTCTTCAAATTCGTCGTGGAGGACACGACGGACCTCCAGGAGATCACCGCGTTGCAGCGCGAATTCGGCCTCACATCGGTCTGGGTGATGCCACAGGGCGACGATCCCGATCGCGTCCTCGCCGTGATGCGCGCGGTCGCCACCGATGTGCTGTCCGGTGGATGGAACCTCACAAGCCGCCTACACGTCCTGCTCTGGGGTGACGTGCGCGGACGTTAGCCGAAGTCTTCTCGGCGTCCGTC
>WNFU01009732.1_pt1 | contig 14687 bp, 11 predicted proteins | sample 5400121 | NCBI WGS metagenome assembly WNFU01 (sample SAMN13153360, study PRJNA577476) | soil metagenome | isolation source: 100 cm soil or saprolite under grassland replicate 1 | place: USA:California | collected 2016-06-15
AAGAATCCAAGAGGAAGCGTCATCTTGTCTGAGTCCAGCTCAGTAGGATTTTGCGCGATCGGAGCGGCAGTGATGGTCTATCCTGATGGCATTTGGTATGCGCAGGTTCAGGCCCGAGATGTTCCGGAAATTGTTTAGCGATGATAGTAGTGTCCTAGGGTTGTGTTGTCCGGGGCAGTAGCCCGACCGTGAGGGAGGGCTCAGATTGAGGGCATGGAATAGCGGAGCCCTCCCTCACGGTCGGGCTACTGCCCCAGTCCATGCTTCGAATCCTATTAACACAACTTTAGGACACTACTGCGATGATGATGCCGGCGCTCGGTCAGATGACTGTGTGTTAACATACTCTGCAAAATTACTCGCTTAATTTTCTAGTTTTGATGGCTGACCTTCCTTCTAACGCGAACATGGAAAAGCTTGAGGCACTGGCGCCCGTCATCACTGCACCTATTCGCCACCACGTTTTCGTCTGTACCGGAAAATCCTGTTCGGCGGTTGACAGTGCACTCGTCAAAGCGGAATTTGAGCGCGAACTCCTCGCTCGCGGAATTCTGTTTGGTAAAGAGAAGAAGGGTAAGAATCCAAGAGGAAGCGTCATCTTGTCTGAGTCCAGCTCAGTAGGATTTTGCGCGATCGGAGCGGCAGTGATGGTCTATCCTGATGGCATTTGGTATGGACAGGTCCGAGCTGAGGATGTTCGGGAGATTGTGGAAGAACATCTGGTGAACGGACGCGTGGTTCAGCGCCTGGCTTTATTGCGGGTTCCATCAGAAGGAAGGCGGGATTCTACGGCAATTGATAGCTTTGATCGAGCGGATTGGGAAGCGTGAGGGCTTCAGAACAAATTGCTCATCCCGTTAGCTTTCTCTCCTAATCTTCTCCAGACCACTCTGCTAGTTGACGTTCCTGGATTGCCTCGAGTTCAGGGAGCGCCACCATATCCTTAGCACGGCCAGCGGTACGCTTTGCCACTATTAGTTTCTTGATTTCAAGAACTGGAAACGAATAGCCAAACAACTCAAAGGTGAAATTCATACCTCGTCGCAAGGTCTCCACGTCCAGAATAAATGGCAGGTCGGGTGGAGCGTTACGTAGCTTCGCATTGACTGATAGGAGCGCTGTTGCTAACCTCGCCAGATTTTCCGCGTTTCTCGCATAGCAAACATCAAGATCGTTGGTAAGGATTGTCGAACCGTAGAGAGTTGCCGCCACTCCACCGATGATCACGCACTCAACTGCATGTTCGCCGAGCAGCCTGAGCGGCGCTTCAATTATTTTGATTATCGGCGGCGGCATCCCTTGGGCCCAATCTCCGCGCCGAGGCTTTCAGCCTCGCTACACCTATTATGAACTCGTCCAGTTTGCGAATTCTCTCCTCGGGAGTGAGACGCAGATTCTCAAGCGTCAGCGTCAAGTCTATTCCAAACTCAACCGCGTGCGCTGCCGCCGAACCGGGTGGAGGATTGAGGAAATAGTCTTCGTCTTCGACGTTCATGGTGAGAGTAGTATAGCACTTCAGACGAGGTCTCCATCCTGGTTGCCAGGGAAGACCGGGATTGTCTTTTCTCGTTACCGAATGCAGTACGGTTGGCTTCTGCGCCATCGGACCGGCGGTGATGGTCTACCCTGATGGAAATTTGGTTGCGCAAGTTCAGGCCAGCGATGTTCCGGAAATTGTGCAAGAACATCTCGTGAAGGGACGGGTGGTTGAACGACTGGCGTTGCTAAAAGTGCCGTCAGAAGGGAAGCAGGATTCAACGGGAATAGATAGAGTTGATCGAGCGGATTGGGAAGCCTGAAAGCTTTCTGTGGGGTTAATCCTTGACACGTTTTGGGTGCTTACTATCTGACCTAATTAAGCGTCGCACTGGGGAGTGTTTTAGTTAGTCGTTTGTTTTGACTTGCACTGACCGATTGGCCCGACACCAACAATGATTGAATCTTCGTCCGGGAGAGAGCACTATAAAGATCTGCACCTCGTTCAGAAAACGCCGCCATCGTGTTGCACGCTGTTTCCCTGTCCTTCGCCGTCGCGCATGGTAAGGCTTCACTGCGTTCTGCAACTTGGCGTCAAGGCTGTTTATTAATGCCTTGCGTCAGGTTGAAGGAGTGGACGAGCTGAGCTAAATCTGCAATCTGAATCTTGATTTTACCGTTTCATGACATTGTTGCTGCCCCCATTAGCGACCCAGATGTTAGCCCCATCAAAGGCGAGCTTTTCCGGAAAAGAACCAACAGGGTACGTGCCGAGGAGCGCGCCGTCGCTCGCCCGCAGCTTTGTGACATCGCTGCTATAGGCATTAGCGACCCAGATGTTCACGCCATCGAAGACGAGGCTTCTTGGGACGTTGCCAACTGCATAAGTGCCCAAAACTGTGCCGTCTGCTCGCAGCTTCATAACATTGTTGCTGCCTTCATTAGCGACCCACATGTTGGCGCCATCAAAGGTGATTCCATATGGATTAGAGCCCACCGTGTACGTGCCGAGGAGTGCACCGTCGCTCGCCCGCAGCTTCCATACATTGTTGCCACCGTGATTAGTGACCCAGACATTCGTTCCATCAATGGCAACCGAAAGTGGATTGGCGCCGACGGTGTAAGTGCCGATGAGTGCGCCATCGTTTGCCCCAAGCTTCATAATGTTGCCACCGCCGGAATTAGTGACCCAGATATTAGTTCCATCAAAGGCGATCCCAAATGGATTAGAGCCAACCGTATAACTGCCGATGAGTGTGCCGTCGCTCGCCTGTAGCTTCGATAAACTGCCGCTGCCGTAATTAGCGACCCACATGTTGGCCCCATCAAAGGCGATCCCAGTTGGAAGAGAGCCGACAGGGTACGTGCCGAGGAGTGCACCGTCGCTCGCCCGCAGCTTCATAACGTTGTCGCTGAGTTCATTACCGACCCACATGCTCGCCCCATCAAATGCTAAGGCTATTGGTTTATTGCCGACTGCGAAAGCGCTGGTTGTAGTGTTTGCATCGTACCAACGTAACATCGCAATCTGCTGCGTATTTGCTTTCGGAGGCGCGGTGGTCGCTGAGATTGTAAGCGTATTGCCGGAAGGACTGATCGTGACGTTATCACCTGCCGCCAGCGTCACAGTGTCAGCGACGCCGTTGATATTTCTTACGACCGTGCCAGCGGTTAACTTGTTTCCGTCAAGCGAGGCAATCCATGAAGGGTCCGAGTAACTGGCTGTTGTTACAACACCATTGGGCGTACTCACCACGGTCAGAGGTGAGCCGGTGCTTCCATTTCCACTCAACGTGGAATCGTGGTTGACATTGGATGAGATGTTCGTACTGCCACTGACAGTGAGATTGCCGTTAACCGTCACGTTGCCGTCGAACTGTCCAGCCGATCCGCCCATGTTAGAGACATGCAGCTTTGCCTGTGGTGTAGGTGTTCCAACTCCAACATTGCTGTTACTGGCAACGCGAAGAGACTCGTTGCCTTGAATCTGAAGCGAGATATAGCCCGGTGAAGGATTATTGCCGGCATAGGCGCCGTTGGTGTTGAGAAAGCACCGTTCACGCTGTTGTAGTCCGGGGCCGTTGCGCCGGCACTCAGCTTTACTGATCCACCTGGGTAGTAGAAACCACCAGGATCTAGAGAAAGGTATCCGCCGGTCGAACCCCCGTTGCCCGATGTCCCCTGAAATGTTAGGGGGGAGCCCGCCGTACCCGTTATTTTTCCGTTCTGAAGGTTTACGTTGGTTGTTGTGACCTGGGTCGCATTTATCGCGCCAGCAGAGAAGTTACCGGCCGAATCGCGTTTGACGATTGCGTTCGCGGTATTCGCGCTGGTTGCGCCATTCGTCGCATCTATCGCACTCGCGACACTAGCCGCATTCCTGCCGCCAACAAACGATACGACGGTCGCATTCTGTGCTCCGGTAACATCACCAGCGAGAGAGCCCGTAAAGTTGGTTGCGGTATCTGCCGTTGTCGCGTGAATAGCGTTGGTAGCCGTGAGGTTTGCAGCACCAGTTACGCTGAGGTTTCCGTTGATCGTCACATTGCCATCGAATCGTCCCGCATTGGTACCGACCACGTGAAGCTTTGCCTGTGGCGCTGAGGTGCCAACGCCGACGCTGGCGTTATTTCCCAATACAACTGAGTTATTCTGAGTGACTACCGCATTGGCTCCAAGTGCAGTGGCATTGGTGATGCCCGATGCTCCGTTTGAGTTAGCACCAATGAACGTGTTGTTTAGTTCCGTGGTGTTGGATAGGCCAGAGCTGACTCCGAAGAAGGAGTTGCTGCCGCCTGTCGTATTGTTGAAACCGGCGTTGCTTCCGAAGAAAACATTGCCGTTGGCTGAAGTTGTGTGGTAACCGGCCCCGCTTCCAAAGAAAGTATTATTGTTCCCTATGGTATTCAGATTTCCTGCGACAACGCCAAAAAAAGAATTGGATTGGCCCGTTGTATTTGAGGAGCCTGCTTGTAGGCCGAAGAAAGAATTGGAAAAGCCTGAGGTGTTGGAGAAGCCGGCGGAGAACCCGAAGAATGAGTTTGTGTTCCCAGTGGTGTTAAAACGACCTGCGTTGCCACCGAAGAAGGAGTTTCTATCGCCGGTCGTGTTGCTGCTGCCGGCAGTAAAGCCTGCGAACAGGTTAAGTCTGGCTAAGTCGGCGCTCAGCACTCTGTTGCCTCCAATGTTGTATTGTGATGTTGTATTTATAGGGCCTGTGGTTGTCAGCCCGCCACCGACTGCGAGCTTGTCACTCGGATTTGTGACATTGATACCTATGTTGCCAGCACTCTCGGTGATCACAGAATCTCCGATTATGCCGATGCCACTCTTGCTTACGCCAGCCCACTTTGTGACCCGTCCGACGGTTGATGGAGTCTGCACTGATGGTGGATCGGGTTTTGTGATTGGAGTCGGTGTCGGAGTTGGCGTCTGCGCACTGGCCCATACAGATGTGAGCGTCAACACGATAATTGCGGTAAAACATTTTGACATGACGCGCAACTGGTGTCGCAGTCTCCGGTATGCTTGTGTATGCATTTAAAACCTCCTGGTAGACATTTAAGATCGATAACGTAAGAGGCCGCCGGCGCGGACTTCCGCGGCGACGGCCTCCGAGTGGTTCGGTCAGCCGAAAATGTTTATTGTGAAAACTACGTCTTAAGTTATGACTAACTCATGACGCGAACTTGACCTTCTTCTTGATTACCTCTGCAAGGACCGGCAGCCCGTCCTGAATCTTCAACAACTCGATCTCACCGTGCTGCAACTCTGCGCAGTAGCGGACAAACGCGCGCCAGGCGGGATGAAGCGACTTGTCGGGGACACATTCTTCTCTCGTTAACGCTCCCGCGAGTTTGGATTGATCGCTTCTATCTCTCATCGTTCTTGAGAATTATACTTGTCAGCCGGCTCTGAATTTTCATCTATTCGACCTCAGTTCTTTCCGTAATCGGCAGCAAGCCCAAGCTCACGGTAAGTACCTTGAGACGAACATGTAGGAACCGACAGGGCCAACGCCAACAATCTTTCCATCGGTTGGTTGCACAACGACGGCAGCTCCGTCACCACCATTCGCGGTCACATCCACGGCCACTACACCATTGCCTAACAATCCGAACGAAGCGTCACGACTTCCATCAACATTGAACCTCATAAGCACCACGTGAAGAGCCTTCCTATCGAGACCGCTGATGTAGGCATTGTAGGCATTTCCAAAAGTCAGAATCTTGCCGTCAGCCTGAAAAGCCAAACCATAGAAATTATTAATACCGCCGTAAATATCCACGACCTGTTTGCCGCCCGAAAAGCTCCCGTCGAGGCCTCCATCCTGCGTGTAGCGTACAACGGCGGAATCACTAACATATGCGCCACAGGGGCTACCCGAATTAATATTCCCAACTGCAACGATTCGGTTACCGGAATCGACTTGTATCTTCATGAGTCGATCATCCAGCCCGGTGAAATCAGTCGTCACGATGCCGTTGGTTCCGAAAGTTGTGTCTGTCGAGCCGTCGGGCCTGAGCCGCATCAGACTCCAATCTAGATAACCATTCGAATTAGCTCTGGATGTACCTCCGACTACAATCCTTTCCTCGCCAGTGACGGCAGGCACTCGCTGAAAGGCAAGACTCTTGCCGCTGCTGGTACCGTTTTTTCCACCGCTCGCATTTACTACCAGCTTAGCACCCGAGCCAAAGCTGGAATCGAGCGAGCCATTCGAGTTCAAACGCGCAACGCCAAACTGATTATTCGCGCTTCCGAAGAGAACCAGTTTCCCGTCTGACTGTTGTCCGAGGTCATATCCTGCAGCGCTATACCTGCTACTGAAATTCACTCTGACGATCCCGCCGCTGCCGAAAGTGGAATCGAGTGTGCCGTCAACGTGGTATCGAACTGCGGCCATATCCTGGCTGTTGTTGGCTGCCCCGCCAACGACGATTTTGCCGTCGGGTTGCAGGAGCACCGCTCTAGCCCAATCGCTGACGCTGGTGACGGCCGTCACCGTATAGCCAAGACGAAGTAGCGGATTGAGTGGGTCTGGGTCGCCAAAAGAGGTGTCGAGGCTGCCGTCGGCGTTAAAGCGGAGCACGACGAAGTCGTAGCCGGTGGATGCGGAATTAGCCTGTGCAGCGACGACGATTTTACCGTCGGGTTGGATCACGACTGCATTCGCTCCTTCTCCTGACGTCGGAAGATCTGTCGTCACAAAGCCATTGCCCCCGAAGGTGGTATCAAAACATCCGGACGCAAAGTCGTAGCACTTGCTGTCGCTCGTCGGGGCAGGTTGCAAAGCCGGACATGCCGCCTGGCCTTTTGCGGTAACCGCAAACAACTCAGTCCCTTTGCCACCGCGGCCATCGGAGTTCAGGACCTGAATATCGAAGTTCGCTATGACAGCCGTATCGGAAACGGTGATGTTGGCGGTCAGCTCGGTGCTGCTGACGAACGCGGTGGAGTTGACTGTTACGCCGCCGGGATCGGTCGTGCCGGTCACGAACCACTTCGCCTTAGCGCCATTCTTGAAGCCCTTGCCTGTTACTTTCACGTTCAGGTTTATCGTGCCCTGTTCGGCCGCTGGAGGATCAGCAGCATTCACTTGAATCTGCTGCGCCTCGGCGGTTTGACTGTTGGCGCTAAGAAAAATGACTAATCCAAGTGCGAGACACACTAAGATGACGCGGGGGGTTGTTTTAGGCATCATTTTTTCTCCGGGGGTCGTTTGTCCCAGTCGCCGGTCGTGGGAGTAATTTAAAAAGTTCGCTGTGTTACACGGACACGCGCTCGGGTTTTCCGCTCTGTTTTAATTATGTATGCAAGAACCAATCTTTCATTTCGCCTGTTGCCCAGGGCGGGTCACTTCATCTCTCCAACCAGGACGAAGGAACCCCAGTAGTACGGGTGTGCGTAAGGCCCGCTGGCTGCGCGCATTTTGCGTTGAGCCCGCGCCAGCGCAGTGGCCTTGTCGGTTTGGCGCAAGTGGCCGTAGAAGCTGTGCATCATCGTCCCCGCAGAACGGTCGTTGACCTCCCACAGACTGGCCAGCACCGAAGGCGTGCCCGCAAACAGAAACGCGCGGGTGAGACCTACAAGATCGTCGCCGGCGGGAACCTCGGTGAAATATCCGCTGCCAAGCGCCGTGTCGCAGGCGCTGAGCGTGACTAGTTTCGCGTTAAGTTTTAGGCCGAGGATCTCGTGCACTTCCATTCGCCCATCCTCTTGAGCATCCGGTTCCAGCATAACGCCCGAGAGAAGGGGATTGAGCTTATTGAAGTATCCGTGTGTTGCCAGATGGATAACATCGTACTGACCTGCGAGGCGCTTGAACGAGCTTTCGGTGGCTTGAGTACCAACCAGCACCTTATGTTGCTGTGGAAAGAAATTGGAAACGTCTTGCGACTCCTGGCGGGCATACATCAATCGAGTGTTGGCGGGCGCCAGGGCCAAGACCGACCTTGCGGCTCCGCGTCGGTCGTCCTGATAAACGAGAGCTGCCGCAGCCGGCAAATACGCCAGCGTGTAGTCTTCAATCAGCACCTTGTGCCGGTTACCCGAGTGGGCCAGTAGTGCCGCAAACGGCACGTAATGAAGCGCGGCGTGAGGAACGATGTAGAGGCGATTCACATCGCGCAGCCATCCGGCGGCCTCGACAGGCCCGATCAATACTTTGTACAAACTGGCGGCTGGCAGTTGCCACTCATTTGTGTTCTTGCGCAGCACTAGATCACGCAGCAGCTCAACTTTGGCTTGTAGGTCCGCTGAGCGAATAGGCACTGTGCTCGCGTGCAAGCCATCAGAAGTGAGGACAAAGATTACCAGGTTGTCTCGAGCGAGCACGTACTCAATCAACGCTGTACCACGAGCGAGTTGCCTCTGCACTTCGATCGTCGAGGGCACCGTCAACGCGCGCACTGACGCATAGACCTGGTCTGCCGGCAGAAGATCATCCAAAAAATTCTGGTAGTCGCGTTCGGCTTCTATCAATTCGTTTGAGAATACCTCGAAGGCCTGGCGTTTCTGTTCCGGGCGCGGCTTGGAACTCTCTTCCTCAATTTGACGTTGCAAGTCGCGAATACGGCTCCGAAGTGTGGCTTCAGTCTGACGTTGGACCTCGCCGCGTATGGGCGGCTGTCCACGATCCAGCAGCTCAAGATAACTACGCGCACGCAGGCGCTCGGCGAAGCTGAAAGCCTCATTAACGCGTTTCAGTTTCAGGAGCAACTCCACCAGCGCCACATAGACCTGGTATTTGTCTTCGATGTAACCAGCCCGAAATCGTTCCTCCCGTAGCTCACTACGGACCGACTCAATAGTTCTGACGGCGTTTTGATAAGCTGCAAGCGCTTCCTCGTTCCGTTGCCGGGTTTCGAGAGACTGACCACGTCCGTACGCCAACCGCCAGATGATCTCGGGATCAGCCGTCTCGCGTTCTATCTCTTCACCCGACGAAAAATACTGGAGTGCTTCCTCGTCGTGGCTGCGCGCACGTTCTATTTCGCCCTGCGCATACATGGCTTCCAATTCGAGCGGCCGCGCCTCAATGGCTTCAGCGATCTCACGAGCCTGTTTCGCTTCTTGCGCCGCCAGATCGAGTTGCTTCAAATCGCGATAGGTAAATGCGAGTTGAATGCGCGCTGTTGCCGTGCTGGCGCGATCCTTCATTTCAATAGCTCTGGCCAGGGCATCTTTATAGAGCGCAGCGGCTTCATTGAATCTCTTCCGCCGCCATTCAAGATTACCCAGGGAGATGAGATTTACGGTGAGGCCGCGCGCGTGGCCGATTGTGCGTGAAAGGTCGAGCGCGCGCCGAAAATCTTTCTCCGCTGAAGCGCTGTCACCCAGACGGACTTCAAGTGCTCCCAGGTCATTCAGGGCTTCGATCAATGGCTGGTTTAATTCCGCCTGTTCGTAGGTTTGCAGAGCCCGACGATATTGGCTGAGTGCTTCGGTATACTTTCCCAGCTGCACGAACGCGCTCGCCTTTCCTTTTTGCCAGAGCGCTTCTTCTTTCTTTAGAGAAGCCTCGCGCGCTAGTTGAAGCGCCCGATCAAAATACTGGATAGCTTCGCCGATGCGTCCAAGGCCCAGGTAGCAAAGGGCGATGTTTCCGAGATCCAGACTGGTTTCAGCCTTCAGTTTTAAGCGTTCGTCTATCTCCAGTGCCTGCTGGTAATGACTCAGTGCCTCTTTGTATTCTCCGAGCAAGAGATTCGTGCCGCCGAGATTACCGATTGCATCACTGATACCGCGCTCAAAGCCGGTTCCCTTGTAGAGCTCGAGGGCTTGCCGATACTCGTCGAGCGAGCCCCGGTACTCTCCGAGCTCGTCTTGCACCAGGCCCAGGTTGTTATGAGCTGAGGCTTCCAGCACACGGTCGCCCAATTGATTGCCAAGCGCGATGGCCTCATTGAAAAACTCAATGGCCTGGGGATACTGGCCCATCTCCCAGTGGAGCAGACCGAGATGACTAAGCGTCTTGCCTTCCTCAATGCGGTCGCCCAGTTTTTGTTTCATCGCCAGGGCTTGTTTGAGATATTCGAGGGCTTTCGCATGATCGCCGAACTTTTTATAGCAGTTGCCGATCAAGCCCAACGTTACAGCCTCGGCTCTTTCATCCTTGCCCTGGCGGAAGAGCGCCAGTGCTTTTTCAAACTCGGGAAGTGCAACGCGAGCGCCCTGTTCTGAATACAACTGGCGAGCATGGGCCAGGACCTCGCTGGCTTTTTGTGTTGCCGCCGACGGCTGAACGCCGGTGGGTGAAGAGCTCAGTGCCGTCGTTTGAGCATTCGCCACTGCGACCAATAACAAATGGCCGGCCAACAAAAGGACAGACGCTGGGACAAGTTTCTTGAGCACGTGCGGATTCTATTGCTGATCAAAGATACTGGAGACTTCCGGCTTTGCTTTCAGCTCCGTAGGAGCGCGATGTTTATAGCTTGAGACGGCAGCAAGTTTACCAAGCTCCGTAGGAGCGGCAGTTGAATTACATTGCGCTCCTACGGAGCCGGATCAAGTTGAACCATCGTTTCTGTAAACATTAGGTGCCTACGACACCAGGGCGTTATTTGGTCATTGACTCATGCGTTCGGCACGAATCCTCAGTTGCAAACTAACTATTTCTCGGCGACTCGGAAACCTATGACGCTGGACTTCGCAGCTTTGCCCTGACGCAAATGCGCACGAGCAACCACGAAGTATTTTGTTCCCGGCACAAGCGGAACAGTGGAGCTAAGCTTCAGCTTAGTGTCCTCGGTCTGTCCTTCAAACACAAGGTCGCCTTCAGCTGACATAACCCGCACTTCGTAAAAGATGGCTTCGGATACTGGCTGCCAACGAACCTCGAGGTCTTCGCGGCGAACGACTGCACCATCGCGTGGCGAGGTCAATTTCGGAACAAAATCTCCTGCGGTCATGCCGCGCACCACGGGCTTCTCGGTAGATTTCGCTTTCGGTGTTTGCGCTGGTTGCGTGGGTTCCGGCGACAACGTGGGTGAGGGAACTGCTATCCGGGGCGAGGTAATCGGCTCGAGCGAAGTTTGCTGGGCCAGGAGCGTTTCGCTGGGACGGGAACCTGAATCCAGCGTGCGCCGTTGGAGGGCAATAACAACAACCAGAAGAGCGAGACATGCGACGGCCCCACTGACTGCCACCCAGCGCCATCCCCAGTTGATACCTTTGCTGGGCTTCCGAGTCACCAGCTTGCGCGCTCCTGAGAGCAGGTTTGCAGGCACTTCCTCGGAGTTCGGCCAATCCGCAGATTGCGTGAGGAAAGCCACCTGGCTGAGACAGAAATCACAGTCGCCAATATGCGCTTCTATGGAATTCCTGGTTGAGCTGCTAAATTTCTGACCCACGTAGGCCGCCAGTTGAATTTCATCAGGGCAGCGCCAGCCACGACGCCTGGCTCGGCTGGGTCTAGCTTGTAGCAGTTTCTTAACCTCTGATTCTTCCATTTGTTGGAAATGCAACCTCTATGAGTCTTTCACGGACAGTCGCCGTGCTTTTCCGCAAAGTCGCTGGATTACTCGAACTCTTGCCGCAATTTTCCCAATACAGTTTTAATCTGTCTTTCAACTCGCTGCGCGTTGCCAAGATCAAGTAGTTTTGCTACCTGCTCCAGCGTTAACTCTTGTTCGAATCTTAGGCGTATGAGCAACCGTTCGCGCTGTGGCAGGCGATCAAGCGCTCGCCTTAGGGTGGTCGCCCTTTCCCTTAAAAGAGCGTTAGCTTCAGGACTCGGCGCCGCATCAGGAACATTGGCGTGAGCAACAGTTTCATCGAAGCTTGCAGGTGTCTGACTCGCTTGTCGGGAAATGCGAGCATCAAGCAGTCGGCGCTGCTTCGTAGTCAACTCCTGTTCGATTCGGGCGCTGCGTTCAGCGAGTTGCGCATGCGTCATGTCGGGGAAGGTCGAGCGCAGCGATTGAAATGTCTCGTCGAAAGAGAGTCGACGTTCGTACAGGCGGCGAAAGACCTCCTGGTCCAAAGCTGAAAGACGGGAGATGGACTTGAAAAGGCGATACCTGCCAAACTGCGTGCGCCGCCAATCCAGGCAAAGATTTCGCACGACAGCGCGCAGCCAGGTCGAAAAGACTGCAGGACCCTGTGGTCGAAACTTTCGTAATCTTAGGAGAGAATTCGCGCTCAGACGCTCACAGACAAACTGAAAGCAATCGGCAACGACATCGGAATCACCTTCGACGTGCCGAACGACCTGAAGGATAGTAGCTGAGTACTCATCAAGGAACAGTCTCCATGCCTCTTCGAGGTTGCGTGAGCTTATCTGTCCAAGAAGGCTGTCGAAGGATTGTTGCGGCATTGGTTCGAGTGTGCCGAATTGCCAAGACCCTACTGCTCTTAGTCAAATCGCGAAAAGAAAGTCGGCCTTTTGAACCGTGGATGCAAGTCACTCTATTTGCTAAGGACTTGGATGCCTTGTTCGTGTGTCTTTTTAGGAGGAAAACTCGACTTCGGCTTCTGGGCCTAAGAGAATTCTCGCAGTGTCGCAGCGCTCCGGGCGTATGAGCGGCCGATTGTACTACCGAGGTGCCCCCTTTACTAGAGGGAAAATCGTAAGTTGGCTCGGTCCTGAAAAGACGCAGTAGCGATCCTCCGAAACCGATGTTTGAGGAGATTTATGATGTTTGAATCTGCTAATTAGTGGGACCGTGGTTGTTCCTATGACGCTGCATCTGCTATGGCCTTTGATTTCCAGCGCAGCACGGGCTTCCGAGCGGCAGCAGCTTCGTCGAGTCGGCCGATGCGAGTTGAATGAGGGGCTTTCAATACGAGATCAGGATCTTCGACGGCTTCGCGCGCGATCGAGCGCATGGCATCTATAAACTGATCCAGTTCCTGCCTTCCGACGGATTCCGTCGGCTCGATCAACATCGCTCCCTGAACAATTAACGGAAAATAAATCGTCATCGGATGAAAGCCGTAATCGATCAGGCGCTTGGCGATGTCAAGCGTGTGCACGCCTTTCCGAGTTTGTCGCTTATCTGTAAAAACCACTTCGTGCATCGGCGGACTATCAAAGGGTTTTTCGTAATCGCTGGTTAACCCATGGGCGATGTAGCGAGCATTGAGGACCGCTGCTTCAGTTGCTTCGCGCAATCCGTCGTATCCGTGAGTCTGAATGTAAGCCAGAGCCCGCAGCATCATTCCGTAGTTACCAAAGAAGGCTTTAACTCGGCCGATTGATTGCGGGTAGTTGAAATCAAGTTTGAAAACAGAGTCTGGGGTCCGGAGTCCGGAGTCTGGAGTTCGAACCTCGTCGCCGATGCTTTGGGTTCGGATGATTCTCGGGACCGGCAAAAATGGTTCGAGTTCCTTCGTGCAACAGCAGGGGCCGCAGCCCGGACCGCCACCACCATGCGGCGTGGAAAACGTCTTGTGCAAGTTGAGATGGATGACGTCGACGCCCATGTCACCCGGCCGCGCCACGCCTACCAGCGCGTTCATGTTGGCGCCGTCCATGTAAACAAGTCCGCCCGCCTCGTGCACGATCCGGCAAATCTCCTGGATGTTCTTTTCGAAGAGCCCAAGCGTGTTGGGGTTCGTTAGCATGAGCCCGGCAACGTCGCCAACCGCACACACCTCGCGAAGGTGATCGAGATCCGTCAGGCCTTCAGGAGTAGAGCGAATAGTTTTAACCGAAAAGCCGGACAAATGAGCTGACGCTGGATTGGTCCCGTGCGCGGAATCAGGAATCAGCATCGTGCGACGTTTGGCAGACACCTCGGCACCGTCGCGCGCATCGATGTGGGCGCGGATAATCATCACGCCGGTCATCTCACCGTGAGCGCCCGCCGCAGGTTGCAGTGAAATTCCGGGCAGCCCCGTTATCTCCGCCAAGTCCTCTTGCAACTTGTAAATGACTTCGAGCGCGCCCTGCGCATCTTCCGCTTCGCATAGCGGGTGGAGTGCGGCGAAGCCGGGAATCCGCGCGACCTTTTCATTCAAACGCGAATTGTATTTCATCGTGCAGGAGCCGAGCGGGTACATGCCTTGATCGATCGAGAAGTTCCAGGTAGACATGCGCACGAAGTGGCGAATCACATCGACCTCACTTACTTCCGGCACACCTTCCAGATCGTCGTCGCGGCACAATGTCACCAATCGGTTGTTCATCCACATCGAGCGGCGGTAAACGATAGCCGATGCGGCCGGGTTGTGAACGTTCAAAGATTAGAGCTTCGTTCGGGTTGATATGGGCAGTAACTTTGGTGATGTTGGATGTCATGAAACCGGTGTGTAGCCTCTACGTCTAAGCCTTGGTTTTACGCATTTCTTTTGGGAAGGTTTGCGCTTTAGCCGCCTGGGGTTGCCGTACGAATCAACCAGTACAGCTGGCGGAGCTTTAAGAATTATCGGTGTCGTACATGATGCAGTCGTCGGGCAATCCCTATTAAATCCACCAATACTTACGGTCGCTGTCACAGGTTGACCGTCGCTCGGCAGGCTGACCTTGATGTCCTTTGTTCCTTGACCCTCAATAATACTTCCCGCGGATACCTCCCAATTGTAGGTCAGAACCAGACTGGGATTAAGATTGTTAACTGTTGCCGTAAACGTGATCGATTTCCCAACATCGCCAGGACAAGAAACGCTGATAGTGGGGCAAGGATTATTATGTTGAGTAGACTTGTCTCCTCCCAGCGAAATTCCACCCCTAATCGCCGGAATTTGTGCGGGTCCGGTTACAAGGG
>WNFU01009150.1_pt1 | contig 14684 bp, 16 predicted proteins | sample 5400121 | NCBI WGS metagenome assembly WNFU01 (sample SAMN13153360, study PRJNA577476) | soil metagenome | isolation source: 100 cm soil or saprolite under grassland replicate 1 | place: USA:California | collected 2016-06-15
GCGAGCTCCTGGGGGAGGGGCTGACGACCGTTTCGGTCAAGGAAGGGCTGAGCCAGCACTCGGCGCGCCAGCTTCCGGCGCAGCGGGCGCGCGAGCTGATCGAGGACGGGGCCAAGCGGGCGCTCTCCGACCTGAAGGCCGTCCCGCCTTACGACCCGGGGAAGCCGTGCGAGATCGAAGTCGATTTCAAGGTCACGGACGCGGCGCGAGACTACGGACGCAAGGCCGGCGTCGAGCAGACGGGACCGAGGACGATCGTCTCCCGCGCCGATGACTGGTGGTCAGCGTGGCAGCAGTTCTTCTTCTGATCCAGCACTAACACTCGATTCGTCCTAGTCGCCCTCGCCCTTCTTCCCGTGCTTCTCGTGGCCTTTCGCCTTGCCCTTGCCCTTGCCGTGCTTGACGGGCGGTGAGACGACAGGCGCAGGCGCCGTCGTCGGCGGCTGGGTCAACGGCCTGCTCGGTGGGGGCTTGGTCACGCCGCTGTGGCCGGAGGAGAGGAAAACCGCGGCCAGCCCACCGCCTGCAAGCAGTGCGGCGGCGGCGGCTGAGGGAAGCAAGACAGATCGCCGCAGTCGGCGCGGCCGCCGCAGGGCGACCGTCGGCGCCTCGGCGGGCACCGCGACCGCAGTCGGCGCCTCGCCTTCGAGGGCGCCGGTGAGGTCGTCGACGAGCGCCTGCGCGCTTGGGTAGCGGTAAGCGGGATCCTTGGCGAGAGCGCGGGCGAAGACCGCGTCGACTTCGACGGGAAGGTCGGTCCGCTCGGACGGGGACGGGGGCGGCTCGTGCACGTGCGCGGTGGCCTCCGCCGTCAGCGTCGTGCGCTCGAAGGGCCTCGCGCCCGTGAGCAGCTCGTAGGCCACGACCCCGAGCCCGTAGACGTCGCTCACCGGCGTCGCCTCCTCGCCCTGAGCCTGCTCGGGCGAGAGGTACCCCGCGGTGCCGAGGATCGTCCCGGTTGCGGTCACGCCGCCCGCCGCCTCGTCGAGCACGCGCGCGATCCCGAAATCCGCGACGTAGAGCTCGTCGGCGTCGTCGAGGAGGAAGTTGCCGGGCTTGACGTCGCGGTGGACGATTCCCTCGGCGTGGGCCGCGTCGAGCGCCGCGGCCGCCTGCCCGAGCCAGACGAGCGCCTGGGCCCGGTCGACTCCGCCGGCCTTGATCCGCTCTGCGACCGTTCCGCCCTCGAGCAGCTCCATCACGATGAAGGGGCTTCCCTCCCACTCGCCGACGTCGAAGATCGTGACGACGTGCGGCCTCCCGGAGAGCCTTGCGGCGGTCAGCGCCTCACGCTTGAAGCGCTCGCGGATCTCTTTGTCATCGGTGAAGCGCGCGGCGAGAACCTTGATTGCGACCTTGCGGCCGAGCTCGGTGTCCTCGGCCGCGTAGACGTCCGCCATTCCCCCGCTCGCGATCCGCTGCGAGCCGGAGTAGCGGGGCGGGAGGGCGTGCGTCTTTACAGCCATGCGCATTACGTAGCCGTGTTGCCCAGAACGAAACACGCCGTGATTGAGAGTGAGAAGATGCGCAAGTGAGGGAATACGTTGTCGCCGCTGACGACCTCGAGCCGATCCGGGCGGAGGGCGATACCGCGGAGACTCGCGTTGCCTTCGACTCCACTCGGGGGTCGGGAGTGCTCGAGCAGCGGGTCGTCAGGTTCGAGCCGGGGCGGTCGCAGCCCCAGCCGCTCGCCAGCCTGCAGGGGATTCTCTACATCGTGTCGGGCGCGGGAAGCCTCGAGGTCGACGGGCGAACGCATTCCCTCGAGCCCGAGATGGGCGCATACTGCGTTGGGGAGTCGTTCGTAGTCGACAACCCGGGGCCGGCCGACCTCGTTGCCGTTCTCGTCACCGCTCCCGGGCGCGACGGGCTGGAAGCGGATCCCGACCGGCGCACGATCCGGCTGGCCGACCGGTCACCGCTTCCGGCTGGGACCGACCGGGAGTTCCGCTATCTCGTGAATGCCGATCTCGGCTGTCCCGACGTGACCCAGTTCGTGGGCACGATCCCGCCCGGACGGGCACCAACGCATAGCCATGTCTACGACGAGGTCGTCTACGTCCTCGAAGGAAGCGGACAGCTGCACATCAACGGCGGCAGCTTCCCCCTGGCTCCAGGGTCATGCCTGCATCTGCCGGCGCTGGTCGATCACGCCCTCGAGAACTCGACCGACGCCTCGATGCGAGTGCTCGGGGTCTTCCATCCCTCGGGCGATCCCGCCTCGAGGGCGTCCGAAGCCAACGAATAGCGCGATACTGCGTCTTAAGGGGAATGCAGCAGAAACGATCAGGAGGGATGAGATGAGGAAACTCGTTGTATTCGCGGCTGTGGCGATCACCGTCGCCGCCGTGACGACGGCCGCTTTGGGGTCGAGCCAGGCTCCGAGGAAGGTCGCCACCCATTTCCGGTACATCAAGTGCGGGACGAGCGTAACGCTCGGTGTCGCCGCACCGATCACAGGCGACGCAGCGTCGCTCGGGCTGCAGCAGCTCAGGTGGACGCAGTTCTTCGTCAAGCGCTACAACAAGTCGCACAAGAGGAAGATCCACCTCGTCCAGGGCGACACACAGCTTCCGAACACGGCGCAGGCACTTGCCGTGGCGCATCAGTTCGGGTCGAACGCGAAGATGCTCGGCCTGGTCGGGCCCGCCGGGAGCCAGGAGGTCCAGGACACCATGGGCGTGTTCAAGAAGCACGGACCGACGCCCGTCTCTGGCTCGGCGACGCGTGTCGCGCTCACGCGTGGGAAGCCCGGAAAGCCCCGCGAGACTCCGGTCGGCAAGTTCTTCCGCACGGTGCCGAACGACGACCAGCAGGGTGCCCACGTAGTGAGCTACATGACGAAGGAGCTGAAGAAGAAGCGGGTCTACATCATCGACGACGAAGAGTCGTACAGCACGGGTCTCGCCGACTACGTGCAGTTGCTGCTCAACAAGGTGCCGGGCACCAAGGTGACTCGGGATCATGTGAGCCAGACGGTCTCCGATTTCTCGTCGCTGATCACCCGCATCCCGGGGAACACCCAGATCGTGTACATCCCGTGGCAGCTTGCCTCCAAGGCGCAGCTGTTCTACAACCAGCTGCGTGCCGCGGGTAAGAGCGCGATCGTGTTCGGCTCGGACGGGCTCTTCGCCCCGGATACGTTCAAGGGCAACGGCTCGTACGTGTCGGCCTTCCCGATCGACTTCAGCAGCCCGGAGCTGAAGGCTTACAAGAAGGCGCACGGCGGCAAGGAGGAGGCCTTCGGGCTTCCGAGCTACACGGCGGCGCTGGTCAACGCGACCGCCATCAACATGGCGTGCAAGGACGGCAAGGCCTCGCGCGAGGAAGTGCGCAAGGACCTCCTGAAGGTGAACCTGACCGCGAAGCAGTCGCTGCTCGGCTTCCCGGTCAAGTTCCTGACCAAGAACTTCGGGGCGTCCCAGGGGCCAGGCGACATGGCGGCACCTGCCGACTTCGCGATCTTCCACATCGTGAACGGCAAGTACGTCCGCGTCGCGTAGCGACAGGACAAACGTCTAAAGCGAGCGAGCGGCCCACCTGTGTGGGCCGCTCGCTTTTTTGCGAACCTTCGCGCCTTGCACGTCCCACTCCTCAACATCATCGACACCGTCCGTTCCCTCGGCTGGGGAGGAGCCTTTGAGCTGTTTCGGAACGGGATCGTCCTCGGGAGCCTCTATGCGCTGATCGCGCTCGGCTACACGATGGTGTACGGGATCCTCAAGCTCCTGAACTTCGCCCACGGCGACGTCTACATGGTCGGGGCCTTCCTCGGCTACGGCGTGCTCACCCAGCTCGGGGGCCCGCTGGCTCCGAGCATCCCGCTGGTGCTGCTCCTGATCCTCATGTTCCTCGGCGCCATGCTCGGCGCCGGAGTGCTCGGCGTCGTCGTGGAGCGCTTCGCCTACAAGCCGCTGCGGAATGCTCCCCGAATCGCGCCGCTGATCAGCGCCTTAGGCGTCGCGTTCTTCCTCGAGAACAGCGTGCTGCTCCTGACCGGCGGGAACCGCTACAACTACTCCGCCTTCGAGCTCGGCGGAAACGCCGACACGGGAGTGCCGGGACCGCTCTTCCGTCCCGCCTTCAGCGTCATGGGCCGGCCGGTGACCGTCGTCCAGGTGCTGGTGGTGGCGACGAGCATCGCGCTGATGATCGCGCTCACACTGCTCGTCTCACGGACGCGCCTCGGGAAGGCGATGCGGGCGACGGCCTACGACCGCGAGGCCGCCTCGATGATGGGGATCGACACCGACCGCGTGATCACGTCCACGTTCTTCATCGGTTCCGTCCTCGCCGGCGCCGCCGGTGTCATGTTCGGCCTTTACATCGGCGAGACCTACCACTTCATGGGCTTCCTCGCCGGCTTGAAGGCGTTCACCGCCGCCGTCGTGGGTGGGATCGGAAGCATTCCGGGAGCGATGGTCGGCGGCCTTCTGATCGGTCTCACCGAGGCGTACGCGGCCGGCTATGTCGGAGGACAGTGGTCCGATCTCGTCGTGTTCGGGATCCTCATCCTCTTCATGCTCCTGCGGCCGAGCGGGCTGTTCGGATCGAGGGCGATCCAGAAGGTGTAGGCGGATGTCCGAGAGACCAGAGGTGCCCGAGCGCCCCGACGTGACCGACCGGCCTCAGATCGGCGTCGACGAGTGGGTAGCGGAGGCCGAGGAGCGCGTCGAGCGCCGACGAGGGTTGGGCGCTCTACTCGGGCGCGGCTGGAAGACGACGCCGCCTCCTGCGAAGCTGCTCCTCCTCCTGGCTGTGGCGGGGACGCTCCCGTTCTGGCTGAACGAGGGCGACCTCTTCTCCTACGGGCTCTACACGCTGCTGTACGCGACGCTTGCGCTCGGGCTCAACATCGTCGTCGGCTTCGCCGGCCTGCTCGACCTCGGCTACGTCGCCTTCTACGGGGTCGGCGCCTATTCCTACGCCCTGCTCTCCTCGAACCATTACGGGATCCACTGGCAGGCGGAGCTCACGATCCCGATCGCCGTCGCCGGCACGGCCCTCGTGGGGCTGGTGCTCGGATTCTCCTCCCGCCGGCTGCTCGGCGACTACCTCGCGATCGTGACCCTGTTCTTCGGACAGGCGTTCGTCGCCTTCACCAACAACGCCAATCCGCATGTCGCGGGCAAGGGCCTCACGGGGGGACCGAACGGCATTCCGGGAGTCGACCCGCTCGACTTCTTCGGCTACAAGCTCCACTCGACCAAGCAGTACGTCTACTTCCTCTTGATCGTGCTCGCCCTCGTGGCGGCCGGGCTGTATTTCCTCGAACACTCGCGAACAGGCCGTGCCTGGAAGGCGTTGCGCGAGGATCCGCTCGCGGCCGAGGTGATGGGCATGCCCGTGAACCGTCTCAAGCTGCTCGCCTTCATCTTCGGGGCCGGGACGGCGGGGCTCTGCGGCACGATCTTCGCCGCCGTCCAGACGGGCACGGTCTCCGGCAACTTCGACGTCTCTCTCCTGATCACTCTCTACGCGATCGTGATTCTCGGCGGCACTGGGAGCATCGCGGGGGTGATCATCGGCGCGATCGTCATCAACGTCTCGTTCCAGTTCCTCGCCCCTTCGAACGACCATCCCGAGCTGAAGAGGTGGCTCTTCTACGGCGTGCTCATCCTCCTCATTACGAGGATGCGTCCCTGGACGCGGGCAGCCGTCGTTCTCGCGGGGACGGCGGCGTTCGGCTTCGCCCTACACGCGTTGCTCGGCGCGTTCGCACCCTCCTGGACGGCCGGATCAGCCGTCGATGCCGGGTCGGCTGCGCACGCGATCGCCGGATGGGTCGTGATTCCGCGCGGCCACGCGGGCTTCCATACTTTGGCCTACATCGGGCTCGTGGCGGCGATCGTCGCCTTGTCGCAGCTAAGGGACTGGTGGCGCGCTGCCGGACTGATCCCCACGCTCTACCTCGTGGCGGTGGTGTGGGAGAACGTCCTTGTCGAGCAGCCGTCGGTGACGCGCCTGATCCTCTTCGGCGCGATTCTCATCGCACTGATGAACGCCCGGCCGCAGGGGCTGCTCGGAACCGCGCGCGTGGAGATCGTGTGACGACGCTACTCGAGTTGAAGGGGCTCTCGAAATCCTTCGGGGGACTGCGAGTGATCGAGAACCTCGACCTGGTCGTCAACGAGGGCGAGATCGTGAGCGTGATCGGGCCGAACGGCGCGGGCAAGACGACGCTCTTCAACCTGATCACGGGCATCTACCGGCCCGACGCCGGGGAGATCCTGCTGGACGGACACGATCTGGTCGGCCTCGCCGCGCACAAGATCACCAAGCTCGGGGTCGCGCGGACCTTCCAGACGCTCCGCTTGTTTCTGAATATGACGGTGAAGGAGAACGTGATGGCCGCGCAGTACGGGCGCACGAAGGCCGGAGTGCTGCGCTCGGTTCTGCGGACTCCCGGCCAGCGCCGCGAGGAGCGTGAGATCCACGCCCGCGCCGAGGAGAAGCTGGGCTTCTTCGGCCAGCGGCTGATGGGCTACCGCTGGAACCAGCCTGCGTACAGCCTCTCCTACGCGAACCGGCGGCGGCTCGAGATCGCGCGGGCGATGGCGGCCGAGCCGCGCGTCCTGCTGCTCGACGAGCCCGCCGCGGGGATGAACCCCGTCGAAACGCAGGAGATCACCGAACTGATCGGGAAGCTCCGCGACGACGCCGGGCACACGATCCTCGTGATCGAGCACGATATGCATGTCGTCGAGGGGATCTCGAACCGCGTTGCGGCGCTCGACCACGGGATCAAGATCGCCGAAGGCTCGTTCGAGCAGGTCGCGACCGACGAGCGCGTGATCGAGGCCTACCTCGGCCTGCGTGGGACGACAGGCGAGGCGGCCTGATGTTGCTCGACCTGAAAGGGGTCGACACCTACTACGGCGAGATCCACATCCTCGACAACCTCTCCCTTGAGGTGGGGGAGGGCGAGCTCGTCTGCCTCCTCGGCGGAAACGCCTCGGGCAAGTCGACGACCCTGAAGACAATCCTGGGCATCGTCAATCCCAAGCGCGGGAGCGTCTCTTTTGACGGCGAGGAGGTGACCCAGCGGTCGACGAGCTACCGGATCAAGCGGGGAATGGCGATCGTGCCCGAGAACCGGCGTCTGTTCGCCCCGATGACCGTGCGGGAGAACCTCGAGATGGGGGCGTACCTCCGGGGCCGGGCGGCACAGGAGGACTTCGAGCGCGTCTACGGCCTGTTCCCGCTCCTGTACGAGCGGCGCGGCCAGCTCGCAGGCACGCTCTCCGGCGGCGAGCAGCAGATGGTCGCCATGGGGCGGGCGCTGATGGCCCGGCCGAAGCTGCTCTTGATGGACGAGCCCTCGATGGGGCTGGCGCCGATTCTCGTCGAGCGCAACTTCGAGATCATCAAGGAGGTGCACGAGTCGGGGGTGGCGGTGCTCGTCGTCGAGCAGAATGCGAACGTTTCCCTGTCGATCGCCGACCGCGGCTACGTGCTGCAGACGGGCCGGATCGTCCTCACCGGCCGGGCGAAGGAGCTGCTCGCCCATGAGGACCTAAAAAAGGCCTACTTAGGGCGGTAAGCATCTTCCGCAGCGAGCGGCGCCGTCTGCGGTCCGGCCCCGCCGCCTTGCGCACCTCCACCAAACAGGCGTCCGGAGGGCTAAGCCCTCCTCCGCCTGTTTTTAAGAACTCGAGTGACGCGGACGCCACGCCTTTGGACAGGCACCTGCACCGCGCCCCTCGCCCGACGTACCTCCGCCGCTACACGAGCGGCGTGGTCGAACGATCACCAGTAGCTCGAGTTGGGCGAGACGAGGAAGGGATCGAGGCGAAAGGTGCTCATAAGTGGCCCGTCCTTGCAGGCCCCCACACGTTACGCCAAGATTCCGGCGTGGGCACACGCTCCGACAGGCCGCTCTCAGACTTCGAGCTGAACGGTGAGCCGCTTCAGCGCGCGGAGCCCGCGCGCGAGCGTCCCCTGCGGGCCGGACCGCTCCCGGGCCGGATCCGCCACCGCTTTCCCATCTTCGGGCAGCGGATCTACGTCAACTCGTGCTCGCAGGGCGCGCTCTCCGATTCTGTCCGCGATGCGTACGCCCGCTATCTGGACGACTGGGATGAGCGCGGGGCCCCGTGGGACTACTGGGTCGAGAAGGGCGAGGAGGCGCGCCGCGTCTTCGCGCGGGTCGTCAACGCCGACCCGGACGAGGTCGCCGTCACGACCTCGCTGTCCGCCGGCCTGAGCGCGCTCGCGACCGGCCTGCGCTTCGCGGGCCGTTCCAAGGTCGTCACCACCGAGTGGGAGTTCCCGACGGTCGGCCAGATCTGGCACGCGCAGGAGTCGCGTGGCGCCCGCGTCGTGCACGTCCCGGAAGCCGGCGACGGCACGATCCCCTTTGAGCACTTCGAGCGAGCGATCGACGAGGACACGGCGATCGTCTCGATTACGCACGTCTGCTACCGGCACGGCGCGATGGTGGACGTGGAGAAGGTCGTGCGGTTGGCGCACGAGCGGGGGGCGCTCGTCCTGTTGGACGCGTACCAGACCGTCGGGTCGCTTCCGATCGACGTCCGCGCGCTCGACGTCGACTTTCTCGCCGCCGGCGTGCTCAAGTACCTGCTCGGATCCGCGGGGCTGGCCTTCCTATACGCACGCAGGGACGTGATCGAGCGGATCTGGCCGACCGCCACCGGTTGGTTCGCGGACAGGGACATCTTCGCGATGGACCATCGCGACTACTCGCCGGCGTCCACCGCGGCGCGGTTCCAGTCGGGAACGCCGCCGATACCGTCGATCTACGCGGGCGTCGCGGGGATGGAGCTGATGGAGGAGATTGGGATCGCCGAAACGCGGAAGCACGTCCTCGACCTCAACTCGCGGCTGATCGACGGCCTCGACGACTTGCGGGCGACGATCGTGACGCCGAGGCGGCCGAAGCGGCGTGGAGCTCTCATCTGCGTTGCCTCCCTCGATGCGCCCGCCCTGGTGACCGCCCTCGGCCGTGAGGGCATCGTCACGTCCTCACGTGACGGCAATCTGCGGCTCTCGGCCCACTGCTACAACTCGGCCGAGGACGTGGACGAGGTGCTCGCAGCTCTCAAGCGGAACCGCAAGCACCTCACCTGAGAAATCTCCCTTGTGAATTTTTAGCGGACGGGTTACGATCCGCCGGTCATTCAACAGGGGAGCATTCGATGCTGAAGAGGATTTTGGTCGCCGGGGCAGCAGCTGCCGTCCTGGGCGGCGTGTTCGCGGCCGCCGCGATGGCGACCCACACCTGGAACGGCTACCACTGGGGCCGAACGAGCTCGTATCCCAAGGCTCCGCTCAAGGTCGGCGACAACGTCACCGCGAGCTGGGACAGCTATCTCGATACCGCAATCGCCGACTGGAACCAATCCTCGGTCATCGCGCTGACCAAGGTTGCGGGGCAGGCCAAGGGCAAGTGCCGCCCGACCTCGGGCCGGCTCGAGGTGTGCAACGGGTCCTACGGGAACAACGGCTGGCTCGGGCTCGCGACCATCTGGACGGCGTCCGGAACGAGCCACATCGCCCAGGCGACAACCAAGCTGAACGACACCTACTTCAACACGTCCACGTACAACAACCCGAACGAGCGGGCGCACGTCGCCTGCCAGGAGGTCGCCCACGACTTCGGGCTTGACCACCAGGACACCTCGGGCGCGGACTTCAACACGTGCATGGACTACTTCTCGAACACGGGAGCGAACGCCACCAGCACGGACAGCACGCACCCGAACCAGGGCGACTACGACGAGCTCCAGTGGAAGTACGACCCGAGCTTCGTTGGGCCGAAGATCTCCATCGACCTGAAGACTGGCAGGACGCACACGACCCAGTCCGGGACGTCGGGACACTACGACTCCAGCAACTCCTGGTCGAGGCCGATTACGGGTGTCGTACAGATGCCTGGAAGCGAGGATCACTACTCGGTCAAGGTAGGCCGCTACGTCAAGCACGTGCACGTCTACTGGGCCAACCCGATTCACTAGTTCAGCAAAGAGAACGTTTCGACGAGCGGGGCCGCGTGGCCCCGCTCCTCGTTTGTGGGGCAGAATGTCCGAGATGGGTGAGGAGGGCTTCAGCTTTCCGTTCGGCGGCGATCCCGAGGACCTGATGCGCGGGCTGCGCGAGTTCGCCGCGCAGCAGGCCGAGTCGGTTGCCGAGGCGCAGCGGGAGCAGTTCGCGACCTTGACGCTCAACACGGCGGTCGAGCTGACCGGCGCGGCCCTGCAGCGGATCGAGGCCACCGGCACGTCGGACGAGCAGGCGATCGCGCTTCGGGACGCGATGCGGATTCTCTTCCCGGAAGCCGTCGCGTTGGTGTCCGCAGCTCGCCAAGGCTTCATGCGCGAGGGCTAATGGCAAACGTTCTCGATCGTGCGATCGCCCGCATGCTGCCGGCGGTGCCGAAGCCGATCGTCCGCAAGGTCTCGCAGCGCTACATCGCCGGCTCTGCGCTCGAGGACGCCTGCCGTGTGGTCGCCGAGCTCAACGAGGCGGGGAAGATGGCGACGATCGACGTGCTCGGCGAGGAGCATGAGGACCCCGACGAGACACGCGCCGTCGTCGGCGACTACGACGCGGTCTTCGACGCGATCGAGCAGCGAAAGCTTGATTCGAACGTCAGCGTCAAGCTGACCGCTCTCGGGCTCAAGCTCTCCTATGAGCTATGCCGCGAGAACCTCCAGGCGGTGGTCGCGCACGCGGCGCGGAGCGGCAACTTCGTCCGTATCGACATGGAGGACTCGAGCGGCACGGAGGACACGCTCCGCATCTACCGCGAGCTGCGCGAGGATGGTCACGACAACGTCGGGGTCGTGCTTCAGTCCCGGCTGCGCCGCACGCTGCGCGACATCCGCGCGCTGGCCGATCTCCGGCCCAACGTCCGTCTTTGCAAGGGGATCTACCTCGAACCGCCGCTGGTCGCCTATCAGGACTTCCAGGAGGTGCGAGACAACTTCGTGGCCGCGCTAAAGCTTCTGCTCGTCAAGGGCTGCTACGTCGGGATCGCCACGCACGATGAGTGGCTGCTCGAGCGGGGCGAGGCGCTCGTCGCCGGTCTCGGGCCTCGCGAGTACGAGTTCCAGATGCTCCTCGGCGTGCGCCCGCTGCGCGGCGACAAGCTCGTCCGCGTCGGCCACCGGCTGCGGATCTACGTCCCCTTCGGCGAGCACTGGTACCGCTACTCGCTGCGACGGCTGCAGGAGAACCCGAAGATCGCGGGTTACATCGCCTCGGACACGCTCGGGCGGCTTTTCGGCGGCTTTTCGGCTCGAACGGCCGGCCTTGATCTGGGCCAAGGCGGAGGGCTGCCGCGTCTGGGACGACGGCGGCCGCGAATACCTCGACCTCTCGGCGGGCTTCGGCGTCGCCGCGCTCGGCCATGGCAATCCAAAGATCCAGGCGGCGATCTCCGAGCAACCGGTCGTCCACGCGCTCGGCGACCTCGCCGAAGCCGAGGTGACCGTGAGGGTGCGAGACCGGCTCGGGCGGCCGGCCAAGCTCGGGGTCACCGGCGAGGACGCGGTCGAGATCGCGCTTCGCACCGCCCTGCTGGCCACAGGGAAGCCTGGGATCGTCGCTTTCGAGGGTGCCTATCACGGCACCGGGCTGCTCGCGCTTGCCGCCACCGGCTTCGAGGGGTTCCGCAAGCCGTTCGCGGCCTGGCTTCCGGGACCCGTCCACCGCCGGGTGTTCGGCGAGGACCCGGGCCCGCTGCCCGAAGACGCCGGGTGATCTACTGCGGCCTCGGCCGTACAGGCCTCATGTGGCGCTCCGGCGACCTCGCGGACGTCATCTGCGCCGGCAAGGCGCTCGGGGGCGGGCTTCCACTCTCAGCGGCGCTCTTCCGCCCGGGCCTCGAGGAGGTCTGGGAGCTCGGCCCCGAGGACGTCTACACCCACACCCACACTGGCAATCCACTCGCGTGCGCGGCGGCGCTCGTAGTGCTGGAAGAGGTTCCGAAGCTGCTCGACCGGGTCAGGGAGGCCGGAGAGCGCTTCGAGCGCGCGGGCTGGCACGGCGCGGGTCTCCTCCGGGCGCGGCCGGGCGATGCGGAAGAGGCGCTTGCCCGTGGCGTCATCGTCGTCCCGGCCGGCGAGGACGGCTCGCTGATCTCGGCCACGCCGCCGCTCACGATCTCCGACCAGGAGATCGACGAGGCCTTCGACCTGCTAGGGCGCTAGTACGGCGGTGCGGCAGGAGGAGGGCCTTGTTCCTCCTCGACGTAGCCGCTAGCGGGTCCCCGTGGGCCGTAGTACCGGCGCCGGAGGTAGCCGGGGCCCCACCACGACTGCCAGAAGATCATCGTGAGCACGAGTCCCACGAAGCCGACGATCATGAGGACCACTCCGATCGCGGTGATGTCGAGGCCCTGAACGGTCCCGGTCACGCCCCAGGCCAGGATTGCGCCCGCTGCGACCAACAGAAGACTGACTCCGATTCCCATGCTCGCCGTATACCCCTCGGCGAGTTAGAGAAACCAGCGCTTCGCCGTCGCGTTCGTCGAGAAGAACTTCAGGAGCTGCCGCGCAACCTTCTGCCGGCCGCTCGGCGACGGATGCGTCCCGTCGGAGACGACGTCCTGGCACGTCCAGACGAGCCCGCTGCGGCGGCCCTTCGTTCCGTCCGTCCACAGGTACGGTCCCCAGCCGAGCCAGGGGCGGCCCTTGATCGCACCCTGGATTCGATCGCGGACGAGCCATTTGACGGCGAACCCGCTCTGGTAGGCGTACGGCTCCGGGTTCAGGTTCGTCGTCGCGTAACCGGCGTAGGTCCGGCTCGAGACGTAGACGAGCCGCAGGTTCGGGAAGCGCGCCTTCATCACGGCGACGATCTCGCGGAGGTCGGCCTGGAGGCGCTTGGCGTCGCCGGAGAACGTCTCCGTCGGGCCTGCGATCGCCTCCTTCAGCCAGGCGGCCTGAACCTGGGCGGCTGTCGTCCCGGCCGCGGCGAGGCGCTGGTCGACAACGCGCCAGTAGTTCGCATTCGGATCCTTGACCTTCTCCGCGTCCTGGCCGCCCTGGGCCCCGTCGACGAGCACGAGGTGGGGATCCATCGGTGCGTTCGCGGCCTTGAACTCGGAGAACTCCTGGGTTGTGTTCGACATCCCGACCGAGAGGAGGACGACCCTTCCGTTCGAGGCGAGGTTTCCGGACGCGTCGCGCGGTTTCACCTGCTTGGCGTAGGCCAGGCCCTTCTTCAGGTACGCCTTCGGGGGAACGTTCTTCCCTCCCGGGTAGAGGCCGCCCTGGTAGCCGTGGTACCGGCCGGTCTTGAGATCGGTCAGCGGCGTGAGGCCGACCGAGGTCTTCGAGCAGTCGGCGGCGGGCGCCGAGAGACCCGACCCGGCGGTGAGCATCGCCATAGCGCCGAGGAGAACGACGAGTCCGGGAACGAATCGCATCACGCAAGCAGCGAGAAGCCACCGTCGACGACGAGCGTCTGCCCGCGGATCATCTCGGCCTGCGGGGAGCAAAGGAACGCGACCGCGTCGGCCACGTCGCCCGCCCCCACCATTCGGCCGGCGGGCGTGCGTGTTCGCGCGACCTCGAGCATCTGCTCGCGGTTCGGGAAGTGGTCGAGGGCCTCGGTCTCGACCAGGCCTGCCGAGACAGCGTTGACGCGAATGCCGCGCGGCGCCAGCTCGACGGCGAGATAGCGGACGACCGACTCGAGCGCCGCCTTCGACGTGCCCACGAGCACGTAGTTCTCGAGCACGCGCGTCGAGCCGAGACTCGAGATGGCGACTATCGACGAGCCCGAAGGCATGGATGGCGCCGCGGTCCGCGTGAGCGAGAGGAGCGCGCGAGCGTTCGCGGCCAGCGTCCAGTCCCAATGCTTGTCCTCGACCTCGAGCGCAGGGCGGATCACGCCGGTGGCCGCGTTGTGGACGAGCGCATCGAGCGGCCCCAGCTCTTCGACCTGGCGCAGGACGCCCTCGCCGGCGACGTTGCCGCGCACGAGCACGGGCTCGGTGCCCTGTTTGCGCAGCTCCTCCGCCGTCTCCTCGGCGGCGTGGTCGTTGCGGAGATAGCCGATCGCCACGCGGGCTGCTCCGAGCTCGGCGAAGCGGAGCGCGATCGCCTTGCCGATTCCTCGGGAACCTCCGGTGACGAAGACCGCGCCGCCTTGCAGGCTCATTCGCGCCGCGGCAGCGGGTCGAAGGCGGGCGCCGAGCTCGGGATCTTCTCCCAGCCGATCCGCTCCCGCGACTCGGCCGGCCCCTCTTCCGCCTTCGAGGATGCGTGTCCGAGCCGGTCGAGCAGCTCCATCTTCTCTTCCCCGTAGCGGCGCACCTCGTGGTCCTCGGGCAGGCCCTGGATCAGCTCGCGGACCCGGGCGCGGAGCTGGTAGGCGAACTGCGGTGTCGCCGGGCCGACGAGGGCGTCGACGTCGTCTTTCGTGGGCTCGGCCACGGAAACGCCGTTTCCCCCTCGGGCTCCCCCTTCCTTAGTTAGACGGATTCGCGCACGCTCGGGGAGGAGCTGAGGACACTGGGTCAGGTACGTTCGCGCCCGTGAGAGGTGCATACCTGATGTTGTCCGCCACCGTCGTGATCTGGGCGCTCAATTTCACGGTCACGCGTTACGTGCTCGAGCACGGCTTCCGGCCGCTCGCCTACTCGACGGTGCGCTACGGGATCGCCGCGACGCTGTTCGCAAGCTTCACCTACGGCACCGAGCGCTCGTTCCGCG
>WNFU01026126.1_pt1 | contig 14684 bp, 15 predicted proteins | sample 5400121 | NCBI WGS metagenome assembly WNFU01 (sample SAMN13153360, study PRJNA577476) | soil metagenome | isolation source: 100 cm soil or saprolite under grassland replicate 1 | place: USA:California | collected 2016-06-15
GCGCGGCGGGCCTCGTCGGCGCAACGGCTGGCGGCCATGCCGCGGCTGGAGAAGGCGTCAGCGACCCTCGCCGCGGTGGCCCGGTCGCTGCTGGACGTGCTGAACGCCGCCGAGGACGGGCGGCTGGATGTCGCGGCGGCGTGGGAGGCCGTGGAGCGGGTGGCTTCGCGCGAGCGGGTCCGGGCCGCTGTCGCGGTAGTGGAGGACCTCGTTCCCGACGATGACGCCGACGAGGCCGCGATGCGGCAGACCCTCGCGGGCAAGTACGGCGTGGTGCGGCCGTTCCTGGAGTTGCTCGCCCAGGCGCTGCCGCTGGACGTGACACCGGCCGGCGCCGACCTGCTCCGAGAGGTGCGCCGGCTGCCGGAGTTGGCGCGCCGCCGCGCGAAGCAGAAACCGCTGCACCCGGACGAGATCACCGAGGTGGCGGTATCGGCGGCGTGGCGGCGAGCCGTGTACCACAACCGGTCGCTGCCAGAAGGCGCGGTGGACCGCGACGCGTACGTGCTGTGCGTCCTGGAGCAACTGCACCGGGCGCTCCGCCGCCGGGACATCTTCGCCGTGCCCTCGCACCGGTGGGCCGACCCCCGCGCGCACCTGCTCGACGGCGCCGAGTGGCTCGCGGTCCGCGACGAGGTCACCGCCGGCCTCGGGCTCACCGACCCGGTGGACCGGCACCTGGCGGACCTGACCGCCACCCTCGACGTGGCGTGGCGACTGCTCGCCGACCGCCTGGAGGAGGCCGGGCCCGACGCCTCGGTGCGGCCGCAGCCCGCCGGCGCCGACGGGCGCGCGAAGCTGTCGGTGCGCGGCTGGAAGCTATCGGCGAACCGCCGTCGCTGACCGAGCTGCGCGCCACGGTCGACGCGATGCTGCCCCGGGTGGACCTGCCAGACCTACTGCTGGAGGTGCACTCCTGGACCGGGTTCCTCCACGAGTACACCCACGTCGGCTCTCGACTCATCTATCCCGGCGGTGCAGGTACACACCCGTTCGGTGCGGGACGCCATTCCCGAGGCGCGTGACGTTGAGGTGTTGGAGTGGACATCAGATGGGGAGTTCCTGGCGCGGTTCTGGATCGACACGCCGCGTGGCTCCTGCAACATGCTCATTGACCGGCGCCGGTACAGCCAGCCGCCATACGAGCTGACTTCCGCCCACCTGATACGCACCGGGGGCGACGGGTGGTGTGTGTCCGTAGATCACGGCCCGGAGCTGGACGAGCGATTCAGGCGAACCCTTGGGAGAAGGTTGGAGCATCAACCCATCGTGGTGCCGGAGCTACACGATTAGGACTAGAAGGGACGCAGAAGCACCGCCTTGGAGGGGGCGGTGGTCATCAGCTGGCACGGGTGGGATTTCCTGCCGTTCATGGACGGGATGGCCCCCGTCATCGGCGTCACCGGCCCCTTCGGTGAGTCCGACGCCTCAGCCGTCGCCGACCTCGTCCGCGACGTTCTCGCCGGACAGCACGGCAACCCGTTCCGCAACCGGTGAAGGCGCGCCCTGATGGAACTCGGTTACGCCCGCGTGTCCACCAGCCACCAGGACCTGGACCGGCAACTCGACGCGCTTGCCAAGCACGGCATCCCCGCCGAGCGGATCTACGCCGACAAGAAGACCGGCGCCACCATCGACCGGCCCGGATTCACCGAATTGCTCCGGTACGCCCGAGCCGGTGACACCATCGTGGCCACCAACCTCGACCGACTCGGCCGCAACATCCGCGAGTGCCTGAACGTCATCCACGACCTACGCGAGCAGGGCATCGGGATCAAGACCCTGCACGACATGATCCCGGTCGACACCACCGACGACTCGCCCCTCGCCGAAGTCGCCGTGGCGCTGCTGGCGCTGTTCGCCCACATGGAGCGGGTCCACCACCGACGACTCGCCCCTCGCCGAAGTCGCCGTGGCGCTGCTGGCGCTGTTCGCCCACATGGAGCGGGTCTTCAAGCGCGAACGGGCCGCACACGCCCGCGAGGTCGCTGCGGCCAAAGGCGCCCGGCCCGGCCGCCCCCGCAAGCTCACTCCCACACAGATGGCGGCCGCCCGCGCGGCTCGCGCCGCCGGTCAGTCCGTCGAACAAGTCGCGTCCGCCTTCGGCGTCTCCCGCGCCACCCTCTACCGCCACCTCAACAACAGCAGCGAGAAAGGCGTGCTCTGATGGCGAGATTCAAGCGGCTCACCCGGGACGACCTCAACAACCTCACCCGCGAGGAACTCCTGCCGCGTCTGCAAGCCGAGCAGGCGTACTGGGCACGCAAGGAAAAGCGCGGGCTCAGCGACGCTGACCAGCAGGCGCGCAAGGAGTTCACCGACATCCTCTTCACCGCGCTCAACCCACCCGGCCTCGCCAAATCGATGGCCGAGACCACGGCATGGCTCCAAGGGGAACGGTCAACGGAATCGTCGTACTGGAACGAGCAGCCGAGCCGCAGTAGTCACGCATGAACCAGAAGCCACTGCTTACCACCCGCGTTACGAGGAAGGACAGCCGCATGGCCACCACCGCCCCGCCCAGACCCAGCGCACACCCGCCGATCTCCATCGAGCACGCCCTGGACCAGATCACCGACCCGGACCGTCTGCGCGCCCTCGCCATGCAGTTCCGGGACGCGATGTTCGGCCAGCACGAGATGGCCACCCACATGCTGCAAATCGCTGACTGTCAGCAGTGCAGCCGCCCGCCATGGCGACGACGCGTACGCCTGCGACCGGTACAAAGCGTGGCAAGCACAGTACGAGGCCGCGCTCAACGCCATCTGACCTCTGACGCGAAGGAGTACCCAATGCCACCAACTGCCACCTCCCCGGCTCCGACCCTGGCCGAGCTGCGCAACGCGGTCGAGGTCCTCACCCGCGCCTGGGCACCGCCACCGCCGGCCGCGCCAGCGCGGGACAACGACCCGGACAACCCCGGCTCCAACAACTACGACCCCGAGGCATCAGCCGCACTGCAACTGCGGCCCCACCTGCGTCTGCCGATCCTGCCGGCACCACGAGCACGCCCAGAAGAAGGCCTGCTCGCTGCGCGAATGCCACCAACCCACCCGGTACAAGATCACACCTTGGTGCATGCACCGCGACGGCGTGCACCGCGGTGCCGACCCCGACGACCCGAACGTCGACGACCTCGGCCACGTGGCCCTGGGCGACTCCCGACAGATCCACCCGCCGATGACCGCATGCGGCACCGCGCATGCCCGGCAACTCATCGACGCCGACCGTGAACGCCGCTCGGCCTACCCGCCCGACAGCCAGCTGGCGGCCAGCAACACGTACTACCAGGTAGACCGCTGGGACTACGAACCCGACGACGTCGACGTCCCCGGCCCGCTCCACCTGCTGCCCGGCCACCTCGACTCGGCCCATTGGTGGGCGAAAGAGGCGATCAAGGCGGTCTATCGCGAAGACCTCGACCGCCGCGACTACGACCTCAACGGCGTGCAGCGCCACCTCGCCTGGGCCGGGTCGACGTTCGTGGACTACCTGGACAAGCGGCAACAGGCCGTCGGCGAGGAGGTCGACGCCTGACCGCGACACACGAACGGCCCGCACCACAAAGCCAGGTGCGGGCCGTTCGTCTGCCGCCGGTCATGCGTTCCAACCGCACCCCCCGCTAGCGTTCAATCCTGCGCCGATCCTCCTCGACCCCCCAAAAGGCCCCTGCCCGCCAAGGCGCGCGGCGCGATACGAGCCCAAGATCCCTACAAGTCAAGTCTCTACCGTTCCAGGGGATTGCCAGGGTCGCTACGCCCACCGCCCGCGCTGGCGAGCCTCAGAAGTGGCGGGATTGCGCAGCGGTCTGGAGCCAGTGAACACCGTCGTGGGCGCGGACGGCGGGGGAGTCATCGCCCAGTGCGTCGAGAATTCTGAGCGAGAAGGTCTCTGCCATCTGCTCGCCAACGGCCTCGGCTGTCCACCAGTCGACGGCTGCGACTTCGTCGGTGGGCCCGGGTGTGCCTTCGACGATCCGGGCACGGAAGACCAGGGCGACGATGCCGCGTTTGACGTGCTTGTAGACGCCGGTCAACCGTTCCGGCTCGATCGTTAGCCCGGTCTCTTCGTACACCTCGCGGCGCAGGCCTTCCTCGATCGTTTCGTCGAGCTCCAGGACGCCGCCTGGCGGCTGCCAGTACCCGTTGTCACGGCGCTGGGTGACCAAGACCCGGCCTTCATCGTCGACGATGACGGCGGCGACGCTGACCGAGTGCTGTGGCTGGCTCACTGGTCGCCCTCCTGTGCAAAGCGGCAGTACGCGGCGGTGGCGTCGTCGTGGCGTTTGTGCCGGGGCCGCGCCTGGCCGTCAGCGTCAGCCCGCTCAACCGAGCGTACGAACGAGATGAGTTGAGCGGGGCCGAGCTGTTCGAGCATGTCGAGCAGCTGCGGCCAGTCGAACAAGCCGAATGTGTCAACTGCGGAGGATGCGCCGTCGGTGAGCAGCGCGGCACGGCGTAGCCGGGACGGTCCGTGGACCGGCAATGCCCCGGTCACCGCGTTGTACGCGGCGTCGGTATTGGCCGCGGCGATCCAGTATCCACCAGGACGGTTGACGTGTTCCCGCTGGGATGTGACCAGCTGGCGCAGGCGGGTCGCCCGATCGTCGCTCCCGAACGTGTTGGCGCCGGCGAGTGCGGCCTCGCGGAGTTTCTGACTCGTCTCCTGAAGCCGCAGGTCGGTGATCACCTCGACGTGGCCGTCATGATCCAAGACGATGGGACTGTCGCACAGTACGAGGTAGTCGGCCATGTCCTGGCCGGCTCGGAGTAGGCACACGGTCGATTGTGGAGTGCCTGGGTGGTCAAGGTCGCAAACGCTGCCGTGGTCGCCCCGTACGGAGGTGATCGCCGCGGCGAGGATGTCTGGCAGCGAGGCATCCGGATTGAGGGCGTGAGCGTTGACCAGGTGGGCACCGAGGCGGCGGACGTACCATGTCAGCGCGATGTGCACGATGTCGAAGACGGGCTGGGTCGCTTCCAGCTGGAGTGTTCGACGCTCGGCGTCGATCGGCATCCGCACATTCACGTCTTCCATGAAGCGGGCGATCGAATAGCCCATTTCCGCGAGTCGGGAGTACGAGCCGCCTTTCCCAGTATCCGCGAGCAGTAGGGCGCTGTCCTTGGCGATCTCCCAGGGGTAATAGCTGTCGGCGATCTGGGTTGGTTCGTCGTTCGCGTACAGGACGCGGCGTCGTACCAGGACGTTCGTACCCTCCGCGATGTCGAGCGCCTGGGCTACCTCGGGAGTGGCTGGTACCTGGGCGATCTCCCGGTATTCAGTACGCGAACGGAGGTCCATCTCCCGTACCTCGACCTCGCCGGCGCCGGTGCCACGCTCCCGAGCGCCGTACCGCCGTTTCGCGTCACGGATGATCTGAGGCAGCGACCGTACGTACGTGCCTGAGCCGCGGCGCACTTTCACCAGGCCAGCCGTCCGCAGGAGTCCGATCGCACGGTTCACGGTCACCCGCGAGATTCCCAGCTCAGCGGACAACGCCGGCTCGCTCGGGAGCGCTGATCCCGGCGGGTACGTGCCGTCAAGGATGCGGGCACGGAGCAGGTCGGCGATCTGCTCGTACTGAGACTTCGGCGCTTCGACTGCTGCCACTAAGGCGGGACCTTCCTCGCTGCTTGTAGGACGTCCGACGGTCACCTTAACCGTCCAGGGTCGTCCCCGTTCCGCGCCCTTGTAAGACATCTTGCCTCATGCGCTTGACGCCTGGCCAATCAGCATGAAAGATGTCTTACATCCTTCATCTCGCGCTGAGTTGAACGGGCTGTTCGTTGGTAACTGGACAGAGAGAGCGTCACAGATACGGCCAGCGCGACCACTCGCGCTATGCGCGCTGGCGACAACCCCGGAGAACGGTCAAGGCGGTGCGAGCCCTATGGCTCCGGGAGGAACGAGCGACGCCGCGCGGCGCAGCCCGCGTAAGTGACACGAATTTTCGATCTTGGGTCGGGCGGTCCAATCCGCCGGGCCCAAGATCCGTACCACGCACTGGCAGTGACCAGGTCCCATCCGTCCGAGGGGGGCGGGTGGGGTCTGGTGGCCGCCAGGACGGCGGCGGCCCCGGTCGGAGTTAGCGGCTCCGCCGGGGCCTGTTCGACACCGGAAAGGGACTTCTGATGTCACGTAAGAGCGTAGGTCTCTCGGGCGTTGATGGCCCGAGCGACGCGGAGATGGACCTGTTGGTCCTGGAGGGTCCGGCGATCACCGCCGACCTGCACTTGGTCGACGCGGAGATCGCGGCCATGGACACCCCGGGCTGCCCGGTTGCTGGGCATCGGGTGCGGGTGGCTCGGCGCAGCGCCCGGCGGGCGTACGCGGTGGTTCGGCTGGCGATGCTGGCCGCGCTGGCGACGGCGCTGGTCAACGCGCCGCTGGACTACGGCGAGGGGAGGTCGACGGCATGAGCACCTCCGCACCGAACTACACCGTGGCGGCCGCCGAGGTCGCGACCCGGCTTCGTCGCCGGCTCACGCAGGTGACCGGGGGTCTGTGGATCCTCGCCGGTCCGGACGAGGACGGCCGCCGGCTCCTGCGCGACAACGCGGGCCGCTACCTGCTGACCGTCTACAGCGACGGCTCGGTGGACGTGGACGCCCGGGACCGACACGGGGCGCTGACACCGAGCGGGTACCTGCGGCCGTTGGTCGACCCGACCGCGGCGGCGGTACTGGCGACCAGCCTGCACAGCCCACCGGCCAGCACCGAGGCCGAGCTGCTCGCTGAGCGGTTCGGTGACGTGGCCGCGACCGAGTGGGAGGTCCGGCGATGACGACCATCACGTCCGGTCAACTCGACCTGCTCACCGGCGAACCGACCGCGGTCAAACCCGCCAAGCCGAAGCCGGCCGGCCCGACCCGGTTCCGCCGGGCCGCGTCGTCTCAACCCTGCGCGGGGTGCCTGGATGAGCAGTACCACCGCCACGTCAAGGGCCTGCCGACGGAGTTTCGTCGCCCGGCCACGGTGGTGATGACCCGCGGCGGGATCGACACGCACCTGTGCGAGTCGCACGCCCGCGTCGAGGGGTACAACCCGGTGGCTCAGCGTACCGGCGGGGGGTGGTCGGAGTGAGCTACACCGTCACGGCCACCAGCCCGGACCGGCGCCGGCAACGCCGGATCCGCCAACTCGACGGCGCGCAGGCCGCCCAGGTGGTGCGGGACTTCCGCGCCGAACACCCGGATTGGCGGGTGTCGTGCGAGTCGACCCGGCGGGGGAGCGGGGCACGATGAGCCGGGCAGGACTACTCGCCCCGCCGTGCCGGGTGTGCCGCATCGCGCACGCCCGCGCCGAAGACACCGACAAGATGCCCCCGCCGGTACGCCCGGCCGAACGCGACGGGGTGTGCCGGGTTCACGGCAAGCGGGGCCGGCACTGATGCCTGACGCCCCTACCGCCGTACGCCTGGCCGAACTGGTCGAAGTCGAATTACCCGCCGCCTGGGTTACCGCCCGGGCGGTGGCTAGACCGCCCGCGCTGCAGACCCTTATCGAGGAAGGGCCCAATGACCATGACACCAGACACCACGCCGGCCGGCCAGTGGCCGCCGGTCACCACTCGCCCCGAGGCGCGGGCCCGGGCCGCCGCGCTACGCGTCCACGCCAGCACCGAGGCCCGCAACCGCGCCGCCGACGCGCACCAGGAACGCACCATCCGAGCGCAGCGGGAACGCGACGAACGGGCCCGCCGCCGCCGGCTGGACAAGGAGTACCGCAGCCGGCAACGCCGGGAGCGGTGGACCGCCCGGACCGCCGCCGTGACCGGGCTGGTCCGCACCACCGTGGCCAGTCCCGACTTCGCGGAGCTGGCCTTCTACGCCGTAGTGGCCACCGTCGCGCTGATCGGCCAGGCCCAGGCCGCCACCCGGTGGTTGCACTGGAACCCGATCCCGGCCACGGTCGCCGTCGCCGCGATCGAGTTGGGCGGCGTGGTGCTGATGGCCCGCGCCGACGTCCGCCGCCGCCTGGGGGAGCGGGCGCTGCCCGCCGTGGTGCTCTCGGCGGCGGTGGCGGCCTTCGCGGTCGCGGTCAACCTGCTCGGTCACCGCGGCACCCAGGGCGATCTGACCCTGGCTGGCTGGTTCTTCGCCGGCATGTCCGCCCTCGGGTACGCGGTCTACCTGATCCGGTCGGCGTCCCGCCGCCGCGACGCGCGACGCGCCGCGGGCCAGCTGGGCACTCCGGCCCCGGACTACGGGATCTGGCAGTGGCTGACCCACCCGGCGATCACCCGCCGGGCCCGGCAGCTGCACGCCCGCGACCCGCAGCTGGGCCTGTACGGGTCGATCGACGCCGCTCAGATCGACCTGCACGCCGAGGCGCAGCGCCGGCGGCTGGCCCGCCTGGTCCGCGACCAGTTCCGCAAGTCGCTGGGCAGCCGGTGGGCCGCGAAGATCGCCACCGCCTCCTACGACCTGGACCGGGTGGCGGCGCAGCTGCGCGAGCGAGCCGACTATGACGGCCTGGTCGACGTGCTCGCCGGCCACCTCGCCCCCGAGCGGCTCGCCAAGGCTGGCGATGGCGAGGAGGTCGACGGGGGAGTGGAGCCGGTCAGCGGCGCACCGCTCGCCGAGCCGGCGCTGTTCGTGCCGGACACCTGGCCCGGGTCGGTGCCCACCCAGCGGGTGGACAGCGGCAGCAGCGCGACGTTGACGGTGGACCGCGACCGGGTCGACGACGTCGACACCAACACCGTCGACACCGACCAGGCGGTGAACCCCCCGGTGTCCACTCAGGAGGTCGACAGCGTCGACCCCAGCGGGCCAGGCAACATCGAGGCGTCCACCCGCCCCAACAGCGAGGTGGACACGTCGACACCCCCGGTGGACACCAACCCCCCGGGCAACCGGGAGGACGCCGCGAAGGTGGACGCCGAGAACGCCGCCCACGCGGTGCTCGAGGGCGGCGGCAGCAAGTCCGACGCCGCCCGCGCCTACATGCGGGTGATGGAGGACCGCGACCTCGACTGGTCGGCCACCGAGGTCGCCCGCATCGTCGGCATGTCCCGGGCGCTGGTGTACCGCGTCGCGGACCGCTGAGAGCCCCGTAGCCGGCCGAACCCGCCCGATCCGTACGACGGGGCACCCTATGCGCCTCACGGCGCTGAGGGCCCCGCCACAGCAACACCCGTGGAGCCCGGACCCGCCACAGGGTCCGGACTCCCGGCCCATCCCGGGCCCCGCCCGCCGTGTCGACCCGACCTGGCGACACCGGCGCACCGGGTCGACACCGGCCACGCCGACCGTCGACACCGTGCCGGGAGGTGTCCACCCCAACCCTCCCCGGGGGTGGACACCTGCCGATGCAGTGTCGACACCCGATCACGCGGCGACTGTCGACCTGTCCACCCCGGCGTAGACACCCAGCCCCGAGCACGTCGACACCTGTCGACCACGACCGGTCCGGGTGTCTACCACAGGGCTGTCCACCCCTGGGCGACACCGCGACCGTCCGGTGTCGACACCCCAACCTCTCGACCACTTGGAGGTGATGCATGGCTGGCCGCCGTCGCGACACACCCGGCCAACCCACGCAGCGAGCCGCCCGCGGCGATCGCCGCCAGGTCCGGCTGGCAGAACGGCTCGGCCGGGCGCAGACCGCACCGCAGCAGTTGGCCGCCGCCTACGACTACGCCCGCGAGGTGGTCGCGGCGCTGACACGCACCGACCCACGCCGGGCCGGCCGGTTGGCCAACGAGTTGACCAACGCCCTGATCCAGGCCGCTGAGGCGGCCGACCCCCAACGGAGGAGGAGGTAACCGAACGTGAGTTGCGGGAGTGTCAAAACTGTCGCTTTACACCCCGGGCAGCACCCGCCCGCGGAGCCCCTACGCGCGCAGCGCGCGAGGGAGACCCCGCATCACCACCCCGAGGTTGACAACGCGGGGGGAGCTGACCCCACCGGAGGCGTGGCAGCACCGCCCACCGGCGCCGGCCGAGCTGCTCCGCTACGCCCACAAGGGCGAATGGACCGCCCCGACCGGCGCCCGCCGCACCGCCGGGATCTGGTGGTGCCGCCTGATCGCGCTGCCGGCCACGGTCCTCACCGGCTACCTGGCCTGGATGACGGCCCGCCCGTCCCGCACCGCCGTGGTGGTGGGGCTGTGGGCGGTGCTGATGCACGTGCCCCTGGTCCGCACCGCCGCGGGCTGGCTGCTGCCCTTTGACCCCTGGCCCACCTGGCTGCCGTGAGGACACGGCGGCTGTACGCACCCTGGAAGGACCCCCATCATGCAGGAACTATCCGCGGCCGCGGTCGCGGTTCTCGCTCTCGGTATCGCCGTCACGATGATGTGGCGGCGCGGCTGGCAGGCCAGCCGCCTGGTCGTCGTGCTGATGCTGCTGGCCGGTTTCGGTATCACCGCCGGGCTGGTCGGTCGACTGCTCACCCGCGGCGGCAGCCTCATCGGCGGCGCCATCACCACCGGCACCGCGCAACTGTTCGGCGTTGGCGTACCACTGCTGCTGATCGTGGTCATGGTGACCTGGCTGATCATCGACATGAAGGACCGGGTGATCCACAAGGCCACCCCGTGGATGGCGTTGGCGTTGCCGACCACCCTCGCGGTCGTCGGCGGCATCTACGTCGGCTTCGGCAACAGCGCCCTGGGCCTGCTCGGCCAGGGCATGACCAGCCTCGCCGGCATGCTCGCCTCACTGGGGTGATCCGTCGTGGCTGACCCCGTCTCCCTGATGATCGCGATCGTGGTCACGACGTACTTCGTGCGCCGGGCCACGATCGACATCGCCGCCGCGGTGCGCGGCAAGAAGCCACCGACCTGGGCCGGCCGGCGCGGGTTCACCGGGTACGTCGCCGACCTGTGGGACGACGCCTGGGAAGACGCCCGAGCGACCCACAAACGCAAGCGGGACACCCGCGAGGCCACCCCGGCCGGGCAAGGCCGCCCGGCCGGGTTCAAACGCTGGTTCGCCGCCCAGTGGGCCGCCGGGTGGGAACGCCTCGAAGCCGCGCACCACGCCAAGCGCGCGGGCCGCGCCGCTCGGCCCGACCCCGACGAGGCGGCGTACCCGGATCCGCCGAAGGGCGCCGAGTACCCCGAATCGGGGCCGTGCCAGTGGTGCGGCAAGCCGGCCGTGACCAAGGTCGGCCGAGCCGGGTACGGGCACATCGACCCGCGTACCGGCCTACCTGGCTGCGACGGTGTGAACTTCCCGGATGTCACCGACCCTGAGTACGAGGAGTTCCCCGAGGACCTGATCCGCCCCTGCCCTCACTGCGACGGGGTGCAGCTGCCGGTCATCGGGACCGAAGGGGTCGACGAGGACGGGCGGGGCACCGCGTTGGTGACGTGCGGCAAGTGCGGCGCCACCGACGTCGGGTCCTGGTCGACGACCGACCCGGACGCCCCGTACGAGTGGGTGGACAGCCCACCGGCGACCACCGTCACACCACCGGAGTACGAGCTGTACGAAGGGCAGTCCTCGCACGCAGACACCGCCACCGGCATCCCGCTCGGCCTCACCGGCCAGGACTGCGATCGCGACGGCTGCGACGGCATCATGCGCGCCGAACCCGGCACGCAGCACTTCGCCGCCGACGGCACCGCGATGGTCAACACCGTGTGCACCAAATGCCGGATGCAGTCGCCGACGTACTGGAACTGGACAGGCACGCCGCCGTCGGAGAACGAGCACTACGTCGAGTCCGACGAAGAGGACGACGCCAACGACAAGCCGCTGAGCAAGGCGGTACTGGCCCGCCTCGACTACGACGAGCAGAAGTGCCGCGCTGCACGAGGCTTCGACGACAACGACGTCGTCGACGCCGAAATCGTCGATGACGACCCGCCCCACCGGTTGCAGCCCGCGGCCGGGTCGCCGCCGTACGTCCACGCCGAGCGCGACGGGAAAGCGCTCGGCGTGGTTCACCCGATCCGATCCACGTCTACCCAGGACAGCCCGAATCAGGAGGAGCACAGCATGGCAGAGGTAACCGGTCTGGCCTCGGCGATCGCATTCGCCGACCAGATGCACAACTCCTACGGCCCCGAGGTCGCCGCCGGCCTGGAGGCCTTCCAGGCCGACCTGGAAGGCATCCACGGCGTGTCCGGGGAGGCCGTCAACTCGACCATCGAGGGCATCGAGCACCTGCAGGCCGCGTCGGCGGCGTTCGGCCGGGTCCGCGACGCGCTGATCGAGCAGCAGAAGGTCGCCGAAGCGTACGCCGCGACCCCCGGTGCCGGTACCCGAGATTTCGTCACCGCCGAGTAACCCCGATCCTGGTCGGTTCAGTCAGGGCCGGCACACCAACGGGTGTGCCGGCCCGCTCTGTGCCCACCGGATCGGACACGCGATGAAGGAGGGAACAGCTGTGAGCTGCGTACAACCCGGCCGTACCGCAGCCCTTGCGGCCGGCCACGCCGGCGCGGCGGCGCACCTGCCCGTACCGGCCGAACCGGCACATCACCACCACGACCACCCGCCGGCGGTTGTACGCGAGCGGTGGCAGCCCACGACGGGGCACCTGCGCAAGCAGTCCCGCCCCCACAAGATCCTCGCCGGTCTGATGCTGGCGGCCGCGGCCGCCAACCTCGCCGTGCTGCTGTCCGGCGACGCCGCCCTGGTCGCCATGACCATCGCCGCGGTGGCGCTGGTGGTCACCCTGGTGGCGGCGATGATGACCCGCGCGAAGTACGGCGGCCGCACCGCCGCCCGGTTCCTGGTCGCGGCGCTGGCCGGCTGCGCCTGGCTGATGTGGACCACCCTGGCCGGGATCACCTGGTCGGCGACCGCGGTGCTGCTCGTTGTCGGGTACGGGATGGCGTTGCCGTACTGGCGGGATCACCGCATCCCCAACCCACCCGAGTACGTCGCGCCGCAGGCGCCGCCCGGGGAGGCGGCCACCGCGCGGCTGTGGCGGCTGAACCTCGCCGGCGACGGGCCCCTGGCCGGGTCGTGGCTGACCGAACCCGCCCACGACGGCGGCAACGAGCGGTACACCGTGCAGCTCAAGCCCAGCAAGCAGTCCATCGAGACGCTGCGCAGCAACCTGCGGCTGATCGCCTCCGCTTTGAGCATCGACCCGGCGGACATTCTTCTGGAGGACCACCGGCTGGCGTCCGGGTCGATCGACGCGTCCCGGGCGATTTTGACAATCACCCACCACTCGCCGGTCCGGGAGACCGTCGTCTACCCCGGCCCGCAGTTCCGGTGGGAAGGCCGCACCGGCGTCATCGCCCTCGGCCCGTACGCCGACGGCGTCGACGAGGCGATTTGGAAGCTGTTCTCCAAGGGCTCGATGTGGGGCGGGGTGCTCATCGGCGCCACCGGATCCGGCAAGTCCCGGCTGCTGGAGGGCTTGGCCGACTCGGCGCTGTCGACCGGCCTGGTCACCCTCTGGTACGCCGACCCGCAGCGCGGCAACTCCAGCGTCGCGCTCGCCGACCACGCCGACTGGACCGCCCGCGGCGTCGACCAGTGCATCGACATGCTCCGGGCCCTGGCCCGGGTGATGGCGGTGCGGGAGATGGTCAACGTCGCCGCCGGCCGCACCGGGTTCACCCCGAACCCGGAGTGGCCGGGGATCCTGGTCATCCTCGACGAGTGCCACATGGTGCTTGGTGACCCGACCCTGCCCGACGCGGTGCGCAAGGAGGCCGTCTGGCTGGCCGAGCTGATCTCCCGGGTCGGCCGCAAACTCGGGATCGGGCTCATCTTGGCCAGCCAAGAGGGTGACGTGAAGACGTTCGGCAACTCCAACGCGCTGCGCGGCAACTGCCGGGCCGGCAACACGGTGATCCTTCGGACGCTGAACAAGCAGCTGCCCGGCCTGCTCGGTCTGCCGTTCAACCCGGCGCTGCTGCCCGAGGGTGGCGGCCACGGCTACACCATGGCCAGCACCGAGCTGGGCGGGCGTACCGCGCCGTTCCGCGGGCACTACCTCGACGAACTCGAAGACGACGAGTACGCCGAGGTCAAGGACCGCGGGGCGACGCCGCGGGAAGGCACCTCGTACTGGTGGCTGTCACAGCACCCGTCCGCGCCACCCGACCCGTACACGGTGCGGGCCGCCGGCGAGGACTACCAACGCCGCCACGAGGTCGCCGGCCAGGAGCGCGTCAGGATCGCCGCGACCCTCGCCGCGTTCCTCGACGGCACCCTGTCCGTCGAGGACCTCGCCGGCCGCGCAAACCGGGGCCAGACCCAGCCCGCGCCACGGCTGGACACTGCCCCGGCACGCGTGACGGTCGAACGGCAGCCGGCCGACGAAACGTACGGCAAGGTCCTGCAGCTGCCCGTCTACCGGCCCGGATCCGACCAGCAGAACCAGAACCGGCAAGCCACGCCCAAGGTGGAGGACCGGGTCTACCAGCTGGTCTGCGAAGGCGTGTCCGCGCCGAAGGAGCTGGCCGCTCGCATCGGGTGCAGCCGCCAGGCCGTGCACATCGCGCTCAACGCCCTGAAGGCCCGCGGCCTGGTCGACCAGGTTCGCCAGGGCGTGTGGGAAAAGCGAGTCGCCTAAACCACCCCACCACCCGCTGACGGGGGGCGCCGTACGCACGGCGGCCCCCGTCGCGCAACTGGAGAGGAGCAGCACCCCATGGCCGTGTGTGAAGCCGAAGCCCCCCGCAGTGGCCACCCCGACCCGCGCCAGCAAACCGCTCCGCGACGACGAGGCCGCCGTAATCAACGCCCTGATCAGACTCCCGGTCGC
>WNFU01006125.1_pt1 | contig 14675 bp, 16 predicted proteins | sample 5400121 | NCBI WGS metagenome assembly WNFU01 (sample SAMN13153360, study PRJNA577476) | soil metagenome | isolation source: 100 cm soil or saprolite under grassland replicate 1 | place: USA:California | collected 2016-06-15
TCCCGTTCACGCCGCGCGCGAAGAAGGTTCTCGAGCTCGCGCTGCGCGAGGCCCTCTCGCTGGGGCACAACTACATCGGCACCGAGCACATCCTGCTCGGGCTCGTCCGCGAGAACGAGGGCGTCGCCGCGCGCATCCTCCTCGACTTCGACGCGGATGCGGAAAAGATTCGCAACGAAATCATTCGCATGCTGTCAGGCCCCGGCCGCCGTCAGGGTGCGGCGGGCGGCGGCGCGCAGGGCGAGAAGGCGAAGAGCTCGAAGCTGCTCGACCAGTTCGGCCGCAACTTCACGAAGCAGGCGGCCGAGGGCAAGCTCGACCCGGTTGTCGGACGCCAGACCGAGATCGAGCGGATCATGCAGATCCTCTCGCGCCGCCAGAAGAACAACCCCGTACTGATCGGCGAGCCCGGCGTCGGCAAGACCGCCGTCGTCGAGGGGCTCGCACAGCGCATCTCGGCCGGACAGGTGCCGGAGCTCCTCAAGGGGAAGCAGATCTACTCGCTCGACCTCGCGGCCCTCGTCGCCGGCTCCAAGTATCGCGGCGAGTTCGAGGAGCGGCTGAAGAAGGTCATGAAGGAGATCATGCAGCGCGGCGACATCATCCTGTTCATCGACGAGCTGCACAATCTCGTCGGTTCGGGCGCCGCCGAAGGCGCGATCGACGCTGCCTCGATCCTCAAGCCCGCGCTCGCGCGCGGTGAGCTGCAGACGATCGGCGCGACGACTCTCGACGAGTACCGCAAGTACCTCGAGCGCGACGCCGCACTCGAGCGGCGCTTCCAGCAGATCCGCGTCGAAGAGCCGTCGGTCGACGACACGATCCAGATCTTGCGCGGGCTGCGCGACCGCTACGAAGCGCATCACCGCTGCAAGATCTCCGACGACGCGCTCACCGCGGCAGCCGGGCTCGCGGACCGCTATATCCAGGACCGCCACCTGCCGGACAAGGCGATCGACCTGATCGACGAGGCGGCGTCGCGCCTGCGCATCCGCACGATGTCAGCACCGCCGCGCTACCGCGAGCTCGAGGAAGAGATCGAGAAGGTGCGCAAGGACAAGGAGGCGTCGATTGAGGCGCAGGAGTTCGAGAAGGCCGCGAGCTTGCGCGACAAGGAGCGCAAGCTGACGCAGAAGAAGCGCGAGCTCGAGGAGAGCTGGCGCAGCGAGTCCGCGGAGGCCGAGCAGCCCGAGGTCGGCGAGGAGGAGATCGCGGACATCGTCTCGATGTGGACAGGCATCCCGGTCTTCAAGCTGACCGAGGCGGAGGCCGAGCGGCTCGTGAACATGGAGGACGAGCTGCACAAGCGCTACGTCGGGCAGGAGGAGGCCGTGCTCGCGGTCTCGAAGGCGATCCGCCGCGCTCGCGCCGGGATCAAGGATCCGAAGCGCCCGACCGCGTCGTTCATCTTCCTCGGCCCGTCGGGCGTGGGGAAGACGGAGCTGTCACGCGCGCTCGCCGAGTTCCTGTTCAACGACGAGGACGCGATGATCCAGGTCGACATGTCCGAGTACATGGAGAAGCACTCCGTGTCCCGGCTCGTCGGCTCGCCCCCGGGCTACATCGGCTACGACGAAGGCGGCCAGCTCACCGAGGCCGTCCGCCGCAAGCCGTACTCGGTGCTGCTGCTCGACGAGATCGAGAAGGCGCACCCGGACGTCTTCAACATCCTGCTGCAGATCCTCGAGGAGGGGAAGCTGACCGACGCCCAGGGGCGCAAGGTCGACTTCCGCAACACGATCGTGATCATGACGTCGAACATCGGCGCCGCGCAGATCTCGAAGAACCAGTCGCTGGGCTTCGGGATCGGCGACGAGACCGGCCTCAGCTACGAAGACATGAAGACGAAGGTCATGTCGGAGCTGAAGAAGATCTTCCGCCCCGAGCTGCTGAACCGCATCGACGAGGTCATCGTCTTCCACAAGCTGACAAAGGAAGAGATCAAGATCATCATCGAGCTGCTAATGCGCCGCCTGCGCGAGCAGATGGGCACGCACGAGGTGACGATCGAGCTGACCGACGAGGCGAAGGACCTGCTCGTCGAGAAGGGCTACGACCCGGCGATGGGCGCCCGGCCGCTGCGCCGCGCGATCCAGCGCTACATCGAGGACCCGCTCGCGGACTTCGTCCTCGGCCGCTCGCTCGAGCCCGGCTCGACGATCCTCGTCGGCCGCAAGGGCGAGGTCGAGGAAGGCGAGCAGGAAGTCGACATCGTCGTCCTGCCGCCCGACGTGACCGCGGAGAAGGTGACCGTGCCGCCGGAGGAAGAGTCGGCGGAGGAGGAGACTCCGGTCGAAGAGTGACGAAGAGGCGCCGCGAGGCGCCTCTTCCTTGTGCGGTACAGCAAGAGCGCGATGCCTGGGCTACGAAAGCGTCGCCGCACCGGACGATGCTCATCACACGACATTGAAAACCGCTTGGTGGGCCGTTTGCGTTTCTGTAGAAAGCCTGGGTGCGCCTCTCGACTCTCGCGCGCCGGCCGGCGCTCACCGTGCTCGTCGGCGCGGTGGCGATCGCGTTCTCCGGCATCCTCTTCCGCCTCTCGCACGTGTCGCCGTCGACGGGCGCGTTCTACCGCTGCGTCTGGGCGCTGCCCGCGCTCTGGCCGGTCGCGCGTTGGGAGGAGCGGCGCTGGGGTAAGCGCCCACGGCGGACGCGCTACTTCGCGTGGCTCGCCGGCGGCTTCTTCGCCGCGGACCTCGTGCTCTGGCACAACGCGATCGACCAGGTGGGCGCCGGCCTGGCGACGGTGCTCGGCAACACGCAGGTCGTGCTGGTCGGATTGATCGCGTGGCTGCTCTGGCGAGAGCGCCCGCAGAACACGTCGTTCGTCGCGATCCCGGTCGTGCTCGTCGGCGTGATCCTCATCTCCGGCGCGCTCGAGCAGGGCGCGTACGGCAAGAACCCGCCGCTCGGAGCGACGTTCGGCGTCCTCACCGGCCTCGCCTACACGGGCTTCCTGCTCACGTTGCGGCAGGGCAGCCGCAGCATCGTCGGCCCGGCCGGACCGCTCTTCGACGCGACATTCGCATCGGCAATCGGCTGCGCGCTGATCGGTCTTGCCGTCGGCGATCTCGACCTGACGCCGTCTCTCGCAGCGCAGGGCTGGCTGATCCTGCTCGCGCTCAGCTCGCAGGTGCTCGGCTGGCTGCTGATCTCGATCTCGCTGCCACGGCTGCCCGCTGTCGTCACCTCCGTTTCGCTGACCCTGCAGCCCGTCTGCTCGGTGCTGTTCGCCGCGGCGATCCTCGGGGAGTCGCCGTCGGCGCTGCAGCTCGTGGGCGCCGCCGGCATCCTCTTCGGGCTCGTAATCGCCTCGCTTGGTCGCCGCACGGCGCTGCCGCCCGAGCCCGAGCTCGCGGGCTGAAGTCCGGCACAGAAACGGCACAAAGAGCGTCCGAGCCCGCGAATAGGCTGGGCCCCGTGGCCAAGACCGCCGTCAAATACGCCTGTTCCGAGTGCGGCTACACCGCCGGCCGCTGGTTCGGCAAGTGCCCCGGCTGCGACGCGTTCGGGACGCTCGTCGAGGAGGGGCCTGCAGACCCGGCCGTCGCTGCGGCGAAGCCGGTGCTGCGCCTCGTCGACGTCGACGCCGCGGAAGCGGAGCGCATCGGCACCGGCGTGCCGGAGCTCGACCGCGTCCTCGGCGGAGGCTTGGTTCCGGCGTCTCTCGTCCTCGTCGGCGGCGAGCCCGGCGTCGGCAAGTCGACGCTGCTCCTGACGGCGTTGCAGGCGATGAGCGAGACCAGACGTTCGCTGCTCGTCACCGGCGAGGAGTCGGTCGCCCAGGTGAAGCTTCGGGCCGCGCGCCTCGGCGGCGCCGCGAACGTCGAGATCCTCGCGGAGACGGAGCTCGAAAGCGTCTGCGCGACGCTCGAGCGCGAGCAGCCCGACGTCTGCGTGATCGATTCGGTGCAGACGCTCTACGCCGGCGAGCTCGGCTCCGCTCCGGGCTCGGTCGCTCAGGTGCGCGAGGCTGCCGGGCGGCTGCTGCGCGTCGCGAAGGAGAGCGGGATCGCGACGATCCTCGTCGGCCACGTGACGAAGGACGGCTCCGTCGCCGGCCCGCGCGTGCTCGAGCACCTCGTCGACTGCGTGCTGCAGTTCGAGGGCGACCGCTACCACGCGCACCGAATACTACGCGCGGTCAAGAACCGCTTCGGCTCGACGAACGAGCTCGGCGTGTTCGAGATGACCGGTACGGGGCTCGTCGGCGTCCCCGATCCGTCGGCGCTGTTCGGCAAGTCGGAGGACGGCGAGGTGGGAGCCGCGGTCGCATGCGCGCTCGAGGGGTCGCGGCCGCTGCTGCTCGAGGTCCAGGCGCTGGTGTCGCCGACCGATCTCGCCATGCCCCGCCGCGTCGGCACCGGTGTCGACCCGAAACGGCTGGCGATGATCGTCGCCGTGCTCGGACGCCATGCCGGCGTGGCGCTCGGCAGCGCCGACGTCTTCGTGAACGTGGCGGGCGGAGTCCGCATCGACGAGCCCGGGGCCGACCTCGCCGTGGCGCTCGCGATCGCTTCCGCCGCCAAGGGAATCCCCGTTCGGAGCCGCCTTGCCGCCTTCGGCGAGATCGGCCTCACGGGCCGCCTCCGGCCGGCGACCCAGGCCGAGCGGCGGCTGCAGGAATGCGCGAAACTCGGCCTCGCCCGCGTCGTGGTCCCGGCGGGAACCGCCGCACGTGGCAAACTCAACGTGGAAGAGCACGACACGTTGAGGCACGCGATCAAGGCGGGGCTCGATGCCGGACAAGGGAGATAAGCAAGCCGGAACGCTCGGCTTCACGCGGTCGCCCTCCGAGGACGACCCGCGCCGCGACCCGCGCCTGCTCGCGTCGATCGCGCGGGTGGCGCCCGGAACCGATCTCCGGCAGGGGATCGACGACATCATCCGCTCGCACGAAGGCGCGCTGATCGTGATCGGCGACCCTGAGGCGTTGGCCTTCCTCTACTCGGGCGGAATGCGCCTCGACCTGGCGTTCACGGGACAGCAGCTGTACGAGCTCGCGAAGATGGACGGCGCGATCATCGTGAAGGACAACCTGTCGAAGATCGCCTACGCCAACGTCCAGCTCATGCCGGACCCCACGATCTCCTCGAACGAGACGGGCACGCGCCACCGCACGGCCGAGCGCGTCGCGAAGCAGACCGGCGCGCTGGTCGTCTCGATCTCGCAGCAGCGGGAGACGGTGACGATCTTCCAGGGGAGGCAGCGCTACCAGCTCGATCCCGTGCCGACGGTGCTGGCGAAGACGAACCAGGCGCTCGCGACGCTCGACACCTACCGCACCCGGCTCGAGCAGGTGCTCACGCGGCTGACGGCGCTCGAGTTCCAGAACGCCGTCGTCCTCGACGACGTCCTCGTCGTCCTGCAGCGGGCTGAGCTGACCACGCGCATGGCGGAGGAGATCGAACGCAACTGCATCGAGCTCGGCACCGAGGGCCGGCTGATCCGTATGCGCCTCACCGAGCTGCTCGGGGACGTGCCCGAGCAGCGGGCCGCGATCGTCAACGACTACCACGTCGCAGGCGGGGGGCCCGAGGCGGTGATGGCGCTCGAAGGCCTTTCGGCGCTCAGCTATCAGGAGCTGCTGGAGTTCGAGCGGATCGCGGAGCTGCTCGGCTACTCGAGGACGGTGAACCCGCTCGATCACTCCGTCTCGCCGCGCGGCTACCGCGTGCTGTCGAACATCCCGCGCCTACCGCCCGGCGTGATCCAGCGGGTCGTGGCCGACCTGGAAGGGCTGGAAGCGATCGTTCGCGCCTCACAGCGCGACCTCGAGGCCGTGCAAGGCGTCGGCACCGCGAGGGCCCGGGATATCCGCGAGGGACTCCGCCGCCTGCAGGAGCACAACCTCGTGGACCGGTATCTTCAGCTTTGACCGCGGAAATGCTGCGCATGTCCCGCGGGGGTAAACCGGGCAGGCGCGCTTCGCGCGCGTGCCCAACGTGGCGATTGAGAGGGCGCTGCTTCGTTCATCGTTGAGTGAGCAGCGCGGCCCAGCCGCGCTGCCGGCGAGACGTTCTTCTTCGAGACGGCGGGACGGACGGGGCTGCCTCGGCCGCCGATCCCGCAAACTGCAGGGACTTTTCAAAAAAGTGGCCGATTTGCGGGACTTTTGATACACTACGATCCACTGCGCCGGGGGCGTTTACGCCGTCGGCGTCTTGCCGAGTACACCCGCGACCCGTAGGGGAGGAAGGCTTGTTCAAGGTCGGCGACAAGGTGGTGTATCCACACCACGGAGCAGGAACGATCGTCAAGAAGGAAAAGCGCATGGTTCTGGGGGAGAAGCGCGAGTACCTCACGATCAAGATCCTGCACAACGACATGACCGTCAACGTTCCCTGTGAGAACGCCGAGGCGGTTGGGCTCAGGCAGGTGATCGACGAGGAGATGGTCAAGAAGGTCACCAAGGCGCTGACCGGCGGCGGCACCGCGATGCCCAAGAACTGGAACCGCCGCTTCAAGCACAATCGCGACAAGATGAAGACGGGCGACATCTTCGAGCTCGCGGAAGTCGTGCGCAACCTCTCACTACGCGACCACGAGAAAGGGCTCTCCACGGGTGAGAAGCAGATGTTCGTGAAGGCGAAGAAGATCCTCGCCTCCGAGCTGATGTACGCGAAGGCCCTCGACGAGGACGCCGCTGCGGAATGGCTCGACGAGGTGCTCTCGACGCAGGGCACGAACGGCACCAAGAAGACCGCGACGACGGCAGCGAAGAGCACCGCGTCGAAGTCGAAGAGCAAGGCCGGCGCGGCGGCATAGCAATGTCGGTTTGGGCTGTTCTCGCGGCTGCGGGCCGCGGAGAACGCCTGGGTGACGACCGTCCGAAAGCATTCGCGCGGCTCGGCGACCTGCCTTTGGTTGCCGAGCCGCTGCGACGCCTCGACGATTCAGATTGGATCGATGGGATCGTGGTCGCGGCGCCTCCCGGCTGGGAGGAGCCGTGCATCGTGCTCGCCGAGGAGCTCGGCGCGGGCAAGGTCAGCGCAGTCGTGACCGGCGGCGAGACGCGTGCGGCGTCGGTGCGCGCCGCGCTGGCCGAGGTGCCGGAGGATGCGGCCGTCGTTCTCGTCCACGATGCGGCGCGCCCACTCGTGTCGGACGACGTGATCGGCCGGGTGCTGACACCGTTGTCCGAGGGCTACGACGGCGCCGTGCCGGTCGTCCCGGTCTCGGACACCGTGAAGCGCGTGCGCGGCGACGAAGTCGTGGAGACGATCGAGCGCGAGGGGCTCGTCCTGTCGCAGACGCCGCAGGCCTTCCTGGCCGCTGCGCTGCGCCGCGCCGCCGCAGGCGACGGGACGGACTGCGCGTCGCTCGTCGAGGCGCAAGGCGGCAAGATCAAGGCGGTGCAGGGCGATCCTCGGCTGCTGAAAGTGACGTCCCGCGAAGACCTGGAGCTCGTGGCGTCGTGGCTGTGACCGTTCGCTCGATCCGGTGGCTCGGGATCTCGATCGAGGATCTCGACTCGACGGTCGACTTCCTGCGCGACACGCTCGGCATGCGCCTCGTGTTCGAGGAGCCGGCGACGACCGAGCTGGAGACGGAGGATGGGGGTCGCGTGCAGCTCTTCGCGCCGGGCCACCCGTACCACGAGCGCGCGTCCACGATCCTGCCGCTCTTCGAGGTGGACGACGCGCGCGCCGCTCGCATCGAATTGAAGGGGCGAGTTGCCGGCGTGATCGGGGAGCTCGAACACGACACTGCGTGGGAGTGGTTCGACGTCCACTCGCCGGACGGAAGGGTCTACGCGCTGGGAAGCCGGCTGGTCTCCTCGTGACCGTGAGGGCGGTGGTCTTCGACGTCGGGGAAACGCTCGTCGACGAGACGCGCGTCTGGAGCCTCACGGCCGACCGTGCAGGCGTCACCCGTCTGAGCTTCTTCGCCGCTCTCGGCGCGTTGATCGAACGTCGCGACGATCACCGAAACGTCTTCGAATTGCTCGACGTCGAGCGGTGGGTCGACCACATTCCGTACGAGCGTGAGGACCTCTACGCGGATGCGGTGCCGTGCATGTCCGCACTTCGTGCGAGCGGCTATACGCTGGCGCTCGTCGGCAACCAGCCCGCCCGCACGGAGTCGTTCCTGCGGGACTGCGGACTGGACGTCGATCTCGTGGCATCGTCCGATTCGTGGGGCGTCGCGAAGCCGGACGCCGAGTTCTTTCGCCGCGTCGTCGAATGGATCGGACTTGGGCCGGAGCAGATCGCCTACGTCGGCGATCGAGTCGACAACGACGTCCTGCCGGCGAACAGCGCCGGAATGGTGTCCGTCTTCATCCGTCGCGGCCCGTGGGGCCTGCTGCAGGCGGAGTGGCCGGAAGCGGGAGAGGCAGCGGTGCGGATCGATTCGCTGGCCGAGCTGCCGGAGGCTCTGCATGCCCTCTGAGTACCGCGTCGGCACGGGCTTCGACGCGCACGCGCTCGAGCCCGGCGTGCCGCTCGTGCTGGGCGGCGTCTCGTTCCGATCGGCGCGAGGGCTCGCCGGGCATTCCGACGGAGACGTGATCACGCATGCCCTGATCGACGCGCTACTCGGTGCGGCGGCCCTGGGCGACATCGGCACCCTGTTTCCCTCCGACGATCCCGAGCTCCAGGGCGTCTCGTCGCTCAAGCTGCTGCGCGAGGCGTATGCACAGGTACGAAGCCGCGGCTACGAGCTCGTGAACGCGGACGTCGTGCTGATCGGCCAGGAGCCCAAGATCGCGGAGGTGCGCAGGCAGATGCAAGGATTGCTCTCCGGGACGCTCGAGGTGGAGCTGGGACGCGTCTCGGTGCGCGCCACGACGACGGACGAGCTGGGCTTCACCGGGCGCGGTGAGGGGCTCGCCGCGCAAGCGGTCGCCTTGCTTCAGTCCAGCGCGTAGCCGCTCGCGAGCATCGCGTCCGCGCGTGCGGAGAACTCGTCGAACGACGGTACGTCCCAGCTGAGCGAGTCGGCGAGCCGCACGATCATGCTGAAGAGCGCGCAGACGTGGATCGCGTCGACGAGAGCATCCTCCGAGACACCGGCCGCGCGGACGGCAGCGGCATCCTCACGGCCCACGCCGGCGGGGTCGAGCGTCAGCTTCTCGAGGAACTCGAGCGTCGCGCGCAACTCGAGCGAGATCGGCGCGGTCCGCCAGTCCCGCTGCACCGCTTCCCAGACCTCCCTGCCGAGCGCGTACGACGCGACCGCGCCGTGGGCGTTCGTTCAGAACGGGCACTGGTTGAGCGAGGAGACGAACGCCGCGAAGAGCTCGCGCTCGCCCTCGCTCCAGTCGGACGGTCCGCGCAACGCGAGCTCGAGCGCATCCGAGTACGGCCGCCCGAAGATGTCCGGCCGGTAGTGGAGCGTCTTCAGAACCCCGAGCGGGCGTGGCGCTGGAGACGCATCGACAGCGGCGAGCCTCATAACGCAGCCAGACCGGCCTGGAGCCGTTCGAGCCCGGCGGCGACGGCCACAGACACTGTGTGCTCGAAGATTTGGCCCTCGGAGAAGCCGGCGTCCTTGAGCGCCTGGACGTCGCCGTCCGTGACCTTGTACGCGTGGAGGCGTACCTTCTCGAGGTACGTCGCGAACTCAGGCGGCGCGGGCCGTTCGGGCCGCGCGGACGTGCGAAGCCGGTCGATCAATTCGTCGTACCGCGTCACGGCCCAGACCCTAGCGCTCGCTACGTCGGCAGCGCTCCGTCGCTCGCGACGAGCCCGTCACGTGCAAGCGCTGCGACGGCCTCCTCGTCGTCGGGCCGCTCGCCGGAGAGGATCGCGCGCAGCGTGCGCGCGCGGCGCTGGCGGAACGAGCCCTCGAAGCGCGATTGCTTGCGCAGCGGCGCGTAGCGTCGTCCTCGCGACGGGCAACCCTTCGCCAGCGGACAGGCGTCGCAGCGAGGCACGCGCGCCAGGCAAACCGTCGCGCCGAGATCCATCAACGCCTGCGCACTACGCGGGCCGAACGCATGTCCCGTCCGTTCCTGCACGCGGCCCACGTTCGTGTCGACCGGCAGCACGTCCTCACCGAAGGCGAAATTGCGAATCGCCGCGGCGGTGTAGGCGCCGACGCCGGGCAACTCGGTCAGATCGCTCGGCCAGCCGTGCTCCGCGATGATTTCCGCCGCGTGGTGCAGGTTGAGCGCGCGGCGGTTGTAGCCGAGGCCCTGCCATTCGCCCAGGACGTCGGCGAACGCGTCCGCCGCCAGCGCTTCGACCGTGGGCCAGCGCTCGAGCCAGCGGAGGTACCGAGGCACCACGCGCTCAACCTGCGTCTGCTGCAGCATCACCTCCGACACGAGAACGGCGTACGCGTCGGTCGTGCGGCGCCAGGGCAGGTCGCGTCGGTGTTCACGAAACCAAGCCAAAAGCAGCTCGTCCACGCAGGCGAGCCTAGCTAGGCGCCGGACGTTTATCGCTGTACAGTCAGCGAATGTCGGCGCCATTTCGCCTTGCCCTCGGAATTTCGATCGCGCTGTGCCTGTGCATCGGCGCGACGGCCTCGGCGGCGCCGCAGGCTCGGATCGACGTCGGCATCTACGCGAGCGACGTGCCCCGCTTCGACAGGCTCACGGGCCAGCACAGCGATTCGGGACTCGACTTCCTCGGCTGGGACCAGGGCCGTACCTGGGGAAAGCAGTACAGCTACTTCCTCGACGTGCTCGGTGACAGGCCGCACATCGACCTGAAGGCGAAGGGCCGAGGAGGGGCGATCAGCACGAAGGCGATCGCCCTCGGCCAAGGCGATGCGCACCTGACCGGCGTTGCGCTTGCGATTGCGGAGTCCGGAAAACCGGTGCTGCTGCGACCGCTTGGCGAAATGAACAACAGCTTGAACGTGTATTGCGCCTGCCGGGGACGCGCCGCCAACTCCACCGATTGGTACCGGCGCGCCTTCCGGCGAATCTACATCATCATGCACGGAGGCACGGCGACCGCGATGAGCGCGAAACTGCGTGCGCTCGGAATGCCCGGCGTGGCGATCGACGTTCCGCAGAACCCGTACCCGCATCTGACCGTTGTCTGGAACCCGTTGGCCGTCGGCGTTCCTCCGGTTCGCGGCAACGGCTTCCGCGATTACTTCCCCGGCACCGCCTACTTCGATGCCTACGGCAACGACTACTACGACTTCGGCACGTACTCGTTCGTTCGTACGACCGAGCTCTACGAGGCGTACCCGGACAAGCCGTTCGTGATCCCGGAATGGGGCCTGGCCGTCGACGACCCGGGCTATGTCCGCGCGTTCGCGGACTTCGTTCGCCAGCACAGGCGTGTGAAGTTCATCGGCTTCTTCAACGGCCGCGCCGGCGAGCTGTTCGATCTCGGCAGCAAGCCGAAGAGCCTCGCGGCCTACCGCCGCTACATCGTTCCGCTGACCCGCTAGAGAAGGAAGTCCCGTTCCGGGGCCGAAACAGGTTCGGCTGTGCGGTTTCGGGTGCTTCTCGTCGTTGGAGTTGCGGCGTTCTTCTTCGCTTCGCCGGCCGCCGCGTACGTCAACGCACAGCACGCCGGCGTGCAGGTCGCGCTGCGGGCCCTCGGCCTCTACCACGGGCCTATCGACGGGCTCGTCGGGCCGCAGACCGTGGCCGGGATCCGCGCCGCACAGCGCCGAGCGCACCTGCCCGTGACCGGGCTACCGGACAAGCGAACGCGACACTCGCTCGGCCCGCTCGGACGCCCCTTGCTGGGAAAACGCGTCCTGCGTCCCGGGCTGTTCGGCCTCGACGTCGCCGTGCTTCAGTTCCTGCTCACCCGTCAGGGCGTGTACGACGGGCCGCTCGACGGATATCTGAGCGTCGGCACCGATCGTTCGCTGCGCCGCTACCAGCGACAGGTGCGGCTGACACCGGACGGCGTCGTCGGCCCGCGGACGCTCGCCGCGCTCGTGCTCGAGAACCGCGTGCCCGTGCGTCGCCAGGCCGTGACGTCGCCGAGCCGGACGTACGTGGTCCGCCCGGGCGACTCGCTGACCGCGATCGCCCACCGCTTCGGCGTCTCGCTGGGCGCGCTCGCCCGGGCCAACCATCTCGACCCGAAGCACGTGCTGCTCATCGGCGCGAAGCTCAGGATCCCCGGCGGCAGCACGAGCTCTGCACTGGCTGCGGCGCCCACGGAAGTCCGGGCTCGACTCGACTTCTGGGCCGCCCAACTCGGTATATCGCCACACCTCCTGCGCGCGCTCGCGTGGATGGAGTCCGGTTACCAGCCGAACGTCGTCTCCAAGGCAGGGGCCCGCGGCGTCCTGCAGACGCTGCCCGTCACGCGCGACTTCGTCGAGGACGTTCTCGTTGGCCACCCGCTGCCGCGCACGCTCGACGGCGACATCGAGACGGGCGTCCGCTACCTGCGGCACCTGCTCGGCCATTTCGACGGCAACGAGCACCTCGCGCTCGCGGCGTGGTATCAGGGCGAGGCGGCCGTACGCAAGCACGGCGTGTATCCGGTGACGAAGCCGTTCGTCGCCGGAGTGCTCGCGCTCAAAGCGCGTATGTGACGTCGTCGCGGAGCTCGAGCGCGCCGAGCTCCAGGAGCTCGCGACAGGCCGCAACCGCATCCGGCGGAGCCGCCAGCTCGCGAAGCGTGCGCCGGCCGTCGAGCGCCCCGATGATCTCCGCCGCGACGGGCGAGACGTCGAGCTCCGGCCAGGTTCCCTCCTCGAGCGTCACGTGCGCGCTCGTCACTTTCGCGCGGCTCAGCCGGGTCTCCACCCGCAGGGCAGCGACCGCGCCGAGGCGCCTGTCCAGCAGATCTTCTCCGTCGAGGAGCGCACGGGCGGTGAACGCGCGCCTGATCTGCTCGTCGGCCGCGTCGAGCTCGTCCTCGTCGATCTCGTCGATGCGAACGGTGGTGCGCCCCTGGCGGCGGTGGAGGAGCACCGTACCTTCCGTCACGACGCCGGCGTCCAGCCGCTCGAGGTAGGCCGTCCAGCGGTCGAGCGCCTCGCCGTAAGCGGCGCCGTCGGCCGCGAGGTGGGCGTTCCAGCGTTCCGCGTGCTCGAGCGGAGACGCCTCGTCGATCGGCAGGATCCATGCGTCGCAGCCGGAGCCCGACACCCATTCGAAGACATGCTCGTCCGGCGCGTCCGCATCCTTGCCGAGCCAGCTGACGCACAGCGTCGCCAGGCCGCCTTCTCGGAGATGCTCCACGCTCTCGCGCACGATCCGCTCCGAGAGCTCGTCGCCTTCGAGCGCCCCGTCACGATACGTCCAGCGGCGCTCCGGCGAGACGACGAACGGTGCGTTGCACGTGATCAGGTCGAAGCGCTCGCCTTCGACCGGCTCGAAGAGACTGCCGCGGCGGCACTCGACGTTCTCGAGACCGCTGAGCGCGGCATTCAACTGGGTGAACGCAAGGGCGCGAGGGTTGACGTCGGTCGCCACGACATGCTTGCTGTGACCGGCCGCGAGCAGGGCGTGCACGCCGTTTCCGGTCCCCACGTCGAGGGCCCGGCCGACTAGGGGGCGGGGAGTGAGCAGATCGCACAGGCGGGCCGTCGGCGAGTAGGTCGAGACGTAATCCGGCGGATCGTCGGTCGGGTTGGTGGACAGCCGGTCCGAGGCGAGCAGCAAACTGCCGACGGGGGCGATACGGGTGCGCGGCGAGACCTCATTGCCGAGCTGGGCGAGCCCGGTCCGCCCGAGCGCCTCGACACCTGCCTTCCCGAGCGCCCGCTCCGCGTCGCGCCGCGTCACCGGCAGCTCGAGGAAGAAGAGGCGAATCGCAGTCGCGAGCGGGCTCTGCGGCAGCCGGCGCTCGTGCACCGGCACGTCCTCGAGCGCCGTGGACCAGGCGTCTTCGCCGAGGAGCTCGTCGATCGCCTCCTCGTCGTAGACGACTTTTCGGAGAGCCTCGCCGAGTGTCCAGGCGGCTGCGGTGTCGACGTTTGGGAGCACGGCCCGCACTCTAGGTAGGCCGGACGGGCGCCGCGCGGAAAGCCCGGTTAAGGGCCTGAGGGTGGTCCGAAGAACGCGGGCGGACCGTGGAAGCCGCGCCTGCCGTGATGGTCGCCGAACGGTTGCGGGAACCTACCGTTGACGAAGTCGGTGATGCGGTCTTTCAGCCCGGCGAGCATCGAGTCCGCTTCTGCGCGGGTTAGGCGGCCGGCCGTGACCGCCGCGTCGAGCTTCTCCTTCGCGGCCTTCAGGAGGGCGTCCACGAGACCTTCCGCCGTCTTGCCGTGCGCCGTCGCGATCTGCGCCAGCGTCTTGCCGCCCTCGAGGTCGGTCCGGAGCTGCGCTTCCGTGATGCCGAGGTAGGTCGCCGCGGTATCGAGGTTTGGCCCGTGGTGCCGGAAGGCGTGGTGCCCGCCCACCGGGAACAACGGCACTTCTCCGGACTCGATCCTCGCCTTCAGCGCGTCGCCTTGGGCCTTCGTGATCCGCCCCGCTGCGACAGCGGCGTCGACGCGGTTCTCGAGCGCCTGCTTCAGTGCGGCGCTCAACTTCGCGGGCTCGATGCCGAGTTGCTTGGCGGCGTCTGCGATGACGGCCTGGCTCTCCTCCTTCGGGGAACCGAAGGCGGTTGCCCCGACGGCGACGCCGCCGCCGGCGACCGCCAACGCCGCGGCCGCACCCGCCACGAGCTTGCGTCTGGCGCCATCCATACGCCTATCCCATCAGATCCACCTAAGAAAGACGTAAGAGGCGCCTAAGGAAGTCCAATCTAGACTCCGCGGCCATGAAGCGTGTTCGTTTCGCA
>WNFU01006128.1_pt1 | contig 14673 bp, 18 predicted proteins | sample 5400121 | NCBI WGS metagenome assembly WNFU01 (sample SAMN13153360, study PRJNA577476) | soil metagenome | isolation source: 100 cm soil or saprolite under grassland replicate 1 | place: USA:California | collected 2016-06-15
CACGCACCGATCCCGGCCATCCCGGCAGCGCGAACGCTCGAGAGATCCGCGAGGAGGATGTGGGGTCCGGGGATGGGCTCGCGCGCGGCGCTCGCCAGATCGAGGTGCACCGCGGTCACGCTGACGGTGCTCTCGTGCCCGAGGAGATCGCGCAGCCCTTCAGCGATCAGCCGGCTGCCGTGGACGACGCCGATGCGGATCGGGGTCCGCGCTGCAGCCTCGCTCACTTCAGTACCGGAACGCTGCGGCGCCCGCGCGTACTCCCGCAAGGGCTGTTTGGCCGTCCCGGCGCAGTGTGACGCACCGCACTGGAAGCATCGCGGGGACTCGCGCGTTGTGGCGAGCGAGACCGAAGGGAGACCCATCCGATGACGACGCGCACCGAGACATGCGAGCACGCGCCCGCGGAGCGCGCGGCGCCGCAGACGGCGTCGTGCCCCCGGTGCGGGAGCACGCACAGCCTCCGCGTCTGCTCGACGTGCGGCTACGTCGCCTGCTGCGAGTCGCAGTACGGCCACAACAGGGAGCACTGGAAGCAGACGGGCCACCCCGTGATCCGACCGTTCCCCGTGTCGGAACGTGGCTGGACCTGGTGCTACGCGTGCGGGAAGTACATCTAAGGGACCGCTACACCGCGAGGATCGTCGTGCGCTCGAGCCGGCGGGCGCTCCACGCGAGGCTGCCGAGCAGCAGCGCGGCCGCGACGGGCACGACGAACGGGATCACGGAGATCACCGCCCCCGCGGCACCGGCGCCGAGCAGGAACAGGACCGTGGGCGCGCAGCACGAGAAGCTCGCGAGGAAGCTCGGCAGGACGCCCGCGACCCACCACGCGCCCGTCCCCGCCTCGCATCGCGGCGGCGGGCGCAGGATCGTCTCGACGCCCATCGCGCCGTTCACGCCGACCAGCGTGCCGAGCACGAGCACGGTGAGGATCGCGGGGACGCTCGGCGCGAGGACGACCGCGTCGGTCGCATAGAGGACGAACGCCGGATCGAGCCATGACGTGAGGCCGCGCGCGGACAGCGGTGCGAGCACGAGGATCGGGAGCGGGCCGAAGCGGGAGAAGTGCGCCTCCGGATCGATGACGAGCGCCTTCGCGATGAGCAGGTACAGCACCGCGTACGCGAGGAGCAGTCCCGCTGCGACCGCCCACGCCCGCCGCGAGGCGAACGTCCAGCGGATCGCTCTCAGCGCAGGACCTCCGTCTTGGGGTTGAAGGCGGACCACGCGAACCACATCACGTCGTATGCGCTGACCGGCTCGCTCGTCTTCCGATCGAGCACGCGGACCGCGTCGAGCTCGGGGTCGTACCGCGCGACGAGCTGGAGATCCCCGACCTCGATGCTCGCTTCCGTGCGCTGCTTGAACTCATCCTTCGGGATGGCGAGCGCCGCGCCGTTCGATCGGACGCCGACGACCACCTTCTTCTGAGGGAACCGGTCATCGGTGTGCCGGACCGGGAACAGGACGCCGCTCGCGGTGTCGTAGTCGCCGTACGGCCAGGTCCCGTACGCGCGCGCGTGGCCGGTCTCCTTCGAGAGGACGAGTCCGTCCGGGAACTTCGCCTTCCAGCGGCCGAACGTCGTGGTCACGGCGCCGCCGATCTCCGTCAGGCGTTCGCCCTTGCGGTCCCCGCGCACCGCGATGCCGAGCAGCTGCGGCCACATGCTCTTCGTGGCGCGGTCGTACATGACGAGATTGCTGTTGTAGAGCTGGCCGCTCGTGCCGAACGTCGTCGTCCTGCCGTCCGCGAGCTGACCCGAGAACACGAGCGTGGACCCGGTGAGCGGACAGTACGTGATCGAGATCGGCTCCCCACCGACGTTCTCGTTCACGATCTCGTGCCAGACCGTGATGAAGCGCGGATATGCCCGCGCCTGTCCGCCGATCGTGAACGCGTCGACGACGGCGTCGTCCTTCCACTGCTTCGATGCATCGGCGACGGAGACGTAGGCCGGCTTCTCCACGGGCGGGATACCGTCCGGCGGCGGCCCGCCCGACTGGATCATCTGCGAGATCTCCTCGAGCTCGTCAGCGGCCGCACCGGAGGGCATGCCGGCCGCCGGCGGGAGATCGACGCGTGGTGCGCACGCCGCGGCCAGTGCCGCGCCTGAGGCGAGGAGCAGCCGACGCCGACCGCGATCCATCTCGATCTTCTCATTCATGAGAACACCACCGGGGCCGCGCCGACTCCCGCGATGTGCGCTACGTCACCTCTTGGCGTGCGCCGCGTGCCGCCGCACGACGGCATCAGCGAGGTCGGCACGTCGGACCGCTCCGATGAGGACGCCGTCCGACGTGGTCACGAGGGATGTCTCGAGGTCACGCTCCTCCATCAGGTCCAGGAGATGGTGGCCCTGGAAATCCGGGCGGTACGTCGCCGGGCCGGATCGCATCGCCTCTTCCGCCGAGGCGCGCGGATCCACCCCCGCGAGATCCTCCGCGAACAGGCGGCCGAGCACGATGCGACGCTCGTTCACGACCACGCAGGTGTCCCAGCCTGCGGCGTCCATGCGCTCCCGCACCGCGCCGATCTCCTCGCGCGGATCGCACGTCGGGACGTCGTCCCGCGCGACCTCGGCGACATCGAGGTCGGACGCGGCGCTGCCTTCGATCGGCAGGCCGGACGCCCTCCAGTCCGCGAGGCCACCGCTGTAGCGCGCGACGTCAAGGAACCCGAGGTCTTCGAGCCGCCACGCGGCCCGTGGGCTCATGTCTCACTGGAAGTCATTGCAGTAGACGACGACGGGCCGGTCGTGCCGGAGCGTCCGCTCGACGCGCTCGCGCGTCAGCTCCTTCAGCGGCAGGCTGATCGAGCCTGGGAGATGGGCTTCGTCATGCTCCTCACGCGGCAGCACGTTGACGATCTGGGCGCCTTCGCGCATCAAGCGCTGGAGCTCGTCGCGATCGATCGTTCGAGGCATGCTGCATCCCACTGCAGCCCACGTTCCGCGCGCGGCGATGTGACGAGCAGCACAGGAGGTGCGCGATGCCCTGGATCAGCACCGTTCCCGCGGAGGAGGCGACCGGCCCCCTGAAGGAGATGTTCGAGCGCAACAAGATCGAGCGCGGCCGCATGTACACCCCGTATGAGGTGGACGCTGTCGGTATACCATTCTGTTGACATGACGGGCGCACGGACGACTCGCCCTCTCATCCGCCTTCCCGAAAGGTCGTACCGATCCCTCCGCGAGATGTCTCGCAGATCCGGCCGCCCGATGAGCGAGCTCGCAGCGGACGCGATCGAGCGCCTTCGCCGCGAGCGGTTCCTGGCTGGCGCGAACGAGGACTACCGGCGCGCGGGAACGGATCCCGAGCCGGACGTCTGGGATGTGACGTTGGGCGACGGCCTGGAAGGAGAGCCATACGAATGGACGACGAGAGGCCGCGTCGCGGCGAGGTCTGGCGGGTCGACCTCGAGACGGTCCGCGGGCACGAGCAAGGTGGCCAGCGGCCGGCGGTCGTCGTCTCCGCGGGCACGTTCAACGCGGGTCCGTCGGGTCTGATCGTCGTCTGCCCGCTGACGACGCGCGAGCGGAGGATCCGCTTCCACGTCCCTGTCGAGCCTCCCGATGGCGGCCTCCGCGTGCGCAGCTTCGTCCTCTGCGACCAGATCCGCACCGTCTCGACGGACCGGCTGACGCTGCGGCTCGGGATGCTGCAGGCCGTGTCGCTAGCGGCGATCGAAGAGCGTCTTCGCATCTTGCTCGACCTCTGAGATGGGGCCCGTGTCACTCGGCATGCCGGATCGCATGCCGCTCGGCGGTCGTGGGCTCGAACTCCTCGTCCTCGATCGAGGCCTCCTCGTCCTCGGTGAGCTCGTGGAGCGGCGGCGAGAAGAAGCGCTGCGCGATCGCCGTCGGAACGACGGCGCTGGCAATGACCGCGCTCACCAGCACGGAGAACTGCGTGCGGTCGATGATCCCGGCGTTCAGGCCGTACAGCGACGAGATCGTCCCGAAGGTCAGGCCGGTGCTCATGAGGAGCGTCGTGAAGGTGGCGTGCGGCCGCAGGTAGCGGAGCGCGATCGGCATGACGCCGGCGAACTTCAGCGCGATCTTCACGGCGAGGAAGCCGCCGAGGAGCGGTAGCGCGGTGGCTAGCGCGCCGAGGTCGACCGCGAGACCACCCTTGAAGAAGAAGAACGGCGTGAGGAGCGAGAACGCGACCACTCGGAAGCGGCGGTGCTCTTCCGGATGGCGCTGGAACACGCGAGCGACGGCGAGCCCGAGCAGGAACGCGGGGAGCACGGCGTGGCTCTCCGCGAGGTCGGCGACCCACATGAGCAGGAAGAGGACCGCGAACGCGCCCTTGATCTCCGGTTCGATGACCCGATCACCGTACCGGCGGAAGAACCACCGCTGCAGCGCGAGCATGACCACGATGACGCCGACCGACACGGCGATGAACAGCGCGAGGAAGGGCGACGGCCGCGCGAAGAGGATCGAGAGCGCGAGCACCGTCCCGAGGTCGGTGACGAAGGTCGCGGCCATGATGATCTTGCCGATCTCCGTGCGAGTGAGCCCGGTCTCGACGAGGACGGCGTACACGACCGCCAGCGAGGTCGTGGACATCGCGATGCCGGCGATGAGCGCCTGCTGCGCGTTCCAACCGGCCACCGTGTAGGCGAAGGCCGCGGCGCCGACGAATGGCAGCAAGAACGAGAGAGCGCCGACGAGGACGGACTCCTTGAGCTTCTCCCGCATCACGCGGGGGTCGACCTCGGCCCCGGCGAGGAAGGTCAGTACGATGCTCGCGAACGCGGCGAGGAAGTCGATGGCCGGCGTCGTCGTCATTCCGAGGACGTTCCCGGCGAGCACGCCAAAGGCGATCTCGAAGATGGCGACGGAGACGCCCAGCTCGACGCTCACCATCGACGCGACGAGCACGAGGAAGCCGAGGATGGCCGCCTGCAGGAGAGGGTCCACGCGCACCTCCGTCGAGGTGGCGGGGCATCACACGACCCCTACCACCGAGTGGTAGAGGTCATCAGCCGCTGCTAGCAGCGACGCTCGAAGGCGGACCTCATCGCCTGATCCCTCGAGCGATCCTAGCGAACGAGACCGAGCGCTGCGGCTTGGTCGAGCTACGTCCCCGTGAACGCTGACCGGCGCTCGTGCGCGCGGCGGCGGCGATCGCGCTTCTGCGTCCCGCTCACGACGTGTGCGCTCCGTCACTCGGAGGGATCGGTAGGGTCGCTGTGGTGGCCGATCGGAAGCGATCGTCGGGCGGGGCGGTTAGGGAGTGCGGTGGGTGGATCAGCGCGCGTTCTGGCGCAGCGCCGCGAGCAGCGTCTCGCGCGCGGGTTCGACGAGAACGCGGCCGTCCTCGAGGATCAGCACGGGAACGGACACCTCCCCGCGCGTGAGACCGCGAACGATGCGGCGCGCCTCGGGCACGGCGGCGATGTCGATCTCGCGATAGGCGACCCGGAGCTCCTGGAGCCAGTGCGTCACGACGGCGCACATCGCGCAGAGGGGCCGCGTGAAGAGCGTGATCACCACACTTCGGAACGGCCGGCGGAGCTGGGTCATTCCCCGTGGGCGATCGGGTTCGAGCGGCTCTCGTCGTCGTGGCTCATGCGCTGCCTGGACGTCGCGCTCGTTGTGCTGGCCGTCACAGGGGTGGTCATCGATCCGCTCGCGCTCTCGCACGGGATCGCGATCGTCCTCGTCGTGCAGGCCTTCGTTCTCGATCGCCGGTCGATGGGTGTCAGGGTCGCGCTCACGGCCACGCTGACGGCGGCCGCGAGCATCATCCACGGCGTCCCGCCCCGCGACATCGCGATCCAGGTGCCGTTCGTCTACGGTCTGGCGGCGCTCGTCGTGGTCCTCGCCGATTCGCTGGGGCGGTCGCGCACCACGACCGTGGCGGCGCTGCGCCAGGCCGAGCATCTCGCGCTATACGACACGCTGACGGGTCTGCCCAACCGCGTCCTCTTCCGGGACCGCGTCGAGCACGCGCTCGATCTCGCGCGGCGCGACGGCGTGAGCGTCGCGCTCCTCCTCATGGATCTCGACCGCTTCAAGGAGGTCAACGACACGTTCGGGCACCACGCGGGCGACCTCTTGCTCAGCGAGGTCGGACCGCATCTCCAGGAGGAGCTCCGCGCGGGCGACACGCTCGCCAGGCTGGGAGGTGACGAATTCGCGCTACTGCTCCCGGGGGCGGGCGGCGCCGCGGCGACGGCGATCGCGACCCGCGTGCTGCAGGCCCTCGAGCGCCCGTTCATGATCGAGGGGCAGCCCCTCACCATCGGAGCGAGCGTCGGGATCGCGTGCAGCCCCGAGCACGCGCGCGATGCGGAGGCGCTGCTGCGCCGGGCGGACGTGGCGATGTACGTCGCCAAGCGTGGCCGGGGCAGCTGGGCGATGTACAGCGCCGAGCAGGACGAGGGCGGGGCGGACCGGCTCGCGCTCATGGCCGATCTCGTCGCGGCGTTCGACTCCGACCGGATCTCGCTGCACTACCAGCCACAGGTCGACGCGCGCACCGGGCGCATCGTCGCGTACGAGGCCCTCGTCCGATGGGATCACCCGCAGCGAGGCCTGCTCGGTCCGGACTCGTTCGTGCCGCTCGCCGAGCGGAGCGGGCTGATCCATCGGTTGACCGAGCGCGTGCTCGGGGACGCGATCCGCCAGGCCCGTGCGTGGTCGGACGCGGGCCGGGACGTCCAGCTCGCAGTGAACATCTCGACGCGCGATCTGCTCGAGGATCACATGCCGGACGGCGTCCGGCGGATGCTCGAGACGGCGGGCCTGCCCCCCGACCGCCTCGTGCTCGAGATCACCGAGAGCGCGCTCATGGTCGACCAGGACCGTGCGATCGCGAACATCGCACGCCTGCGCGAGCTCGGTGTCGGCGTGTCGATCGACGACTACGGCACCGGCTACTCCTCTATCGCGTACCTGCGGCGTCTACGTCCGACGGAGGTGAAGATCGATCGTTCGTTCGTCGCGGCCGCGCGGGGCGGCGGCGACGCGCACGCGATCGTGCGGGCGACGGTCGACCTCGCCCACATCCTCGGGCTCACGGTCGTCGCCGAGGGCGTCGAGGATGCCGAGACGGTGGAGCTGCTTCGGCGGCTCGGTGCCGACCGCCTGCAAGGTTTCGGGATCGGGCGGCCGCTCGCCGTCGTGTGACCTCGCGCACATCGAGGAACAGCGATCCGCTTCGCTCCGGTTCTGCCGTCAGAACACAAGGAGGTTCTCATGGCAACAGCATCGGTCCAGCGCGCGGACAGGGCGATCGTCGTCCGGAGCGAGCAGCCTGCGGGGGCTGTCGCCGTCCGCGGGATCCGGAACGGGCTCGTCGCCGGTGTCGCGATGGCGATGGTGATGATGGTCCTCGGGGCATTCGACCAGGGCTTCTTCGCCGCGCCGTCGGCGATCTGGGCGTTCTGGGCGGGACCGTCGGCGTACACGCCGCATGCGCTCAGCGCGAGCGTCGTGATCGGGGCGATGGGTCACATGATGAACTCGGCCATCCTCGGGATCGCGTTCGCACTCATCGCGGCGCGGGTCATCAGGCCCGATGGAGCGGCGGCGGCGATGATCGCCGGCACGACCTTCGCGCTCGTCGCCCTCGCGGTCATGTTCAAAGCGGTGCTTCCGCTGAGCCCGAACGGCGCGATCGTCATCGGCAGCGCCGCGCTCTGGATCTGGATCGTCGGCCACGCGGCATTCGGGATGGTGGGCGGTTCCCTCTACGACCGCTGGCGCTGACCGCACCCCTCCTTGGAGCGAAGGGCAGCCACCTCCGCGTGGCTGCCCTTCGCGCGCCTATGCGATCCCGCCATCGCTCTGCCAGAGCGGCCTCATGCCGGATGTCGGATCGTGACATCGGTCACACGCGCGCTGCGAGTACCCCGAGCGCGGTACGACAATGTGACCGCGGGCACACCGATGCCCAAGCGGACGGGGGCGCGCCACGACATGACGGACAAGCTCTGGTTCCTGCGTCGCCTCGACATGTTCGAGGGTTTGAGCGACGCGCAGATGGAGCGGCTCGGCGAGCTGATGCGCGATCGTAGGTGCCGCGTCGGCGAGGACGTCGTCGTGCGGCCCGCCGGCGACCGCATCTATCTCGTCAAGAAGGGTCGCGTGACGGTGCTCGACCACGGCGTCGCCGCCTGCGTGCTCGGGCCGGGCCAGCTCTTCGGGACGTCCGCGTTCTTCGGCGCGGCCACGACGGATCAACGCGTGATCGCGCTCGAGGACGCCGTGATCTGCGACGCGCCCGCCGGTCAGTTCCTCGCCTCGATGGCGACGCACCCACGCCTGGCCGCGCGGATGATGACGATCCTGGCGAAGCAGATCTTCGAGCTGGAGCGCACCGTCGAGCGGACCGCGACCGAGCCCGTTAGGCGCCGCCTCGCCGACCTGCTCCTGCAGATGGCGAAGCGCGACGGCGGGCGGATCGAGGTGCGTGCCCTCGCCGAAGCGGACCTCGCGCGGATGATCGGCGCGTCGCGGGAGAGCGTGTCGCGGCTCGTCGCGGCCTGGGAGCGCGACGGCATCCTGCGCGCCGGTCCGCGGCGCATCGAGATCCTCGACGAGGATCGGCTCGGGGTGATCGCGCGCGCGGCGAACTAGGGCTGCCGCGAGGCCGAGCGCGCGGCAGAGTGGGCGACTCGCTTCCCCGCTTACCCAGACCGCACGCGCTCAGGTACCAACAAGCCTCTTGTATGAGGTCGCATCACCGCTAAGACTTCGCTGCCTCGCGATGGGGAGCGAGGCGATCATCGGGCACCGACCGCTCGTTCGCTCGGCACACGACGTGCGGCGCGCGGCGGCGGTAGGGCGAGCGCCTGGAGGCAAGCGTGGGGAGCGCGGTCGTCGATCTCGGCACGTATCGCACTCGCGAAGGCGATCTCGTGCACGCGTGGTTCGACAGCACCGGCATCCTCATGGCCGAGCGCGAGGGTCCGAGCGGGAGAGTGCGCATCGAGCCATCCGCGATCACGAATGCGGTGAAGCTCTCCGACGACCCGTTCTGGCCCGAGGGCGAGGCGCCGATGCAGGGCGTGCTGTGGCGCGAGTGAGATGAGCTTCCAGCGCTCGCTCTGGGGGACCGGCACATCGATGACGCCCGCATCGCCGATCGATGCCGCGGTCCACTGGGTCTGTCGCAAGGACGCGCATCGCGCGGCGCCGTCGCGCGGGGGGCGCGGCGGGCTCACGGTCCACCGGGGCCGCTGGGCGTACTGCGACGGCGTGGTGGACGACGACCAGCACGAGTGGGCCCCGACGGGCGGCGTCCCGATCGACCATCTCGTCGACTGGACGAAGGCGATGGATCCGTTCCGCGCGACCACGATCCGCCGCTAGCCTCGCTCGAGCGTCCGCCGGGACGGCGCGGTCAGCTTGCTCGCGCCAGCGGACGTCGACGCGTGGTCACGCGAGCGGCGGCGCCGGAGAGGATCGCACTGACGGAGCGCGGCTGACGCGCGGGAGCGAGATGCTTGCGCAAGAACGTCCGTGTCGCCTGCGCGACCTCGGCGCGCTTGACGTCCGCGGTGATCGCGTGGCCGCTCCCGTCGATGATCAGCTTCTCGACCGGGCCGCCGAGCCTCGCGGCGATCTCTTCCGCGCTCGCGACGGGCACGAAGCGATCCTGGACCGAGTGCGCGACGAGCGCCGGGACGCCGATCCTGCCGAGCTGACCCCGCACGCGTCCGATCCCGGTGATGAGCTCGCTCATCGCGCGGACCGGCGCGGGGTCGTAGCACTGCAGCAGATCGTTCGGCTCGACCATGTCGGTCGGCGGCGATGGCCATCGCCTGACCAGCCGCCACACGTACGGGGCGAGGTACGCGCCGCGGTGCGAGACCGAGAGCACAGCCGCGTAGAGAAGGAGCGCGGCCGGGTCGCGCCGCAGCGCGAGGTCGAGCGTCATCGTGCCGCCCGCCGAGAGCCCGCCGACCACGACGCGGCCGTGCTCGACCGCGAGCGTGTCGTAGGCGTGCAGCGCCGCCTGCATCCAGTCCTCCCAGCAGAGGCCATCCATGTCATCGGGACACGTCCCCCGGCCAGGCAGCAACGGGATGTGGACCGTGTATCCCTCTTCGGCGAGTGCCTCGCCAAGGGTCTGCATCTCCAGCGGCGTCCCGGTGAGCCCGTGCAGCAACAGCACGGCGGTCTCGCGCCGTCCGGGAAGCAGGATGTCGATCGGCGGTGCCATCGGTCATCTGTGAAGCACCCCGCGTGCCCGTTACCCGGCCGTCACAGCGGCGAATGACCCTCCTCCATCACGGGCAGGCGGGCGTCACGTCGCTGAGGCATTCGCGCGAGGACCCTTCCCTGTCCTCAACGGCCGCGCGCGGGTGATGGGCCTAGTAGCCGAGCCCGGGGCTCTGCTGCGGGTTGCCACCACCACCGCAGCCGGCCGACCCGACCGTAGAGAGCGCGATGAGCAACGCGAGCAGCACACGCTTCATACATGGGGTGTGCGGCAAGGCGCGGGCCACGCGGCGCCGCGCCCGGCTACGCTCGCGCTCGATGCCGCACGCCGGTCGCGCGGTCGCCGAGCGCATCGGTCGTATCGGCGTCTGGACGTTCCAGTTCGACCGCATGCCGGTCGCGGACGTGCGGCGCGCGGCGGCGGCCCTCGAGGAGCTCGGCGCCGGCGCCATCTGGATCCCCGAGTCGGTGGTCAGCAAGGAGGTCTTCGCGCACTCGACGCTGATCTTGGGGGCGACCGAGCACATCGCCGTGGCCACTGGCATCGCGAACATCTGGGCGCGCGACCCCGTGGCGATGCAGAACGGCGCGCGCACGCTCGCCGATGCGTTCCCGGGCCGCTTCATCCTTGGGCTCGGCGTGAGCCACGAGCCCGCCGTCCGCCGGCGCGGCGGCAGCTACGAGAAGCCGCTCGCGCACATGCGCGAGTACCTCGACGCGATGGATCGCGCGCGCTATTCGGGCGCCGAGCCCGCGCAGCCCGTCCCGCGCGTGCTCGCCGCGCTCGGTCCGAAGATGCTCGCGCTTGCGGGCGAACGGACCGCGGGAGCGCACCCCTACTTCGTGCCCGTCGAGCACACGCCCATCGCGCGCACGGTCCTCGGCGACGGGCCGCTCCTCGCGGTGGAGCAGGCGGTCGCGTTCGAGAGCGATCCGACGAAGGCGCGAGAGCTCGCGCGAGGGCACATGGCGGGCTATCTGCGTCTCGACAACTACGCGAACAACCTGCGCCGGCTTGGCTGGAAGGACGACGACATCGCAGGCCCGAGCGACGCGCTGGTGGACGCGATCGTCGCGTGGGGCCCGCACGAGCGGATCGTTGACCGAATGTTGAGTCACGTACGTAACGGCGCGGATCACGTGTGTATTCAGCCTCTTTCGGCCGATCCACTTCGAATTCCGCTCGCCGAGGTCGCCGAGGTCGTCCGGGCGGCCATGTAACGGGCCCGCATCCTGCGGCATGAAGTTCCGTAATGAACGCTCGGAGACGGATCCTCGCGATCGAGGACGATGCGGAGCTCTCGTACCTCTACCAGAGCTTCCTCACCGAAGAGGGGTATGAGGTCCTCGTGGCGCGCGATGCCTATGAGGCGCTACGACGGCTGCGCGATCCTCCCGACCTGATCCTGCTCGACCTGATGCTGCCGGGCGCCGATGGCTACACGCTGCTCCAGGAGATGCGCGCCCGGCCGGATCTCCGCGACGTCCCCGTGATCGTCGTCTCCGCCTCGCTGCCCCCGAGCCGCTATCACGTCGCCGGTGCGGACGCAGTGGTCCAGAAGCCATTCGAGTTCGACCGGCTGCTCCGCACCATCCAGGAGGTCGGGCACCAGACCCACGTCGCCCACTGATACTTCCGCGCATGCGGATCGGCCGGCGCGAGGTCGCGCTCACGAACCAGGACAAGGTCTTCTTCCCCGACCTCCGGCTGACGAAGGGCGACCTCGTCGAGCACTACGTCGCGATGGCCGACGCGATCCTGCCGCACGTCAGCCGGCGGCCCGCGCAGATGAAGCGCTACCCGAACGGCGTCGAGGGCGACTTCTTCTACCAGAAGCGCGTGCCGGTGCCGCATCCGGACTGGCTCGAGACGGTCCACATCGAATTCCCGAGCGGCCGCACCGCGGACTTCCCGGTCCTGAACGATGCCGCCGCGCTCGCGTGGTTCGCGAACCTCGGCTGCATCGAGATCCACACGTGGCACTCGCGCGTCGACGACACGGAGCGCCCCGACTACCTGCTCATCGACCTCGACCCGAGCGCGGAAGGGCAGTGGAAGGCCGTGCGCGAGATCTCGCTCGTGACGAAGGACGTCATGGACGAGCTCGGGCTCGCCAGCTACGCGAAGACGTCGGGCTCGACGGGGATGCACATCCTCGCGCCGATCGAGCGTGACCTCGAGTTCCCCGAGGTCCGCCGCTTCGCGAAGGCCATGGCGAAGGAGATCGAGCGCCGCGCGGGGAAGATCGCGACCACGACGTGGGCGGTGAAGGACCGCACCGGCGTCTTCGTCGATTACGGGCAGAACGCGCGCGACCGCACCATCGCTTCGGCCTATTCGGTCCGGCCGGTGCCCGATGCGCGCGTCTCCGCGCCGCTCCGCTGGGACGAGGTCGCCGACGTCGAGCCGGGCGACCTCACGGTGAAGACCATGCCCGCGCGCATGAAGACGGTCGGCGATCTCACGGCGGGGATGTGGGAGCGAGCAACGAGCATCGCGCCGCTGTTCGAGCGCGTCGGCGAGAAGCCGCCCGGGAGAGGCCCGAAGCCGCGCAAGCGGACCGGGTCCGGCGGGCCGTGGCGCGACTGGCGCGCGGGATATCAGTCGACGTACGAAGAACGGAAGAAGGCGGCCAGGAAGGGCTAACGGGGGTGGAAGGGGGCGGAGCCCCCTGCGATGACTAGACGCGGACCAGGAGATCCTCGAGGGTGGGATCGCCGCGCTTCTTGCGCGGCCGCACCTGTTCCCAGGTGCATTCCTTCGGGTCCTTGTCGGGCCGGAACCGCATGAAGCGCGTGCCGTGGCGGAAGCGGTCGTCCTCGACCTTGTCGAAGCGGACCTCGCAGACGATCTTCGGCTCGACGGGGATCCATTCGAGCTCGCGGCCCTGTGACCAGCGGCTCTCCACGCGCGGATGGCGGCCCGTCGTCGGCTCCTGCTCGACGCGCAGCGGCGGCAGCATCGCCTGCAGCTGCTGCTGCAGCGGTCCCGCGATGCCGGACGTGTGCCCGGCGAAGTCGAGCGTCCCATCCTGCTGATAGAGGCCGAGGTTGAGGACGGCGATACGCGTCCCGTTCACGCGGTAGCCCACGATCACGCAGTCCGCCGTCTTGTGCTTCTTCACCTTGCGGACGGCCTCGCGCGAGCCCGGCATGTACGGGACGTCGAGGCGCTTCGCGATGATCCCGTCGAGGCCGAGCGTCTCGAGCCGGTCGAGCCACGCCTTCGCCTGCGCGATGTCGATCGATGCGGGCGAGATGCGGAAGCCCTTCGCCTTCGCGAGCAGCGCCGGGCGGCGCTCGCGGAGCGTCTTCGTGTGGAATTCCTCGCCGTCCCACAGCAGCACGTCGAACGCGATGTACGTGGATGGCGTCTCCGCGGCGAGCTTGCGGATGCGGCTCTCGGCGGGATGGAGGCGCATCTGCATCGCGTCGAAGTCGAGGCGGCCGTCGCGCTCGATGACGATCTCGCCGTCGAGGGCCGAGTGCGGCGGGAGGAGATCGCCGAGCGGACGGAGCTCGGGGAAGTAGCGCAGGAGCGGCCGGCCGTTGCGGCTCCAAAGGGCGAGCTCGCCGCCGTCGTTCTCGAGGACGCCGCGGAAGCCGTCCCACTTCGGCTCGTACTGCCACTTCTCGCCGACGGGGATCTCCTCGACGAGCTCCGCCTCCTGCGGCGGGAACGGCACGTTCGGTCCGGGCACGGGGTCAGGCTAGCGGCGACCGGCCGCGGGGCGTGGTCAGCCGGCCGGCGTCGCCGACGGTCGCGGCGCGAACTGCGGCGTCAGGGGAACGAGGAGATCCTGACCGAACAACGTCTCGCGGGGATGGTCGGCGAGGAATCGGACGATGCCCGTCGCGATCGCTTCCGCGACGACGTCCGCGCGCTCCGTGAGGAGCTCGCGGTCGCCGTCGTTGCTGACGTAGCCCATCTCGAGGATCACGGACGGCGTGTGCGGAGCGGTCGCGTACTTGTTCCGCTGCCATGACATGGCGTAGTACCCGATCATGTTGCGACTGATGTGGATCGGATCGTACGCGAGCCCGGTCGCCGCGCCGTACGCGGTCTTGATCGACTCCAGCAGCGCCGACTCGAACGGCGTGCGGCGCGAGCTGAACGCCATCTTGAATCCGCTGTTCTCACCGGTGCCGTCGCCGTCGCCGTGGAGCGCGACGAACGCGTCCGCAACGTAGGACGGCGGGATCGTCGTCGGGAGGACGTCGACGACGATGCCCTTCGGCTCGAGGATCGCCTTCACCCGGTTCGCGATGTCGACGTTGATCTCGACCTCTGTGACGCCGTTCCACGACGTGCCGGTCTGCGTCAGCAGGCGCCAGAGCTCCGGCGGCGCTTCCTCCGTGAGCCAGTGCCCTGCCTGGATCCCGACGCGGCGCGGTCCGCTCAGGACGGGCTTCGGGATGCGCGTGTAGAGGGTCGGCGTCGCGGTCGGCCGACCGCTGGGCGCAGGAGGCCCGGCCGCGCCCGGGAGCG
>WNFU01006804.1_pt1 | contig 14670 bp, 17 predicted proteins | sample 5400121 | NCBI WGS metagenome assembly WNFU01 (sample SAMN13153360, study PRJNA577476) | soil metagenome | isolation source: 100 cm soil or saprolite under grassland replicate 1 | place: USA:California | collected 2016-06-15
GACCAGCTCCAGGTGCGACCGGCCGGTGAGCGCGAGCATTCAGTCCAGCTCCCGCCGGGCCAGCAGCTCGGCGTTGATCGCCGCGATCTGGGCCAAGACCGCCTCGAGGTGGGCGGTCTGGTCGACCCGGCGGCGGACCAGCTCGACCAGCGCGGCCGGCACATACAGCAGCCGGCTGCGACCGCGCGTCCGGCCGGCCGCCAGGTAGGTGTAGGGGCCGTGCAGCTCGCCTCGGGTGCATCTGCAGCCCTCCTTGCCGCAGCGTCGGTGCTGGTCGACCAGCGCGCCGCGCAGCAGCGCCTCGACATCCGGCAGGCCAGCGGCCAGCCGCCGGCGCCGTGTCCGCAGCTGCCGCACGCTGAGCTGGGTGAGGTCCCGGTTCTTGTTTGCCATATGTATACAAGATCACGACGGCGTGATGGTTGCAAGCCGACCCTGCTCGATCGCGCCCACCAGCGCCGCCAGCGCGACCAGGCCCTCAGCAGTCAGCCGCTGCGCAGCCGGGGCAGCGCCCCGGTCGGTCCAGGCCACCGGCAGCGTCACCCGACCGCCGGGCCCGCCCTCGCAGACATAGACCAGCCCGGTGGAGGGCCGCCGCCGCTCCAACAACACGGCCACACGCTGCCCGGCCAGCGGGTGGAACGGGTGGGTGACGACCAGGAAGTCAGACGAGGTACTGGACGACGCGGCAGTATGCCGCGACCGTGGCGATCCCAAGGTAGCGGACCGGGTCGCCCAGACCGTGGTCGCCCGCAGGCTGGAGCAGCGGGTGGAGGAGATCTTCCATACCGACTCCGACGGCTACCGGGTGGGGCGGTCGGCGATCGACGCGGTCGCCAAGTGCCGGCAGCGCTGCTGGGAAACCGACTGGTGCTCGACCTGGACGTCCAGGCGTTTTTCGACAGCTGCCCGCATGACCTGATCGTCAAGGCGGTGGCGGCCAACACCGACCAGCCGTGGGTGGTGCTGTACGTCAAGCGGTGGCTTGCCGCGCCGATGCAGCACCCCGACGGGACCCGCAAGGAGCGCGACCGTGGGACCCCGCAAGGGTCAGCGGTCTCGCCCGTGCTGGCCAACCTGTTCCTCCACTACGCCTTCGATACCTGGATGGCACGGAGGTTTCCGTCGATCCGGTTCGAACGCTACGTGGATGACGTGGTGGTGCACTGTCGCAGCCAGCGGCAAGCGCGCATGCTGCAGGCCGCGGTCGGCCAGCGGCTGGCCGAGGTCGGGCTCACGTTGCACCCGACCAAGACCCGGGTGGTGTCCTGCAAGGACAGCAACCGGCGGGAGGACCACGAGGCCATCTCGTTGACGTTCCTGGGGTACACGTTTGGTCCCCGCAAAGCGCACAACCGGCAGGGGACGACGTTCACCGGGTTCCTGCCGGCGATGAGCCGGGACAAGCTGGTCGACAAGGGCCAACAGGTGCGCCGCTGGCGGCTGCACCGGCGCACCAACGACACGCTGGACGACCTCGCGGCGGCGATCAACCCGATCGTGCGGGTTGGATGAACGACTGGGGCCACTTCTACCGGACCCAGATGATCCCCCTCCTGAAGCGCATCAATACCTACCTGATGCGGTGGGCCCGCAAGAAGTACCAGCGGCTGTGGGCGTTCAAACGCCTCAAGGCGTGGTGGAAAGGGGTCGTGCAACAAGCCCCTGACCTCTTCGCCCATTGGCGATGGACGACCGACTTCCTTCCGACGGGATGGTAGGAGCCGTGTAACAGGAGACTGTCACGCACGGATCTGTGGGAGCCCGGGGGTGAGACTCCCCCCGGCCACCCGGCGACCTCCAGGCAGGCGTGCGGACCTTGCCGATGGTCTGGTCCCCGTCAACGTCCGGGCGCACCAAGCAGCACCGCCACCCGCAGTGCGGCAGTGGGGTTGGCCACGCCATGTCCACAGACCGCCTGGTTGCCCGTGCTGCGACCGGGAAGGTTCACCAGGCCGAACAGACGGCTCGGGTTACCGCTGATGCGGCCAGACGCTACCGGAAGCGGGACACAAAGCGGCGCTGCCAGGGCGTCTCGACCGCGCGGGGGGCGTAATGCTCCCGAACATAGGCGACGGCCTCGCGGTTGGGAATCCCGTCCAGCACCGCCAGGCAGGCCAAAGCCGTGCCGGTCCGGCCGTAGCCGCTGGCGCAGGCAACTTCGACACGCTCGGCCTCGGCGCGCGCCCACACCTCGCGCAGCGCAGCAGCGGTCGCCGCGCGGTCGGACGGCAACCAGAAGTCGGGCCAGCGCAACCACCGGCTCTCCCAGGCGACGGCAGGCGGCTGGTGGCCCAGCAGGTACAGCGCGAAGGCGGGCACTGGACCCGCCGGAACGGGCCGGCGTAGCCCCCGACCGCGAACCAGCCGACCCGAGGGCAGTCGGAGCACACCCGCCGTGGTGGGCTCCCACGTCGTGATCACGACGCCAGCGTAGCCCGATGGTTGGGTTGATCAGAACGTGCCACAGTCAGCCTGTCCAGCAGATGCCGTTCTCACCACCCAACACGGCTCAACAGCGAACGGTAGACAGTGAAGATAACCCTGGCCGTGTCCCACTGAACGAGCATCACGGACACCCTGAGTGACCTGGCTGTGGAAGGTCTTCCGCCCGCCGACAATCCCGGAGGCGTCGCCCGCCCACCCGCTCCGCGCGGTCGAGCCGCAATGCCGGCAGGGGGCGCGCACACGGATTGGTCTGGTGGAAACGGCCGAAATTGGCTCTCGAACCGGCGCCCTTTCATTCGTAGGCTCGTCGGCGCACAACCGGACAGGGAAAGCGTGTTGCGATGAGCCGTGGGCTGCCCATCAGGCTGGCGGCCGCCGTGTGCGCCCGATGCAAGCATGCAGGTTGAGCAGGGGGATCAGTGGAGTTCGGGTTGCTCGGTCCACTCAAGGTCGTGGACGGGGGCCGGCTGGTGCCGATCCGGTCGGCCAAGCACCGAGTGCTGCTAGCTGCCCTGCTGCTGCGTGCCGGTGAGCTGGTGACGGTGGACGAGCTGGCCGATGCGGTGTGGGGCGACGCCTTGCCGGCGAGCCCCCGCAAGGCCGTCCAGACCCATGTCTCACGGCTGCGCCAGCTCCTGCGCGGCGCGGAGCTGATCCAGAGCCAACCTGAGGGGTATGTGATCGCGGTGGCCCATGGCGACGTTGACGTCGGCCGGTTCGGGTTGCTGCTGGAGGCGGCCCGCGGCGCGGTCGGCAGGGGGGACCGGGCGCCGAGGCGGAGGCGTTGCGGCAGGCGCTGGCGCTGTGGCGCGGCGAGCCCCTGGCCGATGTGACGTCGGAGGCGCTGCACCGCAACGCGGTCGTGCGGCTGGCTGAACAGCGCCTGGACGCGCTGCAGCGCCGGATCGAGGCCGACCTGGAGCTTGGCCGGCACGCCGAGCTCGTTTCCGAGTTGCGTGCCCTGACCAACCAGCACCCACTGCGGGAACAATACTGGGCCCTGCTCATGACCGCCCTGTACCGCTGCGGCCGGCAGGCTGATGCGCTGGAGGCGTACCGCAGCGTCAGTCGTCGACTGGCCGACGACCTGGGCGTCGACTCCGGGCCTGGGCTGCGTGAGCTGCACCAGGCCATCCTGACCAACGATCCCACGCTGGCCGCCTCGCCAGCCCGCGCGCACACCGCCAACACCTCGGCCAGGCCGTCACAGCTCCCCTTGGACGTTGCCGACTTCGTTGGCCGCGCTGAGCTGGTCCGCCAGATAACGCGGCTGCTCGCCGACGACCAGAGGGTCCCGATCGTGGGGGTGTCCGGATCGCCTGGGGTGGGCAAGACCGCCTTGGCCATTCATTGTCAATGACCCACGAGGGATCTCTTCAGGATTCGTGCTGGTCAGGATAGGCGAGCATGGCTACTTGCCGTGTCCGGCTCGGCATGGGTGGGGGTCGAGGGGGAGGGCGCCCTTCCCTCCCCCTCGGATACTGGCCACATCCGGCGGCCTCGATTCGTCCGCAGCGCAACTCGACCAAGCGGGGTCAAGCGCGAATGTCCCGGATTACCTTGTGGCATGCGTCGAAGCCGTAAAGCCATTCGCGCTTGAGGCCGCGGCCGACCTCGACCAGACGCGACTCTATCGAGCCGCAGGTCCAACGGCATCGGGGAGGAGGCTCGGACCTCGTCCTTGTAAGCGACGAACGCACGTTCGAGCAATGTTCTGACCAGCGCCGATGTTGATGTCCCTCCGGGGAATCTAACCTCTCCATGTTGCTTCTCCACGACCCCAAGACGGCCCCAATCTCGACTTCGAGCAGGTGCGTTCCTTCTGCTCGATACGGCTTGTCCCGGCCCCAAGACGGCCCCTCTATAGAGGCTTGATGAGCGCGGACAGCGCGGGAGAGTCCGTTCGCGCCCGGGGGGCCGCCCCCCTCGCTCATGGCCCAAGTGTGACCCACGATAACCCCCGGACCGTGCCGGCCGGGTCGAGGCTCGGGCCACCGTCGTCCGCCATCCGGCCGGGCTCGAGCTGCACCTCGTTGATTGGGTTCGGCCACTACACGTAGAGGAGTTCTCCCCTGTCGAAGAGCTGTTTCGGGTCTGGTTTGCCGCTTGCTCCCAACGAGCCATCCCGGCGTAGATACTGGTGGACTATCGCCACGCTTCGACCGTGTGAGTCCACATAGCGGACTAGTTGACTACGGGTACAGGTGGGCTCGGCCGCCCGAGGAGGGCTTGGGTGTCGGTTCTTAATCACTCGGGCGGTGAGTTGCCCTGTTTGCACCCTTTGCCAGAGTCGGCGCTGGTTGAACCTACGTCGCAGTTCAGTTGCAGTGACCTTGCGCCTTGGCAAGTGTTGACTCATGATCGATTGTGGTAGTGCGTCGTCTGACTTAAGTCGCGGTTTGCAAAGTCGGTCAGTTTCGGGGGGAGCGCGGGATCGCTGCTGGTCAACTCGCACTCAGAGGAGAGATAGATGGAACAGAGCCGACGCTCTGAAGTCGTGAGTGCGCTATCGCAATACCTCGCTGGTGAGATCTCGCTAGCCGACTTCCAGGATTGGCTCGCGCCTCTTGCCTGGGAGTCAGACGCGTTGGATGCTGACGCCGCCGATCTTGTGGATTCCATCCAGCTTCGCCTTGCTGAGTTCACTAGCGGCCACCTAACCGAGGATGAGCTGAGGGAGGAGCTTCGATCGATTCTGCGAGCCCGGCAGCACCCGGTGCTCCATCGTTCCGTTGGTTCCGCAGGCTCAGCTCCCCGCTATACGTCTAGCGCCACAACGACTTGGGTCACGCACATCTACGGCTCACCGACTTGGGCTGTGACCAACGTCACGATCCAGCCGTCTGGCGTTGATACAAAATCCGCAGTGGCATCCGCGTGAGCAGCACGTCGTCGAGAAGGACGTCGAACCAGTAGAGGCCTTCTTGGTCAACACTGAGGCTTGTGGCATAGACCACATTCATCCCGCGGTCCTCCCCCTCAAAGTGTACAGACATCTCAATGGTGTCCATCTGTTGGCCGGAGGGCTGTTCAGGGCGAATCTTCAGACTATGACGGCCACGGGCATCGCCCGACTTCAAGGAGATCACCAGAGTCATCTGTAGAGTTGCTGGTGGCAGGGCTTCGGGAATGGCTGGCCCTTGTGCTGTGACCGTTATACGGTCAATAAGCCGTATGAGGCTTAACACGCCCTCTTTGTCTTCTAGGACTTTCTCGCAGATCACCGCAGCGGTGATGTATGGGCCGCCCTCGAATGCCATGTTTCCCCTCAAGCTAGTAAAGCGAGCAAACAGTTGTCCGTGCCTGCGCCCGGAAGCTACGCAGCCGGTAAAGTTACCACTTGGAGCAGAGAGCGTCTGGAAGGCGTGCCAAGCGATCCCGACTGATCTGTTCCGGCCGGCGCGGGCGAGCACGGCGGGGTAGGGTTCCCGCCGTGCGCAGTGCCGGGACGGGCTTGACGCGTTGCAAGGTCAGCGAGCTGTCTCGGCTGTGGTAACGGCTCGGCGGGGCAGTTCCTTTCCGGTCAGGGCTTTCGTCCCACGCCGCCGAACGCATCTACCTCCGCAGGACCGCTGACGGTGGGATCGGGCCGCCACCGCGGACACGACACCACGCCGGGGTCGACCAGCTCCAGACCGTCGAAGAAGCCGGCGATCTGCTCGGGGCTGCGGAGGCGGTACGGGACGGCGCCGGTCTCGTCGTAGCCCTGCTGGGCCTGCTCAATCGCGTCGCTGACGACGTTGGTGCCGTCGTTGAGCGCCAGGTAGCTGCCGGACGGCAGCGCATCCAGCAGCCGCTTGACGATCGACCGTGCCTCGTCGTAGTCGCTGATGTGCCCCGTGATCCCCATCAGCATCAACGCGATCGGCTGGGTGAAGTCCAGCGTCTTGGCGGCGGCGGCCTGCAGGATCTTGTCGGGCTCGCGCAGGTCGGCGTCGATGTAGTCGGTCATGCCCTTGGGGGTGCTGGTGAGCAGGGCGCGGGCGTGCGTCAGTACCAGCGGGTCGTTGTCGACGTAGACGATGCGGGACTCCGGCGCCACCCGCTGGGCGACCTGGTGGGTGTTGTCGACGGTGGGCAGGCCGGTGCCAATGTCCAGGAACTGGCGGATGCCGGCCTCTCCGGCCAGGTAGCGGACGGCGCGGGTGAGGAACTGCCGGGAGGCGCGGGCGACGTCGATGACCCCGGGGAAGACCTCCCGGTACTGGTCGCCGGCCTCTCGGTCGACGGGGTAGTTGTCTTTGCCGCCCAGCCAGTAGTTCCAGATCCGGGCCGAGTGCGGCACGGTCGTGTCGATCGTGGGTGCTTGCGGCTGCTGGCCGGAAGGGGGGGAAGCGTCTGTCACGATTGCACCTTCTGCGCGGCGGTGGGGACGGTCCTGGATGACTCTAGGTTGCACCGTTCCTGGTCAACAACTCCTGATTGCGGATTGGCGGTCGGTCATGGCGGTGGCTCGATGGGGTCTGGCCGGGTCAGGCCGGCATTGTCCGCCCGGCCGGACCTATGGAGTCGTTCGAGCAGCTCCGCTCGGCTCCAGCCCGTCGCCATCCGCCACGCCCATAGCCGGGTGATGCCCGCCAGGTCGGCGATCTCGGCGGCGATCTCCCAGTGTGGGTGTCCTTGAGCGCGTAGGACGGTGGCCAGGCGGTCGAGGTTGCGCCGCTGATCGGCTGGCAGGCTGGCGCGGGGTCGGCGGGCGTTGTCGGAGTGGCCGGTGCGCCGGTCGGCTACCTGCGCGGCCAATGCTTGGACGGGAGGCCGATGGGGTGCGGGTGGGTCGCAGTTGGCATGCTGGTCATGGTGATAGTGGCTGGTAGGAGGTGGGTGCGGGATGGGGATGTTGCGGCGGCGGGCCAGTTCCAGGACCGACGCGGTTGGATAGCAAGGGCGGTCGTTGTGGCTGCGGACCTCGGTGAGATTGCCGCTGATGGCCGCGATACGGATGGCTTCGGGGTGACGTGAAACAGCTCGGCGATTTGACGGCGGGTCAGGTACTCGATCGGGTGGTGGGCGGGGTGGTCGTTCATGGCGGGCGGTCAGCTGTGGTGTTGAGGACTTCGGCCAGGCCTGGGAGGACACGCCGCAGGTCATCGGAGATGCTTGGCAGGATCCGCATCAGGGCCGTCAGGTGCGTCTTGGATGGCTCGGTCAAGCCGCGTTCCCACTGGCTGACCGAGGATTGCCTGATGCCGAGCGTGGCGGCAAGCTCGGCTTGGCCCATTCCGGCCCGTTTGCGCGCGGTGCGGATCACTGTGGCCAGCAGCTCGTCTGGGTGGGGTTCGGGTGGCTGGCGGTGTCGTGGTTGCGGGTCGCGGCGGGTGCGGGCGTGGTCGGTCAGCGCGGTGCGCCGGTCGGTAGGCAGTGCGTTGATGATGCGCAGCAACGCGTCCGATGACAGGCCGTTTCGGAAGGTCTGGGTGAAGGTGTGCGCGTTCATGTGGCGTACCAAAGCGAGGAGCCGGCGGGTGTCGGTGGCTGTCTCCTGTGGTTCGGCCCGGCCGGGGCCGAGCACGGCGGGGTCGGAGTCCCCGCCGCGCGCAGTGCCCCGGGGCGGGCCGGCTTGATCGTGGTAAGGAAACTCCTCACCACCACCAGCACCAGACGAGCCGTCCAGCGTCGCTGGCATGCTCACGGCTCCGCAGGCTCGTCGTCATAGCGGGCGCCCTGCAGGCGGACCCAGCCGTCCAGCTCAGCCGGGGTCGGCAGATGCGCGAGGGCATCGAACAGCCGGTGGGCGTCGGGCAGCAGTGGCGCTCGGGTCGCGAACGGACGCGCCCAGGTGGTGACGAAGCCGCTGATGGTCTGGCTGGGCGGCAGCAGCACCAGCGCATCAGGCGCCAGCCAGCGCAGCTCACCATCGGGGAGCGGGATCATGCGCCCGGCGGCCCGGGTGGGCTCGGCGCTGCGGACCAGGAACCGCAGCCGGTCAGGGCTGGCCTGGACGATCGGGCCGGGCTCGGTGTGCCGTCCGCTGAGCCAGGCGGCGACTTGCTCGGCGGGGGCCCGGTAGTCCAGCTCCAGCACGTCGCACATGTGCCCGGCTGACATGGCGATGTTGGCGTCTGGCATGCCGGTCCACCAAGCGGCGACGCGGCTGGTGTTGGTGGTGGCCCGATCGACGGTGAGGACGCCGATGGTGTGGCAGGCCGGCGTCGGGCACTGCGGGTCTCCGCAGGAGCAGCGGTAGAGCTGATGGCCGTCCGGGTCGTAGGCGGGCAGGGGCTCAGGGTGATAGCTGGGGATGACGGCCAGCCCGAGGGTGGTGTAGTAGCGGGCGGCCTCGGGCTTGGAGGCAAACTGCACGTTGCCGTTGTTGGCGGGCATGGTGGCTCCTCGGGCTCCAGCGGTGTGAGTGGTTGTCCTGGGGCCAGCTCGGGGGCGGACCAGCCCCAGGACTCCCGGGCCGGGCCGGCGTGGCTGCTGCCGGCTCGGGCGCGCGACGGCCAGCGCGAGAACGCGCTATGGCGGTCTGCCAGGTTGGGCATGCGACGCCCGCTACGGCCAAGGAAGGGAGTTCGCCCGGTTAGCGGGGGCGTGGCATGATGCCAGGGCCGCGCTCGGCCGGGTCTACACTGGCAGTGTCCCCGGCCGGGCCGGCGCTGCTGCCGGCCCGACAGCTCTACGGCGCCGGGAAGGCGGGCAGTGTCACTGCCGGGCCGGACCCTGGCAAGCCTCGGGGGAGGGAAGCTAGGACCGCTGGAGCCGGGCGCGCTCGTAGACGCGGTCGTAGCGGCGACCGCGTCGACGCGGCCCGTCGAGGGCCAGCAGGACACGGGGAGGTGCGCGCAGGACGCGCGCGCCGATGGCGGCGAAGATCATGGCAGTGTCCACTCCTTACAGAGCGCTACAGGTGACGCTGGACTTGCGAGACAGGACCGGGGATCGGTCAGTGGTCGGTGCTGGTGGCGGGGTCGAGCTGGGGCCGTTGCGGGCTGTCGTCGTCCAACTGCAAGGGCCACTTCCGCAGGCCGTGAATGGCGTTGCGGAGGTCGAAGGGCGGCAGCATCGCCACGGCGCGGTCAAAGGGTGCGGCGTTGCGGAGCGCGCTGAGCACATCTGCGGCGCCGGGCGCGCCCAGCAGGATGGCATCGCGTCCGCGAACTTCCCGGAGTAGGCGAGCGGCGGCGGCTAGGTGATCGGCAGCCTCGCGGCCGGCGGCGTGCTGGCTGATGCGCCTGTGGTGCTCGGCCAGTGCCGTCGTGAGATCGGCGTCGGTCTTGAGCGCGCCGTTTGAGGCTACCCGGTCGGGCGGATCGTGCATGTCTCCTCCTGCTTTGTCTCGGTGCGGGTGCTGATGGCGAATCGTTTACTTCGGCGAGTGGTAGCGTTAAGCGATGCTTCTGCGCTTGGCGGACGCAGGAGACTCCGGGATGCTCGCGGTTTGCAAGCATCCCGGATGGTTCGTTGAGACCCACGCGAGACGGAGAACCATTGATGGCCGACAGGCCACAGCCAGCAGGCCAGGAATTCGACCAGGAGGAGCCGGGGCCGGTCGCGTTGCGTTCGGTGCTCGGCTGCGGTCGGCGAGGAAGCAGTCTGGCCTATCGGTGCGGGAGTTCTCACGGCGGGTCGACGTGAAGTCGCACTCCAACCTGTCGCGTGCCGAGCGTGGCCTGTTCAAGCCAAGCCGCGCGGTGGTCAAACGCATCGAGGCGTTGACAGGCGTTCACCTGCTTGATTCCTACGACGCGCTAGAGGCGGAGTGGCAGGCCAAGGCGGAGGCCAGGAAACGACGGCGGTGGGAGCTGGCCCGGCAGGAGGCTCGTCCGGACAGACGCTCGGCTGGTAGGGAGGAAGCGAACCCGCAGAATGCCCGCTACCGTGATGACGCGGCACTGGAGCCGCAGGCCGGCGTGCCAACTGGTCAGGAGAGCAACGCGAATCGTCGCGAAGCAGTCAAAACAATCGGAGCGCTTATTCTGGACGGCGCTGCCCGAGCGAAGCGACTGTTGCGTGCGGCCGAGTCCTCGAACGTTGGTCCCTTGACGCTAGACGAGTACGACGAAACGGTGGACCGGCTGACGCGGACCGGGAATATCCGACCACCGATTGCTTTGCTGGACGAAGCGGATACTATTGCGAAAGAAATCGCTGACCTGCTGTGGCAAGGCAGACACTCTGGTCAGCAGCGAATACGTTTGGAGCTGCTGATTGGCCAGCTCTCCTATCTTCAAGGACATTTCGTATTCAAGGTCGGAGATTACGGCGCAGCGGCGATGCATCTTCGAGTCGCACGGCATTATGGAGAACAGCTCGGCAATCACCTGCTGCTCGCGTCGGTCGCCGACATGGAGAGCTACATCGCTCTGTATCAGGGCCGACACGAGAAGGCACTGAGGATTATTCGAGAGGCGCAGCAGTACGCGACCGAGCACACAGCGGCGCGACTGGCCACAGTGGAGGCAAGGGCGCTCGCGGGGCGGGGGTCCGCGTCTCGTCAAGAGGTCAGCGAGCTTCTTGAGCGGGCAGAGAGGACCCTGCCCACACAACCGAGCTTCGAGGCGGGCGCATCGTCGCCGTTTGGTCCGGAGATGTTTCAACTCTACGCGGCCACGGCGGCTGTCCGAGCGGATGACGAGCGGGGCGAAGAATTCGCGCGTGAAGCAGTCCGCCAATACGAGGCGTTGGAGACGCTGAAGGGCGAGCGCTCTCATTTCCAGCACTTGGCGCTGGCGCGCTTGGATTTGGCGCTTGCGCTCATACGGCGTAAGCGACCGGAGCCGCGCGAGGCTGCGCGGCTGGCGATTCAGGCGCTGGCCACCCCGCGACATTTGCAGACCGATACGGTCAGGCGGCGCGTGAACGAATTGCTTCAAGCGTTCTGGAGCAACCCGGCGTGGCGGACTCTCCCGGCGGTCCGAGAGCTAGCCGAGGCGGCGCGAGGTTACCGTCCGCCCGCGTTGCCAGCGCCGCAAGCGCGGCGGGCGTTGGGCGGCGCATAGCTTTGCCGGCGCGCACCCTGGTGTGCGGTGGTGCCAGCGCACCATCTGGTGCGCGAGTGGTGCCCACACAGAAACCACCCGATCCGTGAACCACCCCCTGAGCTGCGACAATGCGGCAGGGCGCGGGTGGTGCGCGCGGCCGATCCGCCGCCCGTCCGCAACCAGATGCCCGAACAGGCGTTCGCTCCTATGGTGGCGACATCCGCAATTGTCGTCCCCGTAAGGAGGGAGCGCGCATGCTCAACCTGCCCGTCGACACGTCGGCGATGACGTTTCTGATCGGGAACGCCGCTGCCGAGCCGATCCGTGAGCGCGGCACCGGGCGGCAGAAAACCGATCCCGATTCGGGCGAGCCGCTGTATGCGGTGCAGCTCGTGGTGCTGACCGAGGGTCGGGCCGACGTGATCACTGTCAAGGTCCCCGGCGCTCCGAGATCGGAGCTGTCTCAGGGCATGCCGGTTCGGGTGGCCGGGCTGGTCGCGGTGCCGTGGACGATGGAGGGCCGCTCGGGCGTGGCGTTCCGCGCGGCCCGGGTCGAGCCGGCACGGCCGGTGCCGGCCAAGGCGTCGTAGTCATACCTCTATAGATCGTTCGTTCGGGGACGGGCGCGGGACCGCTGGGGAGTGGGTCGCGCCCGGTCCCTGCCACCACAGGCAGGAGGGATCTCCTCGTGTTGAAGCGTGCTGCTGTGTTTCTTGGGCTGGTCCTGCTGATCGTGATCGCCCCACAGGTTGCCTCGGCGGTCAGCCGGGCTGTGCTGGAGGCGATCGTCCACTTCCTTACCGGTGTGCTGGCGGGCGGTGGTGCCGGTGTCTGAGCACTACCAACACGCCGAGCAGGCGCCGCCACTGGTCGAGCAGACGCCGCCGACGCTGCGCCCGGCGACCAGGACGACCGTGGCGGCGTGGCTGGTGCGGCTGGTGCTCCGTCCGCTGTGGCTGTGGCGGGTCGAGCTTGCGAGCGCCATCACCGTGGCGGCTGGGGTGAGGTGGCTGCTGGGGGCGCTGGGTGCGCCGCTGGCCGGACTGGTGCTGGTCGTGGTCGCGTTGTCGGTCCCGCTGTGGCCGGTGGGACTGCGCCGCTGGCTGGTGCTGGTGTTCCACCGGGCCAGGGTGCGCCGGGACTGGTCGGTCGCTGCCAGGCACGCGGGCCTGGCGACCCACAACGACCGCATCCCGCGTGCCGTCAGGGTGGCGCCGATCCCGGCTGGTGATCGGCTGCGGGTGCGCATCCCTGCCGGCGGGCGGACCTCGGAGCTTGCCGGGCACGCCGAGGTGATCGCCGCGTGTCTGGAGGCGCGGGAGCTGCGCGTGGTCCGCGAGGTCGACAACGCCCGCTATGCCACGGTCACGATCGTGCGCCGCGATCCGCTGGCGGTGGCCGGCGCGATCCCGTGGCCGTACCAGCACGCGGCGCGGCTGTCGCTGTGGCAGCCCATCCCGGTCGGGGTCGACGAGGACGGCGAGTGGGTCACGGTGTCGCTGTTTGAGCGCAACGTGCTCATCGGCGGCGAGCCGGGCGCGGGCAAGAGCGTCGCGCTGTCGCTGCTGGTGGCAACCGCCGCGCTGGACCCTGACGCGATCCTGGTCACCCTGGACGGCAAGCTCGTGGAGCTGGCCTGCTGGGGCGGGGTGGCCGCACGTACGGTCGGTGTGGACACCGCTGACGCGATCGGGGTCCTCACGGCGCTCCGAGCGGAGCTGGACGAGCGGCTGCTGTCGCTGGTGGCCAACCGGCGCCGCAAGGTCCATCCGGCCGGGGGGCTGCCGCTGGTGGTCGTGGTGGTCGACGAGTTGGCGCACTACCTCAACGGTCCCGACCGGCGGCAAAACGCCGAGTTCGCAGGCCTGCTCCGGGATCTGGTCTCGCGTGGCCGGGCGGTGGGGATCATCGTGCTTGCCGCCACCCAGAAGCCGAGCACCGACGTGATCCCCTCGGCGATCCGGGACCTGTTCGGGTTCCGCTGGGCGTTCCGCTGCACCACGCCGCAGGCCTCCGACACGGTCCTCGGGCAGGGCTGGGCGTCGCTTGGCTACTCGGCGTCGTCGATCGACCCGGCCGCTCGTGGGGTGGGACTGCTGCTGCACGAGGGCGGCCAGCCGGTCCGCATGCGGGCCTGCTACCTCGACGATGAGGAGCTGATCAGCCTGGCCGAGCAAGCCGAGGCGCTGCGCGGCACCTGGCCGGGCCGGCATGGCGAGCTGGTATGGCGGCTACGCGGCGAGCAGCCACCGGACGCGACCGCGTAGCCGGGCGAGCCACCAGAGGGCAGGAACGCGAGTCCGGGAGCGGGGCGCGGGACCGCACTTTGGGGAGTGGCCGCGCCTCGCCCCCGCCACCAGGAGAGTGATCCCCCGAGCCGGGCGGGCTGGCGCTGGCCGGTGTGCTGGCGCGGGCTGCCGACCCAGAGCGGTATGAGCGATGGGCTGAGCAGGTCGCGGGTGCTGGGCATTGCGCCCGGCCGGTGCGGCTGCATGGCGGCATCGACCACGCGGACACCGGATCCGGGGAGGTCCGCGAGCACTACTCGACCAGTGACGAGCCGGACGGGGTGTTGCTCAAGGCGTGCGGCACCAGGCGGGCATCCCGGTGCCCGTCGTGCTCGTCGACCTACCGCTATGACGGCCTATCACCTGGTCGCGGCGGGGTTGCGTGGCGGCAAGGGTGTGCCCGAGACGGTCAGTGGCCATCCATGCGTGTTCGCGACGTTCACCGCGCCGTCGTTCGGGTTGGTCCACACGCGCCGCGAGCAGGGCGGCACGGTCTACCCCTGCCATGCCGGCAAGCTCGGGGAGCGGTGTCGGCACGGGCGGCGGCTGGCCTGCTGGCATCGCCACGAGGATGGCGATGCGGCGCTTGGGACGCCGCTGTGCGTGGACTGCTACGACTACCACGCGGCGGTGGTCTGGAATGCGACCGCGCCGGAGTTGTGGCGGCGCACCACGATCTCTGTGCTGCGGGCGCTGGCGCGCATGGTGGGTGTGTCGCGGGCGGAGCTTGGGCGGCGTGTGCGGGTGTCGTATGTGAAGGTGGCCGAGTTCCAGCGGCGCGGCCAGGTCCACTATCACGCGCTCATCCGTGTGGATGGCCGCGCGGCCGATGGTGGCGTGGTCGCGCCGCCGGCGTGGGCGACGGTGGAGCTGCTGATCGGGGCGGTCCGCGAGGCGGCGGCGCGTGTGGTGGTGCCGGCGCTGGCGGGTGGGTGGGCGGGTCCGGCCCGGTGGGGCGGCCAGCTCGACGTGCGTGTGGTCCAGGCGGGCGCGGCCGAGGGGGAGCTGTC
>WNFU01010071.1_pt1 | contig 14670 bp, 22 predicted proteins | sample 5400121 | NCBI WGS metagenome assembly WNFU01 (sample SAMN13153360, study PRJNA577476) | soil metagenome | isolation source: 100 cm soil or saprolite under grassland replicate 1 | place: USA:California | collected 2016-06-15
GGCGACCGAGGAGCCGATTGCGAGCCGGACACCCGTCTCGCTAGACTCCCGATGCCCCAAGGGGGCGCGTAGCTCAGCGGGAGAGCGCTGCCTTCACACGGCAGAGGTCACAGGTTCGATACCTGTCGCGCCCACCAGCTATCCTCCCTGGTCAGGTTCCCTAGCACCTTCCCCGCACTCCCGTTGTCTGCTCGCCTTGGGTATCTCGGGCAGCAAACGGGCAGCAAACGGCCTCGATCCTCGAATCGTGTCAGGAGACACCGTGGCGTTCTGGCCCGCAGCGACCGCAGCGTCCGTCTCGGCGATGCCTGTGGCAGCGTCAAGCGGCGGCCTGCCCGGTTGGGTCTCATTTTTCTCCGCCATGGTCGGTGGTGGAGTCGTCGGCTCTCTGGTCTCCACGTACGTGACAGCGAGCAGGGAGGGACGCGCAGCGAGGGCCAAGGTCCTGACCTGTGTGTCCGCTGTAGAGAGCACCCGGTGGGCGGATGTGGACTTTGCCCAATTCCGTCAGGCGCTGTCGGAGTTGGAGGCTGCGGCGCTGGTAGCACGGGCGCCCCGGCAGCTCGTGCTGTTGTACGGGTACATGGCGGAGGTCGCCCACTACACTGAGGTAGCCAAGCGTCAGGAGTATCCACAGTGGCCGCCCCGGTCTCTGCCCGCGAAGCTGTCGGAACTCGTAGCAGTCACGAAGGAGTCGCTCGTCGAGCAGCTCCGGCATCCCTGGATGGGCCGGCTCCGGGTGGGTCGACGGCAGCGGAGGCGGTGGTTGCGGAAACTGAGTGACCTCATCGCTACCCATCGGGAAGAGTTCCCGGACTGGGCCTGGGTCACAGGGCCGCTAGTGCCCAAGCTGACGCCGGAGGAGCCTGGGCCGCTGGTCCATCTTCGGCATCGCCTCTCACACCTTGGGGCCAGGGTGGCATGGCCGCGTCGGCGCCAACAGCACCTCGCCGCGGGTCGTGACCGTTCCGCGTCATAGCGACCACGTGCTTGACATGCGGCGCTACTCCTCGGCGACCTTGAGCGCGACCGACAATCGTTGCTCGATCGCGGCGACGGCTCGGGCCTCCATCTCTGGTGTCGTCCAGCGGTACCGCGGTCCAATGGCGCTGCCGTCGCGGCGCTGGCCGCTGGAGTGCCCCATCAGCTCATCAATCACCCGAGAGGGGATGCCAGCGTCCTCCAGCCAGGTCGCGAACGTGTGCCGGAGATCGTGCGGTCCGTGCAGCTCCAGGTTGCCCAGCGCAGTCTCGCTCGGCTCGGGCTCGACCGGCGACCAGCGGGCCGGGTACCCATCATCGCTGAACCTGACTGCCAGCCCAGCGGCCTCCAGCCGCGCCAGCGCGGCCGAAACCGTCGACGGCCGGAGCCGGCGGCCGTGCGCGGCGAGCTGGTCGGCGAGCTGGTCGACGGTCCACAGCTGGCCCGGCCGGCGGATGGCCTTGAGAACGCGCCTGGCGGTAGTTGGCAGGTCGGCGGTCGGGTCGCCGATCCTGGCGACGGCCGCGCGGTAGGCGCGGCGGAGGTTGTAGCGGGACAGCTCCGTTCGGCTCCCGGACGGCACGCCGTTACCGCCGCCGGGGCCGGCGAAGACCAGGGCATGCGGACTGTGGCTCGTGGCGAGCTGGCGGGCGATCGCGTCGGCGACCTGGGCGGCAAGCGGGACGGGGCGGATGCTGGCGCGGGTCTTGGGCCGGTTCTTGTAGCCGCGGCCGAACTTGCCGGCCTCGTAGCGGACGTCTACGACCTCCAGCCGCCGAGCCTGGAGGTCAACCCGGAAGGCGCGTAGCCCAAGCAGCTCCCCGGCGCGTAGCCCTGTGCCTGCCAGGCACAGCATGTGATCCCGGAACCGGGGGGACATCGCCGCCAGCAGGCGGCCGAATTCCTCGGGCGTGTAGGCGCGGCGCTTGGCGCGGCCAAGGAGCTGTTCGGGATCATCGGGCCGCTTGGGCGCCGGCACCTTCGACACGGGATTCCGCTCGATGCGGCGGTCGTCTTCGGCGGCCTGCAAGATGCTGTACAGCAGCGAGCGGCAGGCCATGACCGTCTCGTGCTCCCGCCTGCCCTTCAGCTCGTTTTGCCAGCGGCGTACGACCGTCACCGTGATAGCTCGGAGTTGGCGGGCGCCGAAATACGGGAGGACATGAAGGCGGAGCCGAGTCTCGGCGGCGGCCAGGGTAGACGGCGATCGGTCAGGATCGTACTTGTAGGTCTCCCACCACTCGGCGGCCCACTCGGCGAACGGTTGCTTGCCGAGGCGCGGGTCGACCCAGGTACCCCGCGCGAGCTGGGCGAGCAGGTCATTCTTGAAGTCGCGCGCCGGATCCCTGGCCTTGAACGTCTCGCTACCTTGGCTGCCGTCGTCCAGGCGCCACCAGACCTTGTAGCGACCGGAGGGGGTCTTGCGGATACCTGCGGATGCCATCGAGGGTGCTCCTTGCTGCGGGCGAACTCCCGACGCCGGGAGTTCAGGGCTCGGGTTAGCGGCAGCTGGTGGCCGGGCGAGCTCGGGGCTCAGTCGGACACTCGTGGCGCGTGAGCGCGCCCGTGACAGGCGAACGCCGCTCGGTGCGGGCTCCGGTATCCCCGGTTCGCGCTGAGGGCGTTCTCGTTGGATAACGTGACGCTCTGGGATTGCCGCCCGGTGCTGACCGTCCAGCGGTGGGATCAGGCACTCGCCGGGGTGCCGGGGTGCGGGTGGTTGGCCAGGCACGCCGCGCGGCGGCCTGCGGTGGTCGCCGATCCGTGCGGGCGTTCGCCGGCCGCGTAGTGTGACGGCTTGTTACACCGCGCGGGAGAGGTGCGCGGGGAACCACGCGAGCTATACATAAGCTCGCGCGGCTCGCGCGGTTCCCCGCGCACGCTCTCTCCCCTGGGCGCGCGGACCGCGCGGCGCGCACCTCGCGCACCTCGCGCGGTTGCCGCGCACTCCCCCGCCGAGCGGTCACGGCTTGGCCTCCGCGCTGGGCGCGTCGTCCGCGCGGGCGGCGGGCGACCAGTAGCGGCTGAGGCCTTGGGCGGCCTCGGTACCGCTGGCGAGGCTGGCGGCCTCCAGGTCGGCGAGGGCTTCCTGGATGGTCCGCGGCTTGAGCGGGTGGCCTTGGGCGGCGAGGTGGTCGCCGAGCTGCTTGACGGTCTGCAACTCCCCACCCGCCTCCAGCGCCGCAAGCACCCAGCGCCGCGACGGCTTGAGCGGCTGGCCGTCCGCACCCAACGGCGCCTGCCCCTCGGTACCGGCGGGGTCGTCGTCGGGCAGAACCTCGGCGGCGTACTCCAGCGGACTGGCCAGGTCGGCCGGGTCGTGGGCGCGGACGGTGCGGCGCACCCGAAAGCAGGTGTCGGGGATCTCCCCGCCGACCAATTGGAAGGCCAGGACCACTCGGCTGGCACCCTCGGGGGTTGCCCCGCGGTAGGCGACCGCCGCCGAGGCCAACACCCGGCCCCACGCGGACGGGCCGGCACCGGAGATGCGCCGGTGGTCGGTGCCCTCGCCGGTCTTGTTCCAGTGGGTGACCACCACCAGCGCCGCGCCGGCGTGCTGGCAGATGGCCTGGATGGGCGTCAGGACCGCGCCCATCTCGTACAGGTTCCCGCCGGTGGCCTGCCCGGCGGCGGCCAGGTACAGCGGGTCGAGGATGACCAGCCGCGCCGGGCGTTCGGCAAGCTCACGCTCGACCACCAGCAGGTCGGCGCCGGCGCGCAGCATCGGCACCCGAAAGCACACCCGCAACCCAGGCGCCGCGCTCACGCTGGCGAGGTCGACCGTCTTGTGGGTCGCGATCGCGCGGAGCCGCCGCACGATCGACCGCTCCCCGCCCTCGCCGAGGAACACCAGCACCTGCCCGGGGGTGGGACAGGGATGATGGCCGAACCAGGGGTGCCCGGCGGCGACGGAGACGGCCAGGTCGAGGGCGGCCCAGGTCTTGCCGGCCTTGTCCTCGGCGGCCAGCACCCCGTAGGCGTCCGCCGGCCACAGCCCTTCGATCAGCCAGGCGGGCGGGCCGGCTGCGTCAACGCGGGCGGCGACGTCGGCAAGGTCCTCGATGACCAACCCGCGCTCCAGCACCCCTCCCGCCGCGGCGGGCTCGCCTCGGGGTCCGGGCCGCCGCGGGAGGTGGCGGACGTTCCCGTTGGTGGCGGGTTGGTCCATCGGCGCCTCTGGCCAGGGCACCCCGTCGCGGTCTACGTCCGGGCCGATCCGCTCGCTGGTCACCGCCGACCCTCCGGCCGCGCGGGCGCCGGCAGGTCGAGGCGGGGGTGGGCGGCGCCGTTGCGCAGGCCCGAGGCGATCGTGGGGCCGATCTCCCGCTCCCCCAACCCGAGCTGGCGGGCGACGTCGGTCAGCGTGGCGGTGATCTGGTCGGAGTCGAGGTGGCCGGCGGCGGCCAGCCTGCCCAGGCGGAACGCGGCCAGGTACAGCGCGTGGTTGCGACCCTTGCGGCCGGGCTCGCCCGGCAGGGTCGCACTCAGGCGGGCGCATTCGGACCGCAGCGCGGCGCGCCCGTAGCCGCCGCCGACTACCCGCACCCCAGCACCGCCGCCGCGCGGCGTGCCCGGCCGGGCCGGTGGGGCCAGCAGCGCCCGCAGCGTGTCAGGGGCCTCGGGCAGCTGCAGCCCAAGCGGCCGGACCCACCGGTACCGGCACCCGGACGGATGCACCGAGGGGGCCACGAGCATGTAGCCGCCCTGGCCGCGCCAGTCCACCCCAGGGCAGGATCCCCCCAGGGCTGCCCAGGCCAGTCGCGGCGAACAGCACATGCCACCCTCCCCCACCCGAGCGCGCCAACGGCCCCGCACCCAGCGCTGCCGGGGCGTTGTGGAGGATGGCGCGAAGCGCCTCCACGCCCTCCGGGCCGTCCACGTCGGCGACGTCGAACCGGTCGCCGCTACGAAGCGCCACGTTGGCGGCGGGCCAGCGGCGCCACCAGCCCCGCACCGTGGCCAGGTCCGTGCTGGCCTCGTGCACCCCACCCCGGCCCGGACGACGGGCCTTCAGCCGCGGATGCTTGCCCGGCCGGTGGCAAGCGGCGGCGGCCCGGCAGGTGCAGCCGCCGCCCGGGGCGGGCTCGAAGCACGGCAGCACCGGGTAGCCGAACGCGGCGTACACCTCCGCCGCCCGTCCCGGCGCCAGGTCCTCGCCGAACGCGGCCAGCAGCATGGCAGGCGCCAGCCGCCCGGGCTCCACGGATGCTGCGGTGGGGACCGGCAGGATCACAGTCAGGCTCCTTCCGCGCGGACACGGGCAAGCAGCTCGGCCGCCTGCTCGGGGCGGCAGGTCAGCCGGAGCTCGTCGGCGGGCCCGGTCATGCGTCGGTGCCGGCCGTGGCGCGGAGCCGGCCCCGCAGGCCGTGGGTGAGCGTCCAGGCGGCCGCGTCGGCGTAGTCGGCCAGGTACTCGGGCCCGCGGTCCATCTCCCGCTCGATCTCGCGTGCTTCGTCGATCATGTGCTCAGGGATGTGCGGGCCGCCGTGGCAGCAGTCCTCGAGGTCGTCGCACCACTCGTTGCAGCCGAAGGCGTCCTCCCACTCCTGGCGGGCGGCCTCCAGCGCGGCGAACTGCCGCAGCGCCACGTGCAGCAGGTCGACGCCGGGCGCGCCCGCCAGGGCCTCGGGCACGCGCAGGTCTCCGCGCCCCTCCCCCGGCTCGGGCAGCAGCGGCTCGCCGTCGCCGTCGACCCGGGGCCACTCGCCGGGCAGCGGCTCGGACCAGGACGGCGGGGCGGCGCCGGCGGCGGCCAGCTCCAGGCCGGCCTGACCGCAGCAGACATAGCGGCACAGCGCCATGGTCTCCAGCTTCCCCACCTTGGCGATCGCATCGAAGACGGCCATCGCACCGGACGGGCGGGCGCGGGCCGGATCGTCGCCGGTCTCGCCGGCGAGGGCCTGGCGCTGGCGCTCCAGCAGCTCGCGGGCGGCGCGCAGGGCGGTGTGCCGCTCGGCGTCCTGGCGCAGCCGGCCGAGGACGCTGCGCCAGTTGGGGTGCAGGTCGTCGCGGTCACCCATGGTGCCCAGCCCGGCGATCACCTGGTCTCTGGTCGGCCAGGGCGTCGGCGTGGTGGTGCTGCCGTTGGTGCTCACGGGGCTACTCCTCCTCCGGGCTGTTGGGGTGCTGCTGGCGCCAGAGGCGCGTCACGTCGTCCAGGCTCTCGATGGCAGTCCACTGGCGGCCGGTCAGCTCGGCCATCAGGTCGGTGTCGCCAGTCCCGAACGCGGTGCGGATCCCCCAGCCCTTGAGGGTGTCCGCGAGGTGGTCGAGCTGGTCGAGGGTGTAGCCGCCGGGCTTCTGCCCGCCGGCCAGGCGGCCAAGGTCGGCGGCGCGCTGGACGGCCAGCCCGGCGAGGTGGGCGCTGCGCGCGAGCTCGCGCTCCTCCGTCAGGTGCTCGGGGTCGCGGTTGGGCTCGGGCGGCTCGGGGATGATGCGGCCGGGCATGGCTACTCCCCTCGCGCGGGCTGAAGGCGCAGCCGGTACCGCGGGCAGCGCCCCGCAAGCTCGCTGTGTCGAGGCCCGCCGCAGAACGGGCACGGCCCGGTCCGGTCGCCACCGTCTTGGATCCCGCAGTGACCCGTGGGCCCGAACGCCCCGCCGAGGTAGACAACGATGGCCGGACGGCCGCAGGTGCAGAGCTCGCCCGGCTCGGCGCGCCGCTCGCTGATGCCGTGCGGGTCGGTCGCTTGCGCGTCCTCCCACTCGGGATGCCCGGTGGGGCCGGGTGTGTGGCGGGTGTAGCGGTCGGCGTCGGGGTGGTTCGGGTCGCCGATCAGCGAGACCGTGGTATGCCGGCACTCGGCGCCGCCCGGGCGGAAGCCCGGCCAGGTGGCGGTGACCGGCTCGACGCTGAAGGCGGCGCTGGCGTCGAAGGTGCCGGCGTCCACGATCAACCCGACCTCGACGGGCGTATCCAGGCCGCGGGGCAGCTCGCCGGCGAGCTTGGTGAGGGCCTCGATCAGCTCGCGGACGGTCCTTGTGGTCGTGGTCGGTTCAGGCGCGCTCATCGGTCAGCCTCCTTCCTGGTTCAGGCGAAACAACGGGTGAGGTCGCGCACGGTCCCGCCGCCGTAGGCGTGGGCGGCGCAGCGGACGTGGGCGACGTAGCCGGCGGTGGGCGGGTTGGCGGTGGTGCCGCCGTAGTAGCCGGCGATCGCTGGGACGAGACCGCCGGGGCGGGCGGCGCCGTCGGCGCAGAGCTTCCGCGCGGCTGCGGGGATCGCGTCGCCAGGGTCGTAGGGGCTGCCGTGGCCGTATTTGGCCCAGGTCGACGGCGGCCCGTCGGTGAGGTTGAACTGCATCGGGCCGGCGCAGCAGCCGGCGCTGTTCAGCCCGGAGCGGACACCGAGGAGCTGGGCGCGGCCGTGGTTGGACTCGACCTTGCCGACGCCGGCGAGGATCGTCCACGACAGCCCGGGGCAGTGCTGCTTCACGGCGTCGCGGTACAGCTCGAGGTACGCGGCGGGGATGTCAACCCGGGCCGCAGCGGCGGGCGACGGTTGGGCGGTGACGCTCCCCCGCCGCGGCCTGCTGCCGCCGTGGGGCGTCTCCTCAGCCTGGCCGGGAAGCAGGTGCAGACCGTTGGCGACGATCAGGCCGATGATGAACCAGGGCGCGAGCTGGAGCTTCCGCCGGACGCTGACCTGCGGGTAGCCGCCGGGGATCATCGGGCCCGCCCTGGCCTGGCCGCGGCGATGTAGTCGCGGCGGATGGGAGTCCGCCGGATCGGGCGGCTGTGGGTGTACGCCTCGACCATCCGCCCGGGCGCGCTGATGATCGCCACGTGCCCGAACGGCCGGTCAGTGTCGTAGAAGACCAGGTCGCCCGGCTGGAGTGTCGCCCCGCTTGGGAGGGCGGCGCCGCGGGCGGCGAGCCATTGGTACTCGTCCCGGGCGGTCATGCGGGGCCAGTCCAAGCCGGCGTGCTGCCAGGCGTACCAGGCCAGCCCGGAACAGTCGAACCGGCCGGGCCCTTCGTCACCCCACACGTACGGCTTGCCGATCTGCTGCCGGGCACCGGCTACCGCCCGGGCGGCGCTGGCCGGCACGCGCCGGTCGACCTGGTGGCCGCTCCCCCGCCGCGGCGGCGCTGGCGGCCTGGCGATGCCGCCGATCGCGACGTGCAGGTCTGCCGCCTCGGCGACCCTGCCGAGCAACTCGGTCACCGGGGCGTGGAACAGCAGCAGCACGATCGCCAGCAGCCACGCGCGGCTGTTGAGCCGCCGGACCGCCGACGCCCCCTGCTGCTGCCCCGGCGGCCTCATGCCGGCAGCCCCAGCCGCTCCCAGCGGCGCAGCCGCGTGATCCGCTCGGAGTAGGTCTCGGCGTTGTAGACGCCGTAGTCGCGGGTCTCGTCACCGTGGATCCGGCACAGCAGCCGGACCGGGCAGCCGCGGCAGACCGCCTTCGCCTTGGCGATCTGCTCGGCGGCGTTCGGGGCGGTCTCCTCCACCGTGAACCAGTTGGGATCGACCTCGGGCGCGGTGCAGGCGCCCCGCGCCATCCACTCCCGGCCCGTGCGCCACGGCCCGGCCGGCAGGGTCCGGCCGGGCCGCCACTCGGTGGCGGCCGGCCGGCCCGCACTCCCCCGCTCGATCGTGACGACGCCCTTGGTCACCGTCGTCACGCCTTCCGCCGCACGGACGTGCGGGCGCCGTTGCGGGACTTCTGCGCGGCCTTGTAGTCGCTGAGGATGCGGCCCGCGTAGCTCTCGCCGATCGGCATCCCCTGCCCGGCCAGGGCCACCACGACCGAGCTTGCGGTGGCCACGCCAAGCTGCTCCGCAGTCAGGTGGGAAAGGTACATTTCGACCGCGCGGCGCTTGGTCGCATCGTCGATCTCGGCGTGTCCGATTTGGGGATTTCCCGCCCCTGGTGGGCTGGGCATCTGCCCGAACGCGCCCTGCGGGGGGAACGTCCCTGCGCCGTAGCCGGCAAACGGACTTCCCGGAAGCCCGAAAGTGCCGTCCGGGAGCCGCACCACGGTCGTGGTCGGTGGGGCGCCGAGCTGGCCGTACACCGGGTCGCCGAGGTGGTACTGCTGCACGCTGCCGGAGATCGCGGTCAGCATCTTCATCAGGTACGCGAGCCCGATCGTCATGAAGATCGACGCCAGCGGGGGGACGGCGGTGATCAGCCGGACCTCGGGAGGGACGCGGGTCACGTTGAAGTAGAGGGTGCCGATCCCGAAGGCCAGCACCAGCAGGATGGGGATGGCCCGGTTGTAGTCCTTGACCATCGACGCGCCCAGCAGCAGCACCTCAGCGAAGATCAGCGCCATGTCCAGCGCGATGGGGAACAGCCAGGCGTGGCCCTTGCCAAACTCGAGCTGCGGGTTCTCAGCGACCGCGCGCAGGGCGAAGAAGGAGAGGGTGAACGCGGCGGCGGTGACGCCGATGCCGAGCACCAGCGCGCAGCCGAGGATGGTGCGCAGGTTGGTTGGAAGTCGAGACCACATGGGCTATCGGGTCCTCCTGGTCGTGGTGGTGGGCGAGGTGGTGGCGGCGCGCTGCCTGGCCTGCTTGGCGGCGTGCCAGACCTTGGCGAGGAAGTCGCAGGCGTCCCCTGCGACCCCCTGGACGGCCTCCGGGCAGAGCTGGGCAGCCCCAGCGGTGGTGCGCCCCCCGGAGTGGGGCAGGGTGGGCTTGGTGACGCCGGTCCCGATGACCAGCAGCACGGCCAGGACGGCGACCGCGGCGTACTCGGCGAGCATCCGCAGCAGGTGGCCCAGGCCGGCGTCGCGGTGGCCGGTGAGCGCGACCACCAGCAGCCAGGCCAGGGCGACCATGAGCCATCCACGGGTGGTGGTGAGCTGGCCGGTAACGAAGGCGGCGACCACCAGGAACGCGGCGACCAGGAGCAGGAGCCAGGGCCGGCGCGCCGACCGGCGCGCCCGAACGGGCTCGCCCCGCTCGGGCTGCGCGGCGCGCCGGTCACGCAGCGTGCGGAGCATCAGCGGTCACCTCTCACTCGCCGCCGCCAGAAGTAGTTGGCCGCCCAGCGGTTCAAGGGGACCTGGGCCGCGAGGACAGCGGCCCATCCCCACTCGTGGCGGACGAGTTCGACCCCTGCGGCAACGATAAGCATGGGGACGTTGACCCAGCCGACGATGGCGAGGACCAGCATCAGCGGTCACCTCCCGCGGTGGAGCTGGCCGGCGGGCCGGCCGGGGTGGGCACGTAGCCCTCGGGCGCGGGCCCGGGCGTGGCGGTGGACGCGACCGAGGTGGGCGGGGCGGTAGGCGCCGGGGCGGCGTGGCTGGTCAACGGACCGAGCAGAGCGGGCAGGATGAGCGTGGTCAGCACCAGGACCAGCAGGGCGATAGCCAGGCGGCGCAACGGGTGCGCGCGGCGGGTGGGCGCCAACTCGTGGGCGGGGATGCCCCAGGGCGTGCCGACGTTGCGGGCCTCGGTGGCGGCGTGGTCGGCGTCGTGCTGGCGGGCCAGCCGGACGCCTGCACGCCAGCCGTGGGGCTCGCTGTAGGCGTGGCAGCCGTCGTGACGGCAGGCGAACGTGCAGGCGCCGTTGCGGTGGCGCGTGAGGACGCCGGCGCCGACGTGCCTGGCACTTCCTTTCGGGTTGTTGGGTTGCGACGCGGCGATCGGTGAGCCGCTACCGGTCGACCTCCAGCGAGCGGGCGCTGCCGCGCCCCTCGAACAGGCCGCCGAGCCAGAACGGGACGTTGGCGAACAGGATGAAGTTGGTCAGAACGGTCAGCGGGAGCAGCGACGCGACGAAGTCGCGTTGCAGGTGGCTGAGCGGACCCACCTGGTAGACGGCGGCGGCAAGACCATCCAGGACGAGGATCCAGACCTGGACGGCTGGCCTGGCGTCTCCCAGGAGCACCCAGACGCTGAGGCTGATCAGGACCACCACGGCGGCGGCGTAGATCAGGAAGCCCTGGCCGTGGAGCCCGTGCGGCGGCCCCTGGAGGAGGGCCACGTGGCCGTGGTGGGCCCACAGGTGGGCGACGTAGCCGCCAAGGGCTGCGTCGATGCTGAGCATGATGAGCCAGTAGCCCATTGGTGATGCCTCCTTTCGAGGTTGGTTGCGGGGGCGCGTCCGGGGAGCCGGGCCGGGTTGGCGCCCCCGCGCCGGGGGTCAGCGGGTCGGGGGCCAGGCGGGGGGCTCGGTGTCCGGGGCGGGCTCAGGGTCGGCCGGCGGGTCGAGGTCGATCCGCTGGGTCGGGACGGCGGGCGGGCGGTGCTTGCGGCGCCGGTCGAGCAGGAACACGGTCACGAAGCCGGCGAACAGCAGGAACGCGATGGCCAGGGTCACGGGGGAGTCACCTCCTTCCAGGTGGTGGTGGGTGGGGCGGGGAAGGGGTTGACCAGGCGGTCGGCCCAGCCGGCGGCGTAGCCGTCGACGATCGAGGCGACCAGCAGCACCGCCACCACGAACAGGACCGCGCGGAACCCCAAGCGCTTCACCGTCGCCCGCCCGTGGTCGGGTCGTTGGCGGCGGCTTGGAAGGGGTCGAGCGGGCCGGCGGTGCCGCGGCACAGCGGGCAGCGCCGGGCGGCGCCGCCCTGGTTCTTCAGACGCCGCTCGCGGCCTCTGGTGGCCGGGTACTCGACGTAGGCCAGCTCGAAGGTCAGGCCCGCGGCCAAGGCGACCTGCACCAGCCGGCCCGGACCAGCCCACCTGGGGTTGCGGTGCTCGTGCACGATCCGGCGGACCAGGTCGTCCGTCCAACCCCAGTAGTGGCCGGCGTACTGCCCGCGGCAGCCGTTGCCCCGCAAGGGCCGGTGCTCGCCGCTGGCGGGATCGCGGAAGCAGAGCAAGTACACGAAGCCGGGCGGACCCGGGTCCGGCTGCGTCCACGGCTGGGCGGCAGCCCACCGCCCCACCGCCGCGGCAACGTCGGCGGTCGTGCTGGCCGGCACCGAGGGCCGAGGGGGCAGGACCGGCGGGATCGGGTTGGCGGGGTGGATGGCGAGCTTGACCGCGTGCCGCAGCCGGCTCAGGTGCGCCTGCGCGGCGGCCGGCAGGCCGGCGGCGGCGCCGGTGTAGTCCAGGCTGGCCAGCAGGCTGGCGGCCACCTCCACCACCCGACCCCTGACGCGCAACGCCGCCAGCGCGGCCGGGTCGACCGCCGCTGCCGTGGGCAGCTCCACCGCGGCGGTCACCGGACCGCCCTCCGCCGGGGCGGGTACACCGTGCCGGCCCGCACGATCGAGATGGCCGGCCACTCAAACCACAGGTCCTCGATTCCGTAGCCGTCCTCGGGCTCGTACTGCCCGCGGGTCCTGGACACCGACCGGAACCGCAGGCCGAACACCGGGTACTCCTCCGCCAGGAAGGTCTCGCCGTAGGGATCGGGGTCGCCGGTAGGGTGGCCGATGGCCACGTCGCCGAGCGCTGGCGGCCACCACGGCTGCGCCTCCATCGCGGCCCAATGGCCGCTGATCGCCGCCAGCTCCCCGCCGAGGTCCCGGCGGGCCTTCAGGTCCTCGATCTCTGCCAGCGGCGCCAGCGCGGCGCCGGCGGCACGGAGCCGCCCGGCGAGGTAGTAGCGCACCAGCCCGGGGCTCTTGCGGGACGGATACGGGCCGTCGCGGCGGTCGAGGTCCAACACCTCCGCCAGCCGGTCAACCGCCGCGGCGGCGGCCGGCGGCTCGGCGATCAGGCGGAGGTTCAGCAGGTCGGTCACGCTGCCTCACCGCCCTCGACCTGCGAGGGATCGAGCAGGTCGGCGACCCGGTCGCTAAGCGCCAGCGCCAGCTCGCGGCGCCGCACCGCGGCCCGCCGTACCCGCTGCTCAGGCACCGCGTCCCAGCAGCCATGCTCGGCTCGCACGCCAAAGGTGGGGTTGAGCCGGTCGAATGCCGCGGTCATGTCCAGGCGGCGGCCCACCTGCACCGACCGGCGCACCCGTCCGACCGCGTCAGTGTCCAGCGCCCGGTGGATCAAGCTCGGCCGGTCCCCGCCGAGGTCCTGGACAAGACTCCCCAGGGCGCCCGCAAGCTGGTAGGCAACGTTGGGCTGGGTGATCGCCTCGGGCTCGTGCTCCTGGATCAGGCGGGCCATCTGCTGTTGGATCAGGCTCACCAGCTCCAGCGCGGCGGCCGGGTCCACTCGAGGCGACGGGGGGGCGGTCATGCGGCCTCACCACCCTCGGGGCTGGTGGGTGCCATGGAGCAGTAGCCGCCATGGCGCTGGCAGATGCCGTTGCCGTCCCAGACGTGGCTGTCGGCCATGGACAGGGCGCGGTGTCGGCGCTGGCGGGCGCGGTCGACTGCGCGCGTCCGCTCCAGCTCCACCGGGTTGGCGCGGCGGCGCTGCCGGGACTCGTGCGAGGCAGCGCGGGTGCAGTCCTGGCACCAGGCCGACAGCCGACCGTCGCGGCGCTGGTAGAAGGCACTTGCGGGCTTGGTCTCCCGGCAGCACCGGCACCGCTTGTGTGAAGAGACGCCGGCCGTCATGCGGCCGCGCCCCCAGCCGGGGGTGAGGCCTGCGAGGACTCGGGAAGCGCAGCCGGCGTGAACAGGCCAGCGAGCGACCACTTGGGGATGTAGATCGTGTTGCCGATGCGCTGGTGGGGCAGCACGCCCTTGGCCACCCACTCGTAGATGGTGTTGGGGTGCTTGTCCAGCAGCCGCGCGACCTTGGCGACGGTGTACGCGATCGGCTCGTCGGTGGCCTGATCGCGCTTGGAAACGCCCTGCCCGGCGGGCAAGGCGGTACCCTGAGCATGCATCTGGGGCTCCTACCTCGATGCGACCAGCGGCCCCGGCGCCGAGGTGGTGGCACACCTTGGGCTTCTGCCGGGGCCGTTTCCTTCCTGTACTCACCCTCCTTTGGGTTCTCACAGATCCTTACGGGAGTGGAACTACGTTACTACGTTCCTATGTACCTGTCCACCGGGTTCCGAGGTACGGGACTAAAATGCAAATGGCCTGGTCAGCCAGTACAGACGACGGAAGGGATAGGAGCCCCGAATGCCTCTTCCACGCCAAACGGCCTACAGCCAGATCGCTGATCTTCTACGCCAGGAGATCCTGGCCGGCGACTACGAGCCCACCGACGACAACCCGCGCCGCAACGAGCTACCCGGCGCCGCGGAGCTCGGTACGAAGTACGGCGTCAGTGACAAGACGGCCGGGCGGGCAATCCAGCAGTTGATCGCGGAAGGGCTCGTCATGAGCCGGCCAGGACTCCGGCCAATCGTCCTTCCCCGCAACCAGCGCGCCGATCGCTGGCCCATGAACCGCCGCTACGCGCGAGCCAGGGAGGCACGCGGGCTGGTGTTCGGCGGCGACATGCAGGGCCGTGAGGTCGACAAGCAGACCACCAGTACCGGTAAAGTCCCAGCACCAGAGCATGTCGCGGCACTCCTGCGCATCGATCCAGGGCAAGACGTGTGGGCGCGGGCACGACAGGCGTTCATCGACGGCCGCGTTGCCGAACTCAGCGTGAGCTACTTCCCGCTCGACTTGGCCGAGGGCACCATCCTCACAACCCCGGGGCCATTCCCCCCCGGCGGCGTGGTCGCGGCCCTTGAGGGCCTCGGGCACCGCGTCATGCGGACCGCCAACGAGGCCCGCGCCCGACTCGCCGGCGAGGATGAGCTACGGGCCTTCGGCGTCGATCCTGACCTGGCGCCGCTGGAGAGCCGCATCGTGATCGAGGTCATCCATGCGACCTACGGTGCCAGCGACGAACCGCTGGAGGTGGTGGTGAGCGTCCG
>WNFU01009796.1_pt1 | contig 14664 bp, 8 predicted proteins | sample 5400121 | NCBI WGS metagenome assembly WNFU01 (sample SAMN13153360, study PRJNA577476) | soil metagenome | isolation source: 100 cm soil or saprolite under grassland replicate 1 | place: USA:California | collected 2016-06-15
GAGCACGACGACGAGCGCGACCGCGAGGACCGTCATGCCCGCGCGCCATCCGCTCGCGTCCATGACCGACGCGACGGTCGGGATGAAGACGAGCTGGCCCGCGGAGACGGCACCGCCGAGCGCTCCGACGACGAGACCCTGGTGCTTCCGGAACCACCGGTGCGCGATGACGCCGGTCACGACGCTCCCGGAGGCGCCCGTCCCGAAGCCGATCGCCAGGCCCCAGATGAGATGGAACTGCCACAGCTCGCGGACGGAGAGCAGGCCCACGATGCCCGCGGCGATGAGGGCACAGCCCGCGATGATCACGCGCCGCGGGCCGAATCGATCGATCAGGCCCCCGCCGAGCGGACCCCCGAGGCCGAAGGCGATGAGGCTGATCGCGACGGCGAGCGAGATGCTCGCGCGGTCCCAGCCGAACTCGGCCTCGAGCGGGATGACGAGCAGGCCCGGCGTCACGCGTACCGCCTGCGACGTGAGGAGCGTGACGAAGGTGACGCCGACGACGATCCACGCGTAGTGAAGGTGTGTGATCCGCGCGACCGCCGTCCTCATCCGCTCGAACACTACCGATCGATCCTCGTTCCGAGGGATGCGTTCGATACACTTGCATGCGGAGAGGTGTCCGAGTGGTTGATGGTGCCGCTCTCGAAAAGCGGTAGGCGAAAGCCTCGCGGGTTCGAATCCCGCCCTCTCCGCGGACCTTTAGGAGAGGTCGCCTAGTGGCCTAGGGCGCTGACCTGGAAAGTCAGTGGGTGAAAGCCCCGTGGGTTCGAATCCCACCCTCTCCGCCGTCAAGCCTTTGCGTTCGGCCTTCGGCCGGACAAGCTCCGAAGAGCGACCAGAGCGCTTCGAGTGTCAGCCTGCCGCCGCTACTTGCGTCTCCTGCATGGGCGCCGCGCGCGGCGAGGCCGGCTGTACCGCCCCATTGGTGATCAAGTCGAGCAGCGCGTCGACGGCCTTCTCGTGCCACTGCGTCCCGCGCCCGGCGCGGAGCTCTCCAAGGACCTTGTGGTGGGGGAGCGCCTGGCGGTACACGCGGTCGCTCGTCATCGCGTCGTACGCGTCGCAGACCGCGATGATCGACGCCTCGATCGGCAGGTCGACGCCGAACAATCCCCGCGGGTAGCCGCGCCCGTCGACGCGCTCGTGATGGCTGAGGACGATCTCGGCGCCGTCCGAGAAGTCCGGGATGCGCTGCAGGAAGTGGTGCCCCGCGTCGCAATGCTTGTGCATCTCGTGCCACTCGTGGTCGTCGAGCGGACCCGGCTTCTTCAGCACGTGATCCGGCGTCGTGACCTTCCCGACGTCGTGCATGCGCGCCGCCTCGGTGATGAGCTCGACGCGCTCCGCCGGCAGCCGCAAGTGCTTCGCGACGCGCGCCGCGTGCTCCGCGACGCGCTGGCTGTGGCCATAGGTGTACGGGTCGCGCTGGTCGATGAGGTCGGCGAGCTCGATGATCGCTTCTTTCGTGTGCTGCCGCAGGCGCGTCGCCTCGCGCAGGGCGAGGAGCACGAGCGCCATCGGCACGAGGAACAGCGCGAGCGACCAGACCTGGCGCTCCGCCGAGACCGCCGCGAGGACGCCGAGCGTGTAGAGCGCGGCATGGTGGAAGACGTCGCGGCGGTGCTCGGGCCACCAGCTACGCACGACGTCGCGGTGCGTCTGTAGCGCGATGACGATGTCCGTGATCTCCGCCTTCACGAGGTAGTAGGTCGCGGCGCTGACGACGAGCGCGACCGGGTCGTCGAGCAGGCCGGGACCCGTCGCGAGCGCGCGATGCAGCCACGCCGCGGCGGCCGCCGCGACCGCGGTGCCCGACGCGTTGAACAGGCGGTTGTAGAGGGGCTGCTTCGTCGCGACGCTCAGACCGATGAAGGCGCTGAGCGCGCCGATGGCCATCGCCGCGACCGGGGCGGTCGTCAGGACGGCCGCGAACACGGCCGCGCCGCCGACGGTGATCTTCGTCTTCGCGGTGACGTGCACGACGCGGAAGTTCGCGATCGTCGCGACCGCGAAGAACGAGACGATGAGGAACGGGTCAAGGCTGCCGCCCGACGGCATGAAGGGCGTGGCCGCGAACGCGACGACCGCGCTAGCGATCACCGCCAGGACGTACAGGCGGACCGGGAGCCTCAGCTTGCCCACTGAGCGTTACCGGCCGGTGACGTCGAACTGTGAGCGGACCGCCTTGTTCGTCCTGCCGCTGAAGGTCGCGGCCGTGACGCTCGCGCCGTCGACATCCACCGTGACGTCGGCGTCCGTCGACGCGGACACGGTCGCGCTCGCGGACACCGTGAAGGTGCCTGTCCCCGAGTACGGCGCACCGCTGTAGCGGAGCTCGACGGAGGTCGGGAGCCGGGTCGACCGGGGGAACTGCACGGAGGCGTCGCCCTCGGCATTGCTGGGGAGGGTGACGACGTACGTGAGAGCGCCGACGTTCGACGCGCTCGTCGCGACGGACGTCGTGATCCGGAACTGTGAGCCGAGGACCGAGAACACCGGGTCCTCAGCGCACCACTCGATGTCCCTCGCCGCGGCGGTGGCGCCCGTGAGCGCCGTCGCCAGGAGCAGGGTCGTCATGACATACCCGAGCCGCCTCATCTCAGCCTCCCCGCCGGACCATCCCCACCTGTACTACTGATGCTGGTACTAACGGTGGGCTTGCTCGGTGTAAAGCGTGTCGGCGAACGCTCAGGCCGCCTTGAGACCCGTTCGCGACAGCGTAGCCCGGAAACCGGTCAGACCGGGTCCGCGGTCCCTCCCTCGGGTGCATCGCGCGCTCGGGAGCGTCCCGAGTGAGCGGTCCTCATCCGGGTACGATGACGGTGGTCGTGCTAGGCGGGGAGCTAGCGGTGCCCTGTACCCGCGATCCGCTTTAGCGGGGCTGAATTCCCTCCCGAGGCCGGTCCATATCGGGTCCTGCTGGCGGACGAGGCGTTGACGGCCTGGTCCTGCGCGACAGCGGACCGCGAACCCCGTCAGATCCGGAAGGAAGCAGCGGTAAGCGGGACACCACTGGGTGCCGCAGGTCAACCTGGCCCGAGCCGGATCCGCGGGCGTGTTCGGTCTGGTCCGTTCGACGGAGGGTGCACGACCTTTGTGTCGCTTCGCGACCCCGGAGCCTTTGTGTCGCTTCGCGACCCTGGATCCGCTCCGAAGAGCACCTAGTTCTCTTCGGGTCGCTCCGTGATCGTCGTCTCGGAAGCACCCCCGTTGATGGCGAGGTGTGTCATATCGCGGCCCGGCCTCGCCCCATGCCAGTGCTCTTCGCCGGCAGGGATATATGCCACGTCCCCGGGGACCACCTCGCGCTCCTCGGTCCTCGTCGCGACGATCCCTTCACCCTCGGTGATCAACAGCACCTGGTCGGTCGTGTGCGTGTGCAGCCGGTTGCGCGCGCCGCCCTTGAAATGCACCTCGACGACGCGCAGATCGCGCTCGCCCACGTCCACGACCCGCCGCATCTCGACGGCTCCGATGAAGATCGGTTCCGTACTGGAGCGCCTGGGCTCATCCGCGATCCTGATCACACGCACTGCATGACCTCCGCTCGCTATCCTCACCAGGTGCCCGACCGGACCGCACTCTATCGCCGCTGGCGCCCGCAGAGCTTCGCGGAGATCGTCGGCCAAGGGCACGTCACACGGACGCTCCGGAACGCCATCGCCTCGGGCCAGGTCGCGCACGCGTACCTGCTCGCGGGACCGCGCGGCATCGGCAAGACGTCGATCGCGCGGCTGATCGCGAAGGCCGTCAACTGCCCTCGCGCCGCGGACGGCGAGCCGTGCGACGCGTGCCCCGCCTGCGTCTCGATCCGCGAAGGGCGCTTCCTCGACCTCATCGAGATCGACGCCGCGAGCAACAGAGGGATCGACGAGATGCGCGACCTCCGTGAGAAGGTGCGTTTCGCGCCGTCCGACGGCCAATACAAGGTGTACGTCATCGATGAGGCGCACCAGCTGACGCCCGAGGCGTTCAATGCGCTGCTCAAGACGCTCGAGGAGCCGCCGGCGCACGCGATCTTCGTGCTCGCGACCACTGAGTCGCAGCGCATCCCCGCCACGATCGTGTCGCGGACGCAGCGGTTCGACCTCCGCCGCATCCCGCACGCGGAGATGGTCGGCCACCTCGACAAGATCGCCGTCGCCGAGGGCTTCACCGTCGAGCGCAAGGCGCTCGAGGCGATCGCGCGCCACGCGCAGGGCTCGCTCCGCGACGCCGAGAGCATCCTCGACCAGCTCTCGTCGTTCTCCGACGACGACCGGATCGGGCTGAAGGACGTCGATGAGCTGCTCGGCACGTCCGATTGGGAAGAGGTCGCCGAGCTGTTCGACGCCTTCGCGGCGGACGACGGCGCCCGCGCGGTCGTGCTCGTCGGTCGTCTCGTCGACGAAGGCCGCGATCTCCATCTCTTCGCGCGCCGCGCGATCGAGCACGTCCGAGCGCTCGTCCTCGTGCGCTACACGGGCAAGTCGCCCGACATCCTCGGCGAGGAGGCCACCGCCCGCCTCACGGCGCAGGCACCGCACTTCGCCCCTGACCGTCTCGCGCGCATCGCGAAGCGCCTCGTCGAAGCGGAGCAGCAGCTTCGCGTCGGCGAAGGCACGCCCCTCCCGCTCGAGCTCGCGGTCCTCGAGCTCACCGCGGCCGGGGCACAGAAGACGGAAGGACGACAAGGAGAGATGAAAGAAGGTGGGCCTCGCGTCGCCAAGGCGAGCCACGACACACCGGCGAAGCCGCCCACCGCGAGGGCGGGTGATGTCGTGCGGGGAGCGAGCGGGATCTCGCCGAAGGGAGTGGAGGGGTCCCGCCAGCCCAAGGAACCGGGAGCACAAGGAACAGGCGGGGAGGCCAACCCAAGGCGAGATCCCGCCGCTCCCCAGCCGGGTGCATCGCCTGCCCGAGCGGTGGGCTCTTCTGCGATCGCGATCGAGCACGTGCGCAGCGCGTGGGTCACCGTCGTCGAGCGCACCCGCGAGCGGAGCATCGGCAAGGCCGCGCAGCTCCTCACCGCCGAGCCCCTCGCCGTCGAGGGCGCCACCATCGTGCTGTCCTTCGCCGACGACTTCGCGCGCGGCGTGTGGCAGGATCGGCAGCGGCCCGAACTCGAGCGCGACCTGTCGACCGTGCTCGGCGTCGACGTCCGCGTGAAGTGCGTGCGGCAGCCGCCGCGCGATGCGCCGCCAGCGACGGAGGATCCCATGCTGCGCGCGGCGCTCGAGACGTTCCGCCGGCCAGAGCGCATCCTCGAAGTGGAGTGAACGAATGAAGGATCTGCGTGACCTCCAACGGATCGCGCGCGAGATGCAGGCGAACATGGAGAAGGCCCAGACGCAGCTCGCCGAAGAGACCGTCGAGGGGAAGGCGGGCGGCGGCGCCGTCGTCGTGGTGATGACCGGGACGCAGGAGGTGCGCAGCGTGCGCATCGCGGCGGAGGCGGTCGACCCGAGCGACGTCGAGACGCTGCAGGACCTCGTGCTCGCCGCGGTCAAGGACGCCGTCGAGCGGTCGAAGCAGCTCGCGGCGGACCGCCTCGGCGGCATCACCGGAGGCCTCAAACTTCCGTAGTGCCCACCGCTCTCGCGCGCCCGCTCGCTCGTCTCATCGACGAGCTTTCGAAGCTTCCCGGCGTCGGCCCGAAGACCGCACAGCGCCTCGCGTATCACATCCTCCGCGCGCCCAGCACCGACGCCGAGTCGCTCGCGACCGCGGTCCGCGCCGTGAAGACGGACCTTCGCTACTGCGGCGTCTGCTTCAACATCGCCGAGTCCGACCCCTGCGCCGTGTGTTCGTCGGATGAACGGGACCAGGGCGTCGTCTGCGTCGTCGAAGAGCCGCTCGACGTCCTCGCGGTCGAGCGCACCGGCCAGTTCAAGGGCGTCTACCACGTGCTCCACGGCGCGATCTCGCCCGTGAACGGGGTGCGGCCGGACGACCTACGCATCGCCGAGCTGGCGACGCGGGTACGGAGCGGCGGCGTGGATGAGGTCATCCTCGCGACCAACCCCAACCTCGAGGGCGAAGCGACGGCGATGTACATCGCGCAGCTCCTCGGGACGACGCCGACGCGGGTCACTCGCCTCGCGCGCGGGCTTCCCATGGGCGGCGACCTCGAGTACGCCGACGAGGTCACCGTAAGCCGGGCCCTGGAAGGCCGGCGAGCGCTGTAGAGAGCGGCCTTTCGGGCCGGTCACACGGCTCGGTCGGCGCCCCGGTACCGGTGTCCCGCATTGCGCGGGAGCGCCTTAAAGGCTACGATGTACGTCCGCGTCGGAGCCCGTGGCCATCACCTATAAGGAGGTCGGGGCGGCACGATCCTTAACAGTTGAAAAGTGGTAGGAACGCGCGAATGCGCGGACCTCGTCGAAAAGTAATGAGAGCCTGAATCAACTCAGCATTTGTGAGGACCCTCTTCGGAGGGTCTGAATTTTTTGTCGGAGAGTTTGATCCTGGCTCAGGACGAACGCTGGCGGCGTGCATAAAACATGCAAGTCGAACGGACCAAAGCCGCAAGGCTGAGGTCAGTGGCGAACGGCTGAGTAACACGTAGGTGACCTGCCCTGAAGTGGGGGACAACTCCTCGAAAGAGGGGCTAATACCGCATGTGACCATCCATTCATTTGGATGCTCAAAGCAGCAATGCGCTTCAGGAGGGGCCTGCGGCGGATCAGCTAGTTGGTGGGGTAACGGCTCACCAAGGCTACGATCCGTAGCTGGTCTGAGAGGATGACCAGCCAGACTGGGACTGAGACACGGCCCAGACTCCTACGGGAGGCAGCAGTTAGGGATCTTGTGCAATGGGGGAAACCCTGACACAGCAACGCCGCGTGAGGGATGAAGGCCTTCGGGTCGTAAACCTCTTTTCTGAGGGAAGAAACCTGACGGTACCTCAGGAATAAGCAACGGCTAACTACGTGCCAGCAGCCGCGGTAATACGTAGGTTGCGAGCGTTGTCCGGAATCACTGGGCGTAAAGCGCACGCAGGCGGCTTCGCAAGCCCATGGTGAAAGCCCTCGGCCCAACCGAGGGAGGCCCATGGGAACTGCGGGGCTCAGAAGATGGGAGAGGCGGATGGAATTTCCGGTGTAGCGGTAAAATGCGTAGATACCGGAAGGAACACCAGTGGCGAAAGCGATCCGCTGGCCCACTCTTGACGCTCAGGTGCGAAAGCTAGGGTAGCGACCGGGATTAGATACCCCGTTAGTCCTAGCCGTAAACGATGGGCACTAGGTGTTGTCGGTATCGACCCCGGCAGTGCCGTAGCTAACGCATTAAGTGCCCCGCCTGGGGAGTACGGCCGCAAGGCTAAAACTCAAAGGAATTGACGGGGGCCCGCACAAGCAGCGGAGCGTGCGGTTCAATTCGATGGTACGCGAAGAACCTTACCCAGGCTTGACATGCAGGTGGTACCGACCCGAAAGGGAAGGGACCCGCAAGGGAGCCTGCAATGGTGTTGCACGGCTGTCGTCAGCTCGTGTCGTGAGATGTTGGGTTAAGTCCCGCAACGAGCGCAACCCTCGCCGCCTGTTGTATCCCTCAGGCGGGACTGCCGAGAGAAACTCGGAGGAAGGTGGGGATGACGTCAAGTCCGCGTGGCCCTTATGCCTGGGGCTACACGCACGCTACAATCGCCGGTCACAGCGGGTCGCAACTGCGCGAGCAGGAGCTAATCCCTTAAAACCGGCGTCAGTTCAGATCGGAGGCTGAAACTCGCCTCCGTGAAGTCGGAGTTGCTAGTAACCGCGGGTCAGCACACCGCGGTGAATATGTTCCCGGGCCTTGTACACACCGCCCGTCACGTCATGGGAGTCGGTAACACCCGAAGCCGGTGGGCTAACCGCAAGGAAGTAGCCGTCGAAGGTGGGACCGGCGACTGGGACGAAGTCGTAACAAGGTAGCCGTACCGGAAGGTGCGGCTGGATCACCTCCTTTCTAGGGATCCGTGAGATGACGCTTCGGCGCCTATCTCCATCCCAGGTCGATCGTCGAGCGCGAGCTCGGCGAATCCTTCCTTCAACGGAAGTGGTCTCGCCATCAGGGGTCTCACACCCATTTGATGGCACGGCGATGTCCACGCAGACGTGTCGTTCCTGCCACTTTTCAGCGGTCAAGGATCGTGACCCGATCCCTTGCGCCCGCGCCCGTCGAGTCCCCGAGATGATCCCGCCCGGCTAACATGTCCGAAGCCACGTCGGCCCCTATCGGGCTGACTGGCGCAGCACCAAGGTGCTAGTGCATCTTGGGCGTGCGGGGCGTTTAGCTCAGCTGGTTAGAGCACTGCCCTGATAAGGCAGAGGCCTCTGGTTCGAGTCCAGAAACGCCCACTGCAGACGCAGGACAGACCAACGGGGACGTAGCTCAGCTGGTAGAGCGCCTCCTTTGCAAGGAGGAAGTCAGGAGTTCGAGTCTCCTCGTCTCCACCGTTCCATCAGATCGAGTACCATCGACGGTCGCGCCGCCAAAAGGGGAGAGCCACATCCGACGCCCTGTTCTCTCGGGCCTGTTCACGCGCGCCGTGGGCACGCCCGAGCGAGCAGTGCACCTTTACAACTGAAGAGGAAGACAAGTGAATGGATCGCATCCGCATGCACTACGTGCACAGGGGCCTCTGCCCCTGGGAGCGCGATCCGCGAGTTTCGCCAATGGCGAACCGTACCCGATCACAAGAATGTGAACGGCATCCGCCGGCCCGCGAGGGTCGGGCTGGATGCTGGAAGTAGGTCAAGCTACAAAGGGCGCGCGGTGGATGCCTTGGCGCAAGAGGCCGATGAAGGACGCGGTCACCTGCGAAAAGGTCCGGGGAGCTGGTAGCAAGCGTTGATCCGGACATATCCGAATGGGGGAACCCCACTAGGTGGACCCTAGTGACCCGCATCTGAATACATAGGATGCGTGGAGGGCACCGAGGGAACTGAAACATCTCAGTACCTCGAGGAAAAGAAAGCATTCCCTTAGTAGTGGCGAGCGAAACGGGAATAGCCCAAACCCGATCCGTGCATAAGCCGGCAGGCGTTGCGGATCGGGGGTCGTGAGGCGCGGCGTGCGGATCTGCCGATCCGCGACGGAGTTACAAAAGCATGTGTCAGCGGAACGGTCCTGGAAAGGCCGGCCGTAGACGGTGAAAGCCCAGTACGCGAAAGCGCATGCTCTCCGGTCGCTGTCCTCGAGTACCACCCGGAACGTCTCCAGGGTGGGAAACCGGGCAGACCACTGTCCAAGGCTGAATACCTCTTGCGACCGATAGTGCACTAGTACCGTGAGGGAAAGGTGAAAAGCACCCCGGGAGGGGAGTGAAATAGGAACTGAAACCGTGCGCCTACAAGCAGTCGAAGCGTGTTGCCGCGTAAGCGGTAGCGTGACGGCGTGCCTATTGAAGAATGATCCGGCGAGTTAGCTGTCTGCGGCGAGGTTAAGGCCTTCACGGCCGGAGCCGAAGCGAAAGCGAGTCTGAATAGGGCGTGGCCCGCAAGGGCCGTAGTCGCAGGCACTAGACCCGAAACCGTGTGAGCTACCCATGGTCAGGCTGAAGCGGAGGTAATGCTCCGTGGAGGGCCGAACCCTTCAACGTTGAAAAGTTGTGGGATGAACTGTGGGTAGAGGTGAAATGCCAAACGAACACGGAGATAGCTGGTTCTCCCCGAAATAGCTTTAGGGCTAGCGTCGAGGGTTCAGTCACAGAGGTAGAGCACTGGATGGGCTAGGGGGCTTATCGCTTACCAAACCCAACCAAACTCCGAATGCTGTGACTCCATACCTCGGCAGTCAGTCTCCGGGGGCTAAGCTCCAGAGACAAAAGGGAAACAGCCCAGACCGTCAGCTAAGGTCCCTCAATCCAGGCTAAGTGGAAAAGGATGTTGGATCGCTCAGACAACCAGGATGTTGGCTTAGAAGCAGCCATCATTGAAAGAGTGCGTAACAGCTCACTGGTCGAGTGGTCCAGCGCCGAAAATCCAACGGGGCTCAAGCCTGGTACCGAAGCTACGGGTCCGCGCCACCCTCGTGGTGGCCGTGGGCGGTAGGGGAGCGTTCCACGCGCAGCGAAGGTCGACCGTGAGGACGGCTGGAGCGCGTGGAAGTGAGAATGCCGGAACGAGTAGCGAAATGCGTGTGAGAAACATGCACACCGAATGCCTAAGGTTTCCTGAGGAAGGTTAATCCGCTCAGGGTCAGTCGGACCTAAGCCGAGGCCGAAAGGCGTAGGCGATGGACAGCAGGTCTACATTCCTGCACCGCTCAAGGTCGTTATCAGCGAAGGGGTGACGCGGTCTGGTAGTTCCAGCGCACTTTGGCTATGTGCGTCCAAGCCCGTAGGCGTCCGTCGATAGGAAAATCCGTTGACGGGTCAAGTCGAAAGGCGAGCGCGAGCTGCAGCGATGCAGCGAGTGGGATGATCCAAGCCGCCGAGAAAAGCCTCTAGCGAGACCAAGAGCGTCCGTACCGCAAACCGACGCAGGTAGGCGAGGAGAGCATCCACAGGTGATCGGGAGAACCCTCCTAAAGGAACTCTGCAAAATGGCCCCGTAACTTCGGGAGAAGGGGCGCCTCGCACGCCCTACGCAAGTAGGGGAAGTGATCGAGGCTACAAACAAACGGGCTAAGCGACTGTTTAACAAAAACACAGGTCTCTGCGAAGGGGAAACCCTACGTATAGGGGCTGACGCCTGCCCAGTGCCGGAAGGTCAATGGGAGGACTGAAAGGTCCGAACTGAAGCCCCGGTGAACGGCGGCCGTAACTATTAGAGAAATCCGACCATATGCTGGAACATCCGTAGCATCCTGTGCTACCGCGATCAGCGGTGAGAATGCATCAGGTGCGGACGATCAGCAGGAAAGACCGGAGCGCGACGTGCGCGACGGGATCCTCAGAGACCAGACGTCGGACATCCGTGTGTTTCGGATGAAGGTATGGTCCGATCTGCATGGCGACATGCAGGAGATGCAAATGCATCCACTCGACGCGAGTCGAGGAACAGCTCGAGCGAAATTCCTAGTCGGGTAAGTTCCGACCCGCACGAAAGGCGTAACGACTTAGCCGCTGTCTCTAGGAGGGACCCGGCGAAACTGAGATACCCGTGAAGACGCGGGTTACCCACACTTGGACAAAAAGACCCCGTGGAGCTTTACTGCATCTTGGCATTGAGCTGGGGTTTCGCATGTGTAGCATAGGTGGGAGACGTTGAAGCCGGCGCGCTAGCGTCGGTGGAGTCGCCAGTGAAATACCACCCTTGCGTGACCTCGGTCCTAACGGCCGTCCGTGATCCGGTGGCCGGACCGTGCCAGGTGGGCAGTTTGACTGGGGCGGTCGCCTCCTAAAAAGTAACGGAGGCGCCCAAAGGTACCCTCAGGCTGGATGGAAATCAGCCACAGAGTGCAAAGGCATAAGGGTGCTTGACTGTGAGGCTTACACGCCGAGCAGGGACGAAAGTCGGGCTTAGTGACCTTCTGGTCCCGCGTGGAAGGGCCAGGAATCATCGGATAAAAGCTACCCCGGGGATAACAGGCTTATCACGCCCAAGCGTTCACAGCGACGGCGTGGTTTGGCACCTCAACGACATGGGGTGAGATGGCGGAAACGCCATGAGTGTTCCGGCTTATAACGGTGGACTCCTCACCACGAGGACAACACCGTGGGAAGTCCGTCGAAGGACGTGACCCCGTAACGACTGATCCGCTCGATCTGAGCGGTGAGATAGCGATCACTCGTGCGAACGAAATCTGAGATCGCTATCAGACGCCGGCCCCTCATCCAGCGAGAGCTGGAAAGGGTGGAGAGATAGTCTGCGCCGCCGGTAACGGCGGAATCACGTGCGATGTCGGCTCGTCGCATCCTGGGGGGGCAGTACCTCCCAAGGGTTGGGCTGTTCGCCCATCAAAGCGGTACGCGAGCTGGGTTCAGAACGTTGTGAAACAGTTCGGTCTCTATCCAGTGTGGGCGCAGGTGAGTTGCGAGGAGTTGCCCCCAGTACGAGAGGACCGGGGTGAGCGGACCGATGGTGTACGAGTTGTCCTGCCAAGGGCACTGCTCGGTAGCTATGTCCGTTCCGGATAACCGCTGAAAGCATCTAAGTGGGAAGCCGACCTCAAGATGGGCTCACCCTCGGGGAAACCCGGTAAGGCCGCAGGTAGAGAACCTGTTCGATAGGCGCCAGGTGGAAGGACCGTGAGGTCTGGAGCTGAGGCGTACTAACGGCCGAGAGGCTTGACCTAACTTCTAGCACCCAGCCGGACCATCGCGTCCGGCGATCAGGTACGGACTCGCGATGTCTTCCTCTTCATGCACTGCAGCTCGAGGCCCCCGGAGAGATCCGGGGGCCTTTCCTATTCACGCGCGGTATGTTCAAGGCGTGTTCGACGAGCGCGAGGTGCCACTGACCGAGGAACAGCGCTCCGTGCTCATCGGTTCGCTGCTCGGCGACGGATCGATGCGCTGCAAGACGAACGCGCTCCTCGAGGTCAACCATTCGATCGCTCAGCGGACGTACGTCGATTGGAAGTACCGCGTATTCGCGGATCTCGTCCGTACCCCGCCCACCGCCCGCGACGGGAATGGCGCTCGCGTCGCATACCGGTTCGTCACGAGGAGCCTCCCGGTGCTCACGCCGTACTACCGCTCCTTCTATCCGGCGGGTCGGAAGGTGGTTCCCGACGTGGAGCTCACTCCGCTGGCGCTGGCTGTGTGGCTGATGGATGATGGCGGCCGCAGCCGAACGTCCGCGTATCTCAATACCCAGCAGTTCTCGGTCGAGGATCAGTGGAAGCTCGTCGCGATCCTTGACCGTCAGTTCGGGATCGCCGCCACGTTGAACCGCGACCGGTCGTACTTCCGGCTGCGTGTCGCGGTCGCGAGCATCTCGCGCCTTCGCGACCTTGTCGTGCCGCACCTACTGCCGGAGCTCGCCTACAAGCTGCCTAGCTAGCGGCGCCAGCGCTATCGTCCGCGTTCGTCGTGACGGACTCAGCCGGCACACGGCCTGATCTGCGCTATCTCTTCGCGTTCACCGCACGTCGTGCTGAGGTGGCGGCCTTCTATCGAGACGTCCTCGGTCTCGACATCGAGGAGGCCAAACAGGACGCGGTTTGGTTCGGCACGCACGGCGCTCGCTTCTCCGTCCATGACGATGACGACCGTCAGACCGCCAAAGAAGTGCGCGACTCGCATGCGTTCGTGATGGGTCTCGGCGTCGACGACGTCGAGGTGGCGCATGACCGAGCGCGTCGCGCCGGCGCGGTCGTCGAACGGTTCGAGAACTGGTTCTTCGTCCGCGATCCCGACGGCCGGTACGTGGTCGTCTCGCCAAAGCGCGCTCGGTAGCGGCCTTGCCATTCAAGATCGTCGCCCATCGGGGCGTGAGGGTCCGGGCACCGGGCAATACCGTCGCCGCCTTCCGGGCGGCTCTCGACCTCGGTGTGGATGCGGTCGAGCTTGACGTCAGGTTGAGCCGCGACCTCGTCGCCATCGTCCACCACGACTTCTACCTCGATGGAGACGCCCCGGTGGCGGTCCCTATCTTCGAATGCACGGCTGACCAATTGCGGCGCGAGAGGGTCACCGAAGCGCACGATGACCTGCCTACGAGCGAGCCCATCCCGACCTTGGCCGAAGTCGTGGAGGAGTTCGCCGGCAAGCTCGCGCTGGAGATCGAGCTCAAGGGTCCGGAGCCGGAGGCGCCTGCGGCGGTCGCGGCGGTGCTCGCTCCGTTCAGGTCGAGTTGGAGCGACTTCGAGCTCACATCGTCCCAGCCTTCGCTGCTCGCGGCCGTACGCGAGCGATGCCCGGGGATACCGACGGCGCTCCTCTTTCCGCCCTCTGAGCCGTGGATGGGGCTCGATGTCGTCGCGTACGCGGCCCTGCACTACGCGCGACAAGCGCACGCGCGTGCAGTGCACCTACATCCCCGCCAACTCAGCGTCGACGTCGCGACCACGATCCGGGCAGGTGGGATCGAGATCCACGCGCACTCGGTCAATGACGAAGCTGCGCTCGAGCTTGCCGCCGAGCTTGGTGTGAACTGGATCTGCACTGACGCGCCTGAGCGAGCCCTCTCTTTCCGTCGGGAGCGATCCAGCCGCGCTCATTGACCTATGGGCGGCGCCAGAGCCGTAAGAGCTCGGGCCCGCTGTCTCGGTCGTTCGCCCCACGCCGGCCCCATCGCTCGTGGCGCGCACCCTGCCGGGTCGTCGGCGGGAGGTGATCACAGTGGCTACCAGCGAGAAGCAGCGGTCTGCGGCGAGCAAGAACATCAAGAAGGCCTCGACCGCGGCCAAGCGCAAGCGCACCATCTCGAAGCCGCCGAAGCGCACGCGCACGGCGCTCGGCAAGGAAGGCGCGAAGGCGGCGAAGCGGAAGCGCGCCCGGTGAGGCCGACTACCGTCGCGGGAGCGCGAGCGTGAACGTGCTCCCCGTCGGGCCGCTCTCCTCGAGGAACAGCCGGCCACCGTGCGCTTCCGCGATGCGCCGGCTGATGTGCAGCCCGAGGCCGCTGCCGCCGTAGCTGCGGCCGCGCGGCGTCTGATAGAAGGGCGCGAACAACCGCGCGCGCTCGTCGGGCGCGATCCCCGCGCCGCGGTCGCGCACGCGGAGCAGGATCTCGTCGCCCTCGACCGCGACGACGACCTCCACGCGCGTGCCCTCGGCGGTGTGCCGCAGCGCGTTCGTGAGCA
>WNFU01015541.1_pt1 | contig 14663 bp, 12 predicted proteins | sample 5400121 | NCBI WGS metagenome assembly WNFU01 (sample SAMN13153360, study PRJNA577476) | soil metagenome | isolation source: 100 cm soil or saprolite under grassland replicate 1 | place: USA:California | collected 2016-06-15
CGACCGTCACCGAGAGCACGGTCAGCGGCAACTCCGGGGCCTTCAACGGCGGGGGGATCTACAACTTCGGGCCCACGGCCGCCAGCACGCTGACCGTGAGTCGAAGCACGGTCAGCGGCAACACGGCAGGCAACCTTGGGGGCGGCATCGCCAACGCGGGCGGGGCGACGGCGACGATCACCAACAGCACGATCAGCGGCAACTCCGCGACCTCGAGCCCCGGGGACGTGGGCGGGGGCGGCGTCTGGAACGGGTCAGGCACGACGACGCTTACGAGCGGAACCGTGAGCGGCAACACCAGCAGTTTCGGCGCCGGCGGCCTCGCTCGCTCTTCCGGGACCCTGAACGTCGGGAACACGATCGTGACGGACGGTTGCACCGGGACGCTGACCTCCAACGATCACAACATCGACTCCGGCACCAGCTGCGGCTTTGGCGCGCCGAACGACCAGCAGAGCACCGATCCGCTGCTCGGAGCCCTGGCGAGCAATGGCGGCCCGACCCAGACGCGCAAGCTCGGCGCAGGGAGCCCGGCGATCGACTCCGGCGCCTGCTTCTCGCTGTCCAGCGACCAGCGAGGCGTCGCGCGCCCGCAGGGCGCCGCCTGCGACATCGGGGCATTCGAGACGACACCACCGTCCTCATCGATCACGTTCCCGGCGAACTCGCAGCTCTACAACGCGTCCTCATACGGCGCGGGCTGCGGCGGGGGCACGCCCGACGCCTGCGGCGCTGCCGTCAAGAACCCCGACGGCGCCAACCTCAGCCAGGTCGAGGTGCGGATCCGCCGCGCGAGCGACGGCAAGTACTGGAACGGCGCCTCGTGGCAGGACGGGGAGACCTGGAACATGGCAAGCGGGACCGGGTCCTGGGACTACGGCTTCGTGCCCGCCGACGACACCTACACCCTGAGCTCGCGTGCGACCGACAACGACGGCTACGTCGAGAGCACGGCGACGGTGACCTTCACGGTGGACACGACGCCGCCCGACGCCCCCGCGCTGACCTCGACCAGCCCCGCCTCGCCGGCCAACGACAACTCGCCGAAGCTGAGCGGCGCCGCCGAGCCCGGCTCCACGGTGAGGCTCTACACGGACGGCTCCTGCTCGAGCCTCGCCGCGACCGCAGACGCGTCGACCTTCGCCTCGCCGGGAATCGGCGTCACGGTTCCCGACAACTCGACGACGAGCTTCCATGCCACCGCCACGGACCCCGCGGGAAACACCTCGCCCTGCTCGTCGGACTCGGCAACCTATGTCGAGGACTCCGACGCGCCCGAGGCGACGATCGACTCGGCGCGGATCAAGCAGTCCAAGCACAAGGCGAAGTTCAAGTTCTCCTCGAGCGAGCCGGGGGCGACCTTCCTGTGCAAGCTGGACAAGCAGGACTTTGCCCCCTGCGGCTCCCCCGAGGTCTACAAGCACCTGAAGGAACGCAAGCACAAGTTCTACGTCGAGGCGCGCGACGCGGCGGGAAACGTCGGGCCTCCAGAGCTCGACAAGTTCAGGATCCGCGGGTAGCCGGCCCGCGGCCCCTCTGGCAGCGACCCGCCTACGGCACTCGATGGACCTCGAACAGGTTGGTCCCGAGCTTCTGCTCGGGAAGCCCGGCGGTGATCGCGATCAGGTCGCCGCTCGCGGCGACGCCCTGCTCGCGGGCCAGTCGGGCGCAGTCGTCGAGCAGGTCGCGCAGGCTCGCCCACTCCTCGCTTGGCACGCAGCGCACGCCGAACAGGACGTTGAGGCGGCGCACGGTCTCGGGGCGGGGCGAGATCGCGAGCACCGGGACGCGAGGGCGGTGCGCGGAGACGAGCCGCGCGGTGCGCCCGCTGCGCGTCGGGACGACGAGCGCGGCGAGCCCGAGCCGGTAGGTCGCGCCGACCGCGCCCTGGGCCACGGTTCCACCGACGTCGCCCTCGGTTTCCTGGCCGCGGGAGAGCAGCCACTCGCCGTACGGGAGGTTGGGCTCGGTTTCCCTGGCGATCCGGTCCATCACGCGGACGGCCTCGACCGGGTACTCGCCGACTGCGGTCTCCTCGGACAGCATCACCGCATCAGTGCCGTCGTAGATCGCGTTGGCGACGTCGGTCACCTCGGCCCGCGTCGGGCGGGGCGCCGTGACCATCGAGGCCAGCATCTGCGTCGCCGTGATCGAGAACTTCGAATGGTGGCCGGCGAGTGCGAGCAGGCGCTTCTGGACGGTCGGCACCTTGGCAAGTGGCAGCTCGATCCCGAGGTCGCCGCGCGCGACCATGATCCCGGTCGCGGCCTCGACGATCTCCTCGGCGTTGTCGGCGGCCTGCGGCTTCTCGATCTTGGCGATGATCGGAGTGTCGACACCGTGCGAAGCAAGACGCTCCTCGACCGGGCGCAGGTCGTCGCGTGTGCGTACGAAGGAGACCGCGATCAGGTCGAGGTCCTGCTCGACGGCGAAGTCGACCCATTCGAGATCGGTCTCGGAGACCGCCGGAAGCGATGCGTCGGCGCCTGGCAGGTTGATGCCCTGGTGGGAGGCGACGGGCCCGCCGGCCTCGATCTCGCAGCGCGCCTCGTCGGCGTCGGCGTCGAGGACCCGCAGCCGGATGCGCCCGTCGGCGAGATAGATCACGTCGCCCTCCTTGACGGCGCCCGGGAGCCCCGCCCACGACACCGTCAGGCGCTCGGCGCTTCCCTCCGTCGCCTCGGCACACAGGGTCAGCTCGTCGCCCTCGTCCAGCTCGACCACGTCGCCGGGCACGTCGCCGAGCCGCAGCTTCGGCCCGGGCAGGTCGCCGAGCAACCCGACGACCTTCTCGGCGCGCTCGCTCGCCTCGCGGATCGTCGCGATCCGATCGGCGTGCTCGTCGGCCGTGGCGTGCGAGAAGTTGATCCGCAGCACGTCGGCTCCGGCGCTGATCAGCTCGGCGAGGCGGTCGACCGCGCTCGTCGCAGGCCCGACCGTGGCGACGATCTTGGTGCGCCTGAAGGCTTCCTCCCGCTCGCCGTCGGCCTCCATCAGTGCTCCCCGGTCGCCGGGGTATGGGTGGGGCGCGGGGCGGGCTCGCTCACAACCGCGTCGGGCTCCGGCTCGGGCTCCTCGAGGCGCTGGATCTGGGGCAGCCGCCACAGCGCGCTCGCCAGCACCAGCCCGGCGGCGACCGAGATGATCGACAGGAACCACTGCCCCGCCGACAGCAGCTCGAGGTCGAAGAAGTCGCGGATCGGGCCCGCCGCCAGGATCAGCGCGTAGAGCGCGCCGAGGCCGGCGACGAGGGCCAGCATGTAGCTCTGGATCGCGATGTGCTCGCGCCCCGGCCCGCGCTCGAGCAGCAGGATGAACGACAGCCCGAGCACGATCAGCGTCGTCGTCGCGGCGGTCCGACCCTCGGCGAGCGATCCTCCGAACACCGTGTCGACGAGAAAGAACGACAGCAGCGACCCGACCCCGATCGCGAACCCCGCCGGGACCGCGAACGCCGCCAGGGCGCGCAGCAGACGACCGCGGTAGAGCGGCCCCTCGCTGGGCGCCAGGGCGAGCACGAATGACGGGATCCCGATCGTCAGGAAGGCGGCGACGGTCAGGTGGCGGGGCAGGAACGGGAACGCGAAGCCGAAGATCGCCGCCGTCAGGATCAAGAGCCCGGCGTACACCGTCTTGGTGAGGTAAAGCCGAGCCAGGCGGTGGATGTTGCGCGCGATCCGCCGTCCCTCGTGGACGGCCCGCGGCAGCATCGAGAACTGGTCCTCGAGCAGAACGATGTCGGCGATGCCCTTGCTGATCTGGCTGCCCGACCCCATCGCCACGGCGAGCCGGGCGCGCTTTAGCGCCGGGACGTCGTTGACGCCGTCGCCGATCATCGCCACGGTGCGGCCGCGCTCGGTCAGCGCCTCCACGAGTGCCTTCTTCTGCTCCGGCCGGATGCGGCAGAAGATCGTGGTGCCCTCCGCGGCCCGGGACAGGCCTTGGCGCTCCCGCGGCAGGTCAGGGCCCTCGACGACCGCGGCGTCGCGCGGTACTCCGACGGCGTGCGCGACCGCCGTGACGGTCTGGCGCGCGTCGCCGGAGATCAGCTTGAGGTCGACCTTCTGATCGCGCATGAAGGCGAGCGTCTCGGCCGCGTCGGGGCGCAGCCGCTCCTCGAGCACGACGAGCGCCCGCGGCTCGAGCCGCGGGGGCGGCTGGGAGGCGGGGTCGTCGGGCAGCGAAGCCGCCGCCTCGCCGAACACGACGACGCGGCGCCCGGCCGCCGTGTGCTCTTCGAGGGTGCGCTGGAGCGCGGGCGGGAGCTGGAGTGCGCCCGCCTGGGTGAGCACGTCGGGCGCTCCCAGGACGTAGCTGCGGTTGGCGCCGCGGCCGTTCAGCGTCAGCCCGCTCCATTTCCAGTCCGACGAGAACGGCACCTCCGCAGTGACGCGCTCGGGCTCGGCCGGGTACTCGTCGGCGATCGTCTGCAGTGTGCGGTTTCGCTCTCCGGCCGAGGCCGCGAAGCTGGCGAGCGCCTGGTGCGCCGCGGCGGGAGCCGACTCGTCGGGGACCTCGACCGAGATCAGCTCCAGGGTGCCGTCGGTCAGCGTCCCCGTCTTGTCGATGCAGATCGTGTCGACCGCGGCGAGCGCCTCGGTCGCGCTCATCTGCTGGACGAGGGTGTTCATGCGAGCCAGGCGTACCGCGGCGACGGCGAGCGTGACGCTCATCAGCAGGACGAGCCCCTCGGGGATCAGCGTCACCAGTCCGGCGGTCGCGGTCTGCACCGCCTCCTGGAAGTCGACGGAGCGGACGGTGAACGCGAGCAGCAGCAGCACGGCGAGGGGGACCATCACGCCCGTCGTCGCCTTCAGCAGGCGGTTGACCTCTACCTGAAGCGGCGAGGGCGGATGGCGGAACGTCCTCGCCTCCCCGGCGAGCTTCTCGGCGTGGCTTTGCTCGCGCACCGCGTCGACCTCGTAGTAGCCCGATCCGTTGAGGCAGAACGATCCCGAGAGCACGCGATCTCCCTCGCGCTTGCGGACTCCGTCGGACTCGCCGGTGAGCATCGACTCGTCGAGCGTCAGTCCGCGCGACGACACCAGCACGCCGTCGGCGACGAGCTGGTCGCCGGGCTCGACGCGAACGACGTCGCCGGGCACGATCTCCTCGGCGCGAAGCTCGACCGGCTGCGCGTCGCGGACGACCTTGCCGCGCGGCGCGACCAGCAGCGCAAGCCTGTCGAGCGTCTCCTTGGCCCTGAGCTCCTGGCGAATCCCGATCGCGCTGTTGACGATCGCCACGAAGCCGAAGAACGCGTCCGCGAACAGCCCCAGCGACAGGATCAGGATGAAGAAGCCGCCGATGATCGCGTTGAACAGCGTGAAGACGTTGCCGGCGACGATGCTCTGCACCGAGCGGCTGGTCGGCGGCTCTGGCGGCCCGAGCCGCGCGAGCCGCGACGCCGCCTCCCTGGAGGACAGACCCCGCGGCTGGCCCTGCTGGCTCACGCACGCATCTATAGCGCAGGCCGGGGCTCTTCCCGCCAGGCCGTCCCGTATAGGGTTCCCCCGATGGCGCTGAAGCTCGGGCTGAACCTCGGCTACTGGGGCATCGGCCCCCACGGCGAGGAGGCAGCCGACCTCGTCAAGGCCGCGGAGGCGGCCGGGTTCGACTCCGTGTGGGTCGCCGAGTCCTACGGCTCGGACGCCGTCAGCGTGCTCGCCTGGCTCGCGCCCCAGACCGAGACGATCCAGCTCGGCGCAGCTATCATGCAGGTCCCGGCGCGCCCTCCGGCGGCTGCCGCGATGGCGGGCGCGACGATCGACGCGCTGTCGGGTGGGCGCTTCATCTTCGGCTTCGGGCCCTCGGGCCCCCAGGTCTCCGAGGGCTGGTACGGCGTCCCGTACGCGAAGCCCTGGGGCCGCACGCGCGAGTACGTCGAGATCGTGCGCAAGATCGTCGCCCGGGAGGAGAAGCTCGACCATCACGGCGCGCACTACGACCTGCCGCTTCCCGGCGGCGAGGGCAAGGCCCTGAAGCTCAACTTCCACCCCGTCCGCAGCCGCATCCCGGTGTTCATCGGCGCGATCGGGCGCAAGTCGGTCGAGATGGCTGCCGAGATCGCCGACGGCTGGATCCCGATCTTCTTCAGCGTCGACGCGTTCGAGGAGACGTGGGGGGAGCACATCGAGGCCGGCCTGTCGAAGTCCGGGCGCAGCCGCGACGACCTCGAGATCTCGCCGACGCTCCAGGTCGCGGTCGACGGAGACCTCGACGCCGCCCGCGGGATCGTCAAGGCGAGCCTGCTCCTCTACTTCGGCGGCATGGGCAGCCGCAAGACGAACTTCTACGTCGACCTCGCGCACCGCTTCGGATTCGGCGAGGTCGCCGACGAGGTGCAGCGCCTCTTCCTCGACGGCAAGCGCGAGGAGGCCTACGCGGCGATCCCCGACGAGATCGTCGACGTCGTGGCCCTGATCGGAACCGAGGACGAGGTCGCGCGGCGGATCGAGCAGTTCCACAAGGCTGGCATCGACCGGCTGATCGTCTCCCCGTTCCACGCCGGAGCCGACCAGGCGAGGCACACGATCGAGCGCCTGGCCGCGCTCACCGGGGCCGCGGCGCCCGCCTGAGCGCTCTCGCCCCGCTCGGATAGGCTCTCGCCGCGTTGAAGATCGGCGTGCCGAAAGAGACGGCGGACGGCGAGCGCCGCGTCGCGCTCGTCCCCGACGCGGTCCGCTCGCTCGCCGACAAGGAGATCGAGTCGGCGGTCGAGGCGGGCGCCGGCGAGGCGGCGGGGTACCCGGACGAGCAGTACGCCGAGGCAGGTGGCGCGGTCGGCTCGGCCGACGACGCGTGGGGCGCTGACGTCGTGCTGCGGGTCGCCGTCCCGACCACCGAGGAGATCGGCCGCCTGCGCCGCGACCAAGTCCTGATCGGACACCTCGCCCCGCTCACCTCGCCGGACACGAACCGCGCTCTCGCCGACGCCGGCGTGACGAGCTTCGCGATGGAGGCGATCCCCCGCATCACGCGCGCCCAGGCGATGGACGCGCTGTCCTCGCAGGCCAACCTCGCCGGCTACGCGGCGGCGCTGCTCGCGGCGCGCGAGGCGGGCCGGCTGTTCCCGATGATGACCACGGCCGCGGGCACAATCGCGCCCGCGCGCGTGCTCGTCCTCGGGGCCGGGGTTGCCGGCCTGCAGGCGATCGCCACCGCGAAGCGGCTCGGGGCCGTCGTCACCGGCTTCGACATCCGCCGCGCCGCCTGGGAGCAGATCGCGAGTCTCGGGGCCGAGAACGCCGTGCGCCAGGACGTGATCATCACGACCGCCCAGATCCCGGGCCGGCGCGCGCCGATCCTGATCACGGCCGAGGCGGTGCGAAAGATGTCGCCGGGCTCCGTGGTGGTCGACCTGGCGGGCGAGTCGGGCGGCAACTGCGAGCTGACCAGGGCGGGGGAGACCGTGGTCGAGGACGGCGTCAAGGTGATCGCGCCGGCCAACCTGCCGAGCGAGATGGCGAAGGACGCCTCGCAGCTCTACGCCAAGAACATCGAGAACCTGCTCGGCCTGCTGGCGGACGACGAGGGCAACCTGAAGCTCGACTTCGACGACGAGATCGTCGCCGGCGCCTGCATCACCCACGATGGCGAGATCCGCAACGAGCGCGCCCGCGAGGCCCAGCCGGTGAGCGCCTGACCGATGGACCTGATCACCGAGATCACGATCTTCGTGCTCGCCGCGTTCGTCGGCTTCGAGGTGATCTCGAAGGTGCCGACGACGCTTCACACGCCGCTGATGTCGCAGACCAACGCCGTCCACGGGATCGTGATGATCGGCGGCCTGCTGGTCATCGGCCTCGCCGACGACACGCTCGAGAAGGCGATCGGCACGATCGCGATCGCCTTCGGGACGATCAACATCGTCGGCGGGTTCATGGTCACCGACCGGATGCTCGGCATGTTCGCCCGGAAACCCAAGCCCGGCAAGGCCCCAGGGGAGTAGGCCGTGCCGCTCGCTGCGCTCGAGCCGGGCGGCGACGCCGCCACCGCGCTCTACATCGCCGCGTTCTCGATGTTCATCTTCGGCGTGCGCCGCGGGACCCACCCGACGACGGCAAAGCGGGGCAACCTGATCGCCGCCACGGGGATGGCGATCGCGGTCGTCACCACCCTGCTGCTCGCGGGGATCGGCAACTGGGGCCTGATCGTCGCCGGCATCGCGATCGGCACCGCCGTCGGGGTCGTGGCCTCGATCCGCGTCCAGATGACGCAGATGCCCCAGATGGTCGCGCTCTACAACGGCGTGGGCGGCGGCGCTGCGGCGCTGATCTCGTGGTCGGAGTTCCGCCACAACGTCGCGCTGGGCGGTGAGATCCCGCTCGACGTCCTCGTCCCGATCCTGTTCTCGACCGTGATCGGGTCGGTGTCGTTCTGGGGCTCGAACATCGCCTTCGGAAAGCTCCAGGAGCTGATCCCCGGAAAGCCGATTCGCTTCCCCGGCCAGCACATCTTCAACGGCGTTCTGCTGGCGGCGATCCTGACTGGGTGCGTGGTCCTCGCAAGCGACAACTCGTCGCCACCCGAGGGCCTCTACGTCGCAGTGCTGATCGGGGCCGCGGTGCTCGGCAACCTCTTCGTGCTGCCGATCGGGGGCGCCGACATGCCGGTCGTCATCTCGTTGCTCAACGCGTTCACCGGCCTTGCCGCTGCGGCGGCCGGATTCGCGCTCGACAACGTGGCGCTGATCGTCGCCGGGACGCTGGTCGGCTCCTCGGGAACGATCCTCACGCTCGAGATGTCGCGGGCGATGAACCGCTCGATCGGCAACCTGCTGTTCGCGGGGTTCGGCGCCGGGCCCGCGGCCGGCGCCGCCGCGGCGGAGGAGCGCCCGCACACCTCGATCGGGCCGCAGGACGCCGCGATCAAGCTCGCCTACGCGGACTCGGTTGTGATCGTGCCCGGCTACGGGCTCGCCGTCGCCCAGGCCCAGCACGCCGTCAAGGAATTGGGCGACGAGCTCCAGAAGCGCGGCATCGACGTCAACTATGCGATCCACCCCGTCGCCGGGCGGATGCCCGGCCACATGAACGTGCTGCTCGCCGAAGCCGACGTCCCCTACGAGCAGCTCAAGGAGATGGACGAGATCAACCCCGAGCTGCCGCGCACCGACGTCGCGGTCGTGATCGGCGCCAACGACGTCACCAACCCGGCGGCGAAGAACGATCCCGACAGCCCGATCGCGGGGATGCCGATCATCGAGGTGAACGAGGCCCAGCAGGTGATCGTCATCAAGCGCTCGCTGAGCCCCGGCTTCGCCGGCATCGACAACGATCTCTTCTACGAGCCCAACACCTCGATGCTGTTCAGCGACGCGAAGGCGGCCGCCTCCGAGATCGCAGCCGAGGTCGAGGAGCTGTAGCTGGCTCTGCGTCTAGTCGTGCTCGCGACGACCGCGCCGCACGCGCGGCAGCAGCCACGCCACGAGCGCGCCGAGCAGCGCTGCGATCAGCAGCGCGAAGATCAGCGGCGTGTCGGTCGTCGTGAACAGGAAGTCGACCTGGACCTCCTGCGAGTTCTGGACCACGAAGATCACGAGGACTATCAGGGCGACGATCGCGATCCACAGCTTGACGCTGCGATCGCCGCTGCGAGACCGATCGGGGTCGTGGTCAGCCAACGAGCGTCCGCTCAGGCTGGGTGAGGTTGGGACGCCACGCGGTGGCGACTCTACCCGGCCCGCCGGGCGCGCATCAGGCCTCGTTGGCCGTCCACATGAAGGTGAGGTTGGCGCTCGCGCCCTGGTAGAGGTTGTCTCCCGCGGTCAGCGACTCCGCCGGGCCGCTGTCGGGGAACTGGACCCTGAAGGTGTACTCGTGGAGTCGCCCGGGCCGCCACTTGCCGAGCTCGATCGGGGGCATCTCGGCGAGCCCGCCCTCATACAGGGTGCGGGGCCCGCGCCGGGGGTTGTGGGGGGTCCTCTCTCGGACCCTGAGCTGGAGGACGTCGACGAGGTCTCCCCCCTCGGAGCTCGGGGCGCGATCGAGGTCCGTCGACCAAAGCGAGACCTCCACGGTCGCCGAGCCGGTGTTCTCGATCACGGCCCCTCCCCGGACGGCCTCGCCGGGCCTCAGGTTCGGCCCCTTGACCAGGGCACGTCCCGCTCTCGAGTTGTCGATCCGGACGGATCCGTGGGTGTCGCGAACCAGCAGCGGATCGGTCGGGTTGGCTGGGCCCCTCGCGATCTCGAGGCCGATGAGCGCCAGCGCCCCGAGCGCGGCGGCGACGCCGATCAGCCTTGGCGCGACGGCGCGCCGGGCACTCATCCGAAGGTAACCACGAGGAGCGGCAGGTTCGCGCCCGTCGAGCTCGAGTAGACCTGCTCGGCCGCGGTGGCCGCTCCCTCGGTCTGGTCTCGAACCACGAAGCCGTTGTTGGGGTCGCCCGAGTACAGCCCCTGGACGGCCGAGGTGACGTCCCAGAACTTGTAGCCGGCGGTGGCGCTGGAGGCGAGCGTGGACGCAGTTCCGGTCGTGCCCGGCTGGTTGTTCCAGGTGACCCCTGTCTCGGTCCACGAGGCGTCGGCGCGATAGGCCTCGAGCGTGCGGCCGGTCACCCCGCTGTTGAGGTACATGTACAGCTGCGCGCTCGTGACCGAGCACCCCAGCGGCGCCGTCGGCAGGCTGTACTGGACCAGGGTGCGGCGGTTGGCGCCGCTCGAAGAGCGCACCCGCAGGTCGGTCGCGGTGCCGAAGTTCGACGTCGGGGAGGCCTGGTCGACGTAGGCGTCCTTGGCCACCAGCCCGAACTGGGTGGAGCCGCCGGCTACGGAGCAGGCGCCGTTGCCGTCCCTGAACGAGACGGAGTGGTAGGTGACGCCGCTGGCGTTCGTGGACCCGCTTGAGCCCACCTGGAAGCCGTCGGAGTCGAGCGACGTGATCGCGGTGGTGTCGTTGACCGCGGCGTCGTAGCGCAGCGAGCTCGTCCCCGAGAGCGAGCGCGGCTTGTGCGCCCCGTTTCGCGAAGTGACGGTGTCGTTGGCGCGCACGACCGTGTAGTAGGGCGCGAATCCGACACCCGTGATCGAGCGCGAGGCAGAGCCGTCGCCCGTCCACGAGTTCACCTTCACCTGGTTGGCCGCCTCGTTCCAGAGGATGTAGTGGTAGACGGTGCCGTTGGTATTGACCTGCGCGTTGGCGCCGACCGAGAAACCGTCGGCGTTGAGCGCGGTGATCCCGTCCGTGACGCCGGTGCCCGAGTCGAGCCGGAACGAGCGCGTCATTCCGGTGATCCGCTGGGTGGGATCCTGCGCTCCGGCGCCCAGCACGACGGCGTACTCGGGCGAGAACCCGGCTCCCGTGATCGAGCGGCTCGCGGCGCCGTTGCCCGTGTAGCTGCCCAGCTTCATCACCCCGTCCGAGGCCTTGAACGCGGTCCAGTAGAAGTCGGGAGGGCCCGGGGGCCCCAAGTTCACGCGCGGGTCGTTGCCGACCGTGAACCCGTCGGCGTCAAGGCTCTTGATCAGGTTCGCGGTGAGCGCGGTCGCGCTGACCGGCTTCGAGGCGTCGCCGCTCATCGTCGACGTGCGGTAGACGGCGGTCTGCGTGGCGCTGCTCTTGACGATCACGAGGTCGGGCTGGAAGCCGAGCCCCGTGATCGACCGGGTGGTGGAGTTGCTGCCGCTGTAGGTCCCCGTGACGACCCGCATGTTGGGGAAGGTCGCCGCCGCGGTGAACGAGTTGCCGGGGTTCGCGGTCTGGGCCGAGAAGTTCGCCCCGGACAGGCCGACGCCGGTCGTCGCCGCGAGGGCGACGACGACGGCGCCGGCGAGGATCGGGGTGCGGCGGCGGATCATGCTGGCCTTACGCCCTCCAGCCGGCCGCGCAGCCGCACGAGGTTCTCCATCAGGCCGCTGCTCGCCTGCCGCATGCGCTCGAGGTCCCCCCGCAGCGCGGGGTCAAGCGGCGGCGGCGCGACGTAAGCGACGCTGGGCATCGGAGCCGCGGCGGCGCTGCGCGCGCGGGCCCAGCCGGCCTGGATCGGATCGGCCGCGGGGACGGCGGCTGCAGTGACGGCCGGCGCCGGAGCTGCCGCGGGCTGGGCGGGGACGGCCAGGGCGGCGGCCTGCTCGCGCCTGCGCAGCTCCTCGCCGGCCTCGCGCCACACGCGCGCGACCATGCCGCCCGCGATCAGCAGCGCGGGCAACCCGATCAGCAGGATGCGCACCAGGCGCAGCGACAGGGCCGAGAAGACGAAGCCCACGTAGGGGACGTCGAACGCGACCCGCGCCTGGGTCGGCTGGTCGAGCGTGAACGTCCACGGGTCCGAGCTTGGATTCGCGTCTCCCTCGGTGCGGAACCTCGGCTGCCCGTGACGGTTGGTCCGGATCGACACGATGCGGTGGGTGATCGGGCCCTCGACGCCGGCGGTCGCCGGCGGGTCGTAGGTGATCACGTCGCCGACCTCGAGGTCCGAGACCGGCACCTCCTCGTCGACCACAAGCGAGCCGCGGTCATACGTGCCCGACATCGAGTCGCCGGTGATCACGTAGCGGTGAAAGCCCAGCGCGGCGGGCACCAGCATCAGGGCCGCCAGCGCCAGGGCCGCGGCGACGGCGACGGCCGAGAGGCCGCTCGCGATCCTCGCGGACCGCGAGCGGGTCTCTGCCTCGTGATTCGCCGAGCGCTCGCCCAGGAAACGCTGCACGAGTAGCGGTTCTGCTACCTGCGAGACGTTCCTGTCAATGGGGAGGGCCGCACTAGACGGCATCCCACTGGAACCTGGCGCTCGTGCTGTCGCCCTGGTAGACGTCGCCGGCCGAGCTGTTGAAGGTGGCCGTGAACTCGTAGCGGTGCTTCTCGTTCGACGCGTAGGTGCCCAGCGCGATCGCTGCGGTCATCGCGTCAAGCGTGCCGTTGTACTTCTCGGGGTCACCCGCGTCGCACGTCGGCGTGCCGGCCGAGAAGTCGCCACAGTCCTTGACCACGAGGTCAAGCTTCTGCGACATCGGATTGATCGCGTCGGAGTTCGTGAGGTTGGTGCGGCTGAGGCTGAACACGCCCGACAGGGATCCAGTGTTCTGGATGTCCACCGTGCCGCTCGCCGTGTCCCCCGGCTTCATGTTGGCGGCCGTGAGGATCGCGACGTTGTCCTTTGAGTTGGACATCGTCAGGGTGCCCGAGGCAAAGGTGTTGCCCGGGTTGGCGGTCTGAGCGGTGAAGTTCGCTCCCGAGCCAACGGCCACGGCGACTGCCAAGAGCACTGCGGCAAGCACGCCGATCGTCCGCTTGGGCTGCTGAATCAGGATCTCGATGCGCTCCATTTTCAACCGTTCTCCTTCTCGAATGTTTGGCGAATTCCGTTTCGCCGTCCGTGCCTGATCCCCCCGGCAGGGCCGGTTCGGGCTCGGGTATCACGGATGCGAATCCGCCTTCCCTATCGGCCGGCCAGCCAGGGGCTTTAGCCGAGTGCGCGGCGTTATTGGCTCGTGGGCGCGAAGCCTCTTCTGCCCTGCGTGCGTTTAGTAACAATCTGCGCCCACGCGGCACGCTCGGGCGCCTAGCGTCGCGGCGTGTGCCGCGCCACGACTGCCAGGCGCCGCCGGGAAGAGGGCCAGACGACGGTCGAATGGACCGCGCTCGTCGCCCTCGTCGCCCTTCTGCTGGTCGCCGCGCTCGCGGTGGCGGGCGCGCGGGTTCCCGGAGTGCCGCTGGCGCGAGCGATCGCGGCGAAGCTCGTCTGCGCGCTCGAGCTCGACGACACGTGCGCGACCGAGCCGGAGCTCGTCGCGGCGTACGGGATCGAGACCGCGAGGCTGGTCGCCGACCACGCCCCGTGGGTCTTCTACGAGAAGGGGATGGTGGCGCTGCCGGTCGACTACCGCGACTGCCGCGAGTCGGCGTGCTCGGTGGGCGCCGAAGAAGGGCTCGCCTACGAGACCCTCGCCGGCCTGCCCGTCACCGTGTTCGTCCACGTCGCGGATTGCCGCGATCCCGCGCACGCCGCGCCGGGGCTCGACTGCAGCGGCACCCGCGCCGGCTACCTCTACATCCAGTACTGGTTCTACTACGTGGACAGCCGCACGCTCGAGGGCGAGGGGCTGGAGCGCAAGCTGATGAAGGCGATCGGGCGGCCGGGCTTCCACCCAGACGACTGGGAGTCCTACCAGGTGAGGATCGGTCCGCACGGCTCGCAGTCGAGATCGGGCTCGCACCATGGCTACGACTACGAGGGCGGGCCGCGCAACTGGGCCTCCGACGCCGGCATCGGGTGGGCCAACGACGTCGTCGAGGACATCGGGCTGCGCGAGAGCGGAGGCTGGGGGCCGGAGACCGGCGTGACCTGGGTCTCGGGAGGCAGCCACGCCGGCCACGCCAAGGACGACGTGGGCGCCCGCATGGTCCAGGGCGACTACCCGCGCTTCACCGACCCCGACCACCTCACCCTCGTCCCGCTCGAGCCGATCGCGGCCGGCGAGGACCCCGGCTCGGACGCCGAGTTCGCGATCCTCGCCCCGTGGCTCAAGGAGGTCTGGGGCGACCCGGAGTTCGATACGGGGTGAGCGCCCGCTACCGCGGCGGCATCCGCAGCGCGCCGTCGAGCCGGATCGTCTCGCCGTTGAGCATCTGGTTCTCGACGATCTGACAGGCGAGCTGCGCGTACTCCTCGGGGCGCCCGAGGCGCGACGGGAACGGGATCCCGGCGCCGAGCGCCTCGCG
>WNFU01006696.1_pt1 | contig 14661 bp, 14 predicted proteins | sample 5400121 | NCBI WGS metagenome assembly WNFU01 (sample SAMN13153360, study PRJNA577476) | soil metagenome | isolation source: 100 cm soil or saprolite under grassland replicate 1 | place: USA:California | collected 2016-06-15
GGTGAAACTCTCTCGCCTTCCAACCAAGTCCGCTGTGACGCGCTGGTCGTTGAACCACCGCTGCACGGCACCTGCGTCCTCGTCCCGGAAGTCGCGCAGCTCGATCCTCGCCATCGGCGGGCAGACTAGCGGCGCCGGGCATCCGGTCCGGAGCGCATGCATTGGCTAGCGACGCCCGATCGCGCGCAGCTGGGTAGCGATGCCGGTTCGCCTCCGGCGTGCCTTAGCAGCATGGATGCGAGGAAGGTGCGATGCATGGATGCGGAGCGGCGCGACGGAGGCGGGACCGGCATCGCTACCCGTATAGGCCGTGACCCGTGATCAGAAGCCGGGCGGTGCGGGCGAGGATCCTCAGGTCAAGGGCGAGGGAACGGTGTTCCACGTACCAGACGTCGAACTCGATCCGCTCCTCCCAGGGGATGCCGGCGCGCCCGTTGACCTGCGCCCATCCGGTCAGGCCCGGCTTCACCGCGAGACGGCGGCGCTGGCGCGGGGTGTACAGCTCGACCTGAGCCGCGAGGGTGGGCCGAGGGCCCACGACCGCCATCTCCCCCCGTAGGACGTTGACGAGGTTCGGGATCTCGTCCAGCGAGAAGCGACGCAGGAGTCGACCGGGGCGGGTTACCCGAGGGTCGTACTCGAGCACCGGCGTGCCGACGCCGACGGGGTCGGCGCCCTGGCGCATCGTGCGGAGCTTGAAGAGGTCGAAGGGCCTGCCCTCCCTGCCGATCCGCCGCTGGCGGTAGAGGACCGGACCCCGTGAGGTGAGCTTGATCGCGACGGCGGCAATCAGGAGCAGCGGACTCGCAACCACGAGCCCGAGGGTCGCCAGCACGATGTCACCCGCACGCGGCAACGGACCTACCTCGTCCCCTCCGCCTTCTCCCAGGTCCGGGGCACGCCCCGCCGCAGGTAATCCCACAGCGCGACGGCGCCGGCGGCGGTGACGGCGACGTAGTATCGGGCGACCTGAAGCGGGCGCAGCGGAATGAGCGGGGCGAGCGCCGCAGCCCCAAGCACGGCAAGCTGGACGGCGAGGGTGACGGCATAGACGGGGCCTTCGCCGAGCGCAGGATCGTCGCCCAGGCTCCGGTCAGCATCCGGCGCTTGCGCGCGAACTCCGCGCCCAGTGTTCCGGCCATCTGCTCGGTGGCGACCGCGCGAGGCTCGAACACGGCGCGCCAGCCGCGCTTCGTGACCTCGAACGGCAGGGAGATGTCCTGCCCGCGGTCCGGCGCTAGCACGACGTAGGCGTCGCGGCGGACGGCGTTTATCGCTCCGTTTCCCGCGGTCACCCCCGCGAGCCTCGACTCGAGCGCTCGCACGGCCATCTCGTAGCGCCAGTAGAGCCCCTCCTGGTTCTCGCCGTCCTCGCCCTCGAGCCGGAGTTGTCCGCAGACGTAGCCGGTGCGAGGATCCGCAAGGCGGGCGACCAGGCGCCTCAGGGCGTCTGGCTGCCAGATCGAGTTGGCGTCCGCGAAGGCGAGGACCTCGCCCCGCGCCCGCTCGACGGCGGCGTTGAGCGCCGCCACCTTTCCGCCTCGCGGTACCTCGAAGACCACGTCGGCGCCGGCCTTCACGGCCCACTCAACCGTGCGATCGGTCGAGCCGTCGGAGACGACCACCACCTCGAGTCGCTCACGGGGGTACTCGAACGGAAGCGTCGATCCGACCCAGCGAAGGATGCTTGCCTCCTCGTCGTGCGCCGCGACGATCAGCGAGACGTCGGGCAGCGGCTCGGGCGAGACCTGCGGAGGCTCGCCCCCGCCTCGCAATCGAGCGATCGCCCAGAGCAGGAGCGGATATCCCAGGTGCGTGTACACGAGCAGCCCGAGCGAGATCCAAAAAACGAGCGCCACCAGGGTCACGTCGCAAGCTCCCGGTAGAGGCTCAGGGTCTGCCGAGCGACGCTGTCCCAGGAGTAGGGGCCGGCTGCGGCCTCGGCCGCTGCGCGGGAGAGCCGCTCTCGAGCCGCGGCGTCCGCCAGGAGCTCGTCGAGCGCGGCGGCGAGGGCAACGGCATCCCCTGGCGGAACCAGACGTCCGGCACCGTGGTCGGCCACCTCCGGGAAGCCCCCCACGGCGCTCATCACGATGGGCTTCGCAAACGCCAGTGCCGCGAAGAGGACCCCTGACTGCTCCGCGTCGCGATGGGGCAGGACCACGACGTCCGCCCGCCGAAAGAACGCCGGCAGCTCGGGGTCGCCCACGAACCGGGGGACGAATCGAACCCGCCCCGGAGCCTGCCTTGCCAGCTCGCGCAGCGGCTCCAACGACATCCCCAGCGGCCTGCCGACGATCCACAGCTCGGCGCCCTTCACGGATCGGAAGGCCTCGAGGAGCACGTCCACTCCCTTGTAGGCGCGGATCAGCCCGAAGCACAGGATCACGGGCCCCTCGACGGCGGCGAGCTCCTGCGGCAGAGGAGCCTCGTCGGGAATCCGGGTGAGGTAATCGAGCGCGCCGTGCGGGATCACGCGAACGCGGCCACTCGCGACTCCGGCGCCCTCGAGCCGCCTGCGCCCGTACTCAGACAGCGCCACCACGGCGTCCATCCGCTCGAGGAGACGCCGCAGGCCGCCGCGGGGGCGCTGTCGCCAGGCCTCTTCCCTCAGGATCCCGTGCGCGGTCATCACGCGAGGGCGCGAGGCGGGCAGCAGCCTGCTGTCGAGCGCGGGAACGGGCAGCCACTGGTAATGGACGACGTCGGCGCGAATCCCGTCGCGGCGGTAGCGCAGCATGTCCGCGGCGTGCTCTGCAAGCTTCAGCGCACGCCGGCCTCGCGCCTGCGCATCCCGTACGGAGGAGCGGCGGTAGAAGGCCTCCCGCACGCGGTAGCCCTCGGCGGGCGGCACCGGTCCGTGGGTAAAGCGGCTCGTCACGAGCTCCACGTCGGCGCCGGCCCGTGCCAGCGCGGCGCACAGAGAACGGTCGTACGGGGGCGTGTAGGCGGGTGGATCGACGACCTGGACTCGCATCTGGAATTGGCTCCGTTGGTTCGGCGCCGCTTGGGGATGAGAGGATTCTGGCGATGGAGCTCTCCTACTGCGTGGTGAACACCAACGGGCGGGAGCTCCTGCTCAGCTGCCTGAGGTCGATTCGCGACACGCATCCCGGGGGCGTGGAGCACGAGGTGCTCGTGCTCGACAATGCCTCCGACGACGGCTCGGTCGAGGCGGTTCGCGAGGCGTTCCCGGAGGCGCGAGTGATCGCCCGCGATCGGCGCGCCGGTCTCGCCGAGAACAACTCGCTGCTCTTGCGCGAGGCCCGCGGCCGCTACTGCCTCCTTTTGAACGAGGACTCCGAGCTCCTTCCGGGAGCTTCCGAGGCACTGCTAGAGGCGTTGCGGAAGGATCCCGAGGCCGGGGTGGCCGCGGCCCGGCTACTCGACCCGGAGGGGAATTCGATCCCCTGCGCGTGGCGATTCCCAGGCCTCGGGACCGCGCTCGCCCAGGCGCTCTTCCTGCACCGGCGCCTCGTCACCCAAAGCGGGGGAGGCGAGACGCGCGAGGTGGGCTGGGTGCAGTCGTGCACGATGCTCGTGCGAAGCGAGGCGGCGGAGGGGGTGGGTTACCTCGACCCTGACTTCTTCGTCTACTCGGAGGAGGTGGACTTCCAGCGTCGCCTGCACGGGGCCGGTTGGAGGATCCTCCACGTCCCGAATGCCAGGGCGATCCATCACGAGCAGCTCGCCACCGATCGCTCGGGCGCTCGCCGCGTGGTCCAGTTCCATCGCGGCCGTGACATGTACATGCGAAAGCACCACTCGTGGCCCGTGGTGATGCTCGCTCGGGTGCTGTGGGCGTGGTCCTATCTCGTCCGCGCGATCGCCGCGACGTTCATGCGCGGGCACGATTCTCGCTGGTACGCGTTGCACGCTCGCCGGGCCCTGCGTCCGGGGATCGGTGAGGGCATGCGCGAATCGGCCGAGGCCTACAACCTCCGGCTCGCGGCGGCGCGGGCGGGCGGTCGCGATGGAGCTCACAGCGACGCCTTGGCGAGTGAGAGTCCGGCCCACACCCCGCGGTAGGGGTGTGCGGATAGGCCGCCATTAACGACGCCCCTACCACCGGCGCCCCGCTAGAGGGCGACACGATCGCCCGCAACGCCGGGCTGGCGCTGGCATCCCAGGCGCTGACGGCGGCGCTGACCCTCGGACTGACGATCTTCCTCGTTCGCGCCCTCGCCCCCGAGTCGTACGGGCTCTTCGCGCTCGCGCTCGCCGTCGGAGCGCTGGCGCTCCAGCCGTCGGATTTCGGGATCTCGCAATCGGCCGCCCGGTTCATCGCCGAGAACATCCGCGAGCGCCGCGTCGTGGCGAGCATCCTGGCTGATGCGCTGCGCCTGAAGCTGATCGCCGGGATCGCGATCAGCGGAGCGCTCATTGCCCTCGCCGTCCCGATCGCGACCGCCTACGGCGAGCCGGACCTGGCCTGGCCCCTGCGGGCGATCGCCATCGCCGTTCTCGCGCAGGGGCTGATGACGTTCTGGGGAACGGCCTTCATCGCGCTTCGCCGCGTGTCGCTGAACCTGCGCGTCGTCGCTTCCGAGAGCGTGATCGAGACCGGGGCGAGCGTCGCGCTCGTCCTGCTAAGCGGGGGCGCCACGGCCGCCGCCTTCGGCCGCACGATCGGCTACGCCGCTGGAGCGCTCGTCGCCCTCGTCCTCGTCCTGCGCCTCATCGGGCCGGCGGCTCTGCGCCCGCTCGGCTCCGCCAAAGGGCACGTGCGCCCGATCGCCCGCTACGCCGGCGCGATGATGATCATCGACGGAGCCATCACCGCGTTCGCCCAGGTCGACGCGCTGGTGATCGGCGCGGTGCTGAGCGCCACGTCCGTCGGGTTGTTCCAGGCCCCGTACCGACTGACCACCGCCCTCGCCTACCCGGGACTGGCGCTCGCGACCGGGGTGGCCCCACGCCTGACGTTCGGGGGCGAAGGGCCAAACCTCACAGCGCTGCGGTCCTCCCTTCGCTATCTGGTCCTCTTCCAGACGGCGCTCGTCGTTCCCATCCTCGTGTGGGCGGAGCCCGCCACGTCGCTCGTGCTCGGCAGCCAATACGGGGAGTCCGCGCATGTGCTGCGTGCGCTGGCGCCCTACGTCTTCGCGGCCGGCTTCGCGCCGCTCCTGACCCTCGGCGTCAACTACCTCGGCGAGGCGCGGCGGCGAATCGCGGTCGCGATCGCGGCAGTGCTCCTCAACCTCGCGATCGATCTCGTCCTCATCCCGCGCATCGGCATCGTGGGCGGCGCGATCGGCACCGACGTGGCGTTCGGCGCCTACGTCATCGCCCACCTGTGGATCGCCAACGACCTGGTTGGCATCGGGCTGAGACCGCTGGTTCCGACCCTCGCCCGCTCCGTGGCTGCGGGCGCCGCGGCGGCCGGCGTTCTCCTGCTGATCGGCACGTCAACCCTCGACGCCGCACAGTGGATCGCCGGGGCGCTGCTCGCCCCCACCGCGTTCGTCGCGGCTCTTTTGATCACACGCGAGCTCTCCCGCGAGGAGATCGCCAGCGCCGGCCGCTTCCTGACGCGGGCGGTGCGCAGGCGCCGTCCTGGATAGGAGTCGCATGGCGAACCCAGGGCAGGACGGTGGGCGAGGCAAGGCGCGGGCGCGGGCGAACAGCCCACAGTGGGCCGCCGAGGGGCGAGTTACGGCGACGATGTCACCGCAACTCGCCCACCGGCGGGTGAGGCGGTGGATAGGGCGGGTGCACCTTCGGGGCCCGCACGACGCAGGGCGACGCCCACTCCCAGGAGCGCCCACGTCGCGGGGTCGATCGCGAACCCCGCGTAACCGAGGCTGTGGGCGATCATCGCCACGAAGCACGCCGCGACCGCCGCCGTCGCCGCCGATCCCCCCGCACCCGTGAGCAGCACGACCAGAGCGACGGCCAGCAGCGCCACATAGAGGACCATCCCGATCGCTCCTTGCTCGGCGGCCACGGTGATCGGCTCGCTGTGGGAGACCGTCGTCCTGGCCGCCTTGTGATGGCGCGCGAACGCGGCGCCGAACGAACCCGAGCCCCAGCCCCACACCGGGCGGTGGCGAGCGAGGTTGAGCCCACCCTTCACCAGGTCCACCCTGCCACTCGTGGTCGTATCCACGCTTCGGGCCGACCCTAGATCCCTCCCGGCAGTGCCGCTGACGAGGAGGAAGATCGCTCCGCACACCACGATCGCCGCCCCGGCGGCGAGGGCATGGCGGATGCTCCAACGAAGCGCCACGAGCACCAGAAGGCCCGCCACGAGCGCCGCGAAGCTGGTCATCGAGTAGGTGAGCGCCAGGGCGCCGAGCAGGACGGCGGAGGCGGCAGCGGCCACGATCGGCAGCCGCCTCCCGCGCGACCACGCGAGGTACGCCCCCAGCGCGACGAGGGTCAGCGCCAGGTAGCGACCTAGCACGTTGGGGTCGTAGAACAGCGAGTTGACGCGGAAATAGAGGTGGAGCTGGTTGGCGCGCAGGAGATCGCCCCTGCTGAGGAGGAGATCGCGCGCCGCGTACTCCCAAAAGCCCACCGCAGCGAACAGGAGCCCCATCGCGGTGACGGCGACGAGCACGCGGCCCAACAGCTGCTGGGTCCAGCGCACCTCCTCCAGGAGCACGAACATCGCCGCGAAGGGCACGAGGAAGAAACAGGCGTTCTCGATCGCGTTGGAGACGTCAACGGAGTACGCCGTCTGGATCGCATAGAGAAGAAGCGTCGCGGCTAGGACACGGCGAAGCCAAACGACGGCGCTGGGGTCCATTCCGGAGGCGAATGCTGGGCGATGCCATGGCCGCCCGTCTGCGTCGCTCGCCTTCCGTGCCGCCACGAGCGCGTACACGCCGCGGGCGACGCCGGCCGCGATCACGAGGTAGAGCGGCACGAGCAGGTGCGAGGTCTGCCCCGCGAAATGCAGCGGCACGCGCAGCGGCAGGACGGCGAAGAGAGCAACCGGGAACGTCCACGGAAGACGGCGAAAGACGGCGGCCGCGACGGCGATCCCGGCGAGCACCAGGACGATGCCGGCGGCCAGCTTGGCGGGATCGTCGCGAAGCTCGACCAGGCGCGGGGAATCCCAGACGTTGCCCGCCACCAGAGCGGGGGCGACGATCAGCGCGACCATCAGGGCCCCATAGCGAACGCGCGCGTCGCGGGCAAGCAGCGCCACCGACGCGCCGCCACAGGCTGCCAGCATCCCGCAGAGCTCGAGCGCCGACGCCTTCACGCGCCGCCGCCTCGGTGCAGCTGGATCAGGCGTGGAAACAGCATGTCCCGATCCTGGCTCGGCAGGATCACCTTGAGCTGGTAGCGACCGTTGGGATCTGCCGGGCTTCCCGAGTCAGTGCGCCCGTTCCAGGTGTACGAGACCGGCTGGTTCGCCTCCAGCGGGCCTCGGGCGAGGATTCGAATCACCCGGAGCTGGGTATCGACGATCTCGACCGTGGCGTCCGGGTCGCTCTCCCGGACGAAGAACCGAAAGTGGGCCACGTCCCGGTGCCCATCGGCGTTCGGCGAGAAGTGGCTCGTGAAGCGCGTCACCTCGAGGGCGAGGTTCGGCGTCCGGGCGTGCACCACCACCGCGGCAGCGACGACCGAGCCAATGAGCAGCGCGACGAAGAGGGACCTGCCGAGGCGGGTCACGGCTTCGTGCGGTCCGCCCCGGCGATTACGACGACGTCGGCGTCCCCGGCGAGCTGCTCCGTCTGGCGGTCGATTGACTGCACGGGTTCAACTCCGAGATCCTGCGCGACCTTCCTGGCGGCCCGCTGCTGCCCCGGCCCGTACATCACCACGGTCTGGTCGAACTGCTCACGACTGTTGGTCACCGTACCCAGCTCGAAGCCGTTCACCGTGACGTCATCGCCGACCTTCGCGGCCAGGCCCGGTACCGAGGTCCCATTCAGCACGGCCACGGTGACGTTTGCCGGCACCACCGCGCCGGGCTTCGGTCCGTGCCCTCCCTCCTGGCCGGTGAGCAGCGTCTCCGAGCCGAAGATCGCGACGAGGCCCAGGACCACGGCGGCTGCCGCGATGATCCCCAGCACGCGCGGCTGACCCGCCCACCGCACGAACCTTCGCCATCGCGGGTGGGGCTGTAGGGCCTCCCGTTCCATCGTGATCCGCTCGAGGGCGGGGCGCTCCCCGGTTGGGGGGCGAGGCGGTGGAGCCGGCGTGGCGGCAGCGGCCGGCACACGCTCTGGGGCCACCTCATGCTGGGGCTCCGCGACCGCTTCAGCCGTACCCGGCTCGGGCTCCGCGACCGCTTCGGCGGCACTCAGCGCGGCCTCCAGCTTCGCCTCGGCGCGGTCGAGCAGCGCCTCGCTGGCGGCAAGGTCTGCCCCTGGATGTTCCGGGTCGCGCTCCCTCCACGCGTACAGCCGCTGAAGGTCCCGCCGCTGCGACGCGTACAGCGAGAGGAGGAGAAGGAGCGTGAGAACAGCCGCCAGCGATACGTAGGCGGGCAGGTCGACGAGGATGTCGTACACGTCGGCGACCGGCACCATGGCCCTACAGGTTCCTCCAGGGGGCCACTATCCGGCCCCGAACTGGGAATCGTCCAGGCCTACGACCAGGGCCAGGGGCGCCCCTCCAGCGCGGGCCGTGACGTCCGAGGTCATCTCCTGGACCGGCGTGTCGCCGAGCTTGGGCTGGATCGCCGCCGCCAGCGCCTTTGCGTCGGCCTGCCTGTCAGGCGCGTACATGACGACGGTGTTCGAAACGCTCGAGTCCGTATTGGCGAGCGGGCCAGCCTTGTAGCCCGACTCGCCGATGACCTGCTGCTCCACACGCGCCGCGAGCCCGGACACCGAGGTCCCGTTCAGCACGGCGACCTTCTCCCCGCCGGTGGATGCGCCCTTGGGATGGTGCTTGTCGGACGCGCCGCCGACGAACCCGAAACCGCTCGTCAGCACGGCGGCGGCGGCCAGCGCGAGCGCCACTGCGGCCAGCAGAAAGCGACCGTCCACCGGCAGGCGACGGTCCACTGCGGCAAGGCGCCAACGCAACGCGTCCGTGACCCTTGCCCACGCCTCGCCGACCCTGCCGCGAGCCCCAGCCGGCCCCGCCTCGGGGGCCTCCTCCACTCCTTCGATCGCGCCTGGCTCACGCCGCGACTCGGCGGTCGCCTGAACGGCGTCCGCGGCCTCCTCAGCGCGCTCCGGCGCCCTCCCCGCCCATTCGCGCAGGCGGCGGATGTCGCGAGCCTGCTGGAAGATGAGGAACGCCAGAACCGCCAGCCCGACGAAGGCGATGATGCCCAGGAGCGGGCCGATCGACTCGATCGCGTGCATTGGTGCCGGCGCATCTTAGGGCGCCGGTCTCGCGCTACGCAGGAGGGATCAGGCGTCGAGCTCCACGGGGGTCTGCTCCAAGCGGTCCGACACCACCTCGAGGACCCGGTCGGCGAGCCCTGCCTCGTCCCCCGCGGCCACGAGCGTCTCGAGGCGCTCGACGGATCGCTCCACCCAGGCCGGATCCAGGGACCGAGTGCGAACCGCTCGCACTATCCGGTCGGCGCTCGTGGCCTGCGCGCGCTCATCGCGGTTGAAGAGCTCCTCCTGGATCTTCTCTCCCAGCCGCGGGCCGATGAACTCGATGGCGACGTCGACGTCCGGCTGATAGCCGGCGAGCACGATCATGTTGCGAGCGAGGTCGAGGATCCTCACCTGCTCGCCCATCTCGAGCACGAACACGTCTCCCGAGCTGCCACCGAGGTCGCCCGACTGGATCACGAGCTGCACCGCCTCCGGGATCGTCATGAAGTAGCGGCTCATCTCGGGATGCGTGACGGTCACCGGCCCCCCCTTCGCGATCTGGCTTCGGAAGATGGGCACCACGCTTCCAGACGACGCGAGCACGTTGCCGAAGCGCACGATCGTGAAATGGGTCCGTGGATGGCGCTGGCCGGCCGCCTCCGCGATCCACTCCGCCATCGCCTTCGAAGCCCCCATCACGGTCCGGGGGTTGACCGCCTTGTCGGTCGAGATCAGCACGAAGCGCTCCGCGCCGGCGACGGCCGCCGTCTCCGCCGTCACGCGGGTCGCGATCGCGTTGTTGCGCACCGCCTCGAGGGGGTTCGACTCCATCAGCGGCACGTGCTTGTAGGCTGCGGCGTGGAAGACGACCTCCGGCTTGAAGCGCTGCATCGTCTCGAGCATGCGCTCGCCCTCCTTGCAGTCCGCCAGGACCGCCTCGACCCGCGTGAAGTGCCATTCGTCCAGCAGCTCGCGGTCGATGCGAAAGAGGTTGTCCTCCGCGTGGTCCAGGAGCACCAGGAGCTTCGGCCCGACGCGGGCAATCTGACGGCTCAGCTCAGCGCCGATCGAGCCGCCGGCGCCGGTGACGAGCACCACCTTGTCCTGTAGATACGCGCCCACGCGATCGAGCTCGATGACCACGGGGTCGCGGCCGAGCACGTCCTCCACGCGGACCTCGCGCAGCTGCCTCGTCAGCTGCACGCCGCCTCGCAGCAACTCGAACACGGTTGGCAGAGTGCGTACGGGAATGTCGCGCTCGCGGCATGCCGCGACGACCTTCGCGCGCAAGACCCCGGGCGCCGACGGGATCGCGATGATCACCTCGTCGGGGGACTTTCGGTCGAGGATCGCGCCGATCTCGTCCGTGGAGCCGAGCATCTTGACCCCGGTCGCCGTCATTCCCCGCTTGCGAGGATCGTCATCGACGAACCCGATCGCGCGAGCCCCCAGGTTCGGGTTCAGCAGCAGCTCCCGAACCACCATCTGGCCTCCCGATCCGGCGCCCACGATCAGCACGCCGCGGCGCCGGCTTCGTCGCGTGGCCCGATCCGGGCGCTCGGCGATCATCCGTCTTACGAGGCGGGCACCGCCCACGAGGAGGATCGTGAGCAGAAAGTCGAACACGATGACGGACCGGGGCAGGTTGTACGCATAGGGCTTCGCCAGCGTGAAGATCGCCACGAGTAAGCCGCTGGCCACCGCCGCGGCCCGCACCACCGGCCACAGGTCCGGAAGCCGGAAGTAGCGCCACCAGTTCTGGTGCAGCCCGAGGACGTCGAAGACGACGGCCTTGCCGATGGCGACCACCGCCACCGACCCCGTGAACATCGTCCAGTACCGGTCCGGGATTCCTCCGGACGCGTCGAGGAACCGAAGGCGGAAGGCCAGGCCGAAGGCTGCCGCGGCAAGCAAGAAGTCCGCCGCGAACTGCAGCGCGCGGCGCCCGTACACCGAATCGCTGAGACGCGACATTCCGGCGAGTGTAATGCTGGTGCCACATGATCGGTGACATCCTCGACCCACTCGTACGGGCCGCCACCGACGTGATCGATGCGACGGGTCTGGCGGGGATCTTCGGGCTCATGACCCTCGAGAGCGCCTGCGTGCCCGTGCCCAGCGAGGCCATCATGCTGTTCGCGGGCTTCAACGTCTCGGAGGGGAACCTCACGCTTTTCGGCGTCGTCGCCGCAGGGGTGCTCGGCAATCTCACCGGCTCGCTGATTGCCTACGCCGCCGGCTACTACGGCCGTATCGAGCTGCTCGAGCGCAATCGCGTCCTCCACGTCAACCGGCGCCACCTGGAGTGGGCCGATCGCTGGTTCGAGCGCCACGGCTCCGCGACCGTGTTCTTCACCCGCATGCTGCCGATCATCCGCACGTTCATCTCGCTGCCCGCGGGGGTCGCGCGGATGCCGCTCGGGCGGTTCGTCGTGTTCACGCTCGCCGGCTCGATCCCGTGGGTGCTGATGCTCGCGATCGTCGGCCGTGAGGTCGGAGATCGGTGGGACCAGTGGAAGGACAACCTCCACTACTTCGACTACGCCGTGGTCGCCGCCATCGTGATTGCGGTTGCCTACCTTCTGGTTAGACGGCGTCGCGGGAGCGCCCAATGGGAGCCGACGCCTCCCGCGTGAGCCCCGATCCCGGCGGCCCGCCCGAGCTGACCCCGGCGAACGCCGCCGCGCTGGGAGCCATCCAGGGGCCCACCGAGCTACTGCCGGTCTCGAGCTCGGCTCACGTGTCCCTCGTGCCCTGGCTGGCTGGATGGCGATGGCACGAGCTCGACCCGGAGTCCCGCAAGAGCTTCGAGGTCGCGCTCCACGCCGGGGCCGCAGGGGCTCTTTTGATCGGCCAGCGCCGCGTGATCGGCGAGGAGCTGCGGGCCTTCGATGCGCGGCGTGCCGCAGTGGTGAGCCTCTCCTTCATCCCGCCGGCGATCGTGGGCTACGGGCTCGAGCGGCAAATCGAGCGGCGCCTCGGAGGGCCGCGGTCCACGGCGGTCGGGCTGATCGCGGGGGCGCTTGCAATGGCGATCGCCGATCGCCGCCCGCAGGAGCGTGGGCCAGGCGACGCGGGAGCAATCGACGGGCTCGCTCTCGGCCTCGCACAGGCCGCGGCGCTCGCCCCCGGCGTCTCGCGAAACGGCGCCACCCTGGCGGCGGCGCGCTGGCGGCGGTTTGACCGCGAGCACGCCAACCTCCTGTCTCGCACCGTCGCCTTGCCGGTGATCGTCGGGGCCACGGTGTTGAAGGGCGTCCGGCTTCGCCGTCGCGGCTTGGAGCCCGGCCTGGGACGTGCGATGGCCGCCGGCGTGGCCGCGTCGTTTGCCTCCACGCTTGCCTCGCAGAAGCTGATCGCGCTGGTGGAGCGCGACCGGGCGCTATGGCCGTACGCCGCCTACCGGGTGGGACTCGCTGGGGCTGTCCTGCTCAAGCTGAGACGGCGAGGCGCCGTAGTTGCCCCGCTCGAGCACGTGACGATGCGGCCGTCCGAGGACGGCGCCGTCCCGGCTCGCAGTCCAGGCGATGTCGTGGCACGCTGATGGCGGCCAACGTGGGACGACAGGTCCAACGCCTGGTGGTTGAATCCCGCCGGTGAGACCCTTCGCCTCGACCATCCCGTGAGCCCGGATGCCTACGCACGCGCGGGCGTAAGCCAGCCTGCGGCAGGCGACGCCGTCGAGGCCTTGGTGCGCAGCCTGCGCAGCATCGATACCGGCAAGCCGGTACGGACGGTGCCGCTTCCCGGCCACTACGCGAGCGTCCTGCGGCTCGACGACGGCACCGGCCTGGCGCTCTCCACGGACACGGTCGGCACCAAGATGGTGATCGCCGAGCGGCTCGGGCGCTTCGACACGATCGGCATCGACTGCGTGGCCATGAACGCCAACGACGTCGTGTGTGTGGGCGCGGAGCCGATCGCGATGCTCGATTTCATCCTCACCGAGCGCGCCGACCCCGAGATCTGCGCCCAGCTCGGGGTGGGGCTCGCCCGCGGCGCCGAGCTCGCAGGGATCGAGATCCCTGGCGGCGAGATCGCCCAGGTGGGCGACATCGTCTCCGGCCAGGAGCTCGGGGGGACCTGCGTCGGGTTGGTGGCGATGGACGCGATCGTCACCGGAGCCACCGTCGAGCCAGGCGACCCGGTGATCGGCCTGCCCTCCTCGGGCCTGCACTCAAACGGCTACACGCTTGCGCGCAGCGTTCTCGCCGACGTCCCCCTGGACGACGTGCGCCTGGGCCGACCGCTCGGCGACGTGCTGCTCGAGCCCACCGAGATCTACGTCCGGCCGATCCTCGAGCTGTTGGCCTCGCCGGTCGAGGTCCGCGGGCTCGTGCACATCACTGGGGAGGGGCTGGCCAACCTGCTGCGGCTCAAGGCGGATGTCGGCTTCGAGATCGACGATCCACATCCCGTCCCACCGGTGTTCGGCCTCATCCGGGAGCTCGGCGCGGTCTCCGACGAGGAGATGCACGAGGTCTTCAACATGGGCTGCGGGTTCTGCTGCGTGGTTCGCGCGGACGACGAGGACGCGGCTCTGGACCTGCTCCGCGCCCACTACCCGGCCGCCAAGCGGATCGGGCGAGCGACCGACCGCCCCGGCGAGGTACGCCGGACCTGAGCCGTGCAGGTCGCGATCCTGATCTTCGACGGCCTTACGGCGCTCGACGCCGTCGGTCCCTACGAGGTGCTGTCTCGTCTGCCCGGGGCCGAGGTCGTCTTCGTCGCGGCGGAACCCGGCTCCAAGCGAACCGACACCGGCTCGCTCGCCCTGGTTGCCGACGGTTCACTTGACGACGTCACCGATCCCGAGATCCTTCTCCTCCCAGGGGGCGCCGGCACCCGGCGCTTGCTCTCCGACGAGCCGGTGCTCGACTGGGTCCGCGCGGCCCACGAGACCTCGCGCTGGACGACGTCGGTTTGCACCGGGTCGCTCATCCTCGGCGCCGCCGGGGTGCTCGACGGGGTCCGCGCTACAAGCCATTGGATCTGGCGCGAGTACCTGGCCGGCTTCGGAGCCGAGGTGGTGAACGAGCGCGTTGTGGAGGACGGCAAGATCCTCACGGCGGCGGGCGTCTCCGCGGGAATCGACCTGGCGCTTCACCTCGCGCGCCGCGAGGCCGGGGACGAAGTCGCCCAGGCCATCCAGCTCTCGATCGAGTACGACCCCGCGCCTCCTCTGAACGCGGGGTCCCCGGACACCGCACCGCCGGATGTGGTCGCGCGGGTACGAGAGCTCGCGCTCAGCGATCCGGCGCTCAAGATTCCCGACCCAGCCGAATCCAGGCGCCGTCCTGGATAGGGTTCGCATACGGATGAAAGTCAAGTCGACTCTGCGCTCTGCACCTCCTCTTGCGAAACTTGGGCGGGCGCGGGCGACCCCGAGCTAAAGCGCAGGTCCTGGGGCTGATCCCTG
>WNFU01006134.1_pt1 | contig 14659 bp, 12 predicted proteins | sample 5400121 | NCBI WGS metagenome assembly WNFU01 (sample SAMN13153360, study PRJNA577476) | soil metagenome | isolation source: 100 cm soil or saprolite under grassland replicate 1 | place: USA:California | collected 2016-06-15
GGTCCCTCGTGGTATTGACAGCGCCTCCCCCATCAACCTCCAGCATCGGGGTGAACGCCACGGCTGCGACAACCGAGGCCGAGACCATCTCTTCGACACAGGAAAGCACGGCTGCCACCGGCTCCACGGGGCCCATCAGCCTCACAGGGACGACGGCGCTCACGGGCCCGTCGGGCACGCCCGACACGGAGCTCCTCGAGGCGACGGCGCCGCTCCTCAGCCTGAATCCATCAGGCACGTTGACCACCAGCGTGGACGCCATCAGCCTGAGCGGCCGGGCGAACGTCTCGATCTTGGGCAGCGATCTGGTCCGGCTGGATGCCAACACGCTCACCGTGTCCAGCGGAGCTCTGGCCAAGGTGACCGGTCAAAGCAATCTGACCGTGGTCGGAAACTTCGTGAGCCTGAGCAATGGCGCGACCCTGAACATCCTCTCGGGACCGCTGCTGAACGTCTCGGGCGGATCCTCCGTGGGCATCAGCGGCGCCCTGGTGAGCTTCGGCGGCACGGGCGGCAACGGGATCAACGTGCAGAATACCCTCGCGCCCACGGGATTCCTCAGCGGGGTGCCGGTGTTCAGCAGCCAGGGCGGGACGAACGGCTTCACCGTCACGAATCAGACGCCGCTGGTGGGCCTCAATTCCCTCGGGACCATCAAGATCAACGGGACGGCGCTGCCGAACGGGGCGACGGCGTCGGCGGGCGTCACCGGCAGCCTCATCGCCATCCAGGGCGGCGGGACGGTGAGGATCGGCCGGTAGGAAACTCGGAGGGGGGCGTCGCCCCCCTTCCGAAGCCTCCCCCCAGGAATCGTTGCGCCGGCAAAGCCGCCGCTCGAGCCTGGATCACCTCGCACGAGCTTTTTCTCCGATACGCTCCTACTCAGTCAGTGGGTCCAGCCCAGGATCACGGAGACCACGTTCCGGTTGTAGGTGAAGGCATCGATGTTGGAGCGCGCCATGCTCGCCTGGTAAGTGAGGGTCAACGTCAGGTCGTACGGCAGCGGCACCGCGAGCCCGACCACGTGGGTGTACTCGGTGTCGAACCGCCTCACGCTGTTCGGAGCCAGGACGGGCAGCAGGCTGTTCACGTGCTGGTAGTTGCGGAGGTGGACGTCGAAGTCATAGGTTGCGCGGATGCCGAGCCACGGAAGCGTGTACTGGGCGCCGGCCAGGACGCGATTCCCGAGGTAGGCGTAGTTCCTCCCTCTGGTATCGTCGGAGTCGAACTGATAGCCGATCTTGACGAGATGCTTGTCGCCCTCGAAGTGGAAGACGTGGGTCAGCCCGACCAGGTAGTTGCGCCCCGACCTTTTCTCGTCTGAGGGAGCGGTCGTGTCCTGGGCGAATCGCTTGTCCTGGAAACGGAACTGGAGCGCCTCGAGGTTCCATGGGTTCATTGCCACGACCGCGCCCGGCACGACCGTGTGGCGCTGGACGAACTCGTCGCCGCCGAGGGTCAGGTAGTCGTAGGTGTACTGAAGGCTGACCTGATAGGGGAAGCCGCTCGCGATCCCCCGGTAGCTCGTCCCGAGGCCTCCCAGGTAGTCGAGGATGTTGAAGTCCGGCAAGTCGTTGTTGTAGGTGGTGTAGAACGAGACCGTGGCGGTGGCGTCCCAGCCCTCCCTCCTGAGGAACGAGTAGTCGAGCCGGAGAGCTGCAAGCTCGCCGGGGCTGCTCTGCCTGCGCTGGCGCAGAGCCACGACGAGGGGGTCCCCGCTGCTCGGCGCCGGGCTCACGGGGACGTTGTCGTCGAAGAAGGCGCCGACCCGCACCTCGGCCCTCAGCCGCCGCTCCCTTTCCCGGGCCGCCGCGACGACGCCCAAGAGCCGCTCGGCGGGGCCCGTGAGCGGCGAGGCGGGCTGCAGCTTGAGCGCCTGGTCGATCTCGGCGGCGGCCTGCTCCTGAAGCCCCACCATGGCGAGCGCCAGGCCGCTGTAGAAGCGCGTGAGCTGCAGGATATCGGGGTTGGTGCTGGCGCCGCCGCGGAATGCCCGGAGCGCGCCCTGGTAATCCTTCTTGCGGTAGCGCATGAAGCCGACATAGTACCCGAGGCTCTCGAGCCGCGGGTCCTGGGCGAAGACCTCCTCGAGCAACGGCTGCGCCTGATCGTACTTTCGCATCCCGAAGTACAGCGCCCCGAGCTGGAAGAGAACGGCCTGGTCCCGGGGATCGCGGGCGCGTGCCTTTTCCAGGGCCTGGCTCGCCTCGTCGAACCGCCGGAGCGCGATGTTCACGAGACCGGTGTAGTAGAGCGCGTCGACGTTCTCGGGGTCGAGCCGAAGGGCCTCGCCGAGCGCGGCCAGAGCGTCCTCGTAGCGCTGCTCTTCGTAGGCGATCTGGGCCCTCGCGATGAAGACCGAGGCCTCTTCGGACTGCGCGGTCGCATCAGAGACCGCCGAGAAGAGGAGCAGCAAGGCCCCCAAGAGGGCGGGACGGGTGAGGACCAGGCCGGGAGAGTCGGTGCCGATCGCGGTCCCTCTTGTCTCTGGCAATCAGCCCCCGGAGTGATGAGTGCACGGACCCGTGCGAGGTGGCGGTCGAGGCGAGCGCCACGCACTTCTAGCACCGGCCGGCGCGCGTGTCAAGGATTCGCGAGCGGACAATGGCCGTGGGAAAAAACAATTTGACAATAAGGACTTTTCACCGTCGGTTTACGCAACGGGGATTCCGCGGATCCGCGGGCCCATCCTTGCGAGACACGTCGGCATTGGGGTAGTCTGACGCTGTTCTTCGCGGGTTCTCCGGCGAACTTGTCCGCTGGAGAGAAACGGCGGGAGACGGAAGCCCACCGGCCGACGCGCGCTCATCACGGGGATCACCGGCAGGGCGGGTTGCACCTCGCCGAATTCCCGCTCGAAGAGGGCTACGCGGTCTTCACCATGGCTTGCCGGGCGAGCACGGACAACTTCGCGCGGCGGGAGCATATCCGGCCTCGCGTGGAGCTCGGCACCATGCTCGCCGCCGGCCAACTCGAGTTCGTCGCCAACACGCCCTTGGAGGAGGGGCTCCCCCGCGCCCTCCGATCTGCGTTCTCCGGATGATGAGTCGCCCAATCCGGATCCTGCAGCTCCTGGTCAGCACCAGCCCCGGGGGTGGACCCAAGCACGTCTATGACCTGGTCCGTCACCTGCCGAAGAGCGGGTTCGAGTTCGTGGTTGGCGCGCCGCGCGACGGTCTCTTCTTCGAGCGGTTCCAGGGCCTGGGGATCCCCGTGATCGAGATCCCGCTCGGATACGTGGGTGTCGGGCAGCTGTTCGCGACCGTGCGGCTAATCCGCGGCTTCAGCATCGATCTGGTGCACACACACGGCAAGGGGCCGGGGCTCTACGGCCGGCTGGCCGCCCGCTGGCTGGGCGTCCCGGCCGTCCACACGTTCCACGGCATCCACTACAGGAGCTACCCGGCCATCGCCCAGCGGCTCTACCTGGCGCTCGAGCGGCGGCTCTCGCGCTTCAGCCGTGCCATCATCAACGTGTCCGCCTCCCAGGAGGCGGAGGGGCTGGGCCTCCATCTCTTCCGCTCCGAGCAGAGCGTGATGATCGTCAACGGGGTGGACTTCGAGGAGATGGACCGCTTGCTGTGCCGATCGGCGATCCACCGGGAGAGTCTCGGGCTCGGGCCCGATCACTTCGTGCTGGGATGCGTGAGCCGCTTCGACCCGGTCAAGCGGCTGGAGGTATTGCTGGCGGCCCATCGGGATCTGCAGGAGCGGATCCCCCGGGTGGCTCTCGTGCTCGTGGGCGGGGGCGGCGAGGAAGACCGCATCCGCCGCCTGTCACACCGCATGGGGCTCAAGGAACGGGTCATCTTTACCGGCTTCCTGGAAGACCCGGCCCGCATCTACCCAGCCCTCGATCTCTACCTCTCGGCCTCTCTCAAGGAAGGGCTGCCGCTGGCCTTGGTGGAGGCCATGGGGGCAGGTCTTCCCGTGGTGGCCACCGACGTCCCCGGGCACCGCGACGTCATCGTGAGCGGGCAGAGCGGTCTTCTGGTCCGCCCGGAGGATCCCGGCGCCATGTCTCTAGCCATCGCCGCGCTCTGGGCCGATCCCGGCCGGCGTGCGACCCTTGCCGAAGCCGGCCGGCAGTGCGCCCGCTCGCGGTTCAGCATCGAGCTCATGGTGTGCAGCACGGCGGAGTTGTACCGGCGGATCGGCTCGAAGGCCCGTTGAGAGCGGGCTCTGAGGGCCAGGCGCGTGACTTCGGGCGGCCGGTCCGCGCCGAAGCCGGGTTCCCAGACGACAGCGGCTCGAATCCGTGGATGGGCCCGAAACAGCCCGTGCTATCCTGCTTGTCGATGCGCTTCCACATCGAACGGGATAGCCTGACCGCATTCGCTCGCTCCGCCCCGGAAGACCACGGAGTTTCGGCGCGTTCTTCCCCCTCCTTCCGCTGCTTTGAGAGGCAGCCAAGCAGGCTGCCGCCGCGCGGCGTGCACCGCTAGGCCACCGACTTTGCCCTGCACCCGGGGGCCGAAGCGCGCGATACAGAGGCGGTGGTGATCGGCATCAACGCCTCGATCGTCGGCGAGAACCCGACGGGCCTCGGCATCTACTCGATCAGGCTCATACAGGAGCTGGATCGACTCCGCCGGGACTTCTGCGTCTACAGTTCTGCTCCCGAGGCCTTCCCCGGTCTCCGGGCATCCGTGCTACCCGCTCCCGCCGCCGGGAGCCCCGGCCGGGGTGCGGGCGGTCATCTGGTTCGCCTTCTCTGGTTGCAAAGCCTTCTGCGCGTCAGGGCAAGAAGGTCTCGTCTCCGACTCCTTCTCAACACGGTGCCCGAGGGGATCCTCAGCTCGACCATTCCACAGGTCACCGTCGTTCACGATCTGCTGCCCCTTGCCTTCCCACCAGAGTATCCTCGCCAGCAGTATTACTTTCGCTACTTCGTGCCACGCATCCTCCGCTCATCGAAGGTCGTTGTCACCGACTCCGAGTACACTCGGCGCGCCGTCATCGACCGATACGGGCTGCCGTCCGGACAGGTACGGGTCGTGTACCCCGGCTACAATCCGGACGTCTACTATCAGTCGGACGGGCTGTCTTCCCACTCCCGCTCGAACAAGGGGGAATATGTCCTGTACGTCGGGAACCTCCTGCCCCACAAGAATGTCTTGCGTCTTCTGGACGCGGTGGCGATTCTCCGCCGCCGGCGACCCGTGAGGCTGGTCATTCGGGGGGAAGGCCGGCCGGCGTACGCGCGAGCCGTCCGCGCGCGCGTGGAGACGCTGGGCCTTGATGAGGCGGTGAGTATCCGTGGCTACACGACCGAGAAGACAATGCGCGACCTCTACACGGGGGCGGCATGTCTTGTTCTGCCGTCGCTGGGAGAAGGCTTCGGGCTCCCCGTGCTGGAGGCGATGGCCTGTGGCACGCCGGTCGTCACGACCAGGGTGGCCTCGATCCCGGAGGTGGCAGGCGACGCCGCGATCCTGGTGGATGCCCACGACGCGATCGCACTGGCGGACGCTCTCCATCGGGTGGTCACGGATCGCGGTCTTCGCGAGGAACTTCGTGGCCGTGGCCTCCTCCAGGCCAAGCGTTTCGACTGGGCGCAAACGGCCGCGCAGATGTCCCGCCTCCTCGACACGGCACAGGCGGGCAGGCTCGATGGAGCAGAGGCAGGCTAGAGCCCGAGTCCCGCGGCTTGCCGCGCTCGAACGTCGCGCGGTCTCCGCGGCCGACCGCATCGCCTTCCGCGAATCATCCGCGTGGTATATTCCTCGACATGAAGCGGCGCGCGTGAGGACGAGCGCGTCGAACCGGTCTCGGAGGGTGTGACGGCGTGATGCGAGTGCCGCTGCTCGATCTCAAGGCCCAGTACGCGACGATCCGAACCGAGGTACGGCAGGCCGTCGACCGCGTGCTCGAGAGCCAGCGGTTCATCATGGGCCCCGAGGTTGACGAGCTCGAGCGGGCCATCGCTCGCTACGTGGGCGCCGAGCACGCAATCGGTGTCTCTTCCGGCACGGATGCGCTGCTGGCGGCCCTGATGGCGCTCGGCGTCGGCTCCGGGGATCGGGTCATGACGACCACCTACTCGTTCTTCGCCACGGCGGGCGTGATCGCCCGGCTCGATGCGGTCCCCGTCCTGGTGGACATCGATCCCGTCGCCTACAACATCAGCCCGGAGAGCCTCGAGAAGGCCTGGGCGACTCTCGACCGGACGGCCCAGCAGCAGGTGAGGGCCATCGTACCCGTGCACCTGTTCGGCCAGTGCGCGGATATGGCGCCGATCCTCGACTTCGCCCGCCACGTCGACGTTCCCGTCATCGAGGACGCCGCGCAGGCTATCGGCTGCGCCTATGCGCCGGGGCGCGCTGCCGGCACCATGGGCCTCATGGGCTCCTTCTCGTTCTACCCGTCCAAGAATCTTGGCGCGATCGGGGACGCGGGCATGGTCGTCACCAACGAAGATGGGGTGGCCGATCACCTGCGGTTGCTCCGGAACCACGGGGCCAGACCCCAGTACCACCACAAGGTCGTCGGCGGCAACTTCCGGCTCGATGCCATCCAGGCGGCCGTCCTCCATGTGAAGCTCAAGCACCTCGAGCAGTGGACGGCGGCCCGGCGCGAGCGCGCCGCGCGCTACCGGGAGCTGTTCGAGCAGAGCGGTCTCGTCTCGTCCGGTGCGGTGGTCCTGCCCGAGGTCGCCCGGCAGGAGCCGGGGCTGGTCACCCACATCTACAACCAGTTCGTGATCCGCGTGCCCCGGCGCGACGCCCTCCGGGAGTTTCTGACGGCGCAGGGAGTCGGGACCGAAAGCTACTACCCCGTCCCATTCCACCTCCAGGAGTGCTTCCAGGGGCTGGGCTATCGGGAAGGCGATTTCCCTGAGGCCGAGCGCGCCGCTCGGGAGACGCTGGCCCTTCCGGTGTATCCCGAACTGACCCGCGAGCAACAAGATTACGTGGTGCAACAGATCGCGTCGTTTCTCGGAGAATGACGTCTTGCGCTATACTGCTCGAGGTATGTTTCCCGATCCAAACTTGTCGCATACCCGCCGGTACTTTGCGGAGGCGCGCGAGATCTGTGACCGTATCGATCACGATCTCATCGAGCGGCTCGCCCTAGAGCTCGCCGACTTGCGGGCCCGGGGCGGCCGGCTCTTCCTGCTCGGCGTGGGCGGGAGCGCGGCCAACTGCAGCCACGCCGTCAACGACTTCCGCAAGCTGTGCGGCATTGAGGCCTACACTCCCGTCGACAACGTGGCCGAGCTGACCGCCCGCACCAACGACGACGGCTGGGAGACGGTGTTCGCCGAGTGGCTCGCGGGTAGCCGCGCGAGCAGCCGGGACGCCGTCTTCGTGCTCTCCGTCGGAGGCGGCGACGTGGAACAGAAGGTCAGCGTCAACATCGTCCGGGCGGTCGACGAGGCGAGGCATCGAGGCATGAGAATCTACGGCGTCGTCGGCCGCGACGGCGGATATGCCAAGCAGGTCGGCGATGTCATCGCCGTCGTGCCCACCGTCAATCCTCGACACGTCACTCCCCACACCGAGGCCTTCCAGGCCGTGGTCTGGCACTGCCTGGTGTCGCATCCCCGGCTCCAGTTGGTGCCGACGAAATGGGAAGGCGCCACGGGGCTCTCGACCCGCTGAGCGGCATGCGCCGAGCCGTGTTCCTGGATCGGGACGGGGTGCTGAACCGCGCGTTCGTCCACGAGGGCCGCCCGCTTCCGCCGGCCACGCTGGGCGAGTTCGAGATCCTTCCGGAGGCGGCCCCAGCGCTGCGAGGGCTCCGGGCGGCCGGCTTGCTGCTCATCGTCGCTACCAACCAGCCGGACGTCGCGCGCGGGCGACAGCGCCGGGAGGTCGTGGAGGCCATGCATCGCCGGCTCCGCGAGGCCCTCCCGCTGGACGACATCAAGGTCTGCTACGAGGTCGAGGGTCCGGGGACCGACTGCTTCAAGCCGAAGCCGGGCATGCTCCTGGCCGCCGCCCGCGAGCACGGGATCGACCTCGCCCGGAGCTACATGGTCGGCGATCGCTGGCGCGACGTCGGGGCGGGCAAGGCCGCCGGCTGCTTCACGATCTTCATCGACCGCGGCTACCGGGAGCCACTCGGCGAGACGCCGGACGCGATCTGCGGCGACCTCGGCGAGGCCGCCGCCGTCATCCTGCGCTCGCTCGATCATCGACCGCAAGGGGGGACCGCTCCATGATCGACCCCCTCGACCTCAGGGTGAAGATCTTCGCCGACGGTGCCGACCTGGATGGGATGCGGGCGATGGCGGCGCGGCCGTGGATCCGCGGGTTCACCACGAATCCGACGCTCATGCGCAAGGCAGGAGTGGTCGACTACAAGAGCTTCGCCCTCGAGGCCCTGAGGGCGGTGCCGGATCGCCCCGTGTCGCTCGAGGTCTTCGCTGACGACTTCCGCGAGATGGAGCGGCAAGCGCGGGAGATCAGCGGGTGGGGCCCGAACGTGAACGTGAAGATCCCGATCACCAACACCGGCCGCGAATCCTCGGGGCCGCTGGTCCGGCGGCTCACCGAGGCGGGGGTCCGGGTCAACGTGACGGCGGTGCTCACCCTGGAGCAGGTCAAGGCCATCGTCGAGCATCTGGCCCCCGACACCCCGGCCATCGTCTCGGTGTTCGCCGGTCGGATCGCCGACACCGGGACCGATCCGGTGCCCATGATGCGGGAGGCCCTCAAGATCCTGCAGGCCCGGCCGCAGGCGGAACTCCTGTGGGCGAGTCCGCGCGAGGTCCTCAACGTGGTCCAGGCCGACGCGGTGGGCTGCCACATCGTCACGGCGACTCACGACATCCTGGCCAAGCTCCCCCTGCTCGGCAAGGACCCCGAGGCCTACTCGCTCGAAACCGTCGAGATGTTCCACCGCGACGCCCTGAGCGCGGGGTACAGCATCCCCATTGGCGAGTCTCGCCGGGCGGCCCGCCCCGAGGAGAGTCTCTCATGAGGAACGTCCTGATCACCGGTGGCGCCGGCTACGTCGGCACCGTCCTGACGCCCCAGCTGCTCGGCGCCGGCCACAACGTCACCGTCTACGACACCATGTACTACGGGTGCTGGCTGCGCCGGGAGGCGCGCCTTCGGCTCATCGAGGCGGACATCCGCGACACCGAGCGGTTCCGGGAGGCGTGCTGGGGCGTGGACGCCGTGATCCACCTGGCCTGCATCTCCAACGACCCGAGCTTCGAGCTCGACGAGGAGTTGAGCCGCACCATCAACTACGACTGCTTCGAGCCGCTGGTGCTGGCCGCCAAGGAGCAGGGGGTCCGGCGGTTCATCTATGCCTCGACCAGCTCGGTGTACGGGGTGTCCGACGCTCCCGAAGTCACCGAGGAGCACCCGCTGGTGCCGCTCACCCTGTACAACAAGTACAAGGGGCTGTGCGAGCCGCTGCTCTTCAAGCACCAGGCGCAGGACTTCGTCTGCGTCACGATCCGGCCGGCCACCGTGTGCGGCTACAGTCCGCGCATGCGCCTGGACCTGACGGTGAACATCCTGACGAACCATGCGGTCAACACCGGCAAGATCACCGTCTTCGGCGGCGAGCAACTCCGCCCCAACATCCATATCCAGGACATGTGCGACCTCTATCAGGTCCTGCTGGAGCTGCCCGACGAGAAGATCGCCGCGGAGACGTTCAACGCCGGCTACCAGAACCACTCGGTCATGGAGATCGCCCGGATCGTTCGCCGGGTCGTGCAGGAGGAGTTCCCGGACAAGGGCGATATCGAGATCGTGACGACGCCGACCAACGACCTGCGCTCCTACCACATCAACTCGGACAAGATCGGGGCGCGCCTGGGCTTCCGGCCCAAGCGCGGGATCGAGGAAGCCGCGCGGGATCTTTGCCGGGCCTTCAAGGCGGGCCTGCTGCCGGACAGCATGTCCGACAGGCGCTACGTCAACGTGAAGGTGCTGAAGGCCGCCCGGACCCGATGATGGCATCTCGCCCCCTGGCGGTCGTCACCGGTGGGGCCGGCTTCATCGGCAGCCACATGGTCGATCTCCTCCTCGATCGCGGCTTCCGCGTGCACGTGATCGACAGCATGGTCGGGGGGCGCGAGGCCAACCTGGCGCAGCACCGCGGCTGCCCCGATCTGGTCCTCGACGAACGGGACGTGCGAGCCGTCGAAGCCGGTGATCCGCTGTTCGCGCGGGCGGCCTACGTCTTCCACTTCGCCGGGATCGGGGACATCGTGCCGTCGATCGAGCGCCCGGTCGAATACATGTCCGCCAACGTCCAGGGGACGGTGCGGGTGCTCGAGGCCGCCCGGCACGCGGGGATCCGCAAGCTCGTGTACGCGGCATCGTCCTCCTGCTACGGACTGGCCGCCGCGCCCACGCGGGAGGACCACCCGATCGCGCCCCAGTACCCGTACGCGCTCAGCAAGTACCTCGGCGAGGTCGCGGCCCTCCACTGGCGGCAGCTCTACGGGCTGCCGGTGAACTCCATCCGGATCTTCAACGCCTACGGCACCCGCTCGCGTACCTCCGGAGCATACGGCGCGGTATTCGGCGTGTTCCTTCGCCAGAAGCTCGCCGGACGGCCCTACACGGTGGTGGGCGACGGGACGCAGACGCGCGACTTCGTCTACGTCACCGACGTGGCGGAGGGCTTCCTGCTCGCCGCCGAGACGGAGCGGACGGGAGAGGTGTACAACCTGGGGGCGGGCCAGCCCCAGTCGGTGAACCGGCTGGTCGCGCTGCTCGGAGGACAGGCCGTCCACCTGCCGAAGCGGCCGGGCGAGCCCGACTGCACCTGGGCCGACATCGGGAAGATCACCCGGGAATTGGGGTGGCGTCCCCGCGTGTCGTTCGAGGAGGGGGTGCGGCGCGTGCTGGCCGGCATCGACTATTGGCGGGACGCTCCTCTGTGGGACCCGACGTCGATCGCCCGCGCCACCGAGGTTTGGTTCGCCACGCTCGACCGGGAGGGCCGGTGATGGATCCCAGAGCCACGTCCCTGTACCGGCGGAAGGTGAAGACGGTGGACGAGGTGTGCGCGCTGATCGGCCCCCGCCCTCGGGACACGAAGGTGATCATGTGTCACGGGGTCTTCGACATCGTGCACCCGGGGCACGTGCGCCACCTCATCTACGCCAAGTCGCAGGGCGACGTCCTCGTGGTGAGCGTGACCGCCGACGAGCACATCGTCAAGGGCCACGTGCGACCCTACGTGCCCGAGGCTCTCCGCGCGGTCAACCTGGCCGCCCTCGAGATGGTCGACTACGTCGTCGTCGACCGCGACCCGACCCCGCTCAACAACCTGCGTCGGATCCAGCCCGACTACTACGCCAAGGGCTACGAGTACGTGGACGGGGGCATGAACCCGAAGACCAGGGAGGAGATCGAGGTGCTCCAGAGCTACGGCGGGGAGATCATCTTCACGCCGGGCGACATCGTCTACTCCTCCTCGCGGATCATCGAGACGTCGCCGCCGAACATCGCCACCGACAAGCTGATGCTCCTGATGGAGGGCGAGGGGCTGACCTTCGCCGACCTCCGGCACGCCCTCGGCAAGCTGGCCGGGATCCGCGTCCACGTGGTGGGCGACACCATCGTCGACAGCTACACCCAGTGCAGCATGATCGGCGGCATGAACAAGACGCCGACCATCAGCGTGCGCTTCGAGCAGCGCCAGGACTTCACCGGGGGCGCCGCCATCGTGGCCAAGCACGTCCGCGCCGCCGGGGGTGAGGTCACCTTCTCCACGGTCATGGGGGACGATGCCCTCAAGGAGGAGGTGCTGCGGGACCTGGCGTCGATGGGCATCGCCGCCCAGCCCGTGGTCGATCCGACGCGGCCGACCACGAACAAGAACGCCATCGTGGTCGGCGGGTATCGCCTTCTCAAGATCGACACCCTGGACAACCACTCCATCTCCGAGAAGATCCTCCGGCAGCTCGCCGACCAGGTGGAGGCGACGGCGACCGATGCGGTGGTGTGCGCCGACTTCCGGCACGGAATCTTCAACCGGGGAACGATCCCCGCCCTCGTGGAGGCCATTCCGCGGGCGGCCTACCGGGTCGCCGACAGCCAGGTGGCGAGCCGCTGGGGCAACATCCTCGACTTCAAGGGGTTCGACCTGATCACCCCGAACGAGCGCGAGGCCCGGTTTGCCCTCGCCGACCAGGACTCGGTGGTGCGCCCGCTCGGGGTGGACCTCTATCGGCGCGCCGAGTGCAAGACGCTCATGCTGAAGCTCGGGGACCGGGGGCTCATCACCTTCCGGGACCACCCGGTCACGGAGGCGCGAAGCTTCTTCACGATCGACAGCTTCGCCGACCGGGCGGTGGATCCGGTGGGCGCTGGCGATGCCCTCCTCGCCTACGCGACCCTGGCCATGGTGGCGACTCGCAACGACGTGGTCGCCTCGATCCTGGGCTCCTTCGCCGCTGCCATCGAGTGCGAGCGGAACGCAAACCTCCCCGTGGCGCCGGCGGACGTGCTCGGCAAGATCGACACCGTCGAGCGCCTCGTGCGCTACCGGTGAGGGCCCGCTGAGATCATGCGGAGCGTCGTCGTCGGGCTGGGGATCCAGGGCCGGAAGCGCCTCGCCGTCGCGGGGTCGGAGGTGGTGGCCACCGTCGACCCGGTAGAGGCCGAGGCCGGCTACCAGCGGGTCGAGGAGGTTCCCCTCGACCTCTACGATGCGGCCCTCGTCTGCACCCCCGACGAGGCGAAGGTCGACCTCGTATCGTACCTCTTGGGGCGCGGCAAGCATGTCCTCGTCGAGAAGCCGCTGGTGGCGGCCGAGGAGGCCACCCTCCGCAGCCTCGGCCGGCTCGCCCGGGAGCGCGGCGTGGCCTGTTACACGGCCTACAACCACCGCTTCGAGCCGCACTTCGTCCGCATGAAGCGGCTCCTGGACAGCGGCGAGCTGGGACGCCTGTACCGCTGCCGCATGTTCTACGGCAACGGGACGGCGCGCGACGTACGCAACTCACCGTGGCGGGACCGGAGCGCCGGCGTGCTGCCCGATCTCGGCTCCCACCTGCTCGACACCGTCCTCTTCTGGTTCGGCCCCGAGCCCCGCGACTTCCGGGTGCTCTCCTGTCACCGCTTCGAGAACGCCGCCTTCGACCACGTGGTGCTGGGAGCCGAGGGAGAGCCGGTCCTCGAGCTCGAGATGACGCTCTTGAGCTGGCGCAACCACTTCACCTGCGACCTCCTGGCCGAGCGCGGCTCCGCCCATGTCGAGTCGCTCTGCAAGTGGGGCCCCAGCACGTTCACCTTCCGCCGTCGCCGGCTGCCCAGCGGCCGGCCGGACGAGGAGGTGGTGACGCTCGTCCAGCCCGATCCCACCTGGGCGCTCGAGTACCAGCACTTCAAGCGGCTGTGCACCGCCGGCGGGACGAATCTCGACAACGACGTGTGGATCAGCCGGTGGCTCAACGACCTGACCACCATGGCCCTGGAGGGCGCCCCGCGGTGAGCCGGCCGGTGGTCGGCTTCGCCGGCATGACGCACCTGGGACTCAACTCGGCGGCGGCGGCGGCCGAGCGCGGCTTTCGCGTCGTCGGGTTCGATCCCGAGCTGGCCACGATCGAGACACTCCGCGACGGCGCCGTGCCGGTGAGGGAGCCCGGCCTACCCGAACTCCTGGCCGGGAACCGCGGGCGCCTGTCCTTCACGGCCAAGCCTAGCGACCTCGGCGGCTGCGACCTCCTCTACGTCGCCCCCGATGTCCCCACCGACGCTGTCGGAGCCAGCGATCTCGGGCCGGTCCGGGCGCTGGTCGACCAGGTGGTCGGGCATCTGGGACCGGCCGCGGTGCTGGTAGTGCTGAGCCAAGTTCCCCCCGGCTTCACCCGAAGCCTCGGGTTCCCCGCGGGCCGAGCGTTCTACCAGGTCGAAACGCTCGTGTTCGGGCGAGCGGTCGAGCGCGCGCTCGCCCCCGAGCGCTTCATCCTGGGTTGCGCCGACCCGCAGGCCCCACTTCCCGCCGCCCTCGCCGCGCTCCTCGGGGAGTTCGGGTGCCCGGTCCTGCCCATGCGGTATGAGAGCGCGGAGTTGGCGAAGATCGCCATCAACATGTGCCTGGTCGCCTCCATCGCGACCGCGAACACCCTCGCCGAGCTGTGCGAGCGGATCGGCGCCGACTGGGGCGAGATCGCGCCGGCGCTCCGACTCGACCGTCGGATTGGACCCCACGCCTACCTCGCTCCCGGCCTCGGTATCGCAGGCGGCAATCTCGAGCGGGATCTCCACACGGTATGCCGGCTCGCGGATGCCCATGGTACCGACGCCGGGGTGGTGCGGGCCTGGCTGGCCAACAGCGAGCACCGCCGCGACTGGGCGCTCCGGCAGGTGCACGAGCGTGTGATCCCCCTGGCCCCCACGCCGACGCTCGCGGTGCTCGGGCTCGCCTACAAGGAGGACACCGCCTCGACCAAGAACTCGCCTTCGCTCGCCCTCCTGGCCGACCTCGCTCCGTTCGCCGTCCGCGTGTACGATCCGGCGGTGAGGGCGCGGCCCGAGTGCCACCCCAGGCTGGTCTCGACGGCCTCGGCCCTCGAAGCCTGCACGGGCGCCCACGCCCTCCTCATCATGACGCCGTGGAAGGAGTTCCGCGATCTCGAGCCCGCGGCCATCGCCGCCCGGCTCCTGGGGCGCACGGTGATCGACCCGTACCGGGTGCTCGACGGACCCGGGTGCCGGGCGGCGAGTCTCGAGCA
>WNFU01006912.1_pt1 | contig 14650 bp, 15 predicted proteins | sample 5400121 | NCBI WGS metagenome assembly WNFU01 (sample SAMN13153360, study PRJNA577476) | soil metagenome | isolation source: 100 cm soil or saprolite under grassland replicate 1 | place: USA:California | collected 2016-06-15
CAGGATTGAGCTTTGTTTTCAACACTCGGGAAATATGTGAAGTCCGCTTGAAAAGCTGACTTCACATATTCAACTCCACTTTGTCCATTTCGTAATGACGGCGCAAGCGCCGTCATTACGAAATGGACAAAGTGGAGTACTACAGTGGTTTTCAGTTGAATAGGAAGGGGCCTGCGCGATTGTCCAATGTTTACAGGCTTGCGAGCTTTTCGACCACTTCCTACTCCGCTGATAACCGCCATAGTATAAAAGGAGAGCAACATGCATTGCCTATTTCAGGTTACATCGCTTCTATTGATAAGCATTTTGAGCGTATCAAGTTATGCTCAGACTGAGCCTTCAACTCAATCTTCTCCTCCCGCGCCATTGAACCAAACACCCAAAGCGCCACTTACGTTTGGCTTAGAAGATGGGACTCCGGTCAAGTTGCGGATAAACCGAAACATCTCTTCCGCGGATGCCACGACTGGGGAGATTGTTGATTTTGAGGTCCTTGAAGATGTTAAAGTCGGCGAAATCACGCTTATTCCACGCGGAGGAATTGCTTGGGCAACGGTAACAAAGGCTCAGCAAAAGAGAAGAATGGCGCGCGGCGGGAAGCTAAATATCAATATAGACGCTGTTCGACTTGTCTCAGGCGAGAGGGCTGCTTTACGTGCGGTCAAAGAAACCAAGGGTGACGGGCGTACCGGGCTAATGACAGGCGCAATAGCCGCTTCAGGTATTTTGTTTTTCCCGGCCGCCCCTTTCTTTCTTTTCATGAAAGGAAAAGACATTACAATTCCCAAGGGGACGGAAATCACCGCATACATCAATGGCGACATCTCTCTTGACCCTAAGAAATTCGCTCCGCCTGCACAGACTAATGAGCAGGTAGCGCCAACTTTGCCAGAAGCTAAGACAGAACAGCCACCGACTACAATTGACTCCGAGTTTTCGAGTGTAACGATTAAATCCATTCCAGATGGAGCTGAAATCTCAATCGAGGGCAAATTCGCAGGCTTCACTCCGTCAACATTGCGCCTCAAGTTGGGAGAATACAGAATCTCTATTAAGCAGGCGGGCTACCTTTTATGGGAGCGAACGATGACATTGAAAGCAGGGGAAAATATAACCGTGGATGCGACTTTAGAAAAAGTTCCTTAAAGATAGGATGTAGATTGCAGAGCCTCGCCGAAGCTCGACGCTTCGGAGCGTGTCAGAAAGTTTGTGTTATGTTCTGCAGAACATAACACAAACTTTCTGACACCCTCCTCAATCACGTCCTGTCTGAAATCGAACCTGATCTTGTGTTCAAAAGTCAGACTTGATTTAAGGGTACAGCCGAGATATGTGTAATTTTAGGACATAGCGACCTGGCCGAAAACTCTGGATTCCGGCCGGGTCGGCGACGTGTCCGTCACGTCCTACAAACACGAGAGCCTGACATCGGCCTGACGGGCTTCAATGGGGTAAAACTTTTAAGAGTCGTTCTCCCTTAAGGGTCTAGTTCTTCCCAAAGCACATCGCGCTTCCGCTCTCCAGTCTGTACAAATTCTGCCGCGATTTCCACAAATGCGTCGTAATGCAGGCAATACCGTTTAGAGACCGGAGTCAGCGCGCCACCCATTAGGAATTCCACCTCTCCTTCTGAATCTCGTAGGTTAGGGTTAACCGCCATTAGGTATGGTGGCTCAAGTTCGACTGAGCAAAATTGAACACATCCCTCCGTAGTCCCCAGCACGAAGGTAAGCTTGAAACCATTATCGCCGATCAATTCGGCAATGAATGGTAGCCGATCGCGAACGCTTTCTAGCAAATTCTGGAGTTCCGCCAAATTCTCGATGCTATTTCCATTCAAGGGGTTAGCATCGTCAAGCAAGTCAAAGAAGTGTGTCTTCATGGTTTCCCGACAAAAGTTGTAGAACCGCTCGGAGTAATCAGTGCTGAACGCTCCGATCGGCGCGGTGTCAGTGAGTTCGCACGGTATTGCACGCCGGAGCGCCCAGTACAGTGATGGTGACAGGTACAGGCATGAACCCGTCACCCTCTGGCTGGGGACGAGGCGACTCGACATTGCCTTATACAGTCTCGTTCAGCTCAGCAACCGAATTGACTTGTGGGATGGAACGGACGTAAGGCGATAAAGCACATCATCGAGCTGCGACAATGATCAGGACGAGGGCCGCAAGGCCCAGGATGACAATCAGCAGGTCTCTGTCGCTCAGCCTGCCGGCGGCGAAGTCCTTATCGAGCTTGTCCGCGCGGGACTCCAATCGCGCCAACTCGTCGTCGCTCAGAGCCGAAATCGCCGCATCAACCTTCTCCGAGCTTATTTGAGGCGCTTCCAGGTCCTGCCGCGTCTCGTCCGACGAGAAGAGACGCTCGGTTTTTTCCAGATTCTGTTGCCGTGTCTGGGCAATGTTTGCCAATGATGGGGGCAACTCGATATTGCCTTCCACGGTGTTGCTTGGAAACAGGTCAGCGCCAAACGTCCCGGCAAAATGGGCGCCGTCCGTCCACATTCCGCCAAACTCCTGATTCCACAAGAAGAGTGACACTCGATCAATTCGGACGGTAGCGCAAGACGTGACAGTTTGTCGCTGGGATGAGGGGAATGGCGTGTCAGCGGAGTTGGAGAGTTTGCAGGTCGTCAAATCGTCGGTCACCCGCCTACACTACTGACTGGCGGCAGTTGTGGCGCCTGGGTACTACATTGCGGCTGGCATCGTCCAAAACGCGAAGAATTGCTGAAGCGGCGCGGCGCAGAGAGATTGATGTGTTTAGTCCGGAGCAGAAGGCTATTCCTAGTAATGTACTTTTCGTTATATGATTGAGCTGATCTTCGGCAATTGACGTGAAACTCGTCCGCTTTCACTCAAGGGAGGAATGTATGTCCAGGGTTAATTTCGCGCTCATGCTTTTGATACTCATCTCTACGCTGCACCGCAGTCCCGCGGCTCAATCTACAGCCAAAGGCGAGAAGCAACGAACCGCGACCGTATCGGGGCAAGTCACTCTGAACGGGGAGCCTTTGGGCGGTGTCACGGTCAGATTATTTCCGGATCGAATGTCTGCGTCCGGAGATCCGAGGTCGACTCATCAGGCCGTCGCGGATGAGCAGGGGAGGTATCGCATCACTGGGATTATTGCAGGGAGCTATCATGTCAGTGTCATTCCCGACGAATTCCTGATCACCGGGGGACTCCCATCCGATCTTCATAGCAAAATGGTAAGCGTTTTGGAGGGCGAGAAAGTCGAACGTTTCGATCTTGTACTCAAGCGAGGAGGCATAATCACGGGGCGGGTCACCGACTCCAGCGGGCGCCCGCTGAGCAGACAAAGGATCGAGTTGACCAAGATCGGGGACGACGGAAAACCGCAGCCTCACCCCTTCAACCACACAGCTTTGAAGATGACTGATGAGCAGGGCGTCTATCACATAATCAGAGTGCCTGAGGGTCGGTACCTGGTCAGCGCGGGCATTACGCAAGCTGAAAGGATGGGAACGCCGATCTCGAGGGATGTTTATTATCCCCAAACTTTCCATCCCAACGCGAGCGATCCGTCACAGGCACGCGCCGTCGAAGTCAGCGAAGGCGCTGAAACCACTGGCGTTGATATTCTGATCGCGGAGGCGAGAAAGACCTTCGATATTAAGGGGCGTGTTGTGAGAGCTGAAACGGGCGACTCCGCCGAAGGTATAGAAATCTTCTACAGCCAGCATAGGGAAGGGGGCGGAGTCGTAGGGCCCAGGTCGCGTGGCGCGCGGTCAAATCCAGACGGAGAATTTCTATTTCAAGGCGTCTTGCCCGGCAAATACGTGATCTATCCGCAGATTGGCGGGGAAATAGAGTATTTCAGCGAGCCGGTGATCTGTGAAATTACAGACGGCGGGATTGACGGGGTTGAAGTAAAACTACAACAGGGCAGTTCAATCAGCGGGAACATTGTAATCGAAGGGGCGAATGATCCGCCGTCATGGCAAAGCTGTCGCAAGTCAGCATCGGAGGCTTCAGCAAAAACCCACAGTCGGTTATTTTGCCGAGAGAAGGGGCCAGAATAAATGCTGACGGGAGTTTTCGTATCGCGGGCCTGCGGCCGGGCAGGATCTATTTTTCATTGGGAGGCGATCCTAAGGCCGGCGGTTTTTCTATCAAGCGCGTTGAGCGAAACGGAGCGCTGGCGCAAGACGGCATCGAAATTGGTCCGGGGGAAAATTTGTCGAATGTGCGGGTGATAGTCGGTCATGGCAATCTGACACTTCGTGGTCAGGTGAAGGTGGTCGGTGGAAGTCTTCCGCCGCACATTGGGATCTATGTGAACCTCAATCGTGTAAACGAATCCGAATCGGGAAGCATCCTGGGGGCATTTGTCGACGGGCGTGGACAATTTATGTTCCAGAACCTCATCCCCGGAGATTACGAAGTGCGTCTGATCGGTAACAATTTTCAACCGGGTGAGCCTCGGGATAAATCCCTCTCGAAACTGATTTATAACACCAAGCAAAAAGTATCTGTTGGCGCCAACAGCCAGCCAACGGTTACGCTCGTGATCGACCTCGGCCAAAAGGAGAGCAACTAATAAAACCGGCGCTCAAGCCTGTCGCCTGCGAAACGTAGCTGCCGATCGCCGCTTCACGCATTCCGTCGGTGAAGAAGCGCCACCCCAGCCTGAGGCATAAACTTGCAGAAGCGCCTGTATTCAAACTCGATGAAAATTTCCCGCGTCGTGCCGACGATGCGTTAGCTCTGGTAGTTGTCTCAGACGGCGTAGGGAATGGCCAGCTTAACGCGCGGGTCCTGCTTGATCTCCTGGCATATCGCCCACGGGATGTTGCCGGGCGACGTTTTGAGAAAGAGGATTTCTAGCGCGGGCGCGCCCAAATCAGTAGGAGACCTTCTCCGCCTAATTTTCTGTCGCGGGATTCGACTGTTTGGGTCTAGCCTTCTTCGCTGAAGATTTCTTCTTCTTAGCGAGAGTTGGCCGGGCCTTGGCGGAACCGGCCTTCGACTCAGCCTTCTTAGTTACCGGTTTCGCATTTTGAGCCTTCGCTTTCGCCTTCCTCTCTCTGGCCCAGCGCGCTTTCGCCGCGGCGCTGATTTTCTCTCTCGCCTCGGCCGAGATCTTGCGCCGCTTTTGTGGCCCCGTCATTTCCACGGCGAGGCTTGCGGACGACCGACCGATGATCGCCGTCAATTGTGTTTGCATCTCCTGCAGCTCGGCAATCTGCACGTCGAGTCCAGTGATTGCAAGGCGAAGTAACTCCGCAGGATCATCTCTTTTGGTTTTGGGCATTAACTAAAACTCCGATAGGGCATTGTTAGCGTCTTAGGGATCGCTCTGTCAGGGATGACGATTGAGAGTGACATGGTCAACGAGCGCCGCGATGATGAGGCCCAAAGCGTGACGCGCGGTATTGTACTTGAATTGCGCCGGACATCAAATTCACACCAAGTCAAACTATGTGATCGGGGATAACAAAAGGCTTGCGGTATCTGCGCGTCAACAGATTGTTGGCGTCCTTGTCGATCACGAACTTTTCGGCTTGCCCGTCGAACCTCACCTCGCGCCGCACGCGGTAAGAGATGTTCGCCAGATGGCAGAGCGCCGTTGAGCGGTGGCCTTCCTCGATGTCGCAATTGAGCAGCTTCGCGTCGCGCGCACGCACGGCCTGGATGAAGTTGCCGAAATGTCCGCCGTCGCCCGTACCGGCCAAGTCCATCGGGTTTGATCCCTTGACGGTCATGCTCGGCCCCGGCTCGTTCTTGCGCCCGAAGAACGTCTTCCAGCCGTCGTCGTCCAACTGCATCCAGCCCTTCGTGCCGTAGAAGAGGTTGCCGATCTTCACGCCCGACTCGTCGTTGGTGTAAAGGCCGCGCACCTCGAATTCGAGCAACTTGCCGTCAGCATACTCGAATGTCGCGGCCTGCGTGTTGGGCGTCTCCTGGTCGTCGTCGAAAGCGAAGTGGCCGCCCGTGCATTTGATCGTTTGCGGGTACTCGTGTTTGCCGAGCGCCCAGCGCGCGATGTCCATCTGGTGCGGCCCCTGGTTGCCGAGGTCGGCGCAGCCGTACTCCCAGAACCAGTGCCAGTTATAATGAAAATGATTCTCGTTGAACGGGCGCTGCCGGGCCGGCCCTAACCACAAATCGTAGTTGACGCCCGGCGGGCACGGGCTGTCGGCCATCTTGCCGATGGTGTCGCGCGGCTTGAAACAGAGGCCGCGCGCGGTGTGAAGTTCGCCGATGCCGCCTTCGTGCAGGAACTTGATCGCCGCCTGGATGGCCGGGTTGCTGCGGCTTTGCAAGCCGACCGCGACGATGCGGTTGTACTTGCGCGCGGCCTCGACCATCTTGCGTCCCTCCCAGATGGTGTGCGAGGCGGGCTTCTCGACATAGACATCCTTGCCCGCCTGGCAGGCCCAGATCGTGGCGAGCGCGTGCCAGTGGTCGGGCGTGGCGATGGAGACTGCGTCCACCGACTTGTCGTCGAGCACGCGGCGCAGGTCGGTCTCGGTCTTGATCTTCCGTTCGCCGCCGAGGTCATTCAGAGCTTTGGTGAACAGCCGCTCGTCCACGTCGCAGAGCGTGACGACGTTGACGTTCGGGAGCTTGGCGAATTGTTTGTAGTGCGCCGCGCCGCGACTGCGGATGCCGACGACGGCGACGTTGACCGTGTCGTTTGGACTGGCGGCGCGCGAAGTGGATTTCAGCCAGGGGCCGGCCATCAGGCTCGCGGCCCCGGCGCTTTTGAGAAAGCTGCGGCGGTCTGTCATCTCGGTTTTCTCCTTTGTTGAGCTGGCGTAAGCTTCACGCGATGAACTTCGGACGGTTGACCTAGAGCCGTGCGCCGCAAGGCGGCGGCCAAGTCTATCAGGCCGCGCCAGCCTCGACATTCAGGTCGTGACTTCGGCGCTGCTGCAGGTCTTCGAAGAGTAGATAATACAACCGGGCTTGGCATTTGACGATGACTTCGGCACCTTGGCAGAGATATTCAACTAACAACATAACGGATTAAAAGAATGCTGACATCTGCGAAACTTCCCTGATCTCACCGTCGCCCGGCCCCTCGACAGCGAAGCACGCAATGATTCCCTAGAATACGGCGATTTGGACCGCGAACATTCATATTGACATCTTTACCTGCCTGTCAGATATTGGCCTGTGATCTCTTGAGAGCAGGAAGTGTTGTGTTGCGCGCAGAGTAATCCCTTCTTGGCAAGTAGTCTGCGGCGACCACAAGTAAATCAAACACAAAATCGAGCTTTAGCTCATATATCAACTCGGTGGAACATTCAGGAGAGCTGGTGCAAGTAGCTGTTGAGACAGTCGAAGCGAGCGAGCGAGCCCAGGATCTAGTCTCACTGGTCGAGCTTGTGGCGACTGGCGATCAATCGGCGCTAGCCGCGCTATACGACGCGACGAACCGGTTGATTTACAGCCTCGTTCTGCGAGTGCTCGGTGACATGAGTTCCGCAGAAGAGGTGCTGATCGATGTCTACACTCAGGTCTGGCGTCAGGCGGCTAGTTATGACGCCAATCGCGGCGCGCCTCTGGCCTGGATGGCTACCATCGCGCGCAGTCGCGCCATCGACCGCCTGCGCTCGGGCTGGCAGGAGCAGCGGCGAAAGGAATCGCTCGACGTCCTGGGCGACGCCCCGTCAAACGCGTCCAGCCCCGAAGAGTCGGCCGCCGCTTCCGAACTCCAAAAGCTTGTTCGGGAAGCCTTGAATGTGTTGACGCCCGAACAACGCCAGGTGATCGAGCTGGCCTATTACTCCGGCCTCAGTCACAGCGAGATCGCTGAGAAATTGAACCAGCCCCTGGGTACCGTCAAAACACGCACCCGGCTCGGAATGATGAAATTGCGCGATGCCCTCGCCCCATTGCTCGGTGAGAATTGAAGGATTGACATTTTCTCCACCCAAAGCCTGACGGCTGCAGGTGGCGATTCCTACGCTGAATCCGCGTCGGATTCATATCTCGTAGGCGTTTATTTCCCCGGCGTCCCACCGGGTAGGAGATTCAAGAGAATCTCTGTTTTTCACGGCGCTCCTCATTGTGCCTCCCTGTCTCCCTGTTTTCCCGCGTGATTGCCTTCGTCCGGTTGATCTGCATTTTAGTGGCGTTTTTGGGCGACATCCATTGGTGGGCATGATCGCGTAATTTATGTTATAAACAGCGCCCATGTCATTAGAATGATGTGTTATGAAATGGAAAAAGGTAAAAGAAATAGCGCCGCTGTATGTAATCGGCGCGCTTGATGAGAAAACGACGCATGATCTCGAGGCGTCGTTGAATAGCGCCACTCCGCAACAGCTGCGCGTCATCGCCCGGTGGCGCGATGTGGCCACTTTGTTGCATCAGGCCCTGCCCCTTCAATCCCCGCCGGATTACCTTAGAGAACGATTGCTCAATCGAATCGCCGAAGGAACTCAGCAAACTCCGATCGAGATCGCCGTTGAAGCATCGACTTCGGAAGAGATGGCCGACCGGGACGAGAAGAAGGTCTTGCCGTTCGTTCAGCCTCGCCGCGCCGAATCGAAGCCCGCGCGCTGGCTGTTGATCGCCGCCACCACGCTGCTGGCCTTTACCGCCGGCTATCTGTTCAAACGGAACGCCGATCTCGCCCGTGAGCGCGACAATGTCGCCCGCGAGCGCGACGATCTCTTGAAAGAGATGGCCATGTGGAGGCGGCAGGTCGACGACATCGTCTCTCCCAGGACCAGGATCATAGCGATGGTCGGCGACGAAACTCCGCAGGCCAACGCTAAGGTCGTCTGGGACACGAATGCGCAGAAGTGGGCAATTTACATCTTCGATCTGCCGGCGCCGCCTTCCGACAAGGACTATCAACTCTGGTACGTGACGAAGAATGCGAAGATCAGCGCCGCCGTCTTTCGAACCGACGAGCAGGGGCGGACTGTCTTGAAATTGACGCTGCCTCCGGACGCGCTGGCCGACCTGGCCGCCACCGCGGTGACTCTCGAACCGAGAGGAGGCTCTCCTCAACCCACAGGCAAGTTCTACCTCAAAGCCAGTATCTAATTTGGACGACGAGAAAGTTTTTCGGGAAATTTTTGACACCCAATCAAAGCCGAGAGTCGGAAACGCCTCGTATCGGAGTTGCCGAAGCTTTCAGATTATGCCGAGGAAAAAGTGGAATTTCCCTTGATCGATCAGCGGGTTTCAAATCTCACTCGGCATAATCCGGAGCTCGGCATAAACCCGATTCGTTGCCATACCCCAAAATCGCGCCTAGTGAGTCGATCATTGTGACATTATTTTGGTCGTACGAATAATAACGGGCCTTGTTGATAAGGTTGCAGGACGGGCATTGTCTTTTGATTCTCCCTGCAGAAGATTTCATTAATTGCCGGTCTGTAGGCGTACGTAACTCAAGATGCAGCCCAAATGCCCGAACCTCGCGAACATGATCTTCTTCTCCTGCCACTTGAGCTCCTGGGCCGCGGCCTTGAGGATCTCAGCGCCGGCGATCAGTTGCTTGGGGGTGTATGTGGATCTTATCGCCTCGAACTCCTGTTCGACATCCTTACGCAGTCTCCTGTCACGAATGAACGAGAGGTCTCGAAACACCAATTCCTTCGGAGAGCGCTTAGCTGTGAGGCGGCGAGAAGCTGAAGGCCGTTATGACCAGTCAGACATTTTTTGCGACGGATTTCAGTGGCGACGGCGAGTGGCGGCCTCACCCTGGACTTCATCTTTGTATACGACCGAGACCGCGTCAATTCTCAGATCGGCGTTTCCAATGTTCCTGATCATCACCTGGCGCGCCTGCCGGACGCCGTGATATCCCTTGTCGTTTATGTCGATCCGCTCCCATTCCATGGCCGGATCATCTCTCAGATCGGCGTTTCCATTGTTCCTGACCATCACCTGGCGCGCCTGCCGGACGCCATGATGTCCCATCTCGTGCCCCGCCTCTCCACGAGGGAATCCCCCGCGGTTTATGCCTATCCGCTCCCATTTCACGGCAGGATCATTTCTGACAAAGATGATGTAAGAAACTCGCCCCTGTTTTGGGCCGTAAACACGCAAGTCGACGCCGTATCCATCGCCAAAGAATTTGCCCTCGCGATATTCCAGCGCAAGTTGACCGCCGGGACTGATCACCGCCATCTGCTGATCCGCCGCTCCCAATGCGTTCGCCGCATCCGCAACGCCGCTGGTTTGGTCGGGGATTAGCCCCCAAGGTTTGTTGCCCGCCGGCAGCGATTCCGCCGCTGGCGACGTCGAGGGACTGACCGTCTCGCTCCGCTCAGGGGTTGCTGGCTGACCGCTGGCAGTCGAGGCCCGCTGGCCGCTCCCGGCAGAGTCATTCCTCGCCGCGACCTTTTCATTCGCGCCTTTCTGCGCATACCACAAGAGCCCGGCTACGCATCCTGCCAGCAAGAGCAACGCGCAGAAAACCAGTAATACGAGTTTTCCGCTCGATCCCGTTTTCGCGAACATTTCGCCAAACGCCGAAGCGGCGCCGAGCGACGTCGCCACACTTCTATTCGATTCGGGAGTAACCATTTCCCTCAATTCCGGCGTTGTTATTGGCGCGGGCGTGACGACTCCTGGCGTCGCGACCATTGAGGGATGAGGCGAACCGAGTTCTGCGCCCCCCGCGGCCACAATCAACTCCCTCGCCATTTCGCCTGCCGTTTGCGGCCGCGCGTCGCGCCGCTTCTCGAGCGCGCGCAGCGCGACCGACTCGACGGCGGGCGAGATTTTCGGATTCAACGCGCGCGGCGCTGGCGGCGGGTCATTGACATGTTTAACGACAATGGCTGTCGGGGTAGGCGAATCGAACGGCACGACGCTGGTCAGCATTTCAAACAGGACGATGCCCAGGCTGTAGATGTCCGAGCGCCCATCCAACTCTTCACCCAAACAATGCTCAGGCGACATATACTGCGGAGTCCCTACGAGGGCGCCGGTTCGCGTCAACCTGCCGGCTTTAACGTCGCGCAGCGCGGCGATGCCGAAATCGAGCACCTTGACATGCAAGCCGCCTGTGATTGTCTGTACGAGAATATTCTCCGGTTTGATGTCGCGATGAACTATACCCTGCCTGTGCGCCTCATCCAACGCCGCGCAGACCTGTCGGATAATCTCGGCGGCTGAGGTCTCAGCCAGCGTGCCTTGTCGCTCGACCAAACTGCGCAGGCTCTCTCCTTCGGCCAGCTCCATGACCTGATAGTTCAGGCCTTCACTGGAAACACCGAAGTCGTAAACCGCAACGACATTCGGATGCTTCAGACGGGCGGCGGTCTGCGCCTCGCGGCGGAAACGTTCGACCGCTTGCGGATCGGCCATTTGATCAGGGTGGAGTACTTTGACCGCCGCCCAATCGCCGATCAGCAGACGACTGGCGCGATAAACAGTCCCCATTCCGCCAAAGCCGATTTTAGACTCGAGGTAGTACTTTTGATCCAACGTCATCCCGGTCAAAGCGCCTGAGTCTGAGAGTGGCGAAACCGTGGCAGGCGACTGGGCGCCGCCGGAGGCAGACGTGGTTGGAGCAAGAGGCGACGCCAATTCAGCGCCGCAGTGGTTGCAGATGCCTTTGCCGTCGCTGACATTCCCGCAATTCGGACAGACCATTCATGCCCCCTTCTTTGGAAAATCGGCCTCTACAATAACTCAATTTGAAATCGGAAGGGAGCGCTAGCCCTTTTGATGAAGGGATGGTAGCTCAAAATAATATGGCGAGCCGACGCGGAAAATCCAGCCGACTCGCCAGGGATCCACTCTCGCAACGATCAGCGACAAGAGTAAATCACGCCGGGTGAAGTCAAACCGACCGACAGTTCCTGCGACGGACGCCCCAACTCTTCCCGCAAATCAATCCGCCCGGCTGCGCCGAAACTTTTAACCGGCTGCCCGGTACGTGCGTCCAGCGCATAAATCCAGCTCCGAAAACCGAAGAAGATTCGCCCGCCGCCGTCGCCTTCCCAATAAATCACGCCGCGATTGCGCGCTTTGCCCAGCGACCGCCGGCCTTCGTTGGGGTCAAAGCTCCAACGCTCTTTGCCGGTCGCCGCGTCCAGCGCGAAGACGCGCAGCTTCGGCGAAGTCGCATAGAGCACGCCGCCAACGACAATTGGATTGCACTGCATTTCCGAACCGTCGAAAACGTCGCCAGTGTCGTAAATCCACGCCACCTGAAGCCGGTTGACGTTTGCGCGGTTGATTTGCCGCAACGCCGAATAGCGCGTGTTTTCAGGGCCGCCGCCATATGCGCGCCATTCCAGAGAATCATTCGCCGCGCCGTTACGCCGCGCCAGCGGGGCGAGTTGGCCCGCGAATATCGCCAAGGCCAGCGCCAGCCCGAGCTTCAGCTTTTTCATCATCATGGTCTTCATACGAACGCGGTTCACGCTCATCGGGCCTTTTCAGTATCCACGACTACAAAGTCCGAGCCTTTCAGCCGCGTCAAACTTTCCAGCCCTTTCAACCTGCGATCTGGCGCGATGGACAGGCGCCAATCGCCGCCGTTATCCGCCACGAACATGCCGTGCTTCTTCAGCCCTTTCAGAATCGCCTGCGCGTGCGGCGGAAAGCCCTTGATGTCGAAATCCTGCCGAAGCCGCAATCGTTCGCCCATACGCGGCAGATCTTCATCCGTCAGTTTGCTGGCGAAATGTCGCGCCGGATAAACGTAAGCGCGCCGCGTCCGCCGCGCCGTGACGCGCATTGCGTGCGTCACCATCCCGCGCGCGCATTCGTCGTAGCGCGCCGTGGCGGGAAAGATCGGCAGCCCGGCCGCGTCCGCCGAAGTCCAGCGTTCGGGGCGCATCCGGTTGGATTTCAAATCGAAGATCGAAGCCTGCGCCGCCTCCCACCCGGCGTCGGTTTTGCGCGCCTGGTAAAACTCGTAAAGCAAGCCATTCACCGGATCAACGACGATGCCGTGCCGGTCGCCTGCGCCGCGACGTTGAATGACCTCGAGCCTGCCTTTCGCCTGCAACAGCGCCCCGGCGTCTTCGTTGCGTTGCAACGGCCAGTCTTCAATCGGCATGTTGTCTGGCACAGGGTAAGGCCCCGGATCGGATTCGTTCGGATAGTCTTTGATCTTCACCGGCACGCGCGGCTGATTCGGCGGGACGATGATGTAGTTCATGTCCAGGTTGAAATCAATATGTTTGTCTTTGCCGATGGAAGCGATGATCGCGGCGGAGTTGGCATGCGCTGGCGCCGTCGAGATGTCCTGATTCCAGGGATTGTCCGGCGGGAAGACCTGCAACGCGGCAAGGATGCGGTCGGCTTCAGGCGTGTCGAACATCACGGGGTGAGTGATTTTCGGCGGCGATTGCGTGGCGATGACGGTCAAACCCAGCAACGCGCAAACTGCTGCGAAAAGAACCACGGTCAACAGAATTTTCATGCCCCCTCACTACTCCGGAAACCAAGTTTTTTGTGTTTTTGTTCGAAACTACTGCGGCCTCTATGCCGCGGTAGCGGCATCTGACTTTAGCCCGGCGTTTCAACGCCAATGGTGTTAAGTTAAGCGTTGATGCGCTTGAAATACTTGATGTAGCGCAATCTCATCGAATGCGCCCGTTTTTTTCGCGGATATTGCCGTCCCGGTCTATGGCGCGTTGGCGTTTGTTGAAAGAGCCGGTGCTCGACTTCGACGATGTTCTTGAGCCGGTCGTAGTAGGTTTCGCTGCCCCAACGCCAGCCGTAGACTTGATAGAACTCTGCTGTCGGATAACGCCGCTGGTCACACAACGTAGTCAGCAAGACTTCGGTCTCGCCTGTCGGCAGCGTGAATTTCATCAAGCGCACTCGCACTTGCATCGGCAGTTTGCGCTCTTTGACAAAGGCTCGCGTAGACGGCGTGGTCGGACACGGCAAGGTCACGACTTGTTCTTTCAGGTCAGAAGCCCAGAAATCTCGCACTACGCCGAAGCTCTTTTGCGGACAGCGAATGACAACCTCGCGATCAGTCTGCGCGGCAAATGCAATTACGCAGTAATCAGCGAAGAGCCGATCCAAGACCAGAACGTCGCCTCGTTTGGTCTGCTCCCAAAGATCAAACAGGTACTTCTTCTCGGCGACGATCGGCCCGAGTTTGGCGCCCAGCGCCAGATCGTTGCGCAGATCGTAAAGGACAACGCTCAAAGCTTGCACAGTCTCTGTGCCGGTTCTCGGATCACGCTGGACGGTGTAAGCCTTTCGCAACTCCGGCGTGTCGGGCAGCGTTAAGAACGAGCCATCCGCGCCGAGTAGCCGATGGCCGCGCCAAGTAGCGACGGCTTTTTCCTGACTAGCGAGCCGATAAAAATCCTTCGCCGTGATGGTGGTCAGCTCTTGAAACAACGCCGGGTCGAGTTTCCGCCGCGCCTGACAGTAGGCGCTTGCAGTTGGCACGAGACGCAACTTGCCCAACGCGCCAAAGACTTTGTTGAGCGCGTTCTGCAAGGAGAATTTGTGGCCACGCAGAATCAACATTGCTACGAGCGGAAAGGTTAGGGCACGGTCACGAGTAAAAGCCGTCGGTGTCGTGCGAAATTTCTCAGACGTCTTTTCTGAAGCGAGCTTGCGCCGCAGAGAAGAGAGGAGTTGGAGTTCGTTTTTTTATTCACGCTATCACTTGTACCTGGTTAACCGCATTATTTCCAGCGGTTTACCGTTAACTTAATCACATTGGCGTT
>WNFU01006136.1_pt1 | contig 14649 bp, 14 predicted proteins | sample 5400121 | NCBI WGS metagenome assembly WNFU01 (sample SAMN13153360, study PRJNA577476) | soil metagenome | isolation source: 100 cm soil or saprolite under grassland replicate 1 | place: USA:California | collected 2016-06-15
GTGACGCGGCCGGCTGCGCCATGGCCAACCAGCAAGTGCCCGACGGCTACTACCACCTCGACCAGATGATCACCTCGGCCGCCCGCCACGGCGCCGAGGTGGGCTGCTGCGGCAGCTGCCTGGACGCGCGCGGCATCAGAACCGTCACCGCGGCGATCGGCGCTGCCGACGGTCACACGCGCACTCGCGACCCGAGAAGGCCGCCCAGGTGCCAGCCGCCGCCACCTTCTTACGACCGCTGGTTCGATGCCCCCATGGGCCGCTACGCCTTCGCGGTCAAATGCGCCGCGCTCCGAATGACAGGCTCACTGCAGGATGCCGGCCACTTACGGGTCGGCATCTCCAATCGTTAGCTGCGTCAGTCACGGGCGGCCAGCAGGGGTTTGAGGGCGAGCGCGGCGCCGACCACGAACACGGCGGTAGCCAGGTAGATCAGGCCGAGGTGGCCCAGAGTGTCGAGGTCGTACGGGTAGTGCGCGGGCAGCGCGACGGCCAGACCGAGCACGAGGGTGGCGACCGCGGTGACGTAGGCCCACCACTGGCCGCGCCGCACCCCGTACCAGGCAAGGGACGCGGTGGCCAGCCCAGCCGCGGCGATGAACCCGGTCACCGCGATGTGCAGGTGCGAGATGTACTCGTACAGGTCGGGGCTGAAGGCCTGGATGCCGGCACGGCCGACCGGGACCTCGCCTGGGCCGATACCGGGTTCCAGGAAGGCGCCGGTGAAGTTGCGGACGAAGAAGATGACGGCGTAGCCGATGAACGCCAGGCCGGTGACGGCCATAAGCCCGGCGCCGAGGTGGAGCGTGCGGTTGCGGTCAGCGAACCGGTTTGACGGCGAGCAGGGAAATGCTGTGCACGCCGTAGGTGGCGCTGGCGCTGCTCGCCTGTGCGGAGAGGAACTGGTACAGGTTCGGGCGTATCTGCTCGATGTGCAGGCCGGCGTCCTCGATCGCCTGGCGGTAGGTGTCCTGCTGGGCGGCGCCGCCGATGCACGACGCCCACAGGTCGGCGTTGCACACGATCGACTCGGTGAGCTGCCGCTCGGTGACGATGTCCGCGATCGCCAGCCGGCCGCCGGGTCGTAGCACCCGCGCCGCCTCGGCGAACACCCGGTCCTTGTCGGGCGACAGGTTGATCACGCCGTTGGAGATGACGCAGTCGAAGCTCTGGTTGTCCTCGGCAGACAGGGCCTCGATGCGTCCCTCGCGGAACTCGACCTGTCCCAGGCCCGCGGCGGTGGCGAGCCCGAGCCGCTGCCCAGATCCATCACCCGCTCGCCCGGGCGAAGATCGGCCAGGTCGATGAAGTAGCCGACCCCGGCGAAGGACTCGATCGCCCCGCCCGGAATCCTGTCGAGAAGGTCGGCCGGGTACCCGAGGCGTTCGGCCAGCGCACGCCCCATCTCGAAGTGGTACGCGCCGTGCGGCTGCTCTGCCACGTGGCGGTACAGGTCCCTGACCTTGGTTTCCAGGTCGATCGCGTCGACGGTAGCCATGCCGGTACTCGCTCCCAGTCTGAAGTTCTGTTGGGTCCAGCTCGAGACGCTGGCCGCTCAGCTCGCGATCGGCGGATCGGACCCCACGTGCGGTCATTGCGCATCGTGAACCGCAAGATGCCCACATCGACGTCCCGCGGGCCAGGGGACCGGCGGGCACCGGAATCCTGACCTGCGGGGAGTCGTGGCAGCTGGTCTGGGCGTCAGCGGGTGTCCACCTCGATGGTGACGGGCACCCGGTTGGTGATGACGTCGTAGACCGCCGAGCGAGCTCGCGACTGCTCGACGATCTCGCGCAGCTTCTCGGCCGGAGCGTCACCCTTGATCGTGAAGCGCACGGTGATCCGCTGGTAGCCGTTGCGCACATCGGGGTCGAGCCCGAGGATGCCGTTGAGGTCGATGTCGCCGGTGACCGTGGAGCGGACCTCGGTGAGCCGCACCCGTCGGGCGGCGGCGATGTTGGCCAGGCCGGCGGTGAGGCAGGCGGCCAGCGCGTGCAGCACAAACTCGACGGGGGTCGGTCCGTGGTCCTGGCCCACCAGGACGGCAGGGTGGTCGGCGTCGAAGACGAACGTATGCTCGTGGGAGCGCTCCTCTCCGACACCGAAGTAGTCGGTGATGGTGCTGCGGTTGTGGGTGCCGCTGACCCACTGGTTGTGGGCGCGGAACTGGAACTTGGCCGCCTCGGGCGCCTGCTTGACCGCGTCGAGGGTGGCGAAGAGGGTCGCGGTGTCCACGCCGTTGCGCGCGGTCATGTCAGTGGTGGTCATCCTGGTGCGTCTCCTTTGGGAGCTGGTGATGGCTGGTGCGCTGTGGCCTCCTTCTGTGTCGGCGGTGTTCGGTCAGGCGGTCGCGAGCAGGCGCTCGCCTGGGATCGGCCGGGCGGCCAGCTCCACCGCCTCCTTGTCGATGGCGGCGCTCAATTGCTTTTGGAGCTGGATGAATGTCGGCGCTGTCGGATAGGCCGCGAGGCGGCAGGTGAGCTCGAAGATTTCCCGTATGGCCCGGTCGCGCTGCTGCTGATAGGCCGCGAGCGCCGTGGTCTCCTCGGCGCTAGCACCCAGCGCCTGGTCGAGTGCGACGGCCAGGAGCTCGGCGTCGCGGAAGGCGTCGCTGATGCCGTAGCCGGTGACTGCGTCACGGTGATAGCCCGCGTCCCCCACCAGCGCCCAGCCCGGGCCGAACGCCTGACGCACCTGGTTGGGCATCCGGAGCATGCCCCGCACCGGCGAGGTACGGCGAGCGTGGCGTAGCCGCTCGGCCAGCTGTGGAGCCGAACGCTCCAGCAGCTCGTCGAAGGCCTCCACGCGTGATCCGGTCCGGCGGCGGACTGCCTTGGCGTCGGCAGAGGGATTGGTTATCCAGATGCATGCCTGCCCGTCGTGGGTCGGGAACACTCCGGCCAGCGACCCCGCGGCGACGAAGAACTCGATCCCGGTCCACGGACTGCCTGCATAATAGGCGTACTGAGCCGCGCCGTCCGCCATCCGGGCCTCCTTGATCGCGGCGCCGACCGAGCGGGCGATTCGCGATTGCAGGCCGTCCGCCCCGATGACGTACCGGGCACCGATCCCGATCGGCACGCCGGCGCGATCATGCCCGTCCACCCCCACCACCCGGCCCTGCTCGTCCCGCCGCACGCCAGTCACAGTGACGCCAAGGCGCACGTCGGCGCCGGCCCGTTCCGCGGCGGTCGCGACGATCGTGTCCAGCACGTACCGGCGAGGCGCGACGACCAAGTCGACCCCAGCCTTGTGCTTGATCGGCCGAGTGACCGACTCACCCAGGGCGTGGAACGTGACCTGCCTAATGGCTGGAGCACCACTGTCGAGGACCTCATCGAGCAGACCCCAGCGGCGGAGCTGGACAACGCCGCTACGCGCGATCGAATGCGTCGACGGCGTGTCGCTGGGGAACGACGCCTGGTCTACGACCACCACGTCGTGGCCGAGACGAGCGAGCAGCATGGCGGTGGCTGATCCGGCGACTCGTCCGCCCACGATGACGACGTCGTGACGGCTGCGGTTGGTGGTGTACATGGTTGGATCGCTCCCGTTCGGTCGTCGGTGCTTCACATCGCCGCCTTTGCCAGGGCGCCTGGTCATGACGCTTCCTGCTCGGCAGCTAGCGCCATCGGGCGGTCACTCGGCTGCGGTGCCCGCCCGACGGTGAGCGCAGCCCGCAGCGGCGGCTCGAGATCCTCGCTCAGCGCACCGTCAGCCTGCGCGCCCATCGCGTCGAGCACCGTGCTGAAGAAGCACCGGGCCGCGGCGGCGAGGGCCACATCGAGAATGTCTGTGTCGGACAGCCCGTGGGCGTGCAGCCGCTCGACGTCGTCGGGACCGATCGAGGTGGCGTCGCGGGCGACCAGGTCGGCGAAGTCCATGACCGCGACCTCGGCCGGGGTCAGGCCGGCGCGAATGTGGTCGGTGGCGATGCGGCGCACTGTCTCGGGGTCATAGAAGCGGTCCCGCAGCACCCGGCCGTGGGCCATGGCGCAGTAGGTCGAGCGCAGGGCGCGTGCGGCGGCGAGCGTGACCAGCTCGTACCGGCGCAGGTCCATTCCGTGCTTGATGGCGCCGTTGAGCTGCGCCCAGCCGGCGAGGACCTGCGGCCGCAGCGCGAACACGCGCGTGTAGTTGGCCACATACCCCTGGTCGGCGACGTCCTCGGCATATAGCTGGGCCACGGTCCCGGCCGCGGTGCCCTCGGTCGCCGTCTCGATGAACGTCATGGCTATCTCCTCATGTTTGTCGGCGGCGGTCTGGCGGTGGAGTCGATCGCCGTCGTCACAGTGTTGGGGGCGGCGGGCGCTGGCACATCCGTGCATCGCACGGATATCGGCACGCACGTCGTCTGGGTGGCGTCGGTGCAAGAGCCGCCCAGGTGTGGGTGTCCAGCGCGCATCACGACTGGCAAGATGCCTGCATGACCCGCCTCCACGGCGGCCCGCCAGAGCGGCTGGCCCGAGCCGGCGTCACCGAACGCGAAGCCGAGGTCCTGTCGGCCGTCGCCGAGCGCCTGAACAACCGCGAGATCGCCGACCGCCTGTACATCTCCGTGCGGACGGTCGAAAGCCACATCAGCGCCCTGATGCGTAAGCTCGGCGTCGCCAACCGGGCGGCCCTGGTCGAGGTGGGCGCGGAGCTCGGGCGGGCGGCGCAGATCGGCACCGCTCTGCCCGTCCCCCTGACCAGCTTCGTCGGCCGGGAGCGCGAGACGGACGAGATCGCCGCGCTGCTCCAGGGCCATCGGCTGCTCACGCTGACCGGCCCGGCTGGCGCGGGGAAGACCCGTCTTGCGCTGCATGTGGCGGCATCGGTCGCCGATCGCTTTCCCGACGGTGTGCGCCTGGCCGACCTCGCCGCCGTTGCCTCCGCCGACCTGGTCGCCGACACGCTGGCGCGGGCACTCGGCGTCAGCCCGCAGCCGACGCGCCCCGTGCGTCACAGCCTCCGCGACGCGGCGCGCGACCTGGACTGCCTGCTGCTGGTCGACAACTGCGAGCACGTGGTCGCCGAGGCCGCTGAGCTCGTCTGGGACCTGCTCGCGGCCGGCGGCCAGCTGCGGGTGCTGGCCACCAGCCGGGAGGTGCTCGGCGTTCCTGGCGAGGTCAGCTACGAGGTGCAGCCGCTGCCTGTCCCCATCCCGCGTGCATCGTCCCGGGCGGCCACCGCCGGCGGTTACGACGCGGTGCGCCTGTTCGTCGACCGTGCGGTGGGCGCGTCGCCGGGCTTCGCGCTGACCGACGCCAACGCCTCGGCTGTGGCCGCGCTGTGCCAGCGGCTCGATGGGTTGCCGTTGGCGATCGAGCTGGCGGCCTCCCGCGTGCGCAGCTTCCCGCCGGCCGAGCTCGTGGCGCACCTCGACCAGCGCTTCGAGTTGCTGTCCGGCGGTGCCCGCACGGTCCTGCCGCGGCACCGCACGCTGCGGGCCGCGATCGACTGGAGCTACGACCTGCTCGGCGACGAAGAGCGCGCCCTGTTCGACCGGCTCGGTGTGTTCCCGGCCGACTTCGACTACGACGCGGTCGAGGCGGTGTGCGCCGCCGGCAGGTTCGGCGGCGGCGCCGTGGTCCGGCTGTTGCCGGCGCTGGTGGACAAGTCGCTGGTGTCCGCCGTCGGTGGCGATAGGCCCCGATACCGCCTGCTGGAGAGCCTCCGCGTATACGCTGCCGAACGGCTGGCCGCCAGCGGCGCCGACACCGATCTACGGCAGCGGCACGCCGCCCACTACCTGGCGGTGGCCGAGCTGGCCGCCGGGGGGTTGCGCGGGCCGGAGCAGCGGGCGTGGCTGGACCGCCTGACGATCGAGCAGCCCAACCTTCGTGCCGCGCTGGACCACAGCGTCGGCACTGGGGACATCGAGACTGCCCTACGCTGGATCTCGGCGTTGGAGCTGTTCTGGGACGGCGCGGGGCAGCGTCGCGAAGCCCACGAGTGGATCCGGCGGACGCTGGCGTGCGGTGAGCCGCCCGCCACGCCCGACGCTGTCGCGGGGCTCACCGCGGCCAGCACCCTCCTGCAGCCCTGGGACGACGAGGCCGCGCTGGACCTGGCCCAACGGGCAGCCCAGCTCGCGTCCGGTCTCGGCGACGCCGAGCGGGCCAGGGCGGCCGCAGCGGTGGGCATGGCCGCCACCTACGGGGTCCGATCGGATTTGGCGCTGCCCGCGCTGCACGAGGCGCTGGCCCTGTTCGGTGACGAGCACCCGTGGGAGCGCGCGAGGGCGCTGCAGAGTCTTGCGCTCGCCACCGTCGAGCTGGCCGAAGCGCTCCGCTGGGCGCGGGAGAGCCTGGCGCTGTCTCGCCGGGTCGCCGACCACCTGCGCGTCGCCAACACCCTCTTCGTCATGGCCGCCCGGTCGATCGACGCCGGCGTCGCCAGCGACGAGGTCCAACAGTGGCTGGCCGAGAGCCTCGCGCTGAGCGAGGCCGCCCGCAGCGAACACGACCGCGCGCACGCGCTGATCGGCTTCGGGCGGCTCGCCTGGTTGCGCGGCGACCGGGACCACGCGGTGCGGCTGCTGGAGGAGTGCGTGCCGACCATGCGGCGGCTCGGCGACCAGCGCTGCACCGGCAGGGGGCTCCAGTTGCTCGGCGAGCGGGCGCGCGAACAACGGCAGTTCGCTCGCGCCGACGAATTGCTGCGCGGCAGCGTGGAGGCAGCCGAACCCGCCGGAGAGGCGACCGTGGTCGTCGACGCGCTCGAGGCCCTGGCAGCCGTTCTCTCTGCCACGGACCGTCCGCGGGAGGCCGCCGTGCTCGTCGGTGCCGCGGACGCGCAGCGTGGTTCTGGCAGCTCATCCCGGCGGCCCCCGCAGCCGCCCGACGAGAACCTGCGCCGGTCACTGGTCCGGGGGCTGGGGCGCTCCGCGTTCGACGAGGCCCGCACTGAAGGCCGATCGCTGTCCCCCACAGAGGCGCTCCGGCTCACGATGTCCACGCAGCCAGCCAGGAACACCAGCTCCCCGTAGGCAGTGGGGGTTCGCCAGCGTCATACGGGCGCCAGTCAACGTTCTGCTCGATCCGGCGACGGTAAGGCCACCCCGGGCGCCGATCTCGGAGATCGACAACTCCGAGCTTGGTGAACTCCCGCGCCACTATGGTGCATGCTCCGCGCGTCTTCCTTCATCGGCACGACCGCGCACACAGCGGCAGGCGACCAATACCTCGGCGCATCTGCAGGTGCGGCGCGACGCCAGGCTGGTCGAGACCCGTAAGCAGAGCACCCGGGTGCACTACCGGCTGGCGGGCGACGAGGTCGCCGGCTTCGTCGCCGCGCTGCGGGACCTGGCCCGGGTCCGCCTGGCCGTGGCGGACCGGGTGGTGCAGGACTACTTGGTCGCCCGCGACGCCTTGGACGTGGCGACCCTGGTGTTCGTCGCTGGCGCGCTGCTTGTCCGGCGAGGGCCTTGTGGACGCAAGACGGACGGGCCATCCTCGCGGTGAACCTGTCGACCGTTCCTGCCGTGTGTCAGCTCGTGGATCTGCTGATCACTCCTGCATGTGCCCAGTGCGATGTTGGGAGCATGTGCTCCGACCAAGCGACGGAGGGCGGTCGCAAGTAGGCTGTGCTCCATGACGCCTGACGAGCGCTGGCTGGGTGCGGTGTGGCCGTTCGTCCGTGCCTGGCTGCCGTCGGCTCCGGCCAGGGTGCTCAAGATCGGGTGCGGGCCGCTGGGCGGGTTCGTGCCGGCGCTGCTCCGGGATGGGTACGACGCGGTCGGTGTTGACCCTGAGGCGCCGGAGGGCCCGGCTACCACCAGGTCCAGTTCGAGCAGTACCAGTCGCCACAGCCGGTGGAGTGCGTGGTGGCGTGCACCTCGCTGCACCACGTGGCCGACCTCGGCGACGTGTTGGACCGGGTGGGCGCGGCGCTGGCACCTGACGGGGCGCTGGTTGTCGTGGAATGGGCGCGGGAGCGATTCGACGAGGCGACCGCGCGCTGGTGCTTCGCCCGGCTGGCGCCACCGGCGCCGGCGGCTGAGCCGGGGTGGCTGCACCGGCGGCGGGACGAGTGGGCCGCGTCCGGCAAGTCCTGGGATGAGTCCTGCCGGGGGTGGGCGACACGGGAGGGGTTGCACACCGGCCAGGAGATCGTGCGCGGGCTGGACGCGCGGTTCGACCGCCGGTCGTGCGTGTTTCGGGCCCTATTTCTTCGGTGACCTTGCCGACATCACCGAGGCAGGAGACTGGTAGAAGCGGATATTTCAGCTGTCTGAATGCTGTTGGCTCGCTCCTCCGTCGTCCGAGACGAACCTGGCCAGACCTGAGCGTCTGTGCTGAGGTGGTCGATGGCCCGATGACCGAGGGTGGTCGGTGGATTCACCACCACCTCGGAGAGGCGAGGTGCGCTCCAAGCCCACGCGGTGGTGCGGGGGCCGCCTGAACGGCTTGACCCCGCGCCCAGCACGGGGTGATCGTCGGAGGGCCGATCGCCAGGAGGTGCCATGCCGGAGCCCGCAGCATCCCCGACCGACGACGAGCGGACGGTCACCGTCGTAGGAGAGGGGCTGGCCAGCGGCGGGCTCGGCGTCCATTCCGATTGGGAGGTGGGCCCGCAGGGCAAACAGCGCGCCGCCGACTATCGCGCCGCCGCCCTGCTCACCGCTCGGCTGGACGCGCCGGCGCGGGCAGGACAGGTCGCCACGGCGGCGGTTACCGCGGGTGGCGAGGCTGCCCGGGTGCACGGGCTGGTGCTGGTCGTGGGCGACCAGGCAGGCGTGTTGGCGGCTGCGCGGGAGGCGGCGTGGCGGGACGCCCGCGGTCGGGCCGAGCAGTATGCCGCGCTGGCGGGTGTCGCGCTCGGCCGGGTCGTGCGCATCGAGGAGGTGGCCGACGCGCGATACCCGCGGGCGGTGCCACTGGGTGGCGGCCCGGCGGTGGAGGTGGGTGAGGCCGAGGTGCCGGCGAGGGTGGCCGTCACGTGGGCGCTGGTCGATGCGCCGCAGCCCGGTGCCGGTGGGCGCTTGTAGCGTTGTCGGTGAAGTTCACACAGGGTCTGGTCGCCCAGGGGCTTGCTGGTGCGCCCGCCGGCTGAGCTGGGCGCCGTAACCGGCCCAGTCCCCGCCGGCGATTCGCTGCCAGGCGGCCGCGCTGTAGGTGCTGATGCCAAGCAGCCGGGCCAGGACCGCGGCGGGAAGCTCGGCGGCCAACTGCAGCACCGCGGCGGAGCGGCTGTGGCGAGGAGCGATGCCCAGGCGGTTAAGGCGGACCGACAGCTGCTTGGAGCCCAACGGGCGGCCCGGCCGGCCGCCCGGCAGCAGCCACGGGGAGCTGCCGGGGTCACCGACGGTGGCGTGGCCCTTGCGAGTGGCCACCAGTTGCAGGACCAGCCCGGCCAGCGGCTCGATCAGCAGCACGGGCGCCTGCCCGAGCCGCAGGCGAACCTGGCCGTCCTCGCCGCTGGTGACGTGGTCGATGGTGAGCCGCACGATCGCTGCCAACGACTGCGCGTAGAGCACCACCAGCAGCCCAGCGACGCGGTCGACCACCTTGATGGTTGGGTCGTGCAGCAGCCGCCGAGCCAGCTGCCAGCGCTGGTCGCTGTCGAGGGTGGCGGACGGGCCACGCCAGTCCCGCTGCGGCACCTCGAGGCCGGCGGCGTGGCGGCGGGCCAGCGCCCACCGTAGGAAGTCGTCAGCGTGGCGGCTGCCGGGGAGGGCAAGCCAGCGGTCCAGGTCGGGCTGGCGGCAAGTCGCCAGCGTCAGGCCGTTGGACCGCAGCCAGGTCAGCAGCCGGATCGCGGCGCGGACGCGGTCCTGGACCGCGATGGCCTGCTCTGGGTGGTCGGCTGGCCTTGGACGCGGTGGCGCAGGCGGCGCAGCAGGTGCCAGGTCACGTAGGCGCGCACCAGCCGCTGCTCGTCCGGGTCGGCCATGGTGTCGAGCTGCCCGTGGGCCCAGCGTTCCAGCCGGGCCAGCTGCTCGTCACGGGTGGGCAGGCAGCCGCTGGCGACCAGCACGGCGCGTAGATGGTCGATGCTCTTGGCGGGCGCCAGGGCGTCGAGCGCGGCGTGCGACAGCACACGCTCACCACGGCCCACCTCCGCCAGGATGGTCCTGGCCTTGCTGTTGGCCAGCCAGTTCAACGCCACCCGTGGCAGCTCGACGGCGACCAGGGCCTGATACAGCGGCTCGAGCTCGGCGCGGATGGTGCCGGTGCCGCCGCCCAGCAATTGCTGCAGGCGCTGAGCGAGCACGCAGCGGCCACAGCGTCCCCGCTCATACAGGTCACCGGCCTCGCCGCAGGTCTGGCACTGGCGGGTGCTGTCGGGGTCGGACTTGTAGCAGGTGCTGCACCATGGCCCATCCGGGCGTCGGACGGTGACGCGCCGGCGCCGGCCGCAGCGCACGCACGGCTCCACCGTCCGCGCGCACGTCCCGCAGCGCAGCAGGCCGGTCTTGGTCTTGGTGCAGGGCCGCTGCCGGCCGCACAGGCCGCAGGTCCCCATCGGCGGCCGGTAGCAGCCCCAGCAGACCGGGCCCTGCGCGGTTCGGGCGGTGACCGGCGCGGGCCGGCCGCACACGCTGCAGGGCTCGAAGTTGGCCGGGTTGCGGTGCTGGCAGGACACGCACCGCGGCCGCCCGTCGGCGTCCCGGGCGGAGGGCACCCGCACCGCGCCGCATCCGGCGCATTGCTCGACGCGCCGGGCGGAGTGGCAGCGGCGGCACAGCCGCTGGCCCTCGACGGGCTCATACAGGCGCACAACCCGACCGCAGCCTGGGCACGCCGGCCGGACCACGCCCGCGGCGCCGGCACGCTCGAGTTCGTCGATGAGCGCCAGCACCACCCGCGGCCCGCGCGCGCCCGCCCCGGTCAGCAGCTCCGGCGCGTCCTCCAGCGCCCACCAAAGCCGGCGCCGCTGAATCCGAGACGGTGCCGCCTGCATGACCGCCGCCGTCGCCGTCGCAACCGGAACGGCGGGGTCCAGCCGGGCGATGACCGCCAGCACTGCCGCCACCACCTCGTCGTCGCTATCCCCGGGCGGGCAGCGCCTGCAGCGCGGCCGGCCGCGCCGGTCCCGATACGCCACCCGCCGCTGCAGGCCGCACCTGCCGCAGACGGCCTGCCGGCTGGCGCACATGCTGCAGATGCGCTGCTGGCCACGACGACCGTGCAGCAGGCTGGTCTTGCCACACTCGCCGCAGCGCGGCAAGGCCACGCTGGTCGCTCCAAGGGCGACCAGCGCCCTGACCAGCTCCTCCACCGCCCTGGGCATACTCGAGCGGCCGTCGGTCAGCACCGCCGGGTCGGCCGCCAGGACCATTGCAAGCTGGCGGCGCTTGCGGCGGCTGGGCGCGACCTGCTCGACCGCCTCACCGACCGCCGCGGCGTCCAGGCCGGGCTCGAGCCGGCCGACCACATCGACAATCACCGCCAGCGGCGCGGCGACCGGGTCGGCCGCGGAGGCCTCCTGGTCCACTCAGCGGCTGTCGCGGACGACGATGCGGGCCGGCCGTGGCCGCAACGCGCCCAGCTCGCCGCCGCCCGCCGCTTTGGCGGTGCGCTTGGCCTTGCTGGTGGGGGTGGCGACCGGCTCGATCAAGTCCTGCATGGAGCAGTCGAGGATGTCCAGCAGCGCCATCAGCACCTTGAGGCTGAGCCGCTCGGGCCGCTCGGCGACCAGCCGGTAGACCTGGCTGCTGGACAGGTGGATGCCCCGCTCGGCCAGCAGCGGCGCAAGGTCGGTGGTGGAGAACATCCCGCGGGTCGCCATCACCGTGCGCAGGTGCCAGCGGTAGTCGAGCTTTGGTGCCATCACGCCTCCTGCTCTTGTGGCGGGCCCAGTGCCGGGGTGAGCGCGCCGCGCAGCATGGTGTTCATGAAGTCGGAGCTGACGTGTAACAGCACAGTCGGATATTGGAAGTGTCTGAATGCCTGCTTGATCACGGGACCTTGGCCTGGGTCCATGCGCGGGTGAGGATCTCGTTGACGGTGTCGGCTGGGGTGTGGTCGGAGGTATCGAGCCAGAGCCCCAGTCGGGGTGTCTGGTTGCGCAAGACGTTGTCGAGCAGGTCGATGGTCCAGCGGGTGTAGGCGTTTTGGCTCGGGCGGCTTCGCGGGCCTGGATGACCTCGGGCCTGGGCGCGAGCACGACGATGAGCAGCGGCCGTTGTTGGATCAGCTCGATCATGTCGGTGAGATGTTCACCAAGCACGACGTCCTGGAGCACCACGGTGAAGCCGTCCTGGAAGTAGGTGTCGCTGGCGGGCGCCGCCAGCCGATGGCGCAGCCGGAGCTGCCGCAGCGCCTCCTGGGATGGGTCGGGAGTCATGTCCGCCCGGCCGTTGACCACCATGCGCCGGAACAGGTCGCCTCGCACGTGCACCGAGCGAGGCAGCCGCTCGGCCAGTAGCTGCGCGATGGTCGACTTCCCGGCCGCCTGGATCCCGGTGATGAGGATGATCGCCTGCTCGTTTGCTGGGGTCATCGGTCGGCGTGGTTTGCGGTGCGGTGGCTGATGTCGGCGGCGTAGGCCATCCAGTCCCCGGCGGAGGCGCGTTGCCAGGCGACGGCGACGCTGATGTGGATGCCGAGCATGCGGGCCAGGATCGCGGCGGGCAGGTCGGTGGCGAGCTGGAACAGCGCGGTGGATCGGGCTGGTCCGGGGTGGATGCCGAGCTGGTGGAGGCGCTGGCTGAGGCGGTCGGGGCTGATCGGCTGGCCGGGCCGCCCGCCGGGCAGCAGCCAGGGTGAGGTGCCCTGGTCGCCGATGGTGGCGTGGCCTCGGCGGGTGGCGGCCAGGTGCCGGACCAGAGCAGCGAGTGGTTCGGGGAGCACGACGGGTTCGCGGCCCAGCCGGAGGCGGACGTGATCTTCGCTGGTCTGGACGTGGTCGAGGGTGAGGCGGCTGATGGTCGCGGGTTGCTGCGCGTAGAGCAGGACGAGCAGCCCGGCGACCCGGTCTTGGGGTGTGAGGCTGTCGTCGTGGAGCAGCCAGCGGGCTTGTTCCCACCGGGTCTCGGTGTCGATGACGCGGGTGGGGCCGCCCCAGCGGGTGGCGGGGAAGTCCAGGCTGGTCTGCTTGTGGCTGGTGGCCCAGCGGATGAAGTGCCCGGTCAGGCCACGCTGGCTGATGCTGGCGGCGGCCGTCCACTCGTCGAGGTCGGCCTGTGAGCAGGTGGCCAGGGTGCGGTCGCGTGCGGTCAGCCAGTCCAGGAACACCGCGGCGGCTTGGATGCGCCGACGGGCGACGGCGGCCTGGTTGTGCGTGGTGGGGGTGCTGCGGGTCCGGTGGCGGAGCCGGCGGAGCACGTGCCAGACCGCGTAGCGGTGCAGCAGTTGTTGCCGGCCTTGATCGGGATGGTCGGCGACGGCCTGGCCGATCCAGTGTTCGAGCTGGGCGAGGTGCTCGTCGCGGTCCGGGAGCGATCCGGTGGCGACCAGGACGCTGCGCAAATGGTTGAGGGTCTTGCTGGCTGGCAGATCGTCCAGGGCGGCGTGAGTGAGGGGCCGTTGCCCACCGGCGAGTTCGGTGAGCAACGCGCGCACGTTGCCGCGCCGCAGCCAGCCCAGGACGGTCTGTGGCCGTTCGACACCGGCCAGGGCCTGGTGCAGGGCCTGCAGCTCGTTCCGGATGCGGCTGGTGGCGGGGTCACAGAGAAGCTCCTGGAGCTGGCCGTGGAGGTGACAACGCCGGCAGGCCCCGGAGGTCAGCCGCCCGCCGGTGCCGCAGGCCGGGCAGATCTTCCAGAATCCGGTGCCGGGGACAGCACAGCCGCCGCACAGCGGCTGGTCTTGTGTTCCGGCACGGACCTGGGCCAGCGCTCCGCATTGCGAGCATCGCGCCCACGACCGGGCGCACGCGGCACACCAGGGCTGGCCGGTGGTCTTGGAGAGCATGCAGGGCCGCCTTCGCCCGCAGACCGAGCAGGTCAAGATGCTCCGGGGGTTGCAGGTGGCGCAGATCGGCCCCTGGGGACTACGAGTGCTGACCCGTTGCCGACGGCCGCAGCCGACGCATTCCTCGAGGTTGACCGGGTCGCTGACCAAGCAGTACGGACACAACGGCCGGCCCTGGGCGTCGCGCGCCGCTGGTTCCCGCACGGTGCCGCACTGGCCGCAGGGGACGGCGCGGGCACAACAGGTTCGGCAGATCCGCAACCCGTCCCGCTGCTTGCTCAGCGTGACCACCCGCCGGCAGCGGGGGCAGGCCGGCCGCTGGATGCGGGCGGCTCCGGCGTCGCAGAGCGCATCGATCAGCCGCAGCACCATCGGGAAGGGCGCCTTGGCCCCTTCCCCGGTGAGCAACCCGGGGGCGTCCTGCAGGGTCCAGGCCAGCTTCTGCAGGTGCGCCGTCTTGGTCACGGTCGCCCCGATCGCCGCGGTCACCACCGCAGGCGGCAGGCCCGGGTCGACTGCGGTGACGACCTCCAGGAGCACCACGTGCGGGTCGCGGGGGTCCCGGTCGGGGCACTGGCCGCAGCGCGGCCGGCCGTGCCGGTCCCGGAACGCGACCTGCCGTTGGTGCCCGCAGGCGGCGCAGACCTGCGGGCGGACCAAGCAGGGGGCGCAGTACCAGTGGTCGCCGCGGCGCTGCATCGAGGTGACCTCCCGCCCGCACTCGGTGCACCGCGGCGGCGAGATCCCGGCTGCGCCGGCGGCCCGCAGCGCCAGCAGGAGATCACCCACCGCCTTCGGGGCGGGC
>WNFU01021597.1_pt1 | contig 14649 bp, 15 predicted proteins | sample 5400121 | NCBI WGS metagenome assembly WNFU01 (sample SAMN13153360, study PRJNA577476) | soil metagenome | isolation source: 100 cm soil or saprolite under grassland replicate 1 | place: USA:California | collected 2016-06-15
CAGTTCTGGATTATGCCAACGCCATGGTTCCTGCGCGCCAACCAACCAGCGCATCCGATGCGATTGTCAACTGGCAGGAACATGTGGATGGCAAACCACAATATGATCCCCCAATCCCACCTCTCGCTCCAGCCAAATTTACAGGTAGCCTATATCTTGTCCAGGGAACTAAGGTGTTGCCCGAATGCGATAACTTCAGCGCATCCTTGCAAAATAGCACGGGCACATTTGTCCGTTCTGTTGCCCCGAATGGTGCCGGGACAACCTCTGGCATGCTCGGTTATATGTTCTGGGCAGCGGAATGTCAGGGCACGCGCACTCCCTGCACGGTCCCGCCAACCACTTGTGAAGGTGGGGTTGGCGTAGGAGCAACAACGTATACCATTCCGATTCCAATGCCTCCACTGAGACAGCAATAGATACTCTACGATAAAATAAGCCCTGCAAGTGTCCCACGCTTGCGGGGCTTATTTTTTTGAAAAGGATTAACCATGGCAAACAAAGTTCTCAATTGGGGATTGCTCTCGACGGCACGCATCAATAATGCCCTCATTCCACCGTTGCGCGCTTCGAAACGAAATCGTTTATTAGCTGTTGCTTCTCGGACACAAGAGTCTGCTGAACAATATGCACGTGAGAAAAAGATCTCACGAGCCCATGGATCGTATGAGTCCCTGTTGGCGGACCCAGAAATCGATGTGATCTACAATCCATTACCGAATCATCTTCATGCCGAATGGACGATCAAAGCTGTCGAAGCAGGCAAACATGTGTTGTGTGAAAAGCCACTCGCGTTGAACGTGGAAGAAGTGGATGCAATGCAAGCCGCGGCGAGCAAACATGGACGGGTCGTTATGGAAGCCTTTATGTATCGCCATCATCCACAAACGCTCAAAGTACAGGAAATCGTGAAAAGCGGCTCGCTTGGGACCTTGAAACTGCTTCGCGGTTCTTTCAGCTTTTTCCTTTCCCGCGAACGGGATGTTCGGCTCGACCCTGCGATGGGTGGAGGTAGCATTTGGGATATCGGATGTTATCCGATCAGCTACGCGCGGACAGTGATTGGGAAGAATCCGCTTGAAGTGTTTGGCTGGCAAGTCACAGGCCCGACCGGGATCGATGAAACCTTTGTGGGGCAGATGCGATTCGATCATGATATCTACGCACAATTCGACTGCAGCTTTGTCATCCCATTTCATGCATTTATGGAAATCATTGGAAGCGACGGGACGTTAAATATTCCCAAACCGTTCCAGCCTTATGAAAATGAAAAAATCTATTTGACACATGGCGATGAGACGGAAACCATCAAGATCAAAGGGCAGGAGTTGTACATTGGCGAAGTGGAAAATATCGCAGATGCGATCCTGCTCGGGAAAGAGCCGCGTATTTCACTTGAGGATAGCCGCGCCAACGTGAGAGTCATCACATCACTGCTCGAATCAGCACGAACAGGAAAGCCCATTTCCTGCCGCTAGACAATCCTCTCTCACTCGGCTACACTTGCGACATTCTTTTTCGGAGGACCCTGCATGGATTTTCATAACACTGATGATTCCTTAACCCGCCGCGTGAGGGCGTTCACTGACCGGGTTGCAAGGCTAAAAGCGAACGATCTACACTATTTCAACATGCCTGTGGCTGAGATTCTGCCCGGGATGAAAGTGCGCGTAAATGGACGTGAGATGGGGATGTATGCTTCCTATAGTTACCTCGGCCTGGTTGGGCACCCGCGTATCAACGAAGCCGCGCAGAAAGCCGTGGATAAATTCGGCACAGGTACCAACGGTGTGCGCATGCTGGCTGGCACGTTGACTCTCCACAAGGAACTCGAAGAGACGATTGCTAATTTTAAACACGCCGAAGCCGCAGTTACCTATTCTTCGGGATATGTCACCAATCTGACTGTCATTTCAGGGTTGATGGGGCGCGGTGATTATATTTTTTCTGATAAATTGAATCATGCCTCTATTGTGGATGGTTGTTTAATGTCTGGCGCCGAGTTCCGCCGTTTCAGGCACAACGATATGGAACATCTCGAAGGTTTACTCAAGAACGCGCCTGCGAATGTTGCCAAAATGGTAGTCGCAGATGCCGTGTTCAGCATGGACGGCGATATCATTGACCTGCCCAAAATAGTGGCGTTGTGCAAACAATATAAAGCCTGGTTAATGATTGATGAGGCCCATTCCGTTGGGATGCTTGGAAAGACGGGCACGGGCATCGAGGAACATTTCAATATGTATGGTTCGATTGACATCAAGATGGGAACCTTGAGCAAGACCATTCCTTCTGTTGGTGGATACGTGGCGGCAAACAAGGATATCATCACCTATCTGAGTCATGCCAGCCGTGCCTATATCTTCTCCGCTGCGCTGCCGCCCGCGCAAGCCGCGGCTGCGAATGAAGCCTTCAAAGTCATTCTCGATGAACCCTGGCGCATCGAACGATTGAATCAAAACACTAGGCAATTCATTGGTGGACTGAAAGGCATGGGATTTGACACCATGCTGACTGAGACTGCCATTGTCCCCGTATTGTGTGGTGAAGATGACGTGGCTTTTGCCATGACCCGCGAAGCTCAGCACAACGATGTGTTTGTGCTGCCCGTTGCTTCGCCGGCCGTGCCGGAGGGACTTGCCCGCCTGCGCGCCACCGTCACTGCCGCGCATGACCCAAGTGAGATTGAAAGAGCAATGGATGTGATCGGCGAGGCGGGAAAGAAGCTTGGTGTGATCAAATAGGAATTTATGAAAGCAACTGGAACTGCCCATCGAGAGATGGGCAGTTTTTTGGTTGGAACTGAAGACATTTAAACATTTTTCTAATAAATGCCATGTACAATGCTCTTAACTTTAGAAGGAGTTGATTTATGAGATGGCAGTGGAAATTAGGGACGTTTGCTGGTATTGATGTTTTTGTCCATGCAACCTTTTTGCTTCTTATTGGTTGGGTCGGCTACAGTTACTGGCTACAACATGGGACGTTGGCAAAGGTGATAGAGGGTATCCTTTTCATCCTTGCACTCTTTCTATGTGTTGTACTGCATGAATATGGGCATGCTCTCACCGCGCGCAGGTATGGGATCAAGACTCGTGATATTACCCTTTATCCAATCGGTGGGGTCGCGCGCCTGGAACGCATGCCGGACAAACCAATAGAGGAACTCTGGGTTGCCTTGATGGGACCTGCAGTAAATTTGGTCATCGCTGCAGTCCTCTTTACGATTCTTTATCTAAGTGGCAGCCCAACTCCAATGACCGACCTGACCATCACTTCAGGCTCTTTCCTAGCCCGTTTGATGACAGTGAACATCTCACTCGTGTTGTTCAACCTGATCCCAGCCTTTCCTATGGATGGTGGGCGCGTGCTCCGTGCGCTGCTTGCAATGCGCCTGGAATACGTGCGCGCTACCCAGGTCGCTGCGAATGTCGGCCAGGGACTTGCGTTTCTCTTAGGCTTTATTGGTCTGTTCAACAATCCCTTCCTGCTTTTTATTGCTTTCTTTGTATGGATCGGTGCCTCGCAGGAAGCCAGCATGGTGCAGATGAAAAACTCCCTTAGTGGGATCCCTGTCACGCGTGCTATGCTTACGGATTTCAAAACGCTCTCGGTGCGGGATACATTATCGCAGGTTGTAGGACTCATTTTAGCTGGCTCACAGCATGACTTCCCCGTGCTGGACGCGAACGGAAGTGTGGTCGGAATCCTGGAACGTGATCCCTTTATCAACGCCCTTGCTCAACGTGGGCAAAGCGTCCCGGTGGTCGATGTAATGCACCGTGACCTGCCCAGCGTTGACTCACATGACATGGTGGAGACAGCACTCATGCGTTTACAGGAAACGGGTGCAAAGGCACTTCCTGTTGTGCATGGCGGTCAGATGGTTGGTTTAATTACCACCGAGAACATCACGGAATTTCTGATGATCCGCTCTGCACTGAGGACGGCGAACGCCCTTCCGAATCCACCGGCATAATCGGTTTCACGCAGGATCCATACGGCGTGTATGGATATTGTCCCCCGCAATTACAGTGCTCGCTCCAGGATCAGCACCAATTCATTTTCGGTTAAGGCAATAGGATTTCCCTTGAAACTATTCGCCTTCATTGTCTTTTCCGCCGTTTCTGAGAAATCTACTTGCCTCATTCCGTATCTGGAAAGCGGAGGGATATTCAGGGCGTTCACCAACTCATTCATCCACCTTACACCGTCCCACACGCTTGCATCCTCGTCACCTGTCAGGATTCGAGCGATTTCGGCATAGCGTTTCAGGGCTGAATGTTCAGCCTGACGTGTTTCCAATGCCTTGATATTTGTCTCCATAACCAGGGGTAGCAAGCGCGCACAAAGTGCTCCGTGCGGTGCATGCAACATTCCACCCAACGGGCCCGCGAATCCATGTACCGCCCCCAGCGCGGCGTTTGCCAGAGCCAATCCGCCAAATAGACTTGCGAGCGACATTCCTTCGCGCGCCTCTTTATCGGCACCGTTCTCATAAGCGCGTTTCAGCGACCGTGCCGCATGGTACATCCCTTCGCGGCAAATGGCATCGGTCATCGGGTTTGCCTTGATCGATACAAAAGGCTCGATTAATTGTGTGAGCGCATCCAGCCCTGAGCTGGCTGTGATCTCAGGCGGCAGGTTGTACGTTAATTCTGGGTCAACCAACGCCAGGCGCGGCAACATCAGCGGACTTCGCAGACTTACTTTCACGTTTTGCTCCGTCGATTCGATCACCGCGTTACGGGTCACCTCGGAACCCGTACCTGCCGTGGTTGGAATGGCCACATAAGGCAGCGGTGCATTGACCAAAGGTTGTCCCTTGCCAATCACCTCTAGATAATCAAAGACATCTCCAGAATTGGTTACTAATGCGGCGATCGCTTTGCCAGCATCCAATACACTTCCGCCACCCAGACCAATAATCATGTTGCAATCTTGTGCCGTTTTCACGCCTTCACGTATGACTTCTACGGTTGGCTCGCCATGAACTTGAAATTCTGTAAAGGAGATGTCCAGCGCAGCAAGGATTTTCCTGAGGCGCGGGATCGCGTCCGACGAGTGCCCACATACCAAAAGCAAACGCTTTGCATTTTCCTCGACATGCTTGCTTAGCTCACTTAATTTTCCAGCTCCAAAAATGATTCGATTGGCTGTGGCGAATTCAAAGGAGAACATAGTCTTTACGCCTTTATTCGCGTGGAGTCCAAAGTCTCCTGACTTTGAAATTCCAACGACTGGAGTCGTCGGACTCCACTACAAACTTTCGTCCCCGGGAAAGATGTTTGTATATTTGATTCCCTGTCTAGGTTCAGCCATCATCGGCATGACCTTATCACGCCAGCGCTTGTAATGAGTTGTCTCTTTATGAATGGCAGGAGCCTCCACTGTTTTATAGATTTCGACCAAGATAAACTTCGTTGGGTCATCTGTTTGTTGGATCACCTCAAAGCGCGCAATCCCTGCTTCCTTCACGCTATTGCTGGCATTCTCAATGGATGCCTGCTTGAAAGCTTCGATGAATTCAGGTTTGACACTTACATGAACAAGGACAATTTGCATTCTCTACTCCTGATCAAATCTCTATGGTTTCAACTGTTGGGTTTATTATAAGGGTCATCGTTTTGTTCTTTCTTTGGTCACTCCGCTCAGCATGAAAACAAAAAGAGATTGACGTTCACCAAAGTTGGTTAAGAGCGAGTCCTGCGTGATGAAAAAAGGCCAAGAGGAGAGCAGGCTGTTTCCGTAAAGCCGCAAACTTCTTTTGCAAGATTTGAGGAATATCTTCTTTTGAAGAAAAGACTGCATTTTTAATAGAGCGTTTGACGTTTCCATGACAGAACTCTTCTGGATTGATCTCGGGTGCATAGGCAGGCAAGGACTCGACATGGATTTCGGGATGATTCGCCAAGTAGGCTGTTGTCAGTTTACTACGATGAGAGCGAGAACGATCCCAAATAAGGAGGAAGGGTCCGCCAATGCAGCGACGAAAATGCTCCAGGCCTTGGATCAGTTTTTCGGAGTTGACCGAACCTGCAAAACACTTCTTGAAGATCCTGCCACGGATGGTTAGTCCAGCCATGCAAGAGATTTCTCGACGATACTTTCCGATCCGTTTCAAGTGCGGTGTTTCTCCATAAGGTGCCCAGGTTGGACCGACAGGTTCAGTAAAGGAGATGCCAAATTCATCTTCAAATACGATCTCTGCGCCGAGCCGCTGCGCTTTTTTTTATCCTTGCCCAATCCTTGCTTAACCAGACTCGGATTAACTCCTCATCCCGTTCCAGGGCACGTGTTTCTTTCAGGATCCTTTCCAATTCTGCTTTATCCGCCTTCGTCAAGCTCGGCGGTCGGCCCGTGGCTTTTTGCATCACCAAGCTCTCTTTGCCGTATTTTTTCAACTTCCGGCTCCATACACAAACCGCGGCCGGACTCACGCCCAGTTGCCGGGCAATCTCAGCTTGGCTCTGCCCTTTTTTCAGCAGGCGGATCCCTTCTTGTCGTCTTTCTGCCTGCTGTTCTCTCGTCAGATTTTTCGGCGTCCATGTCATACGCCGATATTAACCTATTTTTATGAACGTCAATAGGCAAGCTTTACAAGTTGTGGCCGCGAATTAGGAACACGTTTGATCTGGCCGCGCGTCCATTCACTTCCTTCTCCACGGCACGGGATAGATTCATAAATGTTATTTCTTTTTGGGATTGCAATACACATAAGATTGCCTCGCGAATCATTTCATATTTTTCCTTGCTGATCTTCACACCCTGTTTCTTGTCCGGGTGAAGCGTGCGAATCGTCTCTCTCATGTGATCCTCCTTTGGCGGGAGGCAATTTTACTCCCATCCGCGTATTTCGGTAGGACGAATTCTGATTGCAACGGAATACTCGTCGCTAAACCCTTCAGGAGTCATATCCAAATCTGTAATACCCTGTTTATATTTTTCGAAATATGCGTCTACCTTATAGGCAGGAGGACAATTTGTCTCAATCGAAGCCTCTCCGGTAAATACGACGACGCGCTTATCGCCTGTTTCATCAGTATTGAAATGGAGGGCAACCTTTGGATTCTTTTTGATATGGGCAACCTTATATGCTTTTGCCTGGCTAAATATCAAAAAAGAGTCGTCCTTCCAAATAAACCAGACAGGTCGCGGTTGAGGCGTGAGATTTGAATCGACGGTTGTCAACCATATGACAGACTCTCTTTCAAGATGTTGCTTTACCGCCCGTCCAAAATCAGAGGTGAAATCCATCATATTTATGTCCCGGTCTTCATGCGGTCCGCGACCAACTCTGCCACATCTTTCACTTCGACAGAGCCACCCTCTGCCCTGGATGCATCACTCAACATGGTCATGCAGAATGGACAGCCAACAGCCAGCGTATTTGCGCCGGTCTCTTTGGCTTCTTTGAAGCGAGCTTCATTCACTCGCATCGTGCCGTTCTCTTCTTCTTTCCACATCTGCGCGCCGCCCGCACCACAGCAGAAGGATTTGGACGCATTGCGCGGCATTTCGATAATCGTGACTCCAGCGGAGTTCAATGCCTCGCGCGGCGCCTCGAAAATCTTATTGTGCCGCCCCAAATAACATGGATCATGGAACGTCACTGTGTACTGATCACTGTTGACTTCCAAACTGATCTTGCCTTCACCAACCAATTCATTGATAAATTGCGTGTGATGGATGACCGTATAGTTTCCGCCCAAGGCGGGATATTCATTCTTGATCGTGTGTAAACAATGCGGGCAAGTGGTCACTATTCTTTTTGGTTTCACTTCATTTAAGATTTCAACATTCGCAGAAGCCAGACCAAAGAAAATATCCTCACGCCCTGCACGGCGTGCTGAGTCACCGGTGCATTGTTCGTTTTGCCCGAGAACTGCATAATTCACTCCTGCTGTGTTTAGAATTTTCGCAAAAGCCTGGGCAGTTTTCTGGGCACGTGAATCAGTTGCCGGGGCGCATCCGACCCACCATAAAACATCAGGATCAGGATTCTGTTCAATCGTTGGAACGTTCAGTCCCTGCGCCCATTTCATTCGATCAGCTTGCGAAATATTCCACGGGTTGGCGTTGCGTTCCATGCCCTTGAATGCAGTTTCCAATTGCTTGGGGAAATTGCTTTCCATCATCGTGAGGTTGCGGCGAATATGTAGAATGTCGCGCATCGGCTCATTGCCAACGGGACAAATATCCACGCATGCGCCGCAGGAGGTACATGCCCACACAGCCTCCTCTGAAATCAAATTCAGCATAGGTACATCTGTCGCGCCACCATAATTCAGATGATAGCGTTTATTAACTTCTAAGGCAGCCGGGGAGAGTACTTTGTCTGTGCTATAGGCGGGGCAGACTTCCTGACAACGAAAGCACATGATGCAGGCGTAAGCATCCATGATCTGTTCCCAGCCCAGATCTTTCATGGTCGCCGCGCCGAACTGTTCAATGGATTGGTCGTCGAGATTGATGAAATTCAATTCGCCGATGGATTTCCGTTCAGGTTTCAACGCAAAATTGATGGGTGCAAAAAACAAGTGGATGTGTTTTGAATATGGAAAATAGGGAAGGAATGCGACCACCGCGCCGATGGATAACCAAAACGCGGCGTGTTCCACAACAACCAGAGTGTTTGTGTCCAATCCAGACCATAATCGTGATGTGGCGGAAATGAACGGTTGCCAGCGATCCACCTGTCCCCGCTGTGCCAAGTAAAAAGATTCTCCCAACATTCTCATCAAGTTATGAGTAAAGAAAGTGGTCGTAACGATGGCTGAATCGCGCACAATTCCAGTTCGCGCTTTCGGGTTTAGCAACGTTGTTTGGCGCGTGGTTAATTGTGGAGGCTGAAGAACATAACGCCGAAATGCTAGTGATGCCATTCCCACCATAATAGCTACACCGAAAAAGTCAGCGAGTAGCCTGTACAGATCTCCAAAGATGCCAAGCTGATGGAGTAATTTAAATCCTGTGTATGCATAGATGACATCTGTCAGGTTGATTAGCAAATAGACCAATAATCCCCAGCCGATAAATGCATGCAAAAGGCTAACAACAGGGCGCAAGCGAAAAACAGGCTCGAACAAACCTGCTTTGATGATGACATCACCGATGCGTTTCCAGATGACATTCCAATCGGGCTTTCCCTGCCCGCTTGAGATGTGACCAACGATGCGCATCACACCACGATAAGTGAAATAGAGGGAGACAAGAACAGCAAGTGCAAAGAGGATTTTTTCTATTGGACTGAGCACAGTTCCTCCGGTCAGGATAGCCTTGCGAAGGCATGTCCTGAGGCGTAGCCGAAGGATCTCAACCTTTGCAAGGCTGTTAACGTATGCGTAGTTTAGCACAGAAAACAATAGCGGAGGACAGACATGCCTCCGCTATTGTTTAAATTAATAATGAGTACGGCTTCATCTACTTATATCATTTACGTACGCGATCGCTCCCTGACAAGCCGGTTCAAGATGCGAGGAGAGATTCTCCCAGGTGAGTGCCTGTGCTTCTTCGGTGGCTTCACCAACAGTAGCCTCCAGAGCGTTTCCTAAACAGCCGGGACCCGCGTTGTAGTTGACCAGCGTAAATTTCCAAAGATCCTCATAGGAAGCGGCACTACCTGCTGTGCCGCCGGTCACGTTTTCCACAAGTTGCCCCGCTTGTTCACAGTTTGCCAACATCGTGTGAGCAAAAACACCAATGCTGTAATTGGCGCGATCTAAGTTAATTTGGAATGGGCACGTCTCACAAGTCCCGTCCACAGAACTAATGAGAGACAATCGCAAATATTCCTGTTGCTCATCGCTCAGGTGTAAATATCCCTTACTGCATTCTGTTGAATCCATCACGAGTGGACAGAACTGATAGAAGAATGGAGGATTCCACAATAAGGTTGTATCTGCACCCCTTGCCGTCAACTGCCCCAACCCAATGTCATTCTTGAGGCTTCTGCCAGGCCAGAACTGACTTTCGATGGCAAACAGATTTTTTAACAAATGCGCAGGGACGCCTGTATCTTTTGCTATATTCAAGATAACATTATCGAATTGATTTTGCCAGGCTGTAACTGCTCCGCGCGCTGCCTCCATCCCGCAGGTCGATGCACCTCCCTCAGGCAATAAACCGCCATCCGGGCATGCACTCACATCCACCGCGCCTGCACGAATCAATTGGGCAGCTAGATAATTATAGGGAATATCTGTGCCCAACGCTTCACTCTGCGGAGGAGTACTGATCCAGTCAGGTGGTCCGCCCACCGGTGGCAGCGTTCCCCAGGCTTCCACGCAACTTGCGACCGGCACGCCCATCCATTGACTGCTTAACACATCCACGTACCAAAACAACCGATCGGGGTCGCCAGCGTCCGTCACAGCCACGCGCACTAACGCACTAAACATTTCGCTGGTGTCCCCATAACTCGAATTTGCCCAGAATTGAATTGTGTAACCATCTTCATCTGTCATGGGGATTTGCAAGCGGCAGATCGGATCGCAAACGAAAGGCTGTCCTTCATACAATCCCTCAATGCTGGTGATCTGATAGTCGGGCAGTGGTTCGATGCCGGTTAAAACCAAAACAGGTTCCGATTCACAAATACTTGTGGATGAGGTGTATACCGGGTCACAATTTTCCAAAGTGACCTGCACAATAGGCGGAGGCAGCTTGGTAGAGACTTCTTTTTGCGCAGGCTCGGAATTTGCCAGAAAAAGATATAACCCCTTACACAAGGCTACATCAGTTTCGTTGCAGGGTTTTTGCTTGAGCCATTTCTCATACAGGTCCTGACCACAATCTACGTAAATATCCCCTGGGGTGGGCAGGCCCTCATGGTCAGTGGTGATTTCACACTCGACGTCGTCTTCTCCCCAATGGATCAGCCACCAGGTATATTTGGTGTAATCCACTACCGTGACAGAGAATCGATCGGGTCCAGGCGGATCGTAACGTGGCGCAGCGGAGACCCGTGACGGAGACGCAAATAAACTTCCCGCTAAAGCCAGAAGCAGGCTCAGCGTCATAAGCAGGTTGCCCCACCCGGTCTGTGTCTCCCTGTTGAATCCCATAAAAAAAAGAAGTCCGCTTCCATTATAGCGGACTCTCTTTTATTTCGGCTATTTTTTCCTGGACCTTTTGGTTACAGGTTTTGCGGATTTGTTATTGCTGGTGGATTTTGCTGGACTTTTCTTCGGCTGACGGGCTTCTACAACCGGTTGTGCAGACTTATCCAATTCTTCCAGCATGGTCATATCCTGATGGAGATTGCGGCTGCGAAGATAAATGCTGGCGACATAAATCGCCATCACAATGAAGGCAATGGCGTATCCAGCGATCATGTAACCTGAAGTGTCGGGGGTGGCTTCCTGGAAAAACATATCAGTCTCCGTTTACAGGGTAACTTTTAACTTAAGTTGCTCAACCTTCTCCTGCAAATCGCCGAGACGAATGCGGTTCCAGAAAAGGTCAATGAAGATGACGGTAAATGTGAACAGCGCGAAGAAAAACGCGACGCGCATATCAGCGGTCATGCTGAAGCCGCCATCTGCTGCAGGATTGGTTCCACCAATAACGACCGGGTGGATCGTTCGGAACAACCGGATAGCAAAGAAGGTAATGGGTGCGCTAAGTCCGCCAACCAGCGCATAGACCGCGCCGAAGCGGGCGCGCTTCTCAGGCTCGTCAATGCCCTGACGAAGCATAAAGTAGGCAATGTAGATCAATTCGGTGACAGCTGCTGTGGTGAGCCGCGGGTCCCATGTCCACCACGTGTTCCAGGCAGGACGCGCCCAAATAGAGCCTAGCGCAATCGTAATCAGGAAGAAGACCAGACTCACCTCAATCGCCGCGACCTGGAGACGGTCCCACTTTAGATCCTTTGTGATCAAATAGACCACGCTGAATACGGCCGCAAGGATGAAGCCAAGCAGAGCTGTCCACGCCGTGCCAATGTGAAAGTAAAACACGCGCTGGACATCGCCCATCACAAGCTCTGTGGGCGCAAAGACGAGGGCAAGGTACGTTGAAATGCCCAATATGATAATGGAAACGATATCCAGAATTTTTAGCGCTAAAGGCTTTGATTCCATAGAAACTCCTACAAAGTAAAGTTTGTGTGCTCAGGGCACTTTATTCTTCAACTACCGCGTCAAAGACCATAAACGCGACCGCGATAAAAATAATATCATACGCGATCAAAAGATTGATTGGCAAAAGGATATCAGCCAGTTCTGCGCCGGTGAGAAATCCACTGCTGGCTTTGACAGCCGCTAATAAAACCGGAATCACAACCGGGAATAACAAAATCGGGAGGAGGATATCCCGTGTCCGGGTTTGCACAGACATGGCAGCCAGCAATGTGCCTAATCCGGGCTGGAACAAATTCACCGTATAAAGAACACTATAGATTGGAAGAACAATGATCTCTACAATTAGCATGAATGCCAGATTGCTGATCACTTTACCAAAGTAAATCGCAGAGCGATCGACTGGCGCAAGCAAGAGACCATCCAGACAGCCGCGGTCTTTTTCGATTGCCATCGAGCGGTTGAGGCCGAGCGTTCCCGCAAATGCGAACGTTGCCCAGAGAACACCGGCCGTCACAGACTGGCGTGTTTTGATATCCAATTCCAATGCAAAGTTGAAGATGAGGATGATCAATAATGAGAAGACGAGCATCGCAGAGAAAAGCTCACGCGAACGGAATTCAGCTCTAAGGTCTTTCCAAACGACAGCAGCAACAGCTTTAATGAAATTGCCAGCAGGCCGGATTCGCTCAACGGACATTGACTCTATTTCAGTTACTTTATTAACCATATTAACCCGCCAACGCCTGCTTGTAGAAAGCCAAAAGATTGGTCTTCTTGAGTTCTTTGCGTGAAGCTGATGCCGAAATGACACCGCGTGACAAGATATCAAATCTGGTTGCTAAATCTTCTGCGCGGGCGAGGTCGTGAGAAGTCATCACAACCGTTCGTCCCTTAGCGGCGACAGTTTTCAATACCTCATCCAGCATGGAAGATGCATCTTGATCCAAGCCTGTATAAGGCTCATCAAAGAGCACTACATCCGGATCGTGAAGCACTGCGCGTCCAATCGCGAGACGTTGTTGCATGCCGCGCGAAAATGTTCTGACCAAATCGCGCCGCCTCGCTTCGAGTCCCACCATTTCCAGGACTTCAGTGATGCGCCGTTCCAAATCTGTGAGCCCATACATTCGTCCATAGAAGCGCAGATTTTCCTCAGCCGTCAGATCGCCATAAAGCAAGGGCAAATGCGAGACAACACCCAGACGGGCGCGTACTTGTGCAGCCTGATTGGGAAGTTGATAACCAGCAATGTTCACTTCACCTAATGTGGGTCTTGACAGTGAAGCAAGGATTCTCAAAAAGGTTGTTTTTCCCGCGCCGTTTGGACCCAGCAACGCGACGAATTCACCTGGCTGAACCTCAAAATCTATGCCACGCAAGACAGGTTTTAGTCCGAAACGTTTGACAAGCTTTTTGACAGTGATCATGGTCCTCTTTCGCCCTGAGCGGAGGATTGAGATGCACAGCATCGAAATCCGCAGACTAAGGGTCATCTATCGCGCTTCGTCTGCATTCCTCGCTGGTGCTCGTCATTCCGCTCAGCGCGGATATACTACATTTTTTCCTTCAAAATATCCTTCAATTCCGCACGGCGCTTTTGATACGCCTCATCAGAAATTTTCTTGGCGCGATGTAAGTCGTCCAGTGCGATGATCGCATCCATCACGTCCTCAGAGGATTCAAATTCATCCGCTGCATCTTCTTCACCATTGGTCTCTTCCGCCCGGTTGCGATCACGTAAATACATCCATCCGCCGGCAAGAATGAGTGCTATGCCCAACGCACCTGCACCGATCAAAAGATTCTTATTCGATGTGACTGTTTCCGGTGCTGCGGTTGAGGACGTCGCTGTTGATTCTTTTGGTGTGCCTGCAATTGTAAGCGTAACCTTTTCCCCTGCTTTCACACCACTCAACTCATAGAGTTGGAAATTGGAACTCTGGATCGTCTGTACACCGAGATCACTTAATGGGGCGTTTTTGGCGGTCACACCTTCTGGCAGGAAGACGGTCACCGTTGCCACAGGCAGGACAAATTCCTGGGAGAATTCAAATTTCTTTGCCTGAGAGACCGAGGCAAATGCAATCAACCCATAAGCATTTTCGCTAGGTGGAATGGCGAACCCGTTTTGGGTCTGCATGAACTTTTCGCTATCTTGCATGGGCTCATACCCCACCCCAGAAGAACCTTCAGGTGATTTAATAAACGGAACTTCACCATTTTCGTTCAACGTCACGACAATGATCTCATCACTCGGATTGCGGAAGGAATATACATTGAAGACTTGAATTGTATTGTCCGTTCCGTACTCGAAAAAGATGCGTGACTCATCGATGACCAGTTTGGAGGTGTCCGTGGTTTTTTTATAAAGTTTAATGGGTGGTACGCTCACGCTCGTATCGCCTGCTTTTACAATGGCATACGTGGATTGTAAATCTGTGCCCTCATAATTAATTTCAGCGATGAAAATGCGGTTTGGAGGGATTTCGATATTTTCAAATACAAATGAACCATCCGCGTTTAATGTGCCTTCCTTACTAAACACTTCTTGCGGACCCACGCT
>WNFU01008420.1_pt1 | contig 14647 bp, 8 predicted proteins | sample 5400121 | NCBI WGS metagenome assembly WNFU01 (sample SAMN13153360, study PRJNA577476) | soil metagenome | isolation source: 100 cm soil or saprolite under grassland replicate 1 | place: USA:California | collected 2016-06-15
GCTCGGGCACAGTGACCGTGCGCGCCTCGCAATCCGGCGATGCCAATTGGAACGCCGCGACCAGTGTTGACCAATCCTTCACCGTAGCCAAACTGACGGTGACGGGGAACATCACCGCGAGCAGCAAGACTTACGACGGCACGACGGTGGCCACGATCGCCACCCGCGCACTCAGCGGGGTGATCGGCAGCGACAATGTCAGCCTGAGCGGTGGCACGGCCACCTTCGCCGACAAGAACCTCGGCGCCGGCAAGACGGTCACAGCCACCGGTCTGAGCCTGAGCGGCACCGCCGCGGGCAACTACCAGCTCGCCTCGACCAGCGCCTCCACCACGGCGGACATCACGGCGGCCACGCTGACCGGAAGCATCACCGCGAATAACAAGACTTACGACGGCACGACGACGGCGACGATCGCCACCCGCACTCTCAGCGGCGTGGTGGGCAGCGAGGCGGTCAGCCTGGTTGGCGGCACGGCCACCTTCGCCGACAAGAACGCCGGCACCGGAAAGACGGTCTCCGCCACGGGCCTGAGCCTGAGCGGCGCCGATGCGGGCAATTACCAGCTCCCCTCCGACCTGACCGCGAGCAATACCACGGCACAATTTGCGGACAAGAATGTTGGCACTGGCAAGACAGTCAGTGTGAGCGGCATCTCGGTAACCGGAATCGATGCGGGAAACTACACGGTCAACACGACGGCGACCACCGCCGCGGACATCACCGTGCGCACACTGACGGTCAGTGCCGTGGGTGTGAACAAGGTTTATGACGGCACCACAGCCGCGACGGTCACTCTCGCGGACGACCGGATTGAGGGTGACGAGCTGACCGCGAGCTACACCACGGCAGAATTCGCGGACGCGGAAGTGGGCAATGGCAAGGCGGTCAGCGTGAGCGGAATTTCGGTGACCGGAACTGATGCGGGCAATTACACGGTCAACACCGAGGCGGCCACCGTGGCGGACATCACGGAAGCGCAACCTTGATCATCACGGAAGCGCAACCTTGATCGAATTCATCGCGACGCCCTCGCGAAGCGAAGGCTGTGCCGGGCGTCACGACGAAGTCGTCCATTCCGGGCAAGCCGAAGGATGGCCAGATGGTAAGCCGGGTGCGGAGAAAAATGGGTGACCTGGCTAGACTTGAGGTCTGACAATATTTTGTCTCATACGGGACAAAATACTGGCAGACCGAATTTGTTCGAAACGTTTCGAATCTCAACAACGGCCCATTGCAATGCCTCGTCTCATGGCTTCGATGGGCCGCCTCGCTAGATACTCTCACCAAAATCGGTAGGCAACCATGTTCGCGTGCGTACCAATTTTTGTCCCATACGGGACAAAAATTGGTACGCACGCGAACACAGAGTGTTCCATCACCCGGCCTACACGACGATTCTGTTGTCCCTGTTGAGCACCCCCCTGCGGCGCAAGACCAGCAATTCGGAGATGCGCCGCCCGAATTTCCATTTTCATCTCGTCTTGGCGCGGGGCGTGCCGTAGTCTCGGCTGCGTTGCCCATGGCGTGGCGAATTCATGACAGTGTGCAGCGCGGCGAGATCGACAACCGCGAGCGCGGCGTCGTCCGGGGCAAGATCTGGCTTCATGGGCTCACCGAGCCGGTCGTGCTCGAACTCAAGGGCAACGCCTGCCCTGACCTCGCCGGGTGCCTGCTCACTTTCGAGAACCCCGGCGAGACGATCCCCCTGCCGCCCGACGAGCATTTCAATCCGTTTCAGCGCGGGACCATTGGCGACCTGACCGCGTCGCGCAAGGTGCGCGTGTTCGACCTCCCGCTGGAGGCGGCTTACGAGCGGTTGAAAAAGAAGTTGCCCGTACCGGAACACATAGCCAACTGCCTTTACCTCGAATGGTTCAGCGCGGTCAACGGGCGCGTGGTTGTTGAAAGCCACGAGTATCGACTCAGCGTTTCGACCCCGGCGTGGACGCTCACGCTCGAGGAGGAGGCGCAGCGGCAGGGCGAGGCGCAGGCGGGCTTCGCCGGCTTCATGCACAAACTGGGCGAGGCGCTCGAAGCGGCCAAGCACGAGCCGCCGGAAGACAAGGAGTGGGACGAATTCGATTACGAAAAGTTCATGCGTGAAAGCGACGCGCGGACCGACAAATACATGGAGCTTCTCGACAAGTATGCCGACCACCCCGACCAGGAACGCCTCATCGCGAAGGAAATGGGCTGGGAGTGGCTGGAAGAAGCGCTCGACGACGAAGAAGGACAGCGCCGCCGTCAGGAGACTGCGGAGTCGGAGTCTGACGCTGCCCCAACCGAGTATTCCGCCGAAGAGGAGAGTGGCGGGCTGGATATCGACGAGATCAATCGCGCCTGCGCCGAAGCCGCAGAGAATCCTCTGGAGCCCGATCCGGCCACTGAAGGAGTCGATTGGGTGCGCGACGAGGATGGCGACATTTCGCATCCCCTCTCACTGCGCGCTTTTAATGGCAGCATGGCTCTCTGGCACAAATGCGACGAACTTGGGCTCGGGAAGATGGACGACGCCGACCTTGGCAGATTGATTTCCGAGTTCCAGATTACCGGCGCCAAGCTCGCTGGCGCGCTGGATAGCCTCGCCTACGGTCGCGATCAGCGCGAAGGGGCGTTCGTCGTCGCGTGCCTCAAACGGGCGCTCGGCCATCTGCACGCGGCGCAAAGCGCGCTGGAGAAAGTCGCGCCCAAGAACCTGTTGCCAGTGGAACTGATTTCCGGTACGCGCGCCGAACTTCTGCAGCTCATGGAGGAATTTCGTGGGCGCACCGGAACTTAAATTCTGGCGTGCCTGTACCTTCAGCCAAGCCCGAGCAGGAACGGACGCCCCGAGGCCTCGTCGCGGAGCGACGGTATGCCGCGAGATTCAGTCCACCGTTCGCAGTCAAGTACCCGGAGGTTCAGCCGTAAACCGTGGGTTGAAACCCGCGATTCCTGTCATCCCGTCGCTCCGCGAGGCAGCTTTGGCTTCAGCGCGCCGCAATGTCGAAGCAGGCCATCTCGAGCGCGTTGCGGACGAGCAGATAACCGCCTCCGATGGCCGGATAATTCCACGTCTTCCCCCTGATCGCAGGAAAACGGACCACTTCCTCGTGCCTGTCCGGGGAGGCCGTGACGATGGCGAGGTCGCCGTTGCCACAAAGCACGATCAACTGTCGGCCGGCGATCAGCACCTGACCGTAGCCGTAACGGCCGTCTTTTCACCGCCGGATGCCGGTCTCGGCGTCAAGGCAACCGGACGTATTCGGCACGCAAGCCCGGCTACGAATTTGGGGGAAGCATCAACCGATTAACGGCGTACGGCGACTTCGCACCGCATGATTGGCCGGGTTGGCGACCGGCGCAATACCTCGTTGAATCCGGCCTGCCGGAACGCCGACGCCAACCCCGTGTAAACGAACGCATCCGGCTGATCTTTCTTCGGCTCGACCGGGTAGCCTTCGACGATCCTCGCCCCGTGCCGGCCGGCAAACTTCACCGCGGCCTTGAGCAATTCCACGGTGACACCTCGTCGCCGCCAGGGTCGCGCCACGAAGAAACAGGTCACTGACCAGACCGGCTGATCGTCCACTGGTTGGAGCGTCCGCGATTTGGCGAGGCGCGGGTACTCGGCGCGCGGCGCGATGGCGCACCAGCCGACCGGCAGCCGACCGGCATAGGCGAGCAGGCCGGTGACCGTGTCGCCATTGACGAGATCGCGTATCGCGCGCTTGTTGGCGTCGCCCTTGCCCTTGACCCACTGCGCACGTGGCAAACGCCACCACATGCACCAGCAACCGGCGCAGGCACCATTCTTGCCGAAGAGCTGCACGAAGTCATCCCAGTGTTCGGGCGTGAGTGGGTCAATTTTTAGTTTTGTCATCGCCGGAAAGTAAAACCCTCCATTGCGCGCCCGGCAAGCGCCACACAAATGCACCACCAACCGAGTAATGGCCGATCCTTGCCAGGGAGCTGGACAACGCGTTCCGCCGTTCATGGGCCAATCCGCAATGGCGTTCGCCGGTTTGCGACCCAATTGTGTCCCACATGGGGCACAATTTTGCACGAACGATGACAGGCCAGGTGGACAAATGCGACGTCGCGCAGGCGATTGTTCGTTGCGGTTTGCCCCTGCCTCGCTAGCATCCGCCCGATGGAACGAAGGCGATGAGCGAGCGCATCGGCATCCTCACCGGCGGTGGTGATTGTCCCGGCCTGAACGCGGTTATTCGCGCGGTCGTCAAAGCGGCTGCCAAGCGCGGCTGGGAAACGGTGGGCATCTGCGACGGTTTCGAGGGTTTGCTGGAACCGGTCCGCTACCGAAAGCTCGAGTACCACGAGATGGACGGCTTGCTTTTAATAGGCGGCACCATTCTCGGCGCCACCAACAAAGGCCGGTTCGTAGCCAAGACCGGCCATGGCGAAGTCCACCAAGTACCGGCCGAAGTCCTCGCGCAAGCCAAACAGAACATCGAACAACTCGGCCTGCGCGCCCTGGTTGTCGTTGGCGGCGATGGCTCGCTCACGATTGCCCAACAGCTTTTTGATTTCGGCGTCCCGCTCGTCGGCGTGCCCAAGACCATCGACAACGACCTGGAAGCCACGGTCATGACGTTCGGGTTTGATTCGGCCGTGGCCTGCGCCACCGACGCGCTCGACCGGTTACGAACGACCGCGGAAAGCCATAACCGCGTCATGGTCCTCGAGGTCATGGGCCGTTACGCCGGCTGGATCGCGCTCCACTCCGGCATCGCCGGTGGCGGCGATGTCATTCTGATTCCGGAGATTTCGTTCGCCTACGAACAGGTCTGCGGCAAGATTCTCGAACGCGAACGAGAGGGGAAAAAATTCACGCTCGTCGTGGTAGCGGAAGGCGCTTGCGAACGGGGCAAGGGGTTTGTGACGGCCGGGGAAAACGGAGCCCAACGCGAAGCGCGTCTGGGCGGCATCGGCGCGGTCGTCGCGGCCGAAATCCAGAAACGCACGGGCAAGGAATCCCGCGTTTGTGTGTTGGGTCACCTGCAACGCGGTGGTGGTCCGACGACCTTTGACCGGCTTCTCTGCACGCGGTTCGGCGCGCGTGCCGTCCAGATGGTTGCCGACCAGATGTATGGTTACATGGTTGCCTTGAGACCGCCCGACACCGTGCCGGTAAAGATCACCGAAGCGATCGGCCGGTTGCGCACGGTCCCGCTCAACGGGGACCTGATCCAGACGGCGCGAGCGCTTGGCATCAGCTTTGGAGAATAAGCGCGAAAGATACGCATCAACTCCTCCCGCTGCCGGCTGGAAAGGGGCAACAAACTCTCCGCTCCCTCGCAACGTTCTTCAGCCGAAAGCGCAGCAGCTTTAGCCCGGTGTTGCACGCGCACGTCAACTCAGCCGCTTTAGCGGCTTACCAGAGTCCGGTGGCCTGGAAAACGGTTAAAACCGTTTTCCCGTGCCGGCGCACTTACCACCCGCCTGAAGCCGGGTGGTAATGAGAGTGGCGCAGAGTTTCGGCCGTCCAATGCCGCCCGGCATTTTTCCGCGGGAGCATTTCCCGGCCGTTCCTGTCTAACCACGCATGAAACGCTGGATTTGTTTATCGTTTCTCTTTCTGGTCGCGATCAACTCGGCCTGGACCGCCGGCCTGATCATCGTGGATGAAGCGCATTGGTGGCCGGGGCCAAGGCCACCCATTTACCCGCCTCCCTGGCCACCTCCGCAGCACCCACCTCCGTGGCCACGACCCATGCCGCCGCCGCCCCGCGTCTATCAGTTCTCTCCGCTGGAGGTGACCAAACACCAGGCCAGCGTTCGCATCAACGACCAGTTTGCTGTCACGTCCATCGAGCAGGACTTTTATAATCCGAATCCGCAGCGCATCGAAGGCACGTTCATGTTCCCGGTGCCCAAGGGGGCGCAATTGAAGAAGTTCGCCCTGGAGATCGATGGCAAACCGGTCGAGGCCGAGCTGATGTCGGCCGACAAGGCGCGCGGGATTTACGAGGACATTGTGCGCAAGCTGAGAGACCCGGCGCTGCTCGAATACGCCGGCCAGGACGTGTTCAAGGTGCGCATCTTCCCCATCGAACCGCGGGCCACGAAGCGCATTTCGCTATCCTACACCCAATTGCTCAAATCCGACTCCGGGCTGATTGGATTCAGCTATCCGCTCAACACCGAGAAATTCTCCGCCAAACCAATTCCAACGGTGAGCCTGAAAGTGGACGTGGAAACGAAGCGTCCGCTCAAGTCGATCTATTCCCCCAGCCACGACGTTGAGATCAAACGGCACGGTGGCAATCGGGCGATGATCGGTTTCGAGGCCAAGGACGTGAAGCCGGACGCGGATTTCCAGCTCTTCTTCGCGCCGGAGGAGGATGAGATTGGCGTTAACCTGATGACCTATAAGGACAGCGGCGAGGACGGTTACTTCCTGCTGCTCGCCGCGCCGGGGGTGGACATGAAGGACAAGAAAATCGCGCCCAAGGATGTCGCGTTCGTGCTCGACACCTCCGGCTCGATGGCGGGCAAGAAACTCGAACAGGCCAAGAAGGCGTTGCTCTTTTGCGTGGAGAACCTTAACGAGGCCGACCGCTTCGAAGTGATTCGGTTCTCCACCGAAACCGAGCCGGTCTTTGGTCAGTTGACCGAGGCCTCAAAGGCGAGCCGGTCCAAGGCGGCCGACTTCATCAAAGACCTGAAACCGATTGGGGGCACGGCGATCGACGACGCGCTGAAAACCGCGCTCGCCCTGCGACCGGGCGGCAGCCGACGTGAGGAGGCTCAGGTCTCGGACTCCGAAATCCGAAATCCGAAATCCGAAATAGGCCGCCCGTTCGTCGTCATTTTCCTCACGGACGGATTGCCCACCATCGGCACCACCAGCGAAGACCAGATTGTCGGCAGCGTGAAGAAAGCCAGCGACGGCAACGTCCGCGTTTTCTGTTTCGGCATCGGCCTCGATGTCAACACCCACCTGCTGGACAAGATCACCGAGGAAACCCGGGCCTTCAGCCAGTACGTCCTGCCGGAGGAAGACATCGAAGTGAAGGTGTCGAACTTTTTTGCGAAGATCAAAGACCCGGTGGTGACGAATCCCACGCTGACATTCACCGGCGACTTCCGGGCGACGAAACTTTATCCCTCGCCCTTGCCGGACCTGTTCAAAGGGGAACAACTGGTGCTCGTCGGCCGATACAGCGGCAAGGGCGCATCGGCCGTGCTGATCGAAGCCACGGTTCAGGGTGCCAGGAAAAAATTCAGCTACGACGTGAAAGTTCCGGAGGAGACGACCGAACACGACTTCATCCCGCGGCTTTGGGCGACGCGGCGGGTGGGCTATCTGCTCGAGCAAATCAGGTTGCATGGCGAGAATGCCGAACTCAAAGACGAGGTCACGGAGTTGGCGCGCAGATACAGCATCGTGACCCCTTACACGGCCTCCCTGATCGTCGAGGACGAAGCCAGGCGTGGCGTGCCCCTGATATCGCAGTCGTTGCCGGAATTTCAGGAGGACACCGCTGCGCGCGAAGCAACCACCCACTTTTACAACCGGCTGACGTTGGAGCGAAACGGACTCGCTCCGGTGACGAGATCACGAAGCGAGCTGGCGTTGAAGTCCGCGAACAGTCCTGCCGACGGCGTCGCGCTCGGCAATGAGGAGTCGCTCCGCGGGTTTGGCGGCGGCGCGGTTCTGGCCGCCCCGCTTGGCGCCGCCGGCGGCACTCCTGCCGTCCGCCAAGGTTATGGCATCTCCCCCAGTGCGGGCGTGGAGACGGAGGTCAGTCGAGTCGCTCAATACACTCAGCAGAGCCGCTTCGTCGCCGGCCGCAGTTTCTATCGGAACGGAAATCAATGGATCGACGCGGGGGTCCAGAAGCTCAAAGACGCCAAGCGCGTCCGCCTACAGCTCAATTCGAAGGAGTATTTCGACCTGGTCACCAGGAAACCCGAGGTTCTGCCCTGGCTGGCGCTCGGGCAGAACGTTCAGCTCGTGCTGAGTGGAACGGTTTATGAAGTCTTTGACGCTGAACAGCCGGCCGGAGTCAAACCATGAGAACTACCACGGCTGCGCTCGCCTGCACGTTGCTGATTGCCGCGGGCGCCCTGGCGAAAGACCAGCCCGCCAAACTGAACGGCCCGCCGCCCCGTCTGTGTGGACTCGAGTAAGCGGCGGTACAAAAGTTTGTTCCGTACGGAACAAACTTTTGTACCGCCGAGGGTTTCCCGGCTTTAGCCCAGTGGTCGTCGCGGAGCGACGGCATCGTAGCGCAGAGTGCGAAGTGGGAACGGCTGCCGACTGCGAGTCGGCGCCGCAACCAAAACGGAGCGCGGACTGTGTGAGCAGCGCCAGCCGCAGCGCGTTCCAAATGACGAGGCGCTCTCGAATCGATCTCAAGCGCCACTACAAGCGCAGCGTGCTGCGGCTTACAGAGCCGCAGAAGACGAAAACCCCAAACCCTTTAAACAGCAAAGAAGACCACTAAAATCAAGGACATGGCGCAGTATAGCATAGATAGAGCAAGGCGCAATTATGGGTAGCCGTGGATCGAGCCCGACTCCAGGTCGATGTCGAACCAGCGCAGGCGCGCAACTTCTTCGGGCCCCAAGCCACAGAACAAGCGAAGCACGATGTTTGGCACGAGCGCACCACCCTCAAACGCCAGGGCGGTCTGGAGAAGCTTTCGCACGTCGGCCAGGCCCAGGAATGCCCACGGAGCCTTTTTTGCGCTTGGGAATCGTCACGGCGGCCACCGGGTTGGCGCAATAACCCCTGGCCTCCGACCAGGCGAAAAAGTTGTTGAGCACCTTGCGCTCGTTGAAGCGGGCACTCGGTCTCCACTGCGGCTTGCTGATCAGCGCGCTGATGTCGCTGGCCGTGATGTCGCCGACCTGTTTGCCTGCGTGTTGGGCGGTCAGATTTTTCAGCCGGTTGCGCAGATCGCGCATGCTGTCCGGGCGTAATCCCGCGGCCCCTATCGGAAATTTGCGCCTCCCGCGACGATTTGGATGGATACACAGATTGAAAATCAGCGCTAGAGATCAACGCCCGCGGCGCGCTAAAGAGGTGCCCGCGAGGTCCGGCTGACAAGTTTGTCTTCCCTACCCAACACGGCAAGCACGTACCTCTCACCCAAGAACCGCTATGCGCGCTGGAGCATCTGGTCTTTGATTCCGTCTAACCCGGCGGTCTGGCAATATGCGAATTATGAAATGGGTTGAATGGGTTGTTGTCGTGCTCGTATCCGCATCATTCATGACTGCCACCGGTTCCTACGGCGCCTCGCGCGACTCGCTGTGGAAAGAGGTTGACGACGCCGTGAAAAAGGGACTGCCCAAGACGGCGATCGAGAAACTGGAGCCGATCATCCAGGGCGCGCTGAGGGAGAAAGCCTTCGGCGAAGCGGCCAAAGGCATCGCGCGAAAAATTGTTCTCGAGGGGACCATTCAGGGCAATAAGCCGGAGGAGAAGATCACGCGGCTGGAGGTGGAGATCGGCAAGGCGCCCACAGAGATCGTCCCGCTGCTCGAGACGATCCTGGCTAACTGGTATTGGCATTATTTCCAGAACAACCGCTGGCGCTTCATGCAGCGCACGCAGACCGCGCAGGCACCGGGAAAGGATTTCACGACCTGGGACCTGCCGCGCTTGTTCGCCGAGATGGACCGGCGGTTTCAAAAGTCGCTCGCCCATGCAGACACCCTGAAGAAGACGCCCATCGCAACGTTCGACGACCTGCTGCAAAAGGGCACCTTGCCCGACACGTATCGCCCAACCCTCTACGATTTTATCGCGCAGGAGGCGCTCAAGTTTTACACCAGCGGCGAACAGGCTGCCGCGAAACCGCAGGATGCCTTCGAATTGTCCGCCGCCAGCCCGATCTTCGATCCGGCGGAAAGATTTAGCGCGTGGGACCCGCAAGGGGCGGCGGCGCGCCGGCCGGATGCGGATGACAACTCGCCGATCCTCCAAGCCATTCGGCTTTACCAGGACCTGCTCAAATTCCACCAGAACGACGCCGACCAGAGCGCGTTCATCGACGCGGATCTCGCCCGCCTGGTGTACGGCTTCAACGTTGCGTTCGGCGAAGAAAAGAACGCGCGCTACAAGGCTGGATTGAAGACGCTGGTGGACAAATGGGCCGATCACGAGATTTCCGCCATGGCGCTGTATCAGTGGGCCCGCGCAGTGCAGCAGGAGGAGGATCTGGTCGAAGCGCGGAGCCTCGCGAGGCGCGGCGCCAATGCGCACCGCAATAGTCCCGGCGGCCGGCTGTGTCACAACGTGGTTCAGGAGATCGAAGCCAAATCTGCGGCGATCTCAACGGAACGCGTTTGGAGCGCGCCGTGGCCGGCCATCCGTGTCTCTTACCGCAATCTGACGAACATCCACTTCCGCGCCGTGGCGTGGGACTGGAACGAGTTTCTGGAGAGACGGCATAACCGTCCCGAAAGCCTTAATGATGAGGAGCGAAAACAACTCCTGGCCAAAGCGCCGGCGCTCACCTGGTCCGCCAACCTGCCGGCGACACCCGATTACAAGGAGCGTATGGAAGAAGTGCCGGGGCCGACCGATCTGAAGCCCGGATTCTATTTTCTCATCGCCAGCCATAATCCGGACTTCAGCGACACCGACAACCCGCTCACGTTTACGGACATCTGGGTGAGCGAGATCGCGTTGGTCGTCCGGCCGCGCGGCGGCAAAATCGAAGGCTTTGTCCTCGAAGCCAACTCGGGCGAGCCGGTTGTCGGCGCGGAAGTGATGGCGTGGCAGCGGGACAATAATGGCAATCGGATCGCGAACACGCCATTGAGTACAGACGAAGTCGGCTTCTTCGTTCTGCCGGCCAACGGCAGAGGAGGAGGTTATCTCTTTCGCGCCCGGCACCGCGGTCGCGAGGTGGGTTCGCAACAGGAATACTCGGTCTATCCTTACGACCGACAGCAGGGCCACGACCAAACGGTTTTTTTCACCGATCGCGCGCTCTATCGACCGGGCCAGACGATCCAATACAAAGGCATCTGCTTGCACGTGGATGCAGAGAAGAACAGCTACGAGGGGCTGAGCGGTCGGCGGTTGACGGTCATCTTCGCCGATCCAAACAACAAGGAGATCGCCCGAGCGGACCATCGTTGCAACGACTACGGGTCGTTCAACGGGAGTTTCACCGCGCCGCGCGACCGGGTCTTGGGCACGATGCGCATTTATGTGAACGAGGGGCCAGGCGGCCAGGCGAATTTCAACGTCGAGGAATACAAGCGCCCCAAATTTCAGGTGACGCTCGACGCTCCGAAGATCGCGGCAAAATTGAACGAAAAGGTGAACCTGCAAGGCAAGGCCGAGAGCTACACCGGCGCGGCGATTGATGGCGCCCAGGTGAAGTATCGCGTCGTGCGCGAGGTGCGTTGGCCCTACTGGTGGGGTTGGTACCAGTCCTGGCGCATGCGCAGCGTTTCCGCCAGCCAGGAGATCGCCCACGGCGCGGTAACCACGGAGACGGACGGCACGTTCAAGATCGAATTCGCGGCGAAGCCGGATCCAAAGGTGAGTGAGACCGACGAGGCGTCGTTCACGTTCAGCATTTCCGCCTAGGTGACGGACGCAGCGGGCGAGACGCGTTCGGCACAACGCGCCATCAATGTCGGATTCGCCGCGCTCCAGGCCACGCTCAGCGCCGGAGACTGGCAAACCGAGGACCAACCCGTGGACGTGGGCATCGGCACGACCACACTCGACGGCGAGCCGCAAGTGGCCGAGGGCGTGCTCAAGATTCACCGACTCAAGGAACCCGACCAGGTGCACCGCCCGTACCTGGGCGAAATCAGTAGTTACCGACCCGGACCGACCCCGGAGAAACCGGACCTCTCCGACCCGATTGGGTGGGAGCTTGGAGAGGTCGTTGCGGAACGGGGCTTCACCACGGACACGAATGGCGGCGCGCGGGTTTCGCTGAAACTTGAAGTGGGCGTCTATCGCGCGCGTCTCGAATCGCAGGATCGCTTCGGCAAGAAGGTCACGGCGCGGGCACAAATCCGTGTGGTCAGGCCGGACGCGACGAAGCTGGCGATCAAGATTCCCCATTTACTCGGCGCGCCGAATTGGTCGCTCGAACCGGGCGAAGAATTCATGGCCTTGTGGGGAACGGGTTACGATGAGGGGCGCGCGTTCATCGAGATCGAGCATCGGCACAAGATGATTCAACGGTTCTGGACCACGGCGGGGCAGACCCAGCAACAGATCCGGCAGGCCGTCACCGAGGCGATGCGCGGCGGGTTCACCTTGCACGTGACGCAGGTGCGCGAGAACCGTGCCTACCTCGAGTCGCGCCACATCGACGTGCCGTGGAGCAACAAGAATCTCGAGCTCACCTGGGAGCACTTCAATTCGAAACTTGGCCCGAGCCAGAAGGAGACCTGGACGGCCGTTGTTACGAAATCCAAAGTCCAAAGTCCGAAGTCGGAAGTGGAAAAGGCGGTCGCGGAAATGGTGGCCACGCTTTACGACCAATCGTTGGACCCGTTCCTGCCGCTCGATTGGCAGCAGCGCTTCTCCGTGTTTTATCAGGATTATTCGACTGCAACCTCTGCCTTCGAGAATGGCACGAAGCATTTTCAATGGTTGAAGGGCCAATGGGAGCAGGCTTACGAAGCGGTGAACGTGCGCTATCGAGAGTTCCCGGCGGACCTGGTGGCCAACCTCTGGGGATATGCGTTTGCCGACTCGAGGGGAGTCCTGAGGCAACGGTACGGATTGGCTCTCAAGGAAGCTGCGCGGGCCAATGGCGCGCCTCTCGCAATGCCAGCCGAGGCCAAAAGAGAAGACGCCTTTTTTGCCGCCGACAAGCTGGCACTTCAGGACGGAACGGCGCCGGCGTCGGCAGGGCGACCTAAAGGCCCCGACCTATCCCAAGTGGCCGCCCGCAAGAATCTGAACGAAACCGCATTCTTCTTCCCGCACCTGGTCTCGGACAGCAACGGCGTCGTGCGCATGACGTTCACCATGCCCGAGGCGCTCACAACCTGGCGGTTCCTCGGCTTCGCTCATGACAAACAGCTCCGGTCCGGCTTCCTCGAAGGCAAAGCCATCAGTTCGAAGGAGCTCATGGTGCAACCGAACGCGCCGCGCTTTGTGCGCGAGGGCGACCGTCTCGAATTCACGGTCAAGGTTTCGAACCAGTCAACCAACCGGCAGACCGGAACCGTGCGGCTCACGTTCAACAGCGCACTGAACGGGGAATCGGCGGATGGTGCGCTTGAACTCCGAGCGGTCGGAGCACAGCCCCTCACCCCGTCCCGCTCCCCCTCGGAGCGGGAGCGGGTGCCGGAAGGGCGGGTGAGGGGGAGCCGCCGCGACAACCCAGAACCAAAGCCGGAACTCGCCTTCGACATTCCGGGCAAAGAATCGCGCAGCTTCTCCTGGCGCATCCGCATACCCGACGGCGCGCCGTTCCTCACGTACAAGGCGGTCGGCGCGACGGACAGCGTCTCGGACGGCGAGGAAGGCTATTTGCCCGTGTTGTCGCGCTACATTTTCGTGACCGAATCGTTGCCGCTGCCGATTCGCGGCCCCGCCATAAAGAAGTTTGAGTTCGAGAAGCTGCTCAAATCGGCGAAGTCGAAGACCCTTCGCCATCAGAATCTCACGGTGCAAATGGTCTCAAATCCTGCCTGGTACGCGGTGATGGCGCTGCCGTACTTGATGGAGTTCCCGCACGAGTGCACCGAACAGACGTTCAACCGGCTTTATGCCAACGCGCTCGCCCGGCATATCGCAAACTCGGATCCGAAGATTCGCCGCGTGTTCGACCAATGGAAAGGCACACCGGCGCTCGACTCGCCGCTCGAGAAGAACGAGGACCTCAAGAGCGTAGCCCTCGAGGAAACGCCGTGGCTGCGTCAGAGCCAAGACGAAAGCCACGCGCGCAGGAACGTCGGGATCTTGTTTGACGAAAACCGGCTCAACTCTGAGACCGAGCGCGCGTTGCAAAAGCTGGCGGAATTGCAGTTGGCCGACGGTTCCTGGCCGTGGTTTCCCGGCGGGCGCGGCAACGACTACATCACGCTTTACATCACCACCGGGTTTGGACGCCTCCGCCAACTTGGCGTGGACATCAGCGTCGAGCCGGCCATCCGCTCGTTGAACCGACTCGACAACTGGATGGACGAACATTATCGGGAGATACAGAAATGGCCCAAGCCGGAGGACTACGTGCCCGGCGCCACGGACGCGCTTTATCTTTATGGCCGGAGTTTCTTCCTCAAAGAACAACCCGTCGCTGCGCCGCACCAGAAAGCGATCGAGTTCTTCCTGACCCAGTCGCGCAAACACTGGCTCAAGGTGGACAACCGCCAGTCGCAAGGCCATCTCGCCATCGCCTTGAAACGTTTTAACGCTCTTAACGCTGCTCGCGATTCCACGCCCAAGGACATCATGAAATCGATCAAGGAACGCAGCGTGACGAACGAAGAGCTGGGTATGTTCTGGCGCGAGACCGAGTTGAGCTGGTGGTGGTACCGCGCGCCGATCGAAACGCAGGCCCTGATGATCGAGGCATTCGACGAAGTGGTGGCCGACCGGCAGGCGGTCGAGGAATGTCGCGTCTGGCTGCTCAAGCAGAAGCAGACGCAAGACTGGAAGACCACCAAGGCCACGGCTGACGCCGTTTATGCCCTGTTG
>WNFU01012025.1_pt1 | contig 14647 bp, 12 predicted proteins | sample 5400121 | NCBI WGS metagenome assembly WNFU01 (sample SAMN13153360, study PRJNA577476) | soil metagenome | isolation source: 100 cm soil or saprolite under grassland replicate 1 | place: USA:California | collected 2016-06-15
TTGGACCAACGACCCTATCCCCTTCGCGCCTGTAGTCCTTTGGCCAGAGCAAGAGCGCCGGACCATCTTGCGCATCGAGAACTAGGCATCCCGCTCTGTCGAGCAGCTGCCCCGGCACCAGTGCTGTTGGCAAGGTCGCTTCGCTATGGACCGGGAAGTAGGTTCCGGCTCCTTGGTCGACCCCGCGGGCGCAACTGGTGGCGAGGACCGCCACTAATCCAAGCTTCAGGATCGCTGCGTTCATGCCACGCGCGCTCGGCATCGAGCTGATCTCCCTTAGGTCGACAGTCTCACCTCGACATTGAGGCTGTTAATGTAATTGATGACCATATATAAACCATGGTATGATCTGTACGTCTAGCTCCGGCCCCGCTGAAGATTCCGTAGGCAGTCTGACCGAGAAAGACTGGCCCCGCGCTGTCACCTGCATCACCCATCTCCACGGAACCATCAACCACCATGAACGTGGGCTTAGCACGCGGTTGCCACCGTTGGACGACGTCCGGGTGAGGCGGGCCGTGAACTTCGCCGTGGACCGAGCGCGGATGGTCGAGCTGTTCCCCTTCCCGGGGTCCAGGATGACCTGCCAGATCCTCCCGCCCGGCTTCACCGGGTACCGACCGTACTGTCCATACACGGTGGATCCCAATCCGGCCGGGACGTGGACCGCACCCGACCTCGCCAGGGCTCGGGAACTGGTCCGCGCTTCCGGGACGGCGGGGACGGAGGTCACCGTCTGGGAGGGCCCCGCGTTCGTCGAGATCGGCCGGTACTTCGTCTCGGTGCTGGAGGACTTCGGCTATCCCGCCCGGCTGCACGTCTTCGACGACCCCGCGGAGTTCTTCGCCTTCGTCCTGGACTCCAGGAACGAGGTACAGACGGCCGGGATGAGCTGGCTGAACGACAAGCGCACGTCGCCCAACGAGTTCATCGGGCTGCTGAGCTGTAAGGCATTCGTCCCCGAGCGACCGGACAAGAACCAAAACCCCGCGCACTTCTGCGATCCCGGGATCGACGAAGAGATCGAGCGGGCGGCGCAGGTCCAGCTCTCGGACCCCGCGGCCGCCGGGCCGCTGTGGGCGAAGATCGACCGCGCCATGGTGGATCAGGCTCCGTGGGTTTCCGCGATCACCCCGGGGTGGATCGACCTGGTCTCCGAGCGGCTGGGGAACTACCAGCCCCACCCGGTCGGGGGGATGCTGCTTGACCAGGCCTGGGTGAAATAGGTGGAGGAGCTCACCCGTGAGGAGGTGGCGCGCCGGGCCGGCGCAGCGCCCGAGGAGATCGACCGGTTCGCGGCCCTGGGCATCCTCTCGAGCCGTACAGAGCCATTCCGCTCCATGGACGTCACCCGGGTTCGTCTCCTCCAGGCCTTGGAGCAGTCCGGCATCCGGCCCGAGGACGTCGGCACGGCCATCGCGTCCGGCGATTTCTCCTTCGCCTTCGTGGACGCGCTGTTCCCCGAGCAGAACACCGCTGCGCTCTCGGACCTCGACTTCGAGGAGCTGTGCCGGCAGTTCGGAGTCCCCTTCGAGTTCCTCCAGGACGCGTACGCGGGGCTCGGTCTCCCCCAGCCGACGCTTCGGGACCGGGTCCGCCAGGACGATCTGGACATGGCGCCCGTGCTCCAGGCCATCCGTGGCATGCCGGTCGCTGGGACCGATGGGGCCATCGCGCACGCGGCGCGGTTCTGGGGCGAGAACCTGCGCAACCTGACACGAGCGGAGCTCAACTTCTTCGAGACCTACGTCATGAATCCGCTGTTGCGCTCGGGGCTGCCGGAGCAGCAGATGCTCGAGATCGCGCTGCCACAGGGCCGGATGGCCCAAGAGCTCGACGAGCGGGTGCTCGTATGGCTGCACCGCCGGCACGTGGAGCAGGGGATGATCGAGGCCGTCCTCGAGCACGTCGAGGCGGCCATCGAACGGACGGGGGCCATTCGTCGTCCGCCGCGCCATGTGCCGGCCATCGGGTTCATGGACCTGTCCGGGTTCACGGCGCTCACCGAGGAGCGGGGCGACGAGGCGGCCGTCGACCTCACGGTGAAGCTCTCCGACCTGGTTCGGTCGGCGACCGGTCGGCACGGCGGAAGGGCGGTGAAGTTCCTGGGTGACGGCGTGATGTGCTACTTCGCACGGCCCACGGAGGGTGTCCTGGCGGCGCTCGAAATGGTGCGGGAAGCGCCGAGGGTGGGCCTCCCGCCCGCCAGAGTGGGACTGCACGCGGGCCCGGTCATCGCCAGGGACAGCGACTACTTCGGAAGGACGGTCAACATTGCCTCACGCGTGTCGGCCCACGCCCAGGCCGATCAGGTCGTGGTGACCGAGGATGTCCGCACCCCGTGTGACTCGAATGACGTCCGCTTCGAGCCGCTTGGATCGGTCGCGCTCAAGGGCATCACGGCACCCGTCGAGCTGCATCAGGCGACATTGGGCTAGCGACGACGGCAGGAACGTGAGGTGCTTGGGTCCGCCCCTTCGGGACGATGCGAGCTCGGAGGCCCAGTAAGAAACTCAAGTTGCTTGACTTCCCACTCGACAGTGAGTAGGAAGGGTGGCTCGCCCATCGCAATGAGAAGACTCCGGGGACCTTCCAGGATCGACCTCCGCCGCTTTGGCGGCGCTGTCCTCGTATTGGTCCTGTTCACCACGATGCTCTCGACTGGAGCCAGTGCCGACACGAAGGCCGAGCTGCGCCACGCCAAGGCCCGCCTCGTCACCCTCGAGAAGCAGATCGCGGCCGAACAGGCACAGCTGGCGAAGGAGCGCTCGCTGCTCGACGACCTCCAGGGATCGCTGAACGAGCTGGCCACGCGGATCGACAGCGCCACCACGCGCTACCAGCAGCTCCAGAGCAGCATCATGGACACGCGCACGGAGCTGGCCCGGGCTCGGAGTAGGTACGAGCGCCTGCGCACTCGGCTGGACGACCGGGCGCGCTACGCCTACGAGAACGGGCCCGCGGGAGACATCGAGTTCATCCTGGGTTCGAGCTCGCTGACAGACCTCTCAGACCGCGTCGAGTTCCTCGGGCAAGTCGCGCAGAGTGACGCCGACCTCGCCAACGCCGTCCAGAACCACGCCAACGACCTGGAGTCGAGGCGGCAGAAGCTCGACCGCCTCCTCGCCGATCAGGTCGAGACGCTCAACGAGTACAACGCCGCGCGGGGGGCCCTGGACGCCAAGTTCGCGGACCAGCAGGAGATCTACGACCGCGAACAGGCCCTCATCGACGACATGAACAGCAAGGCGGCCGAGGTCGACGGGCTGATCGCCAAGCTGAAGCACAAGCTGCGCGCGGAGGAGCTGGCGGCGGCGCGGGCGGCGGCGGCGGCGAACGGCATCGTGCTGGTGAACGGGAAGGGGCCGTTCGAGACATGTCCGGTCAACGGGCCGCACGCGTACGGGGACAGCTTCGGCGCTGCCGCCCCGCGTGGCACTCCGGTCGTGGCGCCGTTCGCCGGCTACGCCTCCGAGGATCCCAACGGCCTGGGAGGCAACGCTTTCATCCTCAGGGGCAGCCTCGGCTACGTGTACGGGGCGCACCTCGACCACTACGGAACGATGGGGAACGTCTCGGCGAGAACGACGATCGGCTACGTGGGCGACAGCGGCGACGCCCAGGGCGGCCCCACCCATCTCCACTTCGAGTGGCACCCCAACGTGATCCCGGCGAGCCCGTACCGTTCCGTGTACGGCTACTCGGTGATCGGCTCGGCGATCGACCCCTACCCGTATCTGAACCTGGTCTGCTGAAAGGGGTGGACGTGCTCCTCGAGAACAAGAACGCGGTGGTCTACGGAGGGGGCGGCTCGGTCGGCGGTGCGGTGGCCCGCGCCTTCGCCCGCGAGGGGGCAAGGGTGTTCCTGGTCGGCCGGACGCTCACCACGCTCGACAGGGTGGCCGAGGAGATCTCCGCGGCGGGAGGGGTGGCCGAGACCGCACAGGTCGATGCGCTCGATGAAGAGGCCGTCGACGCGCACGCGAACGCCGTGGCCGAGAAGGCCGGAGGCATCGACGTGTCCTTCAACGCGATCAGCCACGGAGACGTCCATGGAATGCCCCTGATCGAGATGCCGTTCGAGGACTTCCTCCGCCCGATCACCACCGCCCTGCGGTCGCAGTTCCTGACCGCCAGGGCAGCCGCGCGGCACATGGTCGAGCGGGGGTCGGGCGTGATCATGGCCATCACCGCAACGACCGCCCGGAAGCCCATCCAGCACGTCGGGGGGACCGGCGTCACGTTCGACGCCATCGAGAGCCTGTGCCGGCTGTTGGCCTACGAGCTGGGGCCGCACGGTGTCCGCGTCGTGTGGCTGCAAACCACCGGCCTCCCGGAGGCCATCTCCGAGACCATCGAGCGGTTCCCCGACTACGGCACCCGTTCAGGGGAGGGGATGACCCGCGAGGAACTCCTCGCGTGGCTGCGGGACGAGACCTTGCTCGACCGGCTGACGTCACTCGCCGAGGTGGCGAACGTGGCGGCCTTCGTCGCCTCGGATCAAGCCGGCGCCATGACCGCGAGCGCCGCGAACCTCACCGTCGGCTCCGTCCCGACGCGGTAGGGGGTCGACCCTCCGGCGAGCCCCGGTCGGCACCCGTACCTGATCGAGCGAGGGACGGACGCGCTAGATTCCCGGTCCGACATGGCAGAGCTGCCGACCGGTACGGTCACCTTCGTGTTCACCGACATCGAGGGTTCCACGCGGCTGCTCCAGGAGTTCGGCGATCGATACGCCGCGGCCCGGGACGAGCACGCCGCGGTCGTTCGCCGGGCCACCGTCGAGTGCGACGGGGTGGAGGTCAGCACCGGCGGGGACTCCTTCTTCCTGGTGTTCCGCAGTCCGGTGAACGCCGTGCGGGCCGCGATGGCCATCCAGCGGGGACTCGCTGCCCACGACGGGTCCCCCGGCCCCCACCTGCGCGTGCGCGTGGGCGTTCACACGGGCGAGGGTGTTCGCGGCGGCGACGACTACGTCGGGATCGACGTGAACCGGGCCGCGCGGATCGCCGACGCTGCCCACGGCGGGCAGGTCATCGTCTCCGACGCCACCCGGGCGCTCGTCGAGCGCGAGCTGCCGGAAGGGACTTCCCTCCGGGACCTCGGGGAGCACCGGCTGAAGGACATCGTCCATCCCGAGCACCTCCATCAGCTCGTGATCGACGCCCTTCCCTCCGACTTCCCGCCGCCCCGGACCCTCGACGCCCGGCCGAACAACCTCCCCGCCCAGCTCACGTCGTTCGTGGGCCGGGAGGAGGAGATCGCCGAGGTCAGGGATCTCCTCGGCCGCACCCGGCTCCTCACCCTCACCGGCGCCGGGGGGACCGGGAAGACCCGCCTGGCCCTCCAGGCCGCCGCGGAGGTCCTCACCGAGTACCGGGACGGGTCCTTCTTCGCGGACCTCTCCGCGGTGACCGATCCGGAGCTGGTCCCCTCGGTCCTGGCCAAGGCCCTGGGCGTTCCGGAGATGGCGGGGCGCCCCATCCTCGCGGCCGTGAAGGACCACCTCCGCGACAGGGAGCTCCTCCTGGTCGTGGACAACTTCGAACAGGTGGCGGAGGCGGGGCCGCTGATCGAGGAGCTCCTCACCGCCACCGCCCGGCTCGACGGCCTGCCCCTCGCCATCGAGCTGGCGGCCACCCGGACGAAGGTCCTCACGCCCCAGCAGATCCTTCCCCGCCTCCAGAATCGCCTGTCCCTCCTCACCTCCGGGGCCCGAACGCTCCCGGAGCGCCAGCGGACCCTCCGCGGCGCCATCGGGTGGAGCTACGACCTCCTCGACGAGGCCGAGCGCCGCCTGTTCGCCCGTCTGTCGGTGTTCACCGGCGGATGGACGCTCGAGTCGGCCGAGGCCGTGTGCGATCCGGAGGGGCTCGGCCTGGACGCCCTGGAGGGGCTGACGTCGCTCGTGGACAAGTCGCTGGTTCGGGCGGACGAGCCGGCCGGCGGCCACCCCCGGTTCTCCATGCTGGAGACGATCCGGGAGTTCGGGTACGAGCAGCTCGGTGCGGGGAGCGACCTCGACCTGGTCCTCCGGCGACACGCCGAGCACTTCCTCGGCCTGGCCGTGGAGGCCGAACCCCACCTCACCGCCGGCGACCAGGTCGAGTGGCTCGACCGGTGCGACCGGGAGCACGCCAACATCCGCGCGGCCCTCCGGTGGGCCATCGCGGCCGGTGACGCCGAGCGGGCCCAGGAAGCGGCCGGGGCCCTGTGGCGGTTCTGGCAGCAGCGGGGGCACCTGTCGGAGGGGCGGCGGTGGCTCCAGGAGATCCTGGCGATGCCCTCGGGGCAGCGGGCGACCCCGGCTCGGGCGAAGGCCCTGATCGGGGCGGGAGGGATCGCCTGGTGGCAGCAGGACCGGGAGGCGGCCGGGGTCTTCTACGGGGACGCCCTGGGCGTCGAGCGCGAGCTCGGCGATCCCGCCCGCATCGCGGAGGCCCTGTACAACCTGTCCTTCGTGGTCGCGGGAGACGACCTCGACGCCGCGGCCCGGCTGCTGGACGAGAGCCTCGACCTGTTCCGCCGGGTCGGCGACGAGCGCGGGGTGGCCCAGGTGCTGACAATGCTCGTCATGCCGGACGCCCAGGCCGGCACCTGGGGCCGCGTGATCGACAACCTCAAGGAGGTCGTGGGGATCTGGCGGCGGCTGGGGGACCGCCTGCATCTCTCGTTCGACCTCCTGTGGCTGGCCTTCGCGCACGGACGAGTGGGACACCGGGAGGCCGCGCGGTCCGCCGGCCTCGAGGCCCTCGATCTGTTCCGCGAGGTCGACAACGACACGGGGATCGGCATCACCTTCACGGCGCTGGCGTTCCTGGCGACATGGGAGGGTCGCCACGAGGACGCTATCCGGCTGGCCGGGGCCTCGGAATCCCTCAAGGAGCGGGTGGGCGGCCCGCCGGGGGCCATCGGCGGACTGCTCGAGGGGGACCCCGTCGCGGAGGCCGGCGCGCACCTCCCGGATGACGTGGCCCGGCGAGCCTGGGAGGAGGGCCTCGCCATGAGCGTGGACGAGGCCGTGGCCGTCGCCCGGAAGTAGGCCCGGACCCGGACGCCCGTGTATACGTTCCGAGGGGCCCGCGCGTAGGAATTGATGGATGGCTACCCGGGCGCTCCAGGACGAGGCGGTCGACGTGGCGACTGACTTCGACTCGTTCTTCCGAGCCCACTTCGAGAGTGTGGCGAGGGCCGCGGCGCTCGTCGCCAGGCATCCGGCGATGGGCCAGGACCTCGCGCAGGAGGCGTTCGTCCGGCTGTTCGAACGGTGGCTCGACATGGCGAGGGTTCGATTCCTTTGCCGTGTGGGCTCCCGACGGGAGCTGGATCGCGTTCGCCAGCGACCGGGAAGCCACCCCCGACCAGCAGCAGGGCAACAGCACGAGCCGTCCGCTCAGCGGCGTGTCGATCTACGTGATGCGGCCAGATGGGTCGGACGTCCGTCGTGTTCTGAACGGCGGCGACGTCGCGCTGCTGCCGTCCTCCTGGACGCGGTAGGCGGGACCTTCTCAGGGGATGATCGCGGGGCTGTCCAGTTGGGCCGCGGTGAACGACGAGTCGACCGGGGTCCCGGCGAGGTCGGTCAGATGGACCTGGACACCCGAGCTGGGGCCGGAGCAGGCGACGTGGTACGTGGCGACGATCTGGCCGTCCGTGCTGACAGGGGTGACCAGCAGCCCCACACCGCCCTTCGGACACACGCCCAGCGTGAAGCTCACCTCGTATACACCGGTCGAGACGTGTCGGGCGGTCGGCTGCGAGGACGGGCATCCCCTCCCCAGGACATCGGGCCCGGGCCCGTGATGGAACGCGTACCCCTCGACCGGCGTCCAGCCGTAGCCGATGTCGCCCGGCACGTAGGCCTCGCCGATGATCGAGCCGGCGCCGCACGAGGTGATGAACGCGCTCGCGTGGTAGCGGTTCAGGGCATGGGCGTTCTTCGCCACTCCCGCTCGCTTGGCGTAGCCGGCCTGCTTCGCGTAGTCGACCACGGTCCTCGCGATGGCCGGCGTCGAGAGCCCCAGCACGGCTCCGGCCAGGAGGAGGGCGGCCGCTCGGACGGACCTCGGGATCGAATGACGCGTGCCCATCGTCGCCTCCCGTCTGTGTTCGGGACGAAACAATAGGCCTGGCGCTCGCGCCTAGCCCGAGGCGGCGCCGGCGGCGGCGAGGCCCCGCCGGACCCGATCGCCCAGCAGCGCCAGCCGCTCGACCGGCTCGTTGCTGAACACGAACCGGACGTGGCGATCGGCGACCTCGCCGCCCCAGCCCCGCATCGGGGTGGCGGCCACCCTCTGCTCCAGCAGCCGGTCGGAGAACTCCACGCAGTCGAGCCCCAGGGCCGCGACGTCGAGGAGCAGCGACCACGCGCCGGCCGGCCGCACGACGGGGAGGCCGTCGAGCTGCCGGAGCGTCTCGTCGCGCCGCCGCTGCCATTCCGCGTTCGCCGCCGCCAGGTCCTCGTCCGGCGCGCCGAGCGCGACCCGCACCCCGATCTGCGCGAACCCGCTCGCCACCAGCCCGTTGTAGATCTGCACGCGCGAGACGTCGTTCACGAGGTCACCCGGCGCGACGACCCAGCCCACGCGCCAGGCGATCATGCGCTGCTCGAACGACGGGGAACCGAGCGTGACGGTTCGGTCGCGCATGCCGGGAAGCGCCGCCGGATGCCGGACCGGGCCGCGGCCGTCGAACACGATGCCCTCGAACCCGCCCCAGTACAGGAGCCACAGGTCCCGCTCCAAGCAGATCGACGCCACCGCCTCGAGCTCCTCGTCGCTCGCCACCCACCCCGACGGGAACGAGGCGTTGTTGAGGAAGACGACCCGCGTGCGGCCGGTGACCGCCGCCCGGAGCGCGTCGACGTCGAGCCGCCAGTCGCCGCCGGAACCGTGCAGCGGGACGAGGCGCGGAGCGGCCCCCACCAGGCGAACGCGGTTCAGCATGCCCGCGTACGTCGGGTCCGTGAGGACGACCTCGTCACCGGGATCGGTCAGGCAGAAGAGCGCGTCGAGCATGGCGTCGCCCTCGCCGCTGGTGATCACGATCTCCCGGGGGCCGTCGTAGCGCGGCCCGCCGTGGCGCTCGACGTACCCGGCCACCGCCTCCTTGAGGTCGTCGCGGCCTGTAAACGGGAGCCAACTGTTCGCGTCGTCCTGGCCGATCGCCTCCCGGGTCGCCTCCAGCGCGGCGGCGGGCGGTGGGATGTCGGTGTCGAGGTTCTCCATCCGGAGGACGTCGGGGTCGTCGCCCGCGGCCGCCGCGACGCGGTCGATGTTGAACCCCGGGATGTGCTCGAGACGCCGAACGCTCATCCGACCCTCCCCTCTCGTCCTCGCTGGCCGAGACCGGCGACCACGCGCCCGCGTTGACGGCGATCTCCCGCCACTGGATCATGGCCGCCGTGTTCGGGAGCCACGAGCGGCTGGAGAAGCATCTTCGCCAGAACGGGCGCGGCGCGCTCGCGGAGGTCCTCCGGGCGGAGTCCACCCACCGGTCGGTCACCCACGGCCCCGATCAGGTCTTCGCGAACACCCAGGTCGTCTGGAACCTGAAGCTCCGCGTGAAACCGGACGGGGAGCAACCCTTCGACGTCGACGTCCGGCAGTCGTGGCCGCAGCTCGACGCGCCGAGGGTCGGGCAGGTCGTCCCAGTGCTGTACGACCCCGGCGACCACTCGAAGGTCGCGCTCGACCACGGCGAGGCGGGGGAGCAGCAGGCTGCGGCCGGGCAGATCGAGGCTCGCCTCAACCCGCAGCAGGCCGCCGCGCTTGAGCAGTTCGGAGGCGGGTCGGTCCACGACCTCATGTCGGAGGCGATGGCGGACCCGCAGGGGTTCGCGGCTCGGATGCAGCAGCGCGCGGCCGAGGCGCAGCGGGCCGCGATGTCCCAGGCCGCCACGCTGATGGCCCAGGCGCAGGCCCAGGCGGAGCAGGCGGGGGCAGGGGCGGGGGCGACCCCCGGCCCGGCCGCCGGATCGGCCGAGGACCGGGTGGACAGGCTCGGCAGGCTGGCCGACCTGCGGGACCGCGGCGCGTTGACCGACGCCGAGTTCGAGGCCCTGAAGAAGCAGGTCCTCGCCGAGTAGCCCGGGGCGCGACGGCGCCCTCAGCAGAACCCGACGTTGAAGCTGACCTCGAGCGGCGTCGGAAAGGCCTTGCGATCGCCGACCGACACGACGTCGGCGGTCCACCGGTCGTCCGAGCTTCCCAGCGGCACGACGAGCTCCAGCTTCACCTGTCCGCCGGCGAGCGGCCTGGTGTACCGACCGGCCTTTGCCGGCCCCGTCACCTTGATCACTGCCTTCGGCTTTCCCGGTGGAGCGGTCGACCGATCGACGTCCCACGTGAAGAACAGCTGCGCCTGGCACCCGTTGGGACGGCCCTCCGACCTCGCCGACGTGAACTGCACCATGGGACCGAGGATCGGCGACGGGGGCGGTGGGATCGACGGGATGAACGGAGGCGAGGTCGCCACCGGCGTCGTGGGCGACGGCGGCGCGGTGGTGGGCACCGCGGTCGGCAGCGACGTCGGCGTGGCCGGTGCCACGGAGGCCGGAGGCGACCCGGCCCCGGCGGCCCGCACGACCTTCTTCGGCCCGCCCGAGACCGCGAACGCCGCCAGGACGCTCCCCGCCGCGAAGACCACGACGAACAGGGCCACCTCGAGGGTGCGGACGACGCCACCGCCTCGGGGCCGGCGAGGTGGAGGGGGCGTCGGGAGGCCGGCGGCGGTGGGTTCCATCGTCACTCCACGAACCCTTCGATGTCCGGGCGGAGCTTGTCGAATCCGACGTGGCTTCCCTCGATGGTCTCGTGGTGGTCGAAGAAGGTCTCCTGGAACGGACAGAAGTCGGGCACGCTCCCCTGGAAGGTCCGGTCGAGCACCGCGGACCCGTTCCTCGCGTCGACGACGCGGAGCTGCCGGTGGTTCTGGAGTCGCGTGATGGTCGCGCTGCCTCCGTTCTCCAGGACGTAGGGACATACCTCCACCGGGTCCTGTTCCTCGTCGTGCACGCACACGACCAGCTGGGCGAACCGCACCGCCATGGGCTCCCAGCCCGCGTCGACGGCCCGGCCGGTGAACTCCCCGGGGCGCCCGTCCCCGTCGAGGATCACCAGCGGATGGAACTTCCCCTGGGGGAACCCGGCGGCGGCCGAGACCGGGCCGCCCCGGCATGCCTGGCCCAAGGATCGCAGGATGGCCGCTCGGGGCTCGAGGCGGATGCCCTGCTCGGTGAGGGCCCCGCCGAGCGCCACGGGCTCCACGTCCAGGCCGGACGCGAGCGTCGAATCCTCCAGGCCCGTGGCCCCCACCAGGGTGGCCCCGGCCAGCTGGATGTGCTCCAGGGAAGCGCCGGACAGGCTGGCGCCGTCCAGGACCGCCCCGGTCAGGTCCGTGCCATGGAGGCTCGCGTCGGACAGGTCGGCCTCCGACAGGCCGGCGCGGGTCAGGGCGGCGCCGTCGAGGATGGCACCCGACAGGTTCGCGCCCGCGAGCGCGCCGCTCGTGACGTTCGCGCCGGCGAGGCTGGCCCCTCGGAGGTCCACGCCTCTCAGGGCGGCGAACGCGAGGTTCACCCCGTCGAGCCTGGCTTCCCTGAGCACGACGTCGCCAAGGCCGGTCCGGGTCAGGTCCAGCCTGCGGAGGTCCGCGCCGGCCAGGACGGCGCCCTCCATGTCCGCGTCGTGGAGATCGGCGCCGGCGAGGGTCGCCGACGTGAGGTCGGCATCCCGCGCCGACGCGCCGTCCATGAGGACGCCCCTGAGGTCGGCCCGGGCCAGGTCGGCGCCGTCGAGGTTCGCCCCTTCCAGGTGCGCCCCCCGCAGATGGGCGCGAGTGAGGGTGGCCCCTCGTAGCGACGCATTGCCGAGGTTCGCGCGGGCCAGGTTGGCTCCGGTCAGGTCGGCGCGCTCCAGCGTCGCCGATCGGAGGCTGGTGCCGGCCAAGTTGGCTCCGGTCAGGTCGGCGCCCTCCAGCGTCGCCGATCGGAGGCTGGTGCCGGCCAGGTTCGCCCCGGCCAGGTTCGTTCCGGTGAGGTCCCTGCCGGCGAGGTCGAGGCCGCCGAAGTCGCACCCGGCCACGTCGGCCCCGGGGCCCAGCCGCTGCGCACAGCTCCCGAAGGTGACGAGCGTCGACCCCGCCAGGACGGCGACCAGCAGCACGACGGGCGCGGCCCTGGCCAGGCGGACGAGAGCCCCCCTTCCCACGACCGCGCCCCCGATGCCGTAGGCGATCGGGAGCAGTGCGAACGTGCCGGCGGCAACGAGGAAGATGGGGCGTCCCGACACGATCGCGCCGAGCGAGAGGGCGACGGCGGCTGCGGCCGCGACGGCCAGGAGGACGACCCGCACCCGCCGCCACCGGGAAGGGGCGGGGGGAGGCGGGGCGGACGGGACCGGCACCGCGAGCGGGGCGGGCGCGATCGACGCGTCAGGGCGGGGAGGCGGTTCGAACGCGGGCGGCGATTCGATCAGCGAGGCACCGCAACGCGAGCACGCGCGCGACCCCTCGGGATTCTCCAGGCCGCAGGTTGAACACGTCACGGCTCACCGCCGGCTCGCGGGCACGCCGAGGGTAGGCGGGTCGAACTGCCGGGTCAAGGTCCGAACGCGGGGCGCTCAGGCTGCTGGAGAGACGGCCTCCGAGGCGGTGGTTCCGGCCTCGAACCCCAGCCACCACGTGGCGCGTTCGGGCTCGACCGTCGCCGGGATCCGGCGTCCCCGCGTGGCGGCGAACGTCACGGCGCCCCGCAACATGACGCCGGCCACCCGGGAGGGCCGGTAGCTCGGCTGGTCGATCTCGAGCGCGGCCCGTGCCCGGCGCGGCACCTCGAAGGCCGCGGCGATGTCGGCGGCGACCGTCGCCCGCCGCGTCCGGGCGTCCCATCGCGCCGGAGCCGGCACCGGCCCGAAAGGCGTCTCGACCCCGAGCACCGCGTCCCCGTTCCGGCGACCCAGCGCTGCCGCGGCCCCCGGGACGCCGTCCAGGACCCGAGCGAGGCTTCGACCCCGTCCGGCGGCCGGCCGGGACGCGGCCCCCGTCGCGTTCCAGTCTCCCCACCGGGCCTGCACGTCGTCGCCGTCCAGCAACACGCCGCGCCGGACACGCACCCGAATGGCCACGCGGTCGAGGGGCAGCGGTGCAGACCGGTCCAGCAGGTCGGCCACGTAGCCGGCCAGGAGCGCGGCGTTGCGGAAGCCGTACGCAGCCGTCGCACACGGGAGGGCGGGGAGCGCAGAGGCGACCCGGCGCGCGGCTCGCGCGTCGCCCGGCCACAGGACCTCGGCCACACCCGACAGCACGGCGGCCCGGTTCCCCGACCGCAGCAGCACGCCCACCCGAGGACGGCGGCGGATGGCTCGCACCTTCAGCGAGCCGCGGGCCGCCACCAGCCACAGGTCGTCGCCGACCCAGGCAAACCCCTGCGGCGTCACGTGAGGGCCGGCGGCCGTCTCCACCGCGACGTGCGCGAACCGGGCGGAACCCGCGACCAGGCGGGCCACCAAGGGCGGCGCGTGGCGGTTCATTCTCGGTTCGACCTCCCCACTCGGCATGGCCACCCAGCGTACCCCAGGAGCAGCGGCACCCGTCCGGACGACGCGGCTGGACGCCCGCGGCGTAGCGTGGTCGTCGTGGAGTCGAGGAAGCTCGGCGCCGTCGGCCCGGACGTGCCCGTGGTCGGGCTGGGCACCTGGTCCAGGTTCGACCTGCCGCCGGATCGGGAGACGGTCGCCGCGCGGGTCGTGGAGGCGGCGTTCGCCGGAGGAGCGCGGGTGGTGGATTCCTCGCCCATGTACGGCCGGGCGGAGGCCGTGCTGGGGCGGGCCCTGGATGGCCGCCGGCGGGAGGCCGTCGTGGCCACGAAGATCTGGGCCCGCTCGGTCGACGAGGGCCGGCGCCAGCTTCGAGCCCAGCTCGGGTACTTCGACGGGAAGGTCGAGATCGAGCAGATCCACAACCTCGTCGCCTGGCGTGAGCACCTCGACTGGCTCGGCGAGGAGCGGGACCGCGGGGCCGTCCACCTCCTCGGCGCCACGCACTGGAGCCCGGCGGCGTTCGGGGAGCTCGAGGCGGTGATGCGGTCCGGCCTCGTCCAGACCGTCCAGGTCCCCTACAACCCGCACGAACGGGAGGTCGAGCGAAGGATCCTGCCGCTGGCCGAGGAGCTCGGGCTGGGGGTCGTCGTGATGCGGCCGTTCGGCGAGGGCTCGCTGCTCCCGGGGCCGGACCCGTCGGCGCTGGCGCCCCTCACGGAGTTCGGCGTGGGGACGTGGACCCAGGCCCTGCTGAAGTGGATCCTGTCGGACCCCCGGGTCCACGTGGCCATCCCGGCGACCGGCGATCCCGCCCACGCTCAGGCGAACACCGAGGCCGGGTCACCGCCGTGGCTGGGCCCACAGGAGCGCCTGCTCGTGGAGCGGCTGGCCGGCTGAGCTGCGGTTACGGACGGACCCTTCCCCCGGGGGAAGGAAACACTGCCCTCCGCGGGACCAAAGCACCCCCCTCCCGGGCATTCTGGGGGACCCCCTCCCCGGGCGACGATGCCACCGTCAGCCACCAAGAACGAGGAAAGGGGAGTCCGATGACCAAGGAGCACCGCCAGATGATCACCCAGCAGGTCCTGCAGGGCATGGTCCTGCCGGCC
>WNFU01008870.1_pt1 | contig 14645 bp, 14 predicted proteins | sample 5400121 | NCBI WGS metagenome assembly WNFU01 (sample SAMN13153360, study PRJNA577476) | soil metagenome | isolation source: 100 cm soil or saprolite under grassland replicate 1 | place: USA:California | collected 2016-06-15
AATCCGGACAACGCTCGGTCCCTACGTATTACCGCGGCTGCTGGCACGTAGTTGGCCGGACCTTCTTCTGCAGGTACCGTCACTTTCGCTTCGTCCCTGCTGAAAGCGGTTTACAACCCGAAGGCCTTCGTCCCGCACGCGGCGTCGCTGTCTCAGGCTTGCGCCCATTGGACAAGATTCCCTACTGCTGCCTCCCGTAGGAGTCTGGGCCGTGTCTCAGTCCCAGTGTGGCCGTCCACCCTCTCAGGCCGGCTACCCGTCGTCGCCTTGGTGGGCCGTGACCCCGCCAACAAGCTGATAGGCCGCGGGCCCATCCCCGACCGGAGACCCTTTCCAGCTCCCGCCATGCGGTGGGAGCTCGTATCCGGTATTAGACCCAGTTTCCCAGGCTTATCCCGGTGTCGGGGGTAGGTTGCCCACGTGTTACTCACCCGTTCGCCGCTAGGAACCACCAGGTGTTGCCACCGAGCGGCCCTCGCTCGACTTGCATGTATTAAGCACGCCGCCAGCGTTCATCCTGAGCCAGGATCAAACTCTCCGTCTGAGATCGTGAACTCCCGTGGGCACGAGGCCCGTGGGGGCGTTCTCGAAGGAGCTCGGTGGCCCTGGAGCCACTCGAGTTGACCATCCGTCCCGGACGGACCGGGGGGATGGGCGATGCAGGGGCCATACCCTGCACCGCTCGAGGCTCATCCGTTATCCGGATGCGCCAAGGAACCGTTCCACGAGGGGCGAGCCCCAAGTGGGACGGGGTTGGCACTGGCTTTTCGCACACTGTTGAGTTTTCAAGGAACGTCGCCGGGTTGCTCTTCGGCGACTCGCTCGCGGTTCCCGCGTCACGTCCCGTCGCCGGAGCGGCGCGGACCGTACCACGGGCCTCTCGAGAGAGGCAAAGACTTCCCACCTGACCGGAGCGTACTCCTTGCGGAGTACTGCCCGCCACGCCGGCGCCGTCACACAGAAGCGCCGCCCCGCGCCCGGACCCTCTGAGCGTCGGGACGGCCACCGAAAGCCGTCGGATGGAATCCTCTTGGCGTTCGGCGACCTCCTGTCTTCCGTTGCCGACGCCGCTGGCGTCGTCCCGGAGAGGTCCTCGGTCCTGAAGAACTTCCCTGCTTGCAGCTTGGTGACGGTAGCACCGAGCGCGACGGCGTGTCAACTGACGGACGCCAGCAACGGCAACGGTTCCAGCGTCTGGTCGGGTCAACCGAAGTGCCGGTCGGGCACGCCGTGGTAGAGCACGAACCGCTCGTAGGGGTGCACGCCCGGGGTGTCGCCGACCTCCTCGATGGCCCGGCGCAGCGCCCGGAGGTCGGCAACGCTCAGCTCCAGGGGCGGCTCCTCCGGCTGGTAGGTGGTTCGGATCACGTAGTCGACGCCCGGGCTCCGGGTCATCTCGATGTGTGCCCCGAGCAGATGGCCGACCGGATGGTCCTCGGTGAAGGCCAGCAGCCGGTCCACGGTGGCGGTGAACGCCGACCAGTCGAACACGTACAGCCGCCCAGGGTAGAGGGTGTCCCCCGTGAGCATCAGCCCGGTGGAACGGTCGTAGTAGGTGACCGCGGGCTCGTCGTGTCCCGGGCTGGGGATGACGTCCACGACCCGGTCGCCCAGGTCGACCTGCGCGATGCCGTCCGGCCACTCCCGCAGCCCGAGGAAGCCGGTCACGGCCGGCTGGTCGGCGCCGACCAGCGTGGTGTCGGGGCGGTCGGCGAACTGGCCATCCCCGGCCGTGTGGTCGCTGTGGCTGTGGGAGTGCGCCACCAGCAGCTCGTAGCGGTCCCGGGGATGGGCGGCCAGCCAGCCGGCCAGCAGGCGGTCCACCGTGGCCCGGAGCGGGAACAGCTCGGGCTCGGGGGTCGCGCCTGTGTCCACCAGCAGCGCCCGGTCGTTGCCGAACAGCAGGTACAGGAACGGCGCCTCGTAGTGCACCGACATGTTCTGCCGCAGGATCACGGTGTGCTCGTCGTAGCGGTGGACCTGGAGCTCCGGGTCGCGGTTGTGCCTGGCCGACGGCGAGCCGTGGATCCAGCGCACAGCCAGATCGCCTGGCACCTTGGTGTGGAAGTCGACGCGCATGGCGACATCTTCGCAGAACCGCGGTCGATTACCTCGTCTCCCGCTCGTCGTACCGGGTGAGGGGCGGCAAGCAGTGCCGCCGGGAAGCGAAGGGACGCGCGATGCGCTGCATGCTGCTGATCTACACCAGCGAGGCCGACCGGCCCGCGTGGGGCACCCCCGAGGGGGACGCCGAGGCCAAGGGCTACGACGGGTTCCACGACGAGGTCACCCAGCGTGGCGTCTTCCGGAGCGGCGAGCCGCTGCTGCGGGTCGCCGAGGCCAAGAGCGTCAAGGTCCGGGACGGCCGGGCGCAGGTCGCCGACGGTCCGGCGGTCGCCACCCCGGAGCAGCTCGGCGGCTACTACCTGGTCGAGACCAAGGACCTCGACGAGGCGCTGGAGCTGGCCGCCAAGATCCCGGGCGCCCGCTACGGGACGATCGAGGTCCGCCCGGTCCTGGAGCTGTCGTAGGGGACGGCCCACGACCCGGGCGCCGGCGGAGCTACGAGGGTGGCCGGCGGCCGCCGGCGCCCGGGCGGCCAGGGGAGACGTGGGGGTCGCCGGCGACCAGCGCGCGCCATCGGCGGTCGGCGGCGGCGGTGACGCCGACCCGGCCGGTCCACGCGACCCGGTCGTCGGGCACGGGCCAGCCGGCGGTGAGCACCACCGGCCCGGCCGTGAGGTCGGCGCCGTCGGCCCAGCCGGCGAGGCCGAGCGCCTGGCAGAGGCGGGCCGGCCCCCTGGCCAGGTCGCGGGGCCGGCTCGCCGGGCGCCGGGCGGCCATCAGCTCGGTGCCGAGGACCGGCTCGCCGGCCCGCAGCAGCACCGCCTGGGCGACGCCCGGGGGCGCGCAGACCACGTTGGCGCACCAGTGCATCCCGTAGGTGAAGTACACGTAGAGGTGCCCGGGGGGGCCGAACATGACCGCGTTGCGGGCGGTGCGGCCCCGGTGGGCGTGGCTGGCCGGGTCCTGGCCGGCGCCGTCGTAGGCCTCGGCCTCGCGGGTCGAGGGCGCCGGGCGGCAGCGGACCGGGCGGCAGCGGACCGGGCGGCGCCGCCGGCGGCGGGCTGGACGCGGCCGGCGGCCGGCCGGCGTGGCGCCGGCTCACCCGGCTCCCCCGGTCCGGTGCCGGCCCTTGGCCAGGAACCGGCGGAGCTCGGCGGGTGGCAAGGCGTTGACGACCCGGTCGGCGGTGGTCCAGCCACGGCCGGCGGTGGCGACCGCGAAGCGGATGTTGGCCAGGTGGCCGGGCCCGTGGCTGTCGGAGCCGAAGGCGAGCCAGACCCCGAAGCGGTGCGCCAGCCGGACCTGCTCGTCGCCCAGGTCCAGGCGATGCGGGGAGCCGTTCACCTCCAGGGCGGTGCCGGTGCGCGGTCGTGGACGCTGGCCACCAGCACGTCGAAGCCGTCCAGGAAGGCGTCGTCGTAGTCCAGCGAGCCGTCGGCGCCGATGTTGAGCTCGGCGCCGTGGAGCAGCTCGATGTCCCCGAGGCGGCGTTCCAGCCGCCGCAGGCGGTCGCGCTGCTCGAGGAGCTGCTCGCGGCTGGCCCCGCCGAGGGTCAGCCGCTCGGCGTGGTCGGTGATGGCCAGGAACCGGTAGCCGCGGGCCCTGGCGGTGTCGACCATGACCTCCAGCGGCGCGGTGCCGTCCTGCGACAGGTTCGTGTGGCAGTGGAAGTCGCCGCCCACGTCGGCCTCGGCGACCAGCGCCGGCAGCTCGCCACGGCGGGCCGCCTCGACCTCGCCACGGTCCTCGCGGAGCACCGGCGCCACCCACTCCAGCCCGAGGCGGTCGTAGACGACCGCCTCCTCCTCGGCCACGACCAGCTCACCGCCACGCTCGAACAGGCCGTACTCGCTGAGCTTGAAGCCGGCCTTGACGGCCAGCTCGCGGATGCGGACGTTGTGGGCGGCCGAGCCGGTGAAGTACTGGAGGGCGGCGCCCCACACCGCGGGGCGGACGACCCGCAGGTCGACCTGGTACCCGTCCCTGGTCCGGATCGACACCTTGGTGTCGCCGAGCGCGGCGACCTCGGCGACCTCGGGCAGGTCGGCGAAGGCGCGGGTGACGGCCGCCGGGTCGTCGCCGGCGGCGAGCAGGTCGAGGTCGTGGACGGCCGCCTTCATCCGCCGCAGCGAGCCGGCCACCTCGACCCGGTCCACGCCCGCCACGGCGGCGAGGCGGTCGCGGAGGGTCTCCGCCAGCGGCAGGGCGACGGCCAGGGGGATGCCTTCCACGCCCCCGGCCATCCGCTCCAGCGCCCGGCGCAGGTTGGCCTCGGTGCGCTGGCCCATCCCCGGCAGGCCGGCGACCCGGCCGGCCGCGACCGCCGCGGTCAGCTCCTCCGGCGAGCCGACCCCGAGCGCCTCGTGGACCAGCCGGGCCTTGCGGGGTCCCAGCCCCGGCACGCGCAGCAGCGCCCGCAGGCCGGTGGGGACCTCGGCCCGCAGCTCCTCCAGCTTGGCGACCCGGCCGGTGTCCAGGTACTCGCGGACCTTGGCGGCGATCGCCTTGCCGACCCCGGGGATGGCGGCCAGCTCGCGCTCCGAGAGGCCGGTCAGGTCGGCGCCGTAGCCGGAGAGGGCGCGCGCCCCGCGGTCGTAGGCGCGAACCCGGAAGCCGGTGTCGCCCTGGAGCAGCAGCAGCTCGGCCATCTCCTGGAACAGCCGCGCGAGCTCGTCGTTCCTCCAGGCCATGGCCGCCGCTCAGGCCGGGTCGTCGCCACCGCCGCCGCGGGCGGGGCCGGGGTCGGGGTCGGGCCTGGCGTAGGCGTCGAAGACGGGGAGGTCGGTGTGCTGGACCCGGCGGGTGGGGCGGGCCCACCAGCCGGCGGCCAGGGTCGCCCCGACCGCGCCCCAGGCGGCGAGCACGCCGACGGTCAGCAGGGCCGGGGCGACCCCGAACTCGCGCAGCCGGTCCAGCCGCAGGACCAGCAGCGGCCCGGCCGGCACCCCGACCCCGACGGCGACGACGGCCCAGCGGCCGCCTCCGCGGGGCACGACCATGGCGGCCAGCACCGCCCCCACGCAGGGGGCGCCCAGCAGCAGACCGACCCGCAGGGCGAGCTCGACCGGCTGCAGGGCGAGGTCGGCCTGGCGGCCGGCGACGGCGGCGGCCAGGGCGGTGGCGAGCGTGCTGGCCGCGGCGCCGGCCAGGCCGGCCGCCACCGTCCAGCGGATCCCGGGCCGGCGCCGGCCCGGTCCGGGCTCCGCCGCGCCGGTGCCCGCCGGACCGACGATCGGCCCGGTGCCCGCTCCCTGGGAGGCGGGTGGGATCACCGGCGGGCTAGCCGGGGTCGGGAGAGCCGGCGAGCAGCCACGACAGCAGGGCCTTCTGGGTGTGCAGGCGGTTCTCGGCCTGGTCGAACACGGCCGAGTTGGGACCGTCCATGACCTCGGCGGCGATCTCCTCGCCCCGGTGGGCCGGCAGGCAGTGGAGCACCACCACGTCCGGCGAGGCGACCGCCATGATGTCGGTGGAGAGCTGGTAGGGCTTGAAGATCAGCGCCCGCTCGCCGTGCTCGAGCTCCTTGCCCATCGACGCCCACACGTCGGTGTAGACCACGTCGGCGTCCTTGGCGGCGGTCGCGGGGTCGTGGGTCAGCTCCACGCTGCCGCCGGTCCCGGCGGCGATCTCGGTGGCCCGCCGCACCACCTGGGGGATCGGCTCGTAGCCGACCGGGGTGGCCATGGCCACGTGCATGCCCACCTTGGAGCCGGCGAACAGCAGGCTGTGGGCGACGTTGTTGCCGTCGCCCAGGTAGGCGAGGCGGAGGCCGGCCAGCCGCTGCTTGCGCTCGCGGATCGTCTGGAGGTCGGCCAGCGCCTGGCAGGGGTGGGAGTAGTCCGACAGCGCGTTGACGACCGGGATGCTGCCGGCGCGCGCGAGCCGCTCGAGGCTCTCCTGGGCGAAGGTCCGCAGCACGATCGCGTGGACGTAGCGGGACAGCACGGTGGCGGTGTCCTCGATCGTCTCGCCGCGGCCGAGCTGCAGGTCGGCGCCGGCGAGGGCCAGCGGGTAGCCGCCGAGCTCGTGGACGGCGACCTCGAAGGAGACCCGGGTGCGGGTGGAGGGCTTCTCGAAGATCAGCGCGACCGTGCGGCCCTGGAGGGTCGTGTGCGGCCGCCGCTCGGCCTTGTGCCGGTCGGCGCCGTCGAGCAGGGCGACCAGCTCGTCGGGGGTGACGTCGTCGACGGAGAGGAAGTCACGTTTGCTCATGGGCGCTCCCGTGGGCGGCACCGCCGGCCAGCGACTTGACCCGCGAGGCCAGGGTGACGATGTCGAAGGGCTTCTCGAGGACGGCCTGCGGGCCGAGCTCGCTGCGGAGCGGGGCGATCACCTCGGCGGCGCCGGTCACCACCAGCACCGCGAACGGCAGCGAGCCGTCCGCGCGGCGCAGGCGCCGGATGACGTCGGGACCGCCGAGGCCCGGCATCATGACGTCGAGCAGGACCACGTCGGGCTCGACGGTGCGGGCCAGGCGCAGGCCCTCCTCCCCGTCGGCGGCCAGGATGACCTCGAGGGCCTCGTCCTCGAGGATGGTCTGGAGCAGGCCGCGGACGCTCGGGTCGTCCTCGACCACGAGCACGCGACTGGACGCCATCGAGCAGCCTTCCTGGTTGCCGAGCTGGGACCGGGGCGGACACGGCCGAGCGATCAGTCTGCCATGCCGCCGTGACCGTCGGCCAGCACCTAGGACGCCGGTCACGGATCCACGGCGCGCATGCTGCGGGCCGCTGCCGGCTCGGCGCCGTCGCATGCGGCGCCGATCCATGACCGGCGTCCTAGCCGGTATGCCGTCCCAGGGCCTCCGGGGGTAGGTCGGTGGTGGTCACGGTCGCCGCCGCCGGGCCGACGCCCAGGTCGACGGCGAGGTCGACCTGGGACTTGGCGACGACCGCGGCGGCCGCCCGCTCGTCGTGGGGAGCGGCCTGGCCGCCGGCCACCACCGTGACCGGGCCGAAGCGCACGCCGACCCGGTCCGGGTCCAGCTCGACCTGCGCGGTGGCCAGCGCGTCCAGCACGGCCGGCCAGGCGGCGACGCCGACGGCGAGGCTGGCGCGCAGCGCGACCGAGCCGGCCACCGCGCGGGCGGCGGCGAGCGCGCCGGTGTGCTCCGCCGCGCCGTGCACGGTGACGACGACGAGCTTGCGGGCGCCGGGGACGCGCAGGGCGAGCCCCTCGGCGAGCGACTCGCAGAGCTGCGCCAGCGCCGACTCGAAGGCCGCCGCCCCGTCCGAGCCGGCCCGCAGGGGCGGGGCGGCCGCGGTGGCGTTGGCGAGCAGGACGGCGCCGTCGGCCATCCCTGGCGCCTGGTCCACCATCACCCGCTCGAAGGACCGGGCCACCGCGCGGCCCAGCAGGCCGTCCAGCAGCGCCGGGTCCACGGTGGCGTCGGTGGTGAGCACCACCAGGGTGGTGGCGGTGGGGGGCGCCGTGGGGTCGGCGAAGGCGGGGGCGAACGGGACCGACGCCTTGGCGACCCCGCCGATGCGTACCTCCCCCTCCGACCAGGCGACGGCCACGGCGTGCTCGCGGGCGGTGCCGCCGGAGGCGGCCATGGCCTTCGCCACCTCGCCGGAGCCGCGCCGGCCGAGGGCGGCGGCGGCCTTCTCGGCCGCCTCGGCGGCGTCGCCGACGGCGAGCCTGGTGCCGATCGCGCCGGTGCCGAGCAGCAGCACCTCGGCGGGCGGGCAGCCGATCGCCGCCGCGCAGCGGGCGGCGAGGGCGGCCGCGTCGGCCTCGCCGTCGGGGCCGGTGGCGGCGTTGGCGCTGCCCGCGTGGACCAGCACGGCCCGGGCGGCGCCGGCCAGCAGCCGCTCCCGCGACCAGCGGACCGGCGCCGATGCGAACGGGTGGACGGTGAACCGTCCCGCCGCCGCCGAGGTCTGCTGGCTCACGATCAGCGCCAGGTCCGGTCCCTGCCCCGGCGTGAGGCCGGCGTCGACGCCGGCAGCCCGGAACCCCCGCGGCGCGCAAACCCCGCCTTCCACACCGGCGACCGTGTAGTCGACCATCGTCCTCCTCTGGACGCGCCTCGTTCGGCAAGCCTAACCGGCCTCACGCCGGTTGGCAGCCTCCCCTCCCCCTTGGCTAGTCGGCGGCGCGGAGGGTCGCCTGGAGGCGGTCGGCGGCCAGGGTGGCCATGCCGTCACGGACGGCGACCCCGTCGGCGTCGGTGAGGGTGCGGTCGGCGGCCTGCAGCGCGACCCGGTAGGCGAGGTTGCGGTGGCCTGGCGGCAGCGGCGCCCCCTGGTAGGCGTCGAACAGGGTGAGCCGGGTCAGCAGCTCCCCGCCGGCCTCGCGCAGCGCCGCCTCCAGGTCGCTGGCGGCGACCCCGGGCGGGACCAGGAAGGCGACGTCGAAGGACAGCTCCGGGTAGGGCGAGGGGGTCGCGGCGGGCCGCATGCGGGGCACGGCGGCCAGCAGCGGCGCCAGCTCCAGCTCGGCGGCGAAGGTGGCCGCCGGCAGCTCCAGGTCGGCCGCCACCCGCGGGTGGAGCTGGCCGAGCAGCCCGACGGGGCGCTGGTCGAGGAACACCCCGGCGCAGCGCCCGGGATGGTACGGCGGCGGGCCCTCGGCCCGGTAGCCGACCCCGTCGACGCCGAGGCCGGCGACCAGCCCCTCGACCACGCCCTTGACGTCGGCGAAGTCGAACGCCGCGGTGGGGTCGTCGAAGCGGCCGCGCTGGCGCTGGCCGGCCAGCAGCAGCCCGAGGGTCAGCGGCTCGTCGGGCAGCCCCCGGTCGCGGCCGGACCCCTCCGGCCCCCCCTCCGGCGGCAGGAACACCGCGCCCAGCTCGTAGACGGCGACCCCGGCGAGGCCCCGCGCCAGGTTGCGCCTGGCCACCTCCGCGAGCCCGGGGAGCAGGGTGGTGCGCAGCTCCGGCGCCTCCTCGGAGATGGGGTTGGCCAGGCGCAGGGTCCGGCGGCGCGGGTCGTCGGGGTCGAGCCCGAGCTGGTCCAGCGCGGCCTGGGACAGGAACGGGTAGGTCTGCGCCTCGGTGAGGCCCATGCCGGCCAGCAGCCCGCGCGCCTGGCGGCGCAGGCGCTGCTCGTCGGTGAGGCGGCCACCGGTCGCCTTGGGCAGGGTGGCCGGGACCTGGTCGTACCCCCAGCGCCTGGCGACCTCCTCCTCCAGGTCGGCCCAGAGCTCGATGTCGAAGCGCCAGCTCGGGGGGACGGCGACGACGGTGCGGTCGTCGGGCACCTCGGTGCGGCAGCCGACGCTGCGAAGCTGCCCGGCCGCGAACCGCGGGTCGGTGGGCGCGCCCAGCCGGGCCGCCGAGCGCGCCCAGTCCAGCCGGATCGCCGGCCGCTCCCCCACCCCGGGGCCGGCGCGCAGGCGGCCGGCGGCCACGGTGCCGCCGGCCAACTGGGCCATGAGCCTGGCCGCCTGGTCGCAGACCGGCTCGGCGCCCGCCGGGTCGACCCCGCGGGCCCAGCGCTGGCCGCCCTCGGTGCTCATGCCCAGCCGGCGCATGGTGCGGCGCACCACGGCCGGCGGGAAGTGGGCCGACTCGATCAGCACCCTGGTGGTGTCCGGGCGGACCTCGGAGTCCTCGCCGCCCATGATCCCGGCCAGGGCGAGCGCCTGCTCCCCCGAGGTGATCAGGGTGTCGGCGGCGGTCAGGCGGCGGTCGCGGCCGTCGAGGGTACGCAGGGTCTCGCCCTCCCCGGCCCGGCGGACGACGATCCGCTGGCCGGGCACCCGGTCCAGGTCGAAGGCGTGCAGCGGCTGCCCCTGGTCGAGCAGCAGGTAGTTGGTGACGTCGACGACCGCGCCGAGCGGGCGCATGCCGTAGAGGTACAGCCGCTTGGCCATCCACAGCGGGGCCGGCCGGGTGGCGTCCAGGCCCTGGACCACCCTGGCGACGTACAGCGGGCAGCCCTCGGCGTCCTCGACCTCGATCTCGGCGAGCCCGTCGGCCGCCGGGCCGGCCTCCGGGACGGTGAGGTCGAGCGGCTTCAGCTCGGTGCCGAGCAGGACGGCGACCTCGCGGGCGATGCCGCGCATGGACAGCGTGTCGCCGCGGTTGGGGGCGCTCTTGACGTCCAGGACGGCGTCGCGCAGGCCGACCGCCTCGACCAGGTCGACCCCGACGGTGGTGTCGGGAGGCAGCACCAGGATGCCCGAGTGGTCGTCGAAGACGCCCAGCTCGCGGGCTGAGGCGAGCATGCCGTCCGACCACTCGCCGCGGACCTGGCGGCGGCCGACCTCGATGCCGCCTGGCAGCTTGGCCCCTGGCGCCGCCCACGGCACGACGTCGCCTGGCGCGAAGTTGCGGGCGCCGCAGACCACCGAGCGGTCGTCGCCGCCGGCGTCGATGCGGACCAGCACCAGCCGGTCGGCGTTCGGATGGCCGGTGACCTCGAGAACCCGGGCGGTGACGATGCCGGCCAGGTCCTCCCCCACCCGCTCCACGGTCTCGATCTCGACGCCGGCGAAGGTGAGCTTGTCGGCCAGCGCCTCGGGGGACACGTCGACGTCGACGTGATCGCCCAGCCAGGAGAGCGGGACGCGCATGTCTCCTCCTCTCTACACGCTGGTGAGCCAGCGGACGTCGTTGTCGGTCAGGGTGCGCAGGTCGGCAAGGCCCGAGCGGAGCATGAACGGCCGCTCGATGCCGGTGCCGGCGGCGAACCCGGACACCTTGTCGGGGTCGTAGCCGCCGGCGCGGAGCACGTTGGGGTGGACCATGCCGGCGCCGAGCAGCTCGATCCAGCCCTCGCCGCGGCAGGTGCGGCAGCCGACCCCGCGGCCGCCGCAGATGAAGCAGGAGACGTCCACCTCGGCGCCCGGCTCCACGAACGGGAAGTACGACGGCCGCAGCCGGATCTCGCGCTCGTCGCCGAAGTAGGCGCGCGCGAACGCCAGCAGCGTCCCCTTCATGTCGGCCATGGTGATGCCCTCGTCGACGGCCAGCACCTCGATCTGGTTGAACACCGGCACGTGGGTGGCGTCCGGGGTGTCGGCCCGGTAGCAGCGCCCGGGGATCACCACGTACACCGGCGGCGGGCCGGCCAGCATGGTGCGGATCTGCACCGGCGAGGTGTGGGTGCGAAGCACCAGCTCGCCGCTCTCGCGCCCGTCCCCGCCGGCCATGTAGAGGCTGTCCTGCATCGAGCGCGCCGGGTGGTCGCGGGGGATGTTCAGGGCCTCGAAGTTGTACCAGTCGGTCTCGACCTCCGGGCCCTCGGCGACGCGGTAGCCGAGGCCGATGAAGATGTCGACGATCTCGTCGCTGGTCCGGGTGATCGGATGGATGGCGCCACGCGGTGGCACGCGGCCAGGCAGGGTGATGTCCAGCCGCTCGGCCTCCAGCAGGGCGGCGTCCCTGGCGGCCTCCAGCTCGCCGCGGCGGTCGGCCAGCTCGGCCTCGAGCGTGGCCCTGGCCTGGTTGACCCGCTGGCCGAGGGCGCGGCGGGCGTCGGCGTCGAGGCCGCCGAGCGAGCGCTGCACCTCGCCGAGGGGCGAGCGCCTGGCCAGGTGGGCCTGCTCGGCCTCACGGAGCGCCTCCAGGTCGGCGGCGTCGGCGATCGCGCGTCGCCCCACGGCGACGATGGCGTCGAGGTCGGGGGTGGGCATAGTCGGCTCCTTCACCAGATCAATGGCGTGCTCGTCCGCTTGGCGGTCGCCCCGCCTGGCCGCGGCGCCGGCGGTGTCGCTCAGATGCCGGCCAGCTCGAGGCCCACGCGGGGCAGGCGAAATCGCAGCTCCGTGCCGCGGCCGGGCGCCGAGTTCGCCCAGATGCGGCCGCCGTGGGCCTCCACCAGCCCGCGGGCGATGAACAGGCCGAGCCCGGTGCCACTTGGCGCGCCCTGGCCGGCGCGCCGGTAGAACTTGGTGAAGATCAGCGGGAGCTGGTCGGAGGGGATGCCGACGCCCTCGTCACCGACGGCGACCTCGACCACGTGATCGGTCGCCGAGCCGGTCACGGTCACCGTCCCGCCCTCTGAGTACTTCACCGCGTTCTCCACCAGGTTGGTGAGCACCTGCTCGACCTTGTCGGGGTCAGCATAGACGCGTGGGAAGCGGTCCGGGAACGAGACCTGGAAGCGGTGGCGGTCGTGCTGGATCTCGAAGCGGCCGAGGATGCCCGCGGCCATCGCCGGCAGGTCGAACTCCTGGCGCCGCACCTCCAGCTTGCCGGCGTCGATCCGGGACACGTCCAGCAGCTCCCGGATCAGCCGGGTGACCCGGTCGGCGTCCATGTTGACGGTGGCGAGCATCTCGAGCTTCTGGTCGTCGCTGAAGCGCTCCCACCGGTGCAGCAGGGTCGAGGTGAACCCCTTGACGCTGGTCAGCGGGGAGCGGAGCTCGTGGGAGAGGGTCGAGATCAGCTCGCCGCGCTGGCTGTCGGCGCGGTGCCTGGCGGAGGCGTCGCGGAGCACGCAGACGGCCTGCACGACCCGCCCGTCGCCGTCGCGCAGGAAGGTCGCGGTCAGGTCGACCGGGGTGGGCGGGCCGTCACCGGCGTCGAGGGTCAGCTCGCGGGCCGGCACCCGCCGCACCCCCGGCAGCCGGCGCAGCTTCTCGGTGCACACCCACCAGGGGTTGCCGGCCCCGTCGCGCAGCGGCATGGCGTCGTCGAGCGGCCGGCCGGCCAGCTCGTCGCGGCCGGCTCGGGACAGCCGCTCCGCGGCCCGGTTGGCGTAGGCCACCCTGCCGTCGGCGTCGACCACGACCACGGCGTCGGGCAGCGCCTCGAGATACGCCTCGCTATCGGCCAACGGCGGCCTCCCGTGGCCGGTGGGTGGTGGCCGCTGTCGCGCTCCCCTCGTCCTTCCGGGGAACCCCCCGGCGGCGGGCGGTCTCGTAGAGGAGGACGGCCGCGGCGGCGGCGAGGTTGAGGCTCTCGGCCCTGCCGGCCAGCGGCACGCGGACGACCAGGTCGAGGTCGTCGCGGACCGCGGCCGGCAGCCCGTGGGCCTCGTTGCCGAGGATCAGCGCGACCGGCTGGTCCAGTGGCGCCGCCTGGACGGTGGCGGGCGCGTGCGGGTCGGCGCCGACGAGCCGCAGGTGGCGCTCGCGCAGGGCGGCGCGGAGGTCGGGCCACGGCACGCCGGCCACCACCGGCAGGTGGAAGAGGCTGCCGGCCGCGGCCCGCGCGGCCTTGGGGCTCTGCGGGTCCACCGACCCGCTGGTGGTGGCGACCGCGTCGGCCCCGAAGGCGTCGGCGGTTCGGATCACCGTGCCGGCGTTGCCGGGGTCGCGGACCTCGGCGAGCACGCACACCAGCCGGGGCGCGGCCGGCAGGCCGTCCAGGGAGCGGGTGACGCTCGGCAGCACCGCCAGCAGGCCCTGAGGGGTCGTAGTCTGAGCCAGGCCGGCGAGCAGCGGCTCGGCGACCAGCAGCACCTGCGAGCCGGCGGCCCTGGCGGCGTTCAGCACGCCGCGGTGGCGTGCGGCGGCCCGCTCGGTCCCGAGGACCGTGACCGGCACGTGACCGGCGGCCAGCGCCTCGCGGATCCCCTCCGGCCCTTCCAGCAGGAATTGTCCACCCATGCGAGCCCGCGCCGACGGCCGGGCGAGCTGGCGCGCCGCCCGCACCGCGGGGTTGCTCGGGCTCGTGATCACGTTCACGTCGGTCGTTGCACTGCTCGGGCGGCTACGCCTTGCCGTCCAGGCCCTCGCGGGCGCTGGCCACCAGGCTCGCGAAGGTGCGTGGGTCGGTCACGGCGATGTCGGCCAGGACCTTGCGGTCCACCTGGATGCCCGCGAGGCGCAGGCCGGCGATGAAGCGGTTGTAGGTCATGCCCTCGGCCCTGGCGGCGGCGTTGATGCGGGCGATCCAGAGGGCCCGGAAGTCGCCCTTGCGCGCCCGCCGGTCGCGGTAGGCGTAGCGCAGCGAGTGCATGACCTGCTCGTTGGCGGCTCGGTAGTGGCGTCCACGGCTGCCGCGGTAGCCCTTGGCCAGCTCCATGGTGGTCCGCTTGGCCTTGGCGCCGTGGACGGCCCGCTTGACTCTTGCCATCGTGGTTCTCTTTCCGGTCGGAGGTGCGCTCGGTCCCCGCTACCGCCCGAGCATGCGCCGCACGCTGCGGCGTTCGCTGGCGACCACCTCGACCGGGCGGGCCAGGCGGCGCTTGCGGGCAGGGGACTTCTTCTCGAGCTCGTGGTTCAACCTGGTCTGCCTGCGGAGCAGCTTGCCGTTCTTGGTGGTCCAGAAGCGCTTGGCGGCGCCCTTGTGGGTCTTCATCTTCGGCACGAGGTCTCCTATGGGGTGCGGACCGGCGCCGGGCGACCGCCGGACGCCGCCTCGCGGTCCGGGGCGGGCGTACCGGCGGGCTGGCCCCGGCCGGCCGCCGGGGGCGCGCCCTTGCCGCCCTGGGTCTTGCGGGGCGAGAACACCGTGATCATGTTGCGCCCATCCTGGCGGGCGGGGCTGTCGACCTGGGCGATCTCGACGAGGTCGGCGGCCAGCCGCTCCAGCAGCCGCCGCCCGAGCTCGGTGTGGGCCATCTCGCGGCCGCGGAACATGATGGTGACCTTGACCTTGTGGCCCTGCTTGAGGAAGCGCTCGACGTGGCCCTTCTTGGTCTGGTAGTCGTGCGGGTCGATCTTGGGCCGCATCTTCATCT
>WNFU01009726.1_pt1 | contig 14643 bp, 12 predicted proteins | sample 5400121 | NCBI WGS metagenome assembly WNFU01 (sample SAMN13153360, study PRJNA577476) | soil metagenome | isolation source: 100 cm soil or saprolite under grassland replicate 1 | place: USA:California | collected 2016-06-15
CACCCTGTTGGTGCCCGCTTGCACGGCCACCACCGATGGCTCACGAAGAACGATCCCCTGATCTTTTACGTAAACAAGAGTGTTCGCCGTTCCGAGATCGATCCCGATGTCGCTGGATAACCAGCCGAAAAGTCCGTTGAACATGAATTATTTAGTAGCACTTTCCAGTCCGAAGGAAGCGCGTTTACCCGTCTGAGCCGGGTCTATTTTCGCAGGACCCATCCCCCGCGCCGCCATTCGGCCAGCCTGAAACGCCGTAACATGAAACGGCGCGGCGCGCCGTCAAGCGCATTCTATCGGAGTAATGGAGTGTTCGAGTGCCGGAGTATTGCGGAGGGGCTTGCGATTGCTCCATTACTCCATTACTCCATCACTCCATGGGAAGAGTGATCGTCGCCCCGTCCATTCTTGCCGCCGATTTCTCGCGACTCGGTGACGAAATCCACCGCGTCGAGGCCGCAGGCGCGGATTGGATCCACTGCGACATTATGGATGGACATTTTGTCGATAACATTTCCTTCGGCCCGGAGATTGTCAGGATTGTACGCGGCCTAACGAGTCTTCCGCTCGATGTCCATCTCATGATCGAGCATGCCGATCATTACGTGCCGCGATTTGTCAAAGCCGGCGCAAATTCCATCACCGTTCACGCTGAACCGGAAGCGAAGCACCATGTCGCGAAAACGTTGCAGCAAATTCGAGACAGCGGTTGCCGCGCCGGGTTAACTTTAAATCCTGAAACCTCCTTTGATCTCGTCGAGCCCTTTTTGGACAAGATTGACTTGTTACTGGTCATGACGGTGCATCCCGGTTTTGGCGGCCAACCATTTCGAACTGATCAAATGCAAAAAGTTAAGCGCGCCAGATCGCTGAATAGCAAGATCGACATCGAAGTGGATGGCGGCATCAACGCGGACACGGCCAGGCTCTCAATCGAAAACGGCGCAAACGTACTCGTCGCCGGCACCTCAATTTTTCACTCGAAAGATTACGCCATGGCCATTCGCGAATTGCGTGGCGAATGATACGACAGCCAATTTTGAATAGTAGCGCCTAGGCTGATTCGGCGGCTACCACCGGCTCGGCTTCTTCGGTGGTTTCAGCCATCACTTCGTCAGTTTGCGTGACGCGCACAACTTCTTCGATGGTCGTCCTGCCTTGGGAGACGCGTCGCCAGCCATCATGCCGTAATGTCTCCATGCCTTCGGCGATGGCGCATTGCTTGAGCTCGCCGCCATCGCGTTTTCGCATGATCAGCTTTCTCAGCGGCTCAGTGATGAGGCAAATCTCATAGATCGCCGCGCGACCCTGATACCCAGTCTGGCGGCATTGATCACAACCCGCGCCGCGGCGAAAGCAGGTGCCGAGTTCTTTCACCGGGAAACCGATCTCGGCGAGATAATCGCGCGGATACTCGACCATTTGGACGCAATCCGGACAAATTGTGCGCACGAGCCGTTGGGCGATGAACGCCTTCACCACCGAGGCGAGCAGAAACGGTTCCACGTCCATGTCGAGCAAACGCGTGATGCCACCTACGGCATCGTTCGTGTGCAGCGTGCTGAAAACAAGGTGGCCAGTCATGGCTGCGCGAATCGCAATGTCCGCGGTTTCAATGTCGCGAATCTCGCCGACCATGACCACATTCGGATCCTGTCGCAAAATGTGACGGAGGCCTTTGGCGAAAGTCAGATCAATCTCCGGTTTCACATCGATTTGCGAGACACCGGGAATTCGATATTCGACCGGTTCTTCGATGGTGATGATGCGGCGTTGCACTGAATTGATGCTGGTCAGGAAGCAATAAAGCGACGTCGATTTGCCGCAGCCGGTCGGGCCGGTGAGAAGGATGATGCCGTTGGGCTGCGCCAACAAATGGCGAATGATCTTCTCCTGCCTCTCGCTGAGATCGAGACGATCAAACCCGAACTGCTGCTCGCTGCGGCTGAGCAACCGCAGACTGATCGATTCGCCATTGACAGTGGGAATGGTCGAAACGCGCACATCGATGTTTTGATTACCCGCCTGCAAATTCATGCGCCCATCCTGAGGCAATCGGCGTTCGGCGATGTCCATGTGCGACATTACTTTCAGGCGCGAGATGATGGCCGATTGCAAGACGCGCAACTGCGGCGGCACAGCGACTTCGTGCAAAATTCCGTCGATTCGATACCGAATTCGCAAATCGTTTTCCAGCGGTTCGACGTGAATGTCGGTCGCGCGCTCCAAAATCGCTTCGCGAATGATCTGGTTTACGAATTTCACTACGGACGCCTCCGGATCGTCGGCGTTGAGCTCGATGGCGGTTTCGGAGTCCTGCAACACCTCGAAGGCACGGTTCGTCTTCAGGATTTCGTCGAAAGTTTCTGCGCCGATGCCGTAGAGCGTTTTCATCGCGCGCAAAAGCTGCGCGCGCGGCACCAGCACCCATTCGGCCGGCTTTTTCAAAAGCTGCGCTGCGAGCTGGCGGCCAATGGAATTGAAAAGATCATAAGTAGCCAGCACGACCGAATTCTCCTTCACATCAATGGGCAGAATGTGATGTTGAAAAACAAAACGACTCGGTAGGGTCGATAATGTGTCGCGATCGATCTTTTTCGCGTCGATGGAGACAACCGGCACCCGGAAGAAATTCCCAACTGCGCCGAGGAATCGTTGTTCGTCCACCTTGCCGGAATCGAGCACCTGGCCCACCCATGAACCGCCGTTCAGGTTTGTGGCCAACTGGACCGCTTCTTCGTTCGAAGGCACGCCGCTTTCCAGCAGCAAATTAATCAGGGATTGGCTGGGAGCTGCGTTCATTCAGAAAAACTCACGGCATATGAAGCGCGCGCCGCACCGGATCGTTGAGCATCCCGGTGACGCGCATGGAATAGTTCTTCTGCAGCCGCGCGACAGCGTCGCTTACTGCTGGGGTAAACACGCCGTCGATCGGCCCGCAATAATAACCCAGCCGGCGCAACGCCGTTTGCATGGAGCCGACGTACGCCGGTTCGAGAATTAATTGTTCGGGGGCCTTAAAGTAATAACACCATCGCCAGTGATATCTCGGCGCGAAATCTGTGGCATTCAGATGGGGCCCCTGATGGACAAGCCCATATTCGTCTCGTTGAGCCAATGTATCGGTCGGACGAAAAACATCGTGAGACAAAACGTCGAACTCGTCAGCTTGCGCGACGGTCGCGCCGAGGCTGAGAATTAATGCGAGAGCTATTCGTTTCATAAAGATAGAAGCGAGTTAGTTCATATCTTTCGCGGCGGGAATATCAGGCGGCGGCAAATTTATCTGTTTGCCACTTTCCACCTTGGGGCAATCTGGACACTCGTTCTGATCCAACTCGGGGCCAAAATGTGTGGTGTCCTCCCATTTCTGGCGCAACCGATAAGCGTCCAACTTCGTCAGGGTCACCTGCGGACACATGAGAACAATCAGCTCCGTGCGCGTTTTGCCGCTTGACGTGGCACGGAAAAGCGAGCCGACAAGGGGAATGCGCGAGAGGTAGGGAAAGCCCTGATAATTTTTCTGCTTAGTTTCTTCAACCAGCCCGCCCAGAATGATGGTCGATCCGTTCGCCGCGGAAACATTCGTGCGGACATAACGTGTTGCGATGGTCGGGACCTCATTGCCACTGATCAGGACGTTGCCGCCCTGCACAATGTTGTCGATCTTCTGCAAGATATCGAGCGACACTTCCTTCTCGGAATTAATCAGCGGCACCACCTCGAGTTGCGTCACCACCTTCTTGTACTCGATGCTCGCCGAAACAGCAGCTGTGTTAGTTACAAGCCCTGTAGTATTCGCATTTGTAAGGGTATTTACCGGAACCGGAACCTCCCGCCCTGATGCGATAATCGCTTTCTTGTTGTTGCTCGTAAACACAGTCGGCCGCGACATAACTCTGAACCGACCGGTGGACTCGAGCAGATGCACAATCGCGGCGAACCCACGAATCTCTTATTATACTTTGCGAACCAATCGACACCGAATTCCTCGTTGTTGCTGAGTTCCAACTGGCCAATGACGGTGCTCAGCGCCACTTGCGGCGCCTTTACGTCCATTTCATCCAAAATCTTGTTCACCTTCACAACAATATCGCGACTGCCGAGAACGATAATTGAATTCGCACGCTGATCTGCTATGAGCTTGGCGTTTCCGATTATGACTGCTTTAGGCGTCGTGTCCACCGGTTGCGTGGAAAGTTCTTCAGAAATATTCAGCGCGCTGCCGCCCCCAGTGGCGGTTCCCGAGGTTCCGCCCAGGCCGCCCAGCGCGCCAGCGCCCCCGTAGGAACTTGTGCCTCGCTGTTGTTGTCGCGGTTGCGGGCTTTGACCCGGGGCGCCACCACCGGGCACCGCGCCAGCGCCGGCTCCCCCTCCCTCTGTGCCGGGTTCGGTTAAAGCCTGCACCAGCACCGGCAGAACATCGCCCGCGGAAACGTATTGCAAATAGCGGGTAATTGGTTTCCCAAATTCAACGTTGGCATCAAATTCGTGGATCAGTTGGCGGATGAAAGGCATGTTGATCGGGCGCGTCACGATGTGAATGCGGTTGGTGCGCACGTCGGGAGTAATTTTAATTTTACCCACGATCACGGCTTCTTCGGACAGGATGCCGCCGCCCGCCTCGACCGGCATCGGCTGCGGCACCACCCCGGGCATCTTCACCGCGCGAACACCCGGCTGGCCCGGCATCGTCTCAGTGCTCTTTTCAAAAATGTCCTTCAGCATATCGACGACTTTCGTGGCATCGGCGCGCTCGAGCTTGATGAACTCGCTCACCACTTCCGCCGGCGCCACGTCCACTTGGTCAATCACACCTGCAAGCTGGCGAATAATGTCAGCGTTCTGCGTCACCAGGAGGCTGGACGATTTCGGCAGGGCCAGAATGTTGATCGTGCCTGAGCTCCCTTGGAAATACGCCATCAACACCTGCTGAAGCTCCTGCGGGTCCGCATACTGCAACTTGAACAAGAAGCTGACCACAGGGTTGCCCGCCGGAATGTCCGCCAGGTCGGAAATAATCGGTACCGGGGCCTTCCGAGGATTCTGGCCAGCTCCCACAACGTCGGTTAAGTCGCGGCCAGCCGGAACAAGCGAAATCCCATTGAGCGCCATGCTCATCTCGATGATCTTGATTGCCTCATCGCGCGAAACGTCTTTCGCGATGAAAATGTTCACCTTGCCCTGCACAAAATTGTCCATCACCAATTTCTTGCCGGTGAGCTGCTCGTAAAGATGCAGGACATCGACCACATCGCTGTTTGGAAACTGGAGCCGAACCGTCGCCGGCGTGTTCGGAACAGCAGGCGCATCTGCCGGTGGCGGATTCGCTACCTTGGAAGCAGGCGTCTCTGTCGGTGGCGGATCGGCTACTTTGACAGGTCGCACTTGTTGGGGACGCTGCGATGCTCCCTGAGCTGGAGCTGACGTCGCGCTGACAAGCACGAGCATCGCGATGCAGAAAAGCCGGTGCACAGTCCTATTTGGATGGATGGGCGACCGTAATAGATTTATGAAACCCGTCAACGTATTTCCCTCGGTTGAGACCATCCTTTAGTGCTGGCGCTGGATGAGGCAGGGCTGGTAGCTTATCAAGGATTACCAATGCTGCAAGCGATTCGCCGTTCAAGTCTTGGGGGCAGGCGCGCCCTCGCAATCATTTTTTGTATCTCGACGGCGGCGACTGTGTCCGCCGCAACGACGCAGACCCAAAACGCAATTGCCCAGATCCGGTCCGTCCTCAGCGCGCAACGGGACGCATGGAACCGGGGCGATATCGATGGATTCATGAATGGCTACGCACGATCAGCATCGACTGTCTTCGTCTCGGAGGATACAATTAGGCGCGGCTGGGAAACCGTGCGCGAGCGTTACAGGAAAAAATATTCCGATCGCGCGAAGATGGGCACGCTCACCTTTTCCGATCTCGAGATCACGCTGCTTTCACCTGACGCAGCTGTGGTGCTCGGCCGCTGGGGGTTGAAGCGTGCAAAAGATTCCCCGCACGGACGCTTCACCCTCATCTTCAAACGCCTGCCAGAAGGCTGGCGTATTGTGCACGACCATACGAGCGCGGCGCCGCTGCCTCGTTAAATCGTTAAACGAATCACGCATGCAACCGCGCGAGCAACTTCTCATGAATGTTGTCGAACCCGCCGTTACTGAAAACCACGACCACATCTTTTGGCCGCAGCATTGGAACGATTCGATCCACAATGGTATCGGCGTTGTGTTCGTAAAACGCAGGTCGCCCAGCCTTGGCAATCGCAGCCACAACCCGCTCTGGTTTTAGTCGCTCAGCTTCGGGGATCTGTTCCAGCCTTGCCACCTGCGAGATGAAAACTCCATCGGCCAATTTCAGCGCTTCAGGAAGTTGTTGTTGAAAGATCGCGCGCCGGGTCGTATTCGAGCGCGGTTCGAAGACAGCCCACAGCCGGTGCCCGCGATAGCGCTGGCGCAGCGCCTGTAACGTCTGCGCGATTGCGGTGGGATGGTGGCCGAAGTCGTCAATCACCTTCACGCCCCGTGCTTCGCCACGAAGCTCCAGCCGCCGCGCAATCCCAGCAAAACTCTTGAATGCACTTTCAATTTTCGTCTTTGGCACATCATAAAACCGCGCCGCCATGGCAGCCATCGCTGCATTGTGGACATTGAATTCGCCAACGAGCGGAATTTCGAAAGTTTCTTCCCCGAGCTTGAACCTGGAGCCTTCAGCCGAGTAAGCGACGTCCCGGATTCGCTGGGCGCAATTCTTCGAGAAGCCAACCTCGATCATCTGCGCCAGGCAATCCTTTGCAACCTCGACGCAATTGGGATCGTCGCCATTCACGAGCACCATTCCATTTTGAGGAACGATATTGAGCAAGCGCCGGAAGCTGAGCTTGATTTCGTCGAGATTTTTAAAGATGTCTGCGTGATCGAATTCGATGTTGTTTACGATCACCAGCTCCGGCAGGTAATGAATGAATTTGGAGCGCTTGTCGAAAAACGCAGTGTCGTACTCGTCGCCTTCGATCACGAAATATTTCGAATCGTTTAGACGCGCCCCCTGGCCGAAATTTTTCGGCAGTCCGGCAATGAGATAACCGGGCTTGCGTCCGCCTTTTTCCATGATCCAGGCAAGCAACGCCGTGGTAGTTGTTTTGCCGTGCGTCCCGGTAATGACGAGATTATGACGGTCGCGCAAAAAATAATTTTTCAACACTTCCGGCAACGAAAGGTAAAACAGCTTTCTGTTCAGCACAGCTTCCACTTCCGGGTTGCCCCGCTTCATGGCGTTGCCGATCACCACTATATCCGCGTCCGACGGGATGTTCTCCGCGCGATAGCCTTGCTTCAGCGCGATGCCCTTCTCTTGGAGAAAGTTCGACATCGGCGGATAAACATTTTCGTCCGAACCAGTGACTCTAAAGCCGCGCTCTTGCAGCGCCGCCGCCACCGACGCCATGGCGCTCCCGCAAATTCCGAGGAAATGAAATTTCTTCGGCGCTTCCTTCACGCGCATTCTTTACGCTGAGCCGCTAGAAAAAGAAACCACGGATTACCAGGCCAAAATCATCGCGTTTTGAAGTGGATGGAGTTTACATAACGCCGTTTTACTCGACGGGCCACGTTCCTTCCAACCACACCATTCACGCTTAAATGAAATCCGTGTGATCAGCGACATCCGCGGTCAAACCTTCGGCTGCGGCGGAGCTACACTTCACCGTTCACCAATCACTGGGACTCAGGGCAAGCGCTCCCTACGGACGAGGCGCTGGCGTTGGTCGAGGCCGCGGTGTTGGAGTAGTCCTTCCACCAGGTGTAGCCGTAGGCGTCGGACTTGGAGGAACTGTGGCTGTTGGCGTTGCAGTAGGCGTTGCTGTTGCAGTCACAGTTCCAGTAGGTGTTGCCGTCGCCGTTGCTGTCGGTGTCGCTGTCGCTGTTGGTGTTGGACTTGGCGCCGCGTTACAGAATTTTTCCATCGAGGCTGTCGGTACGCCACTGCTATCGTAGCCGCCCGCCAACCAAATCCTGGTCGTGCCGTCGGTATCGGTGGGGAAGTTGCGCCGCGCAGTGACGAATGCGGGAACAGGTGTGTTAACTGCCCAACTGTTACTACCTGGAGTGTAGGCATCCACCTCGTTCGATGGGTTAGGCGCGGTTCTGCCGCCGCCCATGACCAACATTAAGCCATTGAAGTTAAGCGCTCTAGTCTCCCCTGTGGCCCTTGGTATGCTAGCAATGGTCGTGATAGAATCAGCCACAGGATCGTATTTAAAGGAATTTGTAGTATCGGTAAGAGCGCCAGCCGTGATATCGCTGCCCCCACCAGTGTAGATGAGGCTGCCGATGGTCGTGGTGGGTATGTAGCCGAGCGGAACAGGCAGAACAGCGGCCTTTTGTACCCAGGTGGTAGGAGGAGTAAACTCCCAGATCTGGCTGGTCCCTTGCCCGCCTCCCGTGATGGTGTCGAACCCGCCCAGGATATAGAGCTTGTTGTTGAAGACCGTGAAGCCACCGGGCAGAACCATTCCCAGGCCACCGGGCCAGGGAGCAGCAACCGGGCTGATCACGTCAGTAACAGGGTTGTAACGGAAAACGCGATCGAAAGTGCCGGCAATGGTAACTTGCGAACCACCTACGCAGTAGATGTAAGGCGTTCCACCATCAGCTAGCACGCCACAAGCCATGTTGTTTACATGCGCGTCGGGGTAAGTGGCCGACTTGGTAGTCCAACTGTTGGCGACCGGATCATATTCAAACGGGTGAGTGAATTCGCTGCCTGCTGCGTCGGAGGCGCGGCCGCCCATGCCGTAAAACTTCCCGTTGGCTTGGAAATAAACGCCAACCATGCGGACCCCGCCATTTGGGGGGTTGAGGTCCGGACCTGCTGACCAGCCCGACGGCGCGCAACCACCCGAAACATTGACCACACCATTCATGCCGATAGTGCAGTGGGCGTCGCAAAAGTAATGATAAGCGCCAGCCTGCGCAAAAGTGTGCGTGTAAATCGTGCCTTGGTTGGAAAGAATTCCGGCGGCGCAGTTCATATCATCAGGGGAACAAAATTGTGAATCGGCCGCATCGCAAGTGCCGCTCGTGACGCTATGGCCGCTAGTGGCCCAGGTCCACCTCACCGTGTCTCCTACCGAGATGTTGACCGTGTCCGGCACAAACTGGAAACCATTTCCACCTCCCGTTGTCACATCAACAATCGTGCTGGTAGCCGATGGCACCCCGTTTATGGCTGGCTGGCCGTTTTGATCGAAAATGCGGATGGGCGGCGCGCTTTTTGTGTCGGGCATACTTGCGCGTCTGTCGCCAGATTCAGCTCGCACCAAAAATACGATGGCAAATATCATTCCGAGCCAAAAAATCGCCCGTACTGCGTTTGATCTTTTCATAGTCTTATTCCTTCTTCTGCGCGCCAGCCTTCCGGATTTTTTTTACATTGAGACCGAATCGCGGCTAACGCTGTGCGATTCAGCGGCAGGGATATTGCGCAGGGGCTTCCAAGAAAGGCAAGCAGAATCTTTGGGTGAAAAGCGCGGAACCTCCTAACCCGTCGCAAGAAAAAGGTAACGCAACTGTTACCAGCGCGGTACGCCGACGTAGTCCCGGCCATCGAATCGGCAACATCTCGCCGCTATTCACTGATTACTGTTTCTTAATGAGCGAAGGGACTATTTTTTGTGGCGGCTGATTTCTTCCAGTAACTCGATCTGGATCTGCTGAATCTCGAAAAGCCGGTTGTATTGCCGGCGCAACAGGTGATCGATTTTCTCGTGCAAATGCCGAATCTCGAGCTCGGCTTTTAAATTGACTTTGTAATCGTTTTCCGCGCGCAAACGATCGCGCGCTTCCGCCCGGTTTTGACTCATCATGATGATTGGCGCCTGAATCGCAGCCAGGCAGGAGAGGATCAAGTTCAGCAAAATGAATGGATAGGGATCGAATCCGCGATTCAGCAGAAGAATGGCGTTTAGGATAATCCACCCGAACAGCACCGCGCCGAACAGGCTGATGAATCGCCAGCTGCCTCCAAACGACGCTATGTGATCGGACAATCTTTCGCCGAAAGTGAGCTTCTTTTCGAATTGTTTGCTGATATCGCTCGAAAGGATCTCGTGCTGCTCCAAGCTTTCGATGACTTCCTGGTCGAGCGCGGAAAGCTCTCCAATCTCGTCTTCTAAAACCTCTTTGATGTAATCCTTACGGAATTCCCCCAAGTCGTCGAGGCAGATGAACGCTTTGCTGTCCAAGTCGGGCAATTTCTTCTTGATGAATTCGAGAAGCGAGGGCCGAATCAATTCGGCGATCATTCCGTTGTTCGGCGACCTCGGTTTTTTGCAAACCTGGCAGACCAATGGTGCGGTTACGGTTTTGCTCATTGAGATTTCGCCGCTGAATTAAACTGCTTCCGGGCGGCTTGTCGATTCCATCTTGAATCAACGATTGTCAATCCACGAGCGCACCCGAGCAGCCATTGTTCGCCAAACTCCGCAATTTCTGCAAAGCAAAAGCCAATTCACGTGGAGTCGCACGATCCCTTCAGCTGCATTGTCATGCCCGGGCGTCAAGCGTGTATCCACTGGAATCCAATCGGGGTAAGTGTCAGGAAGGTTGCTATAAAACCCACCCTTGAAAGGCTGGGCTATTTTCAGTGGGGGAAGCCTGCACACATCCTGAACGCTTGCGTCGCGCAGCGCGCTGTCCCTACCTATGCAGCGGCGTTTCCGATTTCGTCGCGCAAATATGTGATGAGGAAACGGAGGCGTTGATTGAGAGAACGTTCTTCGAGCACGCGTTGCCGTCGCAACGGATCGTTCACGAATGTCGAAGCCATAAGATCCGCCAGCATTTCCAGATCGCGTAATTCCGAAAGATATCGATCGACTTTTGCTGGAAGCTGTTGTCGTTCGTGCTTTAGGTTCGCGTAAAGCTCAAGCACTTTTGCACCGAGCGCTTCGGTCTCGACCGTAGTTGCGTCGCGCGACTCTACGATGTCGATCCGGGCGATGGGAAACGGCGTTTCCTGTTCGAAACTGGTGAAGCGCACTCGTTGCAAACCTTGCAGGATCAAATTGGATGTGCCATCGCCGCGCCCGACACAGGCGCGGATCAACCCGGCGGTGGCAAGTTGGAAGAAATCTTCTGGGGCATGCCAATCCGGGCAACTGGGTTTGATGAGAGTCACGCAAAACATGCGATGATGACGAAGCGCGTGTTCGAGCATGTTGCGATACCGCGGCTCGAAAATGTACAGCGGGAGCAACGCATGCGGAAAGAGCACCGCGCCCGGCAGCGGCATGACCGGCAGTTGCTTTGGCAAAGTTACTGGCGAAGGCATGATATATTGCGCTTTGTACGATATGTGCGCTGGAGAAAGAGCAAGCGAATGGGAGGTGATTCGTTAAAGCGTTACATCGGATTACGATTCAACGCTTTTAACGATTAACGTCGCGGAGCGATTCCAAGCGCGCGAAGTTGTTTGAGCGAGAGCTGCCCTTCGATGTCGGTCTGCGCGCCGATGGATGCATAAACCAAAGCCGACCCCGAGCGCGCGAGCAGAACGCGCGAAATTGCGCCGAGTTTGCCGATCCCCATCGCGCTCACTGGAAGATCGATGTCTCTCCCAGTGATGAAATCGAGCAGGCGCGCGAGTTGTACGGGCATGTCGGTGCATGTGGCCACCTTGAAAATATCTGCGCCATGGGTTTTGGCAGCGCGGGCTTTGGCGCGCAACACGCGCAGAGGCGGCGTCGATTTGAAATTGTGGAATGAAATGATGCGCCGCACTTTTTTCTGCTTTGCTAATGTGAGCAACGAACGCAAAGCAGATGCCGAGCGCAGTTCAACATCGACATAGTCGGCATGCGGTAAAAATCGAGTCAATACATCGCGCCGTTGCCGCAGTGACAATTTGTTCCCGCCTCCTTCCTGCGGGTGTCGCGCGGTGATGATGAGCGGCGCGCGTAACCTCGGCAGTTTATTTTCCAATTGATCGACGATGCCTGCGAGACGATCCAAGCGCAGCTCGAATAAATCCGGCGGATTGCACATCCGCGCGGCACGACCCAAGTCCGCGCGGGATGCGATCACGCCAATGACACGCGGACGCTTCGTGGCCGAGTTGCGCGCCGTCATTGTTTAACCACGAATGGCGAGCACTCTCTCGACGTACTTGGCCAGAATGTCGAACTCGACATTCACTAGAGCGCCGACCTGAGCGCGATCAAGATTGGTATAGCGCTTCGTGTACGGGATGATCCATACGAGAAAGCTTTTCGGAAAAACATCGGCAACGGTGAGACTGATTCCATCGAGGGCGATCGAACCTTTGTGGGTCACATACTGTGCAAACTCGGCCGGCAACTCGACTTCCAATCGAAAGTCTGCGCCTTTCTTGTCGAGGGCAACAATGCGGGACACGCAATCGATATGGCCCTGCACGAAATGTCCGCCGAGCCGTCCGTCGGCCGGCAAAGCGCGCTCCAGATTCACCGGATCGTTTCGGCGCAATTTTTGCAAGTTGGTGCGAGCGATTGTTTCTTCGAGAAGATCGAAGGTGAGACGATCGCCTCGCCGCGAAGTCAACGTGAGGCAGCAGCCATTCACGGCGATGCTGTCGCCGCGCCGTGCCTTTTTCGCAGTCCTCGGCGCGGCAATTTGCAATTGAGTGCCGCCATCGCTCGCGCGCCCCTCAACGACCCCGCCGACTTCTTCGATCAGGCCGGTGAACATGACGATCCACTTCTTAAGAGCGATCTAGCCATGAAGCGAGCATCTTTACGAAGCGAACGACTCGCGGGGCAATGCGGGCTGTCACTTGCGTTCCGCGACCATCAAGTTGGCTTCTTTCCAGTTCCAGCGATAACCGAATCCGAACTCCAGCGGCGGCGGATTGCCTTGCGCGAAGAGCTCTTGCAGTTTGGGCTGAAAATGTTGTTTGAAGAGCTCGATGGGGCCGAGATAGGTGCCGCAGAGGCGCAGACTCCATTTGTTTCGATCGAAATAAGTCACAGGAATTCCCGAGTCGTCCTGCACAATGCGGTTGCTATGTTCGAGAATGAAATTGCGGATCGTCGCGAACCCCTCTTCGAACATCAGATACGACGATGACTTGAGAAAACTCGAGCCGACGCCTAATCGCTGGCAAAATTTCAAGAAACCAGGTGTCGATTTGATTCCACCGTCAGAAATATCTGTGGTGAAATAATACAGTGCTTGTGAGCTGCCCGACTGATTGTCGGTGTAATTGATCCGCACCCCCGGAATACTGCCGCCTTTTTGTTCAAATACGCCGCTGCTGTTGAGAGAGCCGAACGTCACGTTGGTGATCGATTTATCAGCGCGCGCGATGAAAACGTAGAGAATCGGCAGCACACCGTTGAGGTTCTGCTGTAGCAAATCAATTTTCATGTCTTTGGTGATGAAGTAGGTCGTTTCGAGCGAGGACTTCATCGCGTTTTCCAAGTTTCCAAGCGCGCCGGCCAGATTCGCGATCCGCAATGGATCAGGAGGCGGCCCCATCGACTCCTTTCCGCAAAGGATGTACACCGAAGCGCGTGGAAAAAATTGATCTACGTAGAGAAAATCGGGCCCGCTGAACATGTAAAACGCTACAGGGATCGGTTGCAGCAATTCCGGAACATACGTCTCCAGCCACGCGTGCAGTTTCTGGAGCTGTCGGAGATTGAGCTTTGAGAATTCCTTCTCAAAAAATGCGGCATGTTCCTGCCATGCCGGATCGCGCGTGAGCGGTGCCAGCGGGGAATTTTCCGGCACTGGCATTCCAGCAAGAAAACGCGCGACATCGTTTGGTCCGGCAGCGACCGGCATTGCACGGTGCGCAGCTTCGGGATTCTCCTGAGCACAAATCCTCAGTTCATCGACACTGGCCAGGATTAACAACAGGATCGCGGCAACTGTTTTTCCGAACGAATTCCTAGTCATACAGGACGAGGTTTTCCTGCGCAAAAGTAAAGGAGCACACCCAAGAGCGCTGTTCCCACGCCAGCGAGCGACTCCGCGATATGCCACCGCACCAAATAAACGATCATCCAAATCGTGATTATCGAGAAAAGAACAGGCGGGAGCGGATAGAGCCAAACTCGATACGGGCGCGTGATTTCCGGGTGTGTGAAGCGGAGCACGATTACCCCGAGCACAGCAAGCAGCGAGCAAATCAACAAACTGAATTGAGTATAGCGGACGACGTCTTCGAAACTGGGTGTGAGCAAGAGCAAATTCACGACGAACAGTTGCAGGACGATCGCATTCGTGGGGATGCCCTGCGTGTTTTTCCGGCCAAGCCATCGCAGCAGCCAATGATCTTCTCCCATGGACATCGTGACGCGCGGCCCGATCCAAGTCATTGAACTGATCGAGGAAATCAGTCCGAGGCAAATCACCGCGCCTGCGGCGCGCCCGCCGGCTGCTCCGAAAATGTGTTTACCTGCGACCAATGCCACTTCAAGTTGACCCTTCAATTCTCCAAGAGGCGTGGTTGCGAGAAAGACGGCATTAAGCAGCACATAGATCACAATCACAAGACCCGTTCCGACGAGCAAAGAGCGGGGCACAGTTTTCTTCGGTTGCTTAATTTCGCCGCTGATATAGGCGGCCGCGTTCCAACCAGAATAGGAGTACATCACATAA
>WNFU01006137.1_pt1 | contig 14640 bp, 15 predicted proteins | sample 5400121 | NCBI WGS metagenome assembly WNFU01 (sample SAMN13153360, study PRJNA577476) | soil metagenome | isolation source: 100 cm soil or saprolite under grassland replicate 1 | place: USA:California | collected 2016-06-15
GAATGTTTCGAACGAACACACCATTTGGGGATTGACCGGGTTTCAATGGAACACGCCCATCTCATGGGCGGCGTGGATAATGGGTCTCGCCCAAATTCCCTTCATCATTAATTTCTTCTGGAGCATCAAGCGCGGGGAAAAGGTGAACGACAATCCGTGGGAAGCGACCACGCTGGAGTGGACCGCGCCTTCGCCGCCGCCACACGGAAATTTCGTTACGGCCCCCGTCGCCTATCGGGGCCCCTACGAATACAGCCTGCCCGGACGCGAACGCGATTACACGATGCAAAATGAACCGGTGGAACCGGCCGAGCGAATTCGCCGCAAGCCTCCCGCCGAACCGGTCCTCGTGTAGACTGAAGAGATGGAGATTCCGTACACAGTCTCCACGCGGCCTGACACCGGTCTCTGGAACGCCAAGGTCGGCATCTGGTTGTTTCTCGCGTCGGAAGTGATGCTCTTCGGCGGACTTTTTTCCGCCTACATCTTTTTGCGACTCGATGCTCCGCCGGGCATGTGGCCACACGGCCTGCTCAATGTTCCGGTTGGCACGATGAACACTGCGATTTTGATTATGTCCTCGGTGACGGTGGTACTGGCGTGGGCGTCGCTGAAGATGCGAAGGTATCGCGCCTACTGGTGGTATATGCTGGCCACCATTTCATGCGGCGTGATTTTCTTGACGGTCAAACTCGCTTACGAATGGCCGCAGAAATTCGAACACTTCGGCGCCTACATTAAGCCGGAAGCGCTTGGGAAGTACGAAAAATATCTGGGTAACGAGTATGCCGCGGAGAAAGGTCTGCCGCCGCGGCTCGAGATCACTGGCCATTTGCACAATCGCGCGGCGCTGAACGATCCCAAGATCAAGGAATACGAAGTCGCGCTCGACCCGCTCAATGCCGAGCCCACGAATCCTGCGATGGATCGGCCGCACTTTTTCCCGCTGCCGGTCACTGACAAAATCGCGACCATCGAGAAGGAAGACGTGGAGCGAGCCACGATGTTTCTGCCGACGCACAGCGCGTATTTCGCCAGTTATTTCACGATCACTGGTCTGCACGGCATGCACGTTCTGGGGGGCGTGCTGGTGTTCATTTACATGTGGCTGCCGGTCAGCAAAAGGCTTTACCAACGCAACCCGGAACATTTGGCGAATCGCGTCGAGGTGAGCGGGCTTTTCTGGCACTTTGTCGATCTAATCTGGATATTTGTGTTCCCACTTTTTTATCTGCTCTAAGCCATGAATAATCCGCCCGATATTTCGCAAGATCCCAAGGAATACGAGGAATACGCGCACGGCGTACAAAAGCACGTGAGAGCCTATCTGATGGTGGGCGCGCTCCTGCTCACCTTCACTGCTGTGACGGTCGCGCTTTCCTATGTCAATTTCGGGACGCGCAAAGCCAACATCGGCATTGCCATGTTGGTGGCGACGTTGAAAGCGGGCGCCGTCGCGGCCGTTTTCATGCATCTTGCCGCGGAAAAGCGCCTGATTTACCGCATCCTGATTTTTACCGGCTTTTTTGTGCTGGGACTTTTCTGGCTTATATTTTTGGCGTGGTACGACTACCCCGTCGTTCATTAGATGTCGCTTAAAGCTTTCCATATTGTGTTCATCATTTTCTCGACGCTGCTCGCGCTCGGGACTGGCGCGTGGTGTGTCTGGGTCGACCTCGTTGAGGGCGCGCCGATTTATCTTGCGGGCGCGATTGCGTCGTTTGCCGCTGCGGTTGCGCTGATCGTTTATGGCGTTTGGTTCTACAGGAAAATGAAACGGCTTCGCATCATCACATGAGAGCGAAAATTTTGTTGGTCCTGCTTTTGTTTATCTTTTCGCCGGTTGGGCAAGCGCTAGCATGCCCGTTTTGCTACGGCGCGAAAGACGGGAAGTCGACCGAGCACATGGCAATAGCGATCTGGTTTCTCTTTGGCGCAGTACTTTCTGTGATCGGTGGGATCGGCGCATTCAGTTTTCACCTGTGGCGGCACGGCCGCACGCCGGCCGAGCCCTACCAGGAGCTGACCGAGGAAGATCTGAGCAAATATGAATAGCCTCGCACTGATCAATGAATTCCTGGGCCAGCCGCCGAACGCTTCCTCGCATGGATATCAGATCGACCACATCCTCGAGTTTTGCCATTGGTTCATGGGTGCGCTCTTTATTGGTTGGTCGACGTTCTTTATTTTTGTCCTGATTCGTTTCCGGAAACGCCGCCAGCCGGCTGCGGATTATCATGGTGTAAGAGGGCCTATCTCGACGCACTTGGAATTCTCGGTTGTCTTGATTGAGGCCGTGCTTCTCCTCGGGTTTGCTATTCCGCTTTGGGCAAAACGCGTGAACCAGTTTCCGCCAGGCAACGAGGCGCTGCTTGTTCACGTCGTCGCGCAACAGTTCAGTTTCAATTATCACCTCCCAGGGCCCGACGGACAATTCGGCCGGCGGGACGTCAGCTTTGTCAGTAACTCAAACCCGCTCGGCCTCGATCCGAGTGATCCTGCTGGCAAGGACGATATCGTGACGACCGGCGAGCTTCATGTCCCAGTGAATCGCCCGGTGATTGCCGAGCTTTCCTCAAAGGACGTGATCCACGATTATTTTGTGCCGGCCATGCGGATCGCAGGCGACGCGATTCCCGGTTCACTTATTCCGATTTGGTTCACGCCACTCAAGACGGGGACCTACGAAGTGATCTGCGCCCAGCTTTGCGGCCTCGGCCATTATGGAATGAAAGGCACGCTCGTGGTGGACACGCCCCAGGATTATGAGGCGTGGCTGAAAGAGCGCGCCGAGCTTGCTGGCGGCGCGCAACCGGCCTCGTCGCCGGGGGCACCGCTGCAGCCGCAGCCGCAAAACAAACCACCTCAACCCGCCGGCAAACCTGAACAGCAGCCGGCCCAACCTGCGCAAAGTCCGGGTCAGCTGTAGCCGCTTCGCTGTGCGAAGCGTGCACGTCGCCTGCAAGGCGACGGCTACAAATTATCTGCGAAATTCGCTTCTCCGCAGTTAATTTGATTTGAATGCCTTCGGCAATCTCAACGAGATGGCTCAATCGTTTTGCGTGGCTCACGTGCGTCGCGACACTCTTACTCATTTGCAGCGGGGGAATGGTCACCAGCAAAAATGTCGGGCTCGCGGTGCCCGATTGGCCGACCACGTTTGGCTACAACATGTTTTTGTTTCCGGTCTCGAAATGGGTCGGCGGAATTTTGTTCGAGCACACGCATCGTTTAATGGGATCGCTCGTTGGATTTCTAACCATCATTCTCGCCGTCTGGCTTTGGCTCAGCGAAGATCGACAATGGGTGCGCAAGCTGGGCGTGATTGCGCTGGCCGGCGTAATCTTACAGGGAATTCTTGGCGGGCTTCGCGTCACCATGATGAAAGATGAAATCGGAATCTTTCACGCCTGCGTCGCGCAGGCGTTCCTTGGATTGCTCGTGGTCATCGCGCTGGTGACGACAAATTTTTGGCGAGGGCTCGCAAATCAACCTATCGATTTGCAAAAATTCGCGGCCCTTAAAGCGGTTGCGATTGCAATCGCGCTGGCGATTTACGTGCAGCTCGCGCTCGGGGCGACGATGCGCCATCAACATCGCGACCTGTCGATTCTCGATTTTCCAACCGCCAACGGCGCGTGGATTCCCGACACCAGCGCGGCCGCTCTCGCAAAGCTCAATGCGTGGCGCGACGCCCGCGGCTTATCGGATGTGACCACATTCCAAATCTGGCTGCAAATGGCGCACCGATTTCTCGCGTTCATTATCGCGATCGCTGTGATCGCGTTTGCTCTTCGCGTTTGGCGAGATGCCCCCCGCTTAGCTGCGCTGAAGCGATTGTCGATCTTTTGGGTTGCGCTGGTCATCTGCCAGATTGCGCTCGGCGCCTGGACGATCTGGAGCAACAAAGCAGCCGATGTCGCGACGGTGCATGTCGCGCTCGGTGCGGTCATGCTATCTTTTGGTGTGAGCATTTCTGCGATTTCCTGGCGCATTTCACAAGGAGAGGTTGGTAGGGTGCGACCGCCGGGCGCGCCGTACAGCGAACCCGTTTCGGCATGAAGACGGCGACGATTGAAAGGCCGAATCTTGCGGCTTCGCGCAATCGTGTCGTTGCTGATCTCGCGGAGCTTGTCAAAGCGCGATTGACGCTCCTGGTGTTGCTTACGACTGCCGTTGGTTTTTATCTCGGATCGGAATCACCGATCAATTATGTCGCGCTTTTTCATGTCATCTTTGGAACTGCAGCGGCAGCCGCGGGCGCGGCGGCCCTCAATCAATGGTGGGAACGCAGAGCGGATGCGCTGATGCGCCGGACGAGAACGCGCCCGCTTCCGGCCGGGCGAATACCGCCGCTGCAAGCACTCGCCCTAGGCGCCGGGCTGTCGGTTTTTGGAGTCAGTTATCTGGCGATCGTTTGCAATGCGCTGAGCGCGGCGCTGACGGCAATAACGGTGGCGATTTACATTTTTGCTTACACACCTTTAAAACGCGCCAGCACCGCAAACACTGCTGTCGGCGCAGTCCCGGGTGCGATTCCGCCGATGATCGGGTGGGCGGCCGCGCGCGGAAACGTCGGCGCCGGCGCATGGGCTCTCTTTGCGATTGTCTTTCTGTGGCAACTGCCGCATTTTTTCGCCATCGCGTGGATGTACCGGGAAGACTATTCGCGAGCGGGCTTTCGCATGATTTCAAGCGACGACCGCAGCGGCGAGCGCAGCGCCAGCCAGAGCGTGTTTTTCTGCATCCTGCTGCTGGTAATTGCAGGTCTGCCCGCGTTTCTTGGAGTCGCGACTTTCGTTTATCTGGGATTTGAGCTTTTGCTTGGGGGTTTATTTGTCGCCGTTGCAATGCGTTTCCTACGGATGCGGACCCCGAGCGCAGCGCGTTTATTGTTCATCGCGTCGATCGTTTATCTTCCGCTCTTACTGGGGGCTTTGGTTCTGACGAAATCATGAGCACGACTTCTGCGACAATACATCGAGCGCCGTCCGGCAGCGGCATCGTTTGGAAGGTGACGCTGATTCTCATCCCGCTGGTGACGCTGGCGTTGTTGCTATGGCTGCGGAACGTAGAAGTGGCGGCGCTCCGGCAGCGCACTGTTTCTTCCTACGGCACGGTGCCGTCTTTTCAGTTCGTGAATCAGAACGGACAACCGTTTGGTTCAGCCCAGTTAGCCGGTAAAATTTGGATCGCCGATTTTATTTACACAACATGCCCGGGGCCGTGTCCGATGATCAGCAGCCGGATGAGCGAACTGCAAAAGCCGTTGGAAAAAACTGACGTGCATCTCGTCTCGTTCAGTGTCGATTCGGAGAAAGACACGCCAGACGTTCTGCACCGTTACGCGGAGAAATTGCAGGCGGAGCCGGGCCGCTGGGATTTTCTCACGGGACCAAAATCTGCGATTTACAAGCTTTCACATGACGGCTTCAAACTTGCGATATCTGATGGTAGCGATGCGGAAGGGATTCCCGTGCACAGCACGCGGATCGTGCTGGTGGATCGGCACGGCCAAATTCGCGGTTACTATGACGCGACCGAAGCAGACGCGGTGACGAAATTGGTCGCCGATACGAATCATTTGGTACGCGAGCAACCAAGGTAGCTGTACCCATCGCGCTGTGCGCGACGAGCGCTTCGCGCAGCGCAGCGGCTACAGGATTACCCCACCGGCTCCGGGCCAGCGCTGGGCCCCTCGTCGCAAACCATTCGCAGGTAGTCGCGATATTCGTTCTTCGGTAACCCGTCGATGATTCTGGCGAGAACGGATTGTGTGATGAAACCCATGCGGAGCGCGACTTCTTCGAGGCACGCGATTTTCAAACCCTGCCGATGCTCGATTGTGGCAATGTAGTTGCTGGCCTCGAGCAACGTGGTTGTGGTTCCAGTATCGAGCCAGGCCATGCCGCGGCTGAGCAGCTTCACGTGGAGCTCGTTGCGCCGAAGATAAAGTAAATTCAGATCCGTAATCTCTAGTTCGTTCCGTGCCGATGGACGTAGCGTGCGGCAAAGATCGACAACCTTCTCGTCGTAAACGTAAAGCCCAGGCACAGCGAATGGACTCTTCGGTTGCTTCGGTTTTTCTTCGAGACTGATGGCTTTGCCGTCGGCGTCGAATTCCACTACGCCATAGCGTTCCGGGTCGCGCACTTGATAGGCAAAAATGCACGCGCCGCGTTCGATGGCGAGCGCGTCGCGATAGAAATCGAGTTTCCCATAAAAAATGTTATCGCCAAGAATGAGCGATGCGCCGGAGTTACCGATAAATTTCGCGCCGATCAGAAACGCCTGAGCGATCCCTTCCGGCTTCGGCTGCTCGGCGTACTCGATGCGAATCCCGAGTTGCGCCCCGTCGCCCAGATAATCTTGCAGCATGGGCAGATCCTTTGGAGTCGAGATGATGAGCACCTCGCGCAATCCGCCGAGCATCAAAGTCGCCAGCGGGTAGCAGATCATTGGCTTGTCGTAGATCGGCAGCAGCTGTTTGCACACGATCTTGGTAAGCGGGAAAAGACGTGTCCCCACGCCACCGGCGAGAAGAATGGCTTTCTTCATTTTCGATTTTCGATCTATTCGACTCGCTCCACTCGCTCAGGACAAGCTTTCGATTTTCGACCGGTGCCGCTCCAACGCAAAAGTAATTCCGCCCATTCCTGCCAGAATCGGCGACAAATACGCAATTTGCAGCATCATTTTGCATATAAACTAACCGAAATCACTTTAGAGATGCCAAGAAATCGTGGAACAGTTGTGCCGAATCTTTCCAGTTCAATGTTTTCTCCGCATGCCTTCTGCAGGCACGCTTTTTCCGATCAAGCAATTCTTTGTTATTTATCAAGTCAATTACGGCGCAAGCATGATCTTTCGCATCGCCCGGTGCACAGAGGCGGCCACAGTCGTCAGGAACGTAATCTGGAATGCCGCCGACGCGGGTCGATACGATAGGCAAACCACAAGCTAATGCTTCGACAATGCCATTGTTTGCCGCAGCGTCGATAAATGGTAAAAATAACAAAGTTGCCTGCCGATACAATTCACGAACTTGTTCCGGAAACAGTCCTGAATGCCAATGGACCCGTGAGTTCCTTGCTAATCGAGTCAACACTGGATGGTCGCGGGCATGAATAGGGATTAGGCAGTCCAATTCAATATCGGGACGACTTTGCCATATCGAATTCATCGCCATTTCCAATACGTCGAGATCGCGAAGCCAATGCCCAACAAAAAGCAACCGCGGGCTTCCGGGCAGCCGATCGAATTCGGGCGTAAAAAAATCGTGTAATACGCCGTGACGAAGCATGATAATAGGAGTAGAAGATAGCGCAGTAAAGTAGTCTTGTTGCTTCTGACAAAGACAAACAATTGCTTTTAAGCCGTTCAGAAGACTGACGTCTCGCCAATGTAATCGCCACCATGAAGGTGGTTGATGAAAACAAACCACGAGCCGTGAACGGATTTCTGGAGCCGCGCTAGAAAAGACGCCACCATATTGATTCTCGCCTGCCGACAGCAGGCCCACGGCGTCGCGAAAGGCAGACATAGCGGAAAGAACCCTGTGCGTTATCCATTCATGCCGGTGAGCTGTAAATGGAGAAGGAGCGCGTGGTGCAGACGATGGTCTCGTCAATCTCTCATGGATTCGTTCCCACAATCCCGCCGGGGGAATTTTGTCCGGAACCCAAACGCTAGTTGAAGCAACACCGGGGAGGGCTTCGACTGCCGAGATAAAAGGATCAAATCCGCTCACTGATCCCATCCAAGACCAAGTTTCCCGCAAAAATAATAGTCTATTTCCGGCCATCTTCCCTATTTTCCGACGGCGATTTAACAGATTTCCGAATCGTTCGAAACAGTTTTGCAGCGATCGGTGGAAGCAATGCAACCTTGGCTCTTTTCGCCGAAACAACCAATTCAGGTTGAGGCTCGACTTTTGGCGGCGGGGGAAGGGTTTTTTGATACCGTTCGTGAATCACCCTGTCCAGCAATTCCGAGCTAATTGCTAACGGCTTATGCTCGCTCAAAAACAAAATGATTCTGCGATACAATTCATTCAAATACGGCCTCTGCTTTTTCTCAGACCACACCGCACCGCTTATACTTTGCGAGTGCCTTCGCCAACGCGCGTAAGTATGGTTGGTCGAGACGATTGGATGATTAACGCTTAATGTCAGCCAAGTGAGATCATCACTTCCCAAGGCCAGAGGCATGGGAAGGTAGCCGCCGATTTCTCGCAAGCTACTGGCGCGGACTGCCATTTCGCTGGTCGACTGTAATCGTCCGTGTCGATGGCGAAAGTATAGAAACTCATCCCACGTTTCAACTTCCGGCAACGGCCAGCCGTAATCCACCACGATTCCATTTTCATCCGTCAGTTCTAACCGCGCACGATAAATTGAAGCAGCCGGATGCCGCTCCACGAGTCGCTTCATTTCTTCCAAGTAGTTTGGCGCCAGCTCGTCATCGTCTCCAAGCAATATGATCAACTCTCCTTTGGCCAATTGAAGAGCATAATTCCACGTTCGGCTTGGATCTTCTCCTCCCAAGTTATGCGGAGTTCGATGATAATAAATACGATGGTCGTGGAAATCCGTTAACTCGGTCTTTAGTTCGTGAGGGGAATAATCGTCAACGACTAACAATTCATAGTCACCGCACGATTGTGCAAGCACGGACTGAATTGCTTGACGCAAATGCTGTGCTTTATAGGCGGGAATTATGATGGAAAAGAGCACGGCGAAAAACTCGGTTGTTTCATCGGCTCCACGTCTCGAGTTGGTTACGCCATTGCTGGAGAAATTGCTCGTTGATGTGTGCCTCGCTTGCACCAAATGGTCGCCGCCAGAGCGACGGCTTCGGCTCCGCGATGAAGCGACCGTTAAAACCGGTCCGGATTTTCGGGTCCGAAACACGGCCGCCGGTGCAGCTCGCGAGCAGCCGTGCCACGACGTCCGATGCAAGCGCCGGTGGCGACTCAATCGTCGCGCTGATCGTAATTTTCGCGAGACGCTGTAAAATCCATGCACACAGCAGAGCGCGTGAGTCCGTCGCGTGGATGTGACGGATTCCCGCGCGCGCGAGCTTCGGCGCGAGATAAAGCGCAACGCGCGCAGCTTCGAGATAATCAGCTGTGCTGCACTCGGGCGGAAGTTCGCGCCGCCAGCTCTCGATTTCACGCGCGCCCGAGCGATTCGCGTCCCATTCGGCTTCAATCACGATCGCATCCGGCAAGAATTCCAGCGTCTGCACGAGGCGCTCAGATCCCTTGGCGGGCGCGATTGACCCTGATCGCCAGACCTGAACTGGCGCACCGGCGAGGGCCATCAGCTCGCGATCAAGGCCCGGCAACTTGGGATTCGGCCATTCCCAGACGAGATGGAGGCAATGCTGCAAGTGCCGGCTCGGGCCTTGAAGCGGATCGCGTGGCACCGCGGCAGCTTCGACAAGCTCCAGGAGTTGCGCGGCGGTCTTATCGACATCGAATCTTTCTTCAACGTTGTGCCGGCCTGCCGCACCGAGTCGCGTTCGCAGTTGCGGATCGCGTAACAGCGACTCGAGCGCATTGGCAAGCCCCTCGACATCTCTTGGAGCGACGAGTAGCCCGCTCTCGCCGTCGCGGACGATTTCCGGAACGGCAGCGAGTCGCGTCGAGACTATCGGCCGCGCGCTGGCCATAGCTTCGAGAATAACTGTCGGTAAAATGTCGCTCGCACCTTCGCGATCGACGATACAGGCGAGAGCAAACACATCGCAGTCGGCCAGGCGGCGCACGACCTCTTCCTGCGGTAGTGCTCCCGGCAGCCGAACGATGCCGTCGAGGCCTGCGGCAGCGATCGCGTTTTGAAGCGCGCCCAGCAACGGTCCGTCGCCGATGATTTCGCATTCAAATTGGATGCCACGCTTCTTTAGTTCAGCACACGCGGCGATCAGTTCGCGAAAGCCTTTAAACTCGATCAACCGGCCGATGCTCAAGATGCGCGGCCGCAGTGCAGGCGACCTCGGTGGGCCAGGCTGGAACTTTCGCAGATCAATGCCGTTGTAGATGCGGTAAATTTTTCCCGCTGCGTCGGGGCACTTGTGGACGAGCAATTCGCGACTGTAGTCGCTCACCGTGACGACGAACGCAGCTTCGCGGCACATTTCGCGCAGCAGCTCGTCGCTGCCCACATCAAGCATAAAGTCCTGCGCGTGCGCCGTGAAGCTGAAACCGATTTTGCTGATTTCCTTGATGAAGAGCGCGGTGTGGGTCGCGTGACTGGCGAAATGCACGTGAAAATGCGCCACGCCACTGCGGACGAACTGTTCGGCGAAAAAAAGCCCGTTGCGCGCGCGTCTCTCAGCCTTGAAGGCCGGACCGTATCGCGCCTCATGCTCCGCGACGAGAGCGGCAGGCCAAATGCCATCGCGACGCGCGAGTTGCGCCATCGTTCGCCCAACTCTCGGCGGCGGCGCGTAGTGGACTTCCGCGCGCAAATTCGCCCTGTGTCCGTGGCGAAGGCTCACAAATGGTGGATTTATCGAGCCGATTTCCAGGTCCACGCCGCGCCGCTCCAACGCCAGCATCTCAGCGTCGCAAAATGTCTGCGAGATTACGGGATACCGGGAATAGAGATAGCCAAGGCGCATCGGCATCAATGATTACGCGCCGCGGATGGAATAGCAATGCACTCTGTCTCAGGAAAACCGCACGTCCTTGCCGGGATCCATCTCGAAGTCTAAAACTAAAGAATCCTCCGTGTTTGGCTTGATCACTTCCTCCACAAACTTCACGTAGATCGAGTCTTCGCGGAAAATTCCGTATTTGTCCATCGACTCAAAATCGATGGCGATGAAGAACGGCCATTCCAGTTCCGGGTCAATGCGCTTGCCGCATTTGATGCTGAGCACCTCCGGAATTTTCAAGAGTTGCATCCGCGCGTTCATCATCATCTCTTCCACACGGGCGGGCGTGACCTCGGGATTTAGTTTGTAGAGAACGATATGGTGAACCATCGGGGTAAAGCTAATAGGCGTTTCCAACGCGCCGTGCAAGTGCGAATCGGTTGCCCGAGCGAAAGGGGTTCAAGGAACGGCGGTCTCTCGTCCGCTGCCAATTTTGATTTTCGACTGATTAGGGGCTTCAGTCTGGCCAAAATCCGTGACAAAACATTTGCCGGGGCATTAATGTAAGTCAGCCCGAACGCTAATTTGACCCAATGGATGATGTCTCGCCGATGGCCCCGCTGATTTCAGTGGTCATTCCGCTTTACAATGAAGCCTCGCATGTGAGGGAGGTTCTATCGGATCTGACGAAAGCGTTGCAGCAGACCGAATCCCGTTTTGAACTGGTTCTCGTTGATGATGGCTCGGCCGACGACACGTGGGAGCGAATCAAAGGCGAGGCAAGAAAGCTTCCGAATTTGCGTGCCGTGCGCCTAAGCAGGAATTTTGGCAAAGAATTGGCGCTTTGCGCAGGGCTGGAACGCGCGCGCGGCGAGGCGATCGTAGTGATGGATGGTGACGGGCAACACCCGCCTTCGCTACTGCCAATCATGATTGAGAAGTGGAGGACTTCCGGAGCAGACATCGTGCAAGCGGTGAAGGTCAAGCGCGGGCGCGAATCTGCGACGAGCAAGGCTGGGGCCTTCCTGTTCTACCTGATCTTGAACAAGCTATCCGGTTTTGAATTAAAAGGTGCCTCGGACTTTAAGCTAATGAATCGTAAGGTAATCGATACATGGCTGGCGATGCGCGAACGCAATGTATTTTTTCGCGGTATGACTGCATGGATGGGTTTCAACGCAGTCCAAATTCCATTTGAAGTAGCGGCTCGTCGTACTGGCAGATCGCGCTGGTCATACTTACGGCGAGCCAAGCTTGCCCTGATCGGGATAACTACTTTCTCATCCTTCCCGCTGCACTTTGTGACTTTTGCCGGAGTGATCTTTTTTATCTTTGCGGTTGGATTGGGGATCCAAACGCTCTACCTGAAACTGGCTGGCCGAGCCTTCACTGGTTTTGCAACAGTGATTCTACTGGAGCTGATCATCGGCAGCCTGTTGATGATCAGCCTAGGCATCATCGGCGAATACCTGGCGCGGATTTACGAAGAAGTTAAAGGCCGACCTCGTTACATAATAACGGAATCAATCGATTTAGCTGACGGTGCCCCGCCCGCGAACCATGGCTGAGAAGAACGCAGGCTCGCGGGCGAACAATGCAGCGGGGTCTTTGAGAAACTGGCTCCCGCCAGCACTGGTCTTCGCCGTCGTGCTCTTAGTTATATTCTGGAGGCTTGGGAGCTATCCGCCCTACTTCAACGACGTGGTTGACCACGGGATTCACATGGAAGTGAACAAGGTCTTTGACCACGCGGACATATCTAACAGAGTGAATTGGTACTGGAAAGACATGCACTCGATCGGCGCTTATGAGTCGCCGCTCTATGGCATGGTCATAGAGCTTGGGCTACGGCTCTTCGGGCTTACCTTGTTCGGCGTTCGTTTCTTTCCTGCCTTGATCGAATTTGGGACTCTGATCCTTACATTTTTCGCTTTCAGGAAATACTTTCCACAGTACCTTCTGCTCAGTTTCATACTGCTGCTGGCGCTGTCGCCATGGCATTTGCTGGTCGCGCGGTCCGGCGGGATTCAGGGGTTCAGCGTCAGCCAGTATCTAATCGCGTTGTCCATGTTTGTCCTGCTTATTGACAGAAAACGCTCGGTGGGACTTGCAATATTGGCGGGAATAAGCACAGCCACTATCCCATATGGCTACGCAGGGATCCGATTGCTTCTGCCCTCATTAGTACTGTTGGCAATCGTCTGTTTCAGAAGAATTGAAAAATACAACCTTTTTGCCTATCTGGGCACGATCCTCGCAATCTGTGCTATTCAGATCGGCGATTTTCCTCGCTCTCTCCAAATGTACTTTTCTGCCAGAGGAGAAAACCTTATTTCGGTTGGGAGGAGGCTTCCAAATGGCGGCTATGACTTTGCTTTCATCGCGCACAAACTGAACGAGAATTTCCACTTGCTGTTCAAGATGATAATGGGACTAAACGAGAAAGCTTTCTGGAACGTCAACGTGGCAAGAACTATGACGCCTATCGCCGACGTGGTACTATATCCCAAGTTCCTTGTACCCTTGTTTATCGTCGGCCTGGTATATTCTCTGGCGCACGCCTATAAGCAGAAGCGGTTCATTCTTGCGATGCCAGTATTGTTGCTCCTCCCAGGTCTGGTGACCAATATGATGTCGGGAATGGGTATTCCCAACCTAACGAGGAGCATCATGCTGCTCGTACCGATATATTTCTTGATAACATATGGAGCTTACAGTCTATTCTGCTCAATCTATACCATAAGTAGTGAAAGGCTTAGGGCTGCTTTCTCGGGACTATTTGCCGTGTTCGTTGGCCTTGTATCTGCGTATCAGGTCAATAACTATTTCCATTACGAAAAGGATACAATACATGGAGGTAAGAACGACCTTGCCATGGTGATGTATAATGAGTTTCTGAAGCCTTACATGGCCGGCCATCCAAACAGTCGAATACTTTATCATGAATTTGGTCCATTTGACGAGTGGAGCTACGTTGTGGTCCGTTGGCTTGGTGGCAAGCGCGTCCAGACAATGAGAGACGAGGGAAAGCTGGTGTTTTTGACAAATGGCAACCGTGCCTCAATGGATAGACTGTTGAAGCAAGGATATTTCGACATCGTTGTATCGGCTTATCCTGACCAGCTGGAACACATACTCCCGGATACAATGGCTATGAAAGCCGAGATTTCCCCTCGCGGGTACAAGGTTTACTACGTTAAAAGATGATGGATTTGCAATCAGTTTGGCGTCCAAGTGATTAGTGCTGAATCTTGGTCTGGAGTCGCGCCGTAACGGGTTCGGCGCGGCGATTGTGAAGGCTACTTTGTTATTATACTCCGTTGTCGCCTGCGTATGGATGTGCCCGATAGAGAAAGCAGCCTTTGGACTCCAAGAGGGCTGTTATTAGGTCTGTCAGTCGTTAGTCTGGCGATTAGCGCGGCCCGCCGATATGGATCCCCCCGTGTTTGCAGGCGGTTTGCGCAAGGCGCCCGAGGTCGTTAGACTGTTTTTTCTATTGCGCTCAACCAGCTTTTTGAATCTCCCGAAAACAGCGTCGTAATATGCACCGCTATGCGAACGTGGTGCCGTGCTCGCGCGACACGATCGCGGCCATCCACCAGAAGAGCACGAGCAACGCGCCTGCTGCGAGCGTTGCCGCCGTGCCGCGCATGATCAGCCGGAGACGCGCGGCGGCTTCACGAGATAAACCGGGCGTTGTTTCACCTCGTCGTAGATGCGGCCGAGATATTCGCCGAGCACGCCGATCGCGATGAGTTGCACGCCGCCGAGAAACAGCACAAGCGCGGCGAGCGTGGTGAAGCCGGTCGGCGCCGTCTCGATCTTGATGAGGCGTTTCACGACGTAGTAGAGGCCAAGACAGAAGCCGACGAAGCCGACGAAAATTCCCGAGTAGGTCAGCAGCCGCAACGGCAGCCGCGAGAAGCTGAACACGCCGTCGAGCGCGTAGCGCACGAGGCGGCGGAACGTCTGCTGCGGCTTGCCTGCGGCGCGCTCGTCGCGGTCGTAAGGTACGTCAGCCGTCGGGAACCCGATCCA
>WNFU01013815.1_pt1 | contig 14638 bp, 8 predicted proteins | sample 5400121 | NCBI WGS metagenome assembly WNFU01 (sample SAMN13153360, study PRJNA577476) | soil metagenome | isolation source: 100 cm soil or saprolite under grassland replicate 1 | place: USA:California | collected 2016-06-15
TATTTGAGTTATTCGACCGGCACGCCCTGGCGGGCCTGGGCCATCCGGCCGACATCGAGAAAATCCGTCAGGCGGCCATCGATGCCGCGCATCTTGAGGCGTTCAATCGCGCGCCCGAAGACGTGAGCCTGCGACGGTTGGTCGGCTTCGGGTTGAGTCCCCAGCTCAAAACCAACTTCGAACAGATATTCAGCGCGCCGTTCCTGGTAGAGCTCTTGTTGGCCGAGATCGGTAGCGACCCCGAACACGATCTGATCGCCCGATTGCATTTCGATGGCGCTTTTCAGCTATACAGTCGCGGCGCGGTCGCCGCGGCAAACCAGCCGGAACCGGAGTCTGCGGCCCAACAATGGCTGAACGACGTTTTGTCCGGCCGTAACGATCGATCCGAGGTGGTGGAATTGCTCCTGCAAGCGTGGTGGTGTCTGATGGAGAAAAAGGCGTTCACATCCGAACTGCCGTCGGAAGCAGAACGGCGTGACGGATGGCGAAAGGGCCTGAACGGACGAACGGTTGAGATCGGCTGGCTGGCACGGGCGAGCGACCGGCGCGCGCGCTATGAGGAACTCAATTTGGCGCAATTGGGACTATGAATCGAATTGTTGGCCTGGAAACCGAGTACGGGTGTTTGACAAACGACCCGTCCGGTCCGCCCAGCGCCGTGGGCCGGGTGCGCAACTGGATTTTTGAGAAGAACCGGTTCGGCCTGGCGGACATGCACCAGCGCGACTGGGACGAGCCGGCGGGCAACGGCGGCTTCCTCTTCAATGGCGGGCGGGCGTATGTCGATATGGGGCATTTGGAGTATTGCACCCCCGAATGTTTATCGCTCATCGATTTGCTGAGGTATGACCGCGCCGGGGACGCGATTCTGCTCCAGGCACTCAAGGAGATGCATCTGGCCGACCAGGTCAGCTTTATTCGGAACAACGTGGATCATTACTCCGGCGCCACATTCGGTTGCCACGAGAACTACCTGGTGCGCCGTTCGGCGCCCCTGAGCGAGACCAACGTACTGGCGTTGCTGGGCTTTCTAACCTTGCGCCTGCTGTACGCCGGCGCCGGACGGGTGGGATCGACGCCCGGCGCAGAACTGCGCGGCGATTTGTTGCGGCATGGTGCCGACAGCCAGTTCCAGATCAGTCAGCGGGCCGACTACATCAACAACGATTTGTTCGAGTGGGTTCAGTTCAATCGTGCCATCATCAATACGCGTGACGAACCTCTCGCCGATGCCCGGAAGTATCGGCGGCTTCATCTGTTGCATGGGGACACCAACGTTCTGCCGACGACCTTGTTGTTGAAAGTGGGCACGACGGCCCTGGTGCTGGATTTGCTGGAGTTGGACCATTTGCCGAGAATTGTCCTGGCCGATGCGGTCATCACGTTCCGTAACCTGTCGCATCAACCCGATGGTCCATGGCTGGTCCCGTTGGCAGATGGGCGGTGCGCGAACGCAGTGGAGTTGCTCTCGGATTACTGTGAAGCCGCGCGCCGGGAGTTCCGCGGGCGCGACACGGAAACCGACATCGTCCTGCGCGTGTGGGAGGAAGTCCTTTCCGCGCTTGGCACGCAGCCGGAGCTGTTGGTGGGCAAAGTCGATTGGATCACCAAGCGCTGGTTGTTCCGCCAGTTTATGGACAGGGAGAACATCGCCTGGAGCGACCCCTGGCTGAAGGCGCAGGATTTGGAGTTCCACCATGTTGATCCGGTTCGCAACCTGGGCATGGCGCTGGCTCATACACCGCTGGCGTGGGATATCCCCGCATCCGATATTGGCGATGCGATGCGCTCGGCGCCGCACAACACCCGTGCTCAGGCCCGTTCTCGCATCATGCGAATGCTGAAGAACCAACACATCCGCTATTTCGTGGACTGGGAAGTGATCGATGCCGAAGGCGTCAATTCGCTCAATCTGTTGAACCCCTTCGATGCGTCGCCGGAAGACGCCGAGAGCTGGGCCCGGCAGTTGAACCTGGTTTGATCGGAGTCACTCTCGTTTCCAGATCGTGATTCCGACCAGCGCGGCGAGGTAAAGCGCATAGAACAGCAGCAGTCCCGCTCCCTGCCGCCGGGTGACGCGGTTCTCGGTGAGAATCACGTAGAGAAGCAGCACCAGGCTTACTAGAAGCGCCGGGAAGTTGAACAGTTGCGTTGCTCGGTCCAATCGCACTTCATTCATGGCAGCGGCGGTGCCGACAACTAGGGAGAGGTTGGCGATGTTTGCACCCAGAATGTTGCCTACCGCCAGGTCAGAAACGTCTTTGCGCGACGACGTGATCGCCGTTACGAATTCCGGCAACGACGTGCCTATTGCCACGACGGTCAGCCCGATCACAATCGATGGAATGCCCAGCGCGCCCGCGATGTTCACCGCCGAATTCACCAGCAGCCGACTGCCGAACACCACCACCGCCGCGCCGGCCAGGAATTGAACCGTTGCGCCCGGCTTGGTCCGCAGCCAGACGAAACGGCCCGTGATCTCCTCCTCGATTTGCGTTGCCTCGGCCAGGTCGGCCGGCTTTCGGTCGCGCGCGTGCCTGACGAAGTCGAAGGCGAAATAACACAGGCCGGCGACGAGCAGGAGTACCCCCTGGGACCGCGACAATACCAGGTCGATGGTCAGGACGAATAACGCAACGGCGAAGAGGAAGAGCGCGACCAGCGGCCTGCGCATCGCGGCCGGATGTACGTCAACGTGTTTGAACGCCGCGGTGGTGCCGAGAATCAATCCGATGTTGCACACGCACGATCCGATGGCGTTCCCCACTGCCAAGCCCGACTCGCCCTTCGCCCCGGCCATGATCGACACGGCCAGTTCCGGCGAAGTCGTCGCCAGGCTGACGAGCGTCGAGCCAATGACCACCCGCGGCATCCGCAAAAACTCCGCGATACGCAGCGCAGCGCCCACAAACCAGTCGCCGCCCTTGACGATGAGGGCCAGACCAACGACCAGCAGAAGTATGTTCGCGATCATCGGCGAAGGTCAATTGGTTGAAGAACTCCCCAAAGGCCTGCGCGTCCCCAAGCACGTCATAGTGCCAGTTGAAACTGAAGGAAGCGATTTCGGCAAGCAGATAGCAGGAATCGCCCACGGAGGATTGCTGCTGCGCAAAATCCAACGCCTGCGCTCCATCCGCCTCGTCCAAGGCCAAAAGGAGTCGAGGACTTTCGCGCGAACCTCTCGAAACCGTCGCGAGTCGCGCGGATTTGACGACCCCGGCCTTTACGTCCGCGGCACGTTGGCATGTCGAATGCCCTGCCACGGAAATCTCAGTCCGCGTCATTCCAGGCCTCGTCCCATTCGGTATCGCTGAGCACGCAGCTTTCCGCGGTGCGATGTTCGAGCCGCGCCAGTCATTGCTGCGCCACGCCAGTCCAGCCGAATAGCCTATTGCCAACCGTCCGTTTGCGGACTAAGAAAAGCGTGTCCACGACCTGTCGGCAGCGTGAGGAGTGATGCCGGACGCGTGACCAAAAAACACTTGAGAATCGGAACTTGGAATTCGGCGATTCTCTGAACTCGGCAGCAGCAGGAAAGTATGAGAACAAAGAAACAACTTCGTTATGGGGCTGGGTTGCTTGTCGGCCTGAGGCTGGGCGTGGGAACGATTCTTGGCGCCCCAGAATATGACCAAAACATTGAAAAGGCATTCCCGGCGAACTCCGGAGGAAGACTGATCGTACAAGCGGATCAGGGTTCCATCGAAATCAATTCTGACGTCGCCGACACCGTTCGTGTGCGCGTGCTTCGCCATGTCAAAGGCGGGAGTCAGGCGCAGGCAGATGAATTGTTTACCCATCATGACGTAACGTTCACGCAGGACCGAAACTCGGTGTCCGTCATCGGGAGAAGCAAGAAAGATCGATTCCGGTTCGGTGGCTTTCGCCAGCCAAACTTGCAGGTGCGCTACGCAGTCAGCATACCCAGAAGATTTGACGTCGATCTGAAAACCGCCGGCGGCGACATTCGGCTGAGTGAACTCGAGGGCGCTGCCGTCGCGCGGACTTCCAGCGGAACGATCGACCTGGGTAGGATTTCAGGCCGGATTGAGTCCATCAATTCGGGTGGCGACATCCTCGTCACGCACGCGGGCGGCGACCTGGTCGCCCACACCTCCGGCGGTTCGATCAAAGTGCAAACGGCCCGCGGGAAAGTCGAGGCCTCCAACTCCGGGGGAGACATCCGTGTGGACGAGGCAGACAAAGACGTGGTCGCCAGCACTTCAAGCGGCTCAATCGCTCTCCAGACGGTGCGAGGCCGCGCGGAGGCCAGGAATTCGGGCGGCGATATTAGAATCGAGACAGCAGGCGGCGACGTCACAGCCCAAACCTCCAGTGGTTCGATCGATCTCGGGCAGTGCAAGGGGGAACGTGTGAACGCCAAAAATTCCGGTGGCGCCATTCGCTTCGGAGAAATTGCGGGCGACGTGGTGGCGCAAACGTCCAGCGGCCCGATCCAGATTGCGAAGGTCAAAGGCATCGCGCAGGTCAGGAACTCAGGCGGCCAGATTAGGATTGGCGAGGCCGGGAGCAGCGTTGTGGCCGAGACGTCCAGTGGTTCAATCGAGATCACGACTGTAACGGGAAATCTGGAGGCGAAAAACTCGGGCGGCGACGTGCGCATAGACGAGGCCGCTGGGGAGACGGTGGCCCGCACTTCCAGCGGTTCTATTGTGATTAGGCTGGCAAGAGGCAAAGTGGACGCGAAGAACTCCGGCGGAAAGATCGAGGTGAATGAAGCTCGCGACGTGGTGTTAGCGCACACGTCCAGTGGTCCGATCATTGTGGGTCTGGGAGCCCAGCCAAAGGCTGATTCTCACCTGCAAGTTTCGGGAGGCGACATCAAGGTGACGCTGCCTCGTTCCATCGCACTCGACCTGGACGCCGAGAGCAGCGGCGGAAAAGTCATCACCGCAGTCCCGGTCACCATGACCGTGTCAGGCGAACATAAGCCAGGCGGGTTGCGGGGTAAAATAAACGGGGGCGGTCCGATGTTAAGCCTGCGCGCGAGTTCGGGTGACATACGCTTGAATGAATCGGCCGCGCTGCCGAACCACGGCCGATAGAAGGCGAGCAGGGAGCTCCTGGCGGGTGTCGTTGGGCCACCGTGGTCCCAATGGCGGACGGCGGACGGTTTTGGAAGGTGAAAAACCTCTTGCCCCTGACGTTACGTCATAGGTGAACTTGCGGTGGAATCAGAACATCGCATGGAAAAGCCGAGAGGAACTCGCTATCAGCCGCACGCGTTTGCGAAGAAGGCGGGCGTAACCGTTCGCACGCTTCATCATTATGACCGCATTGGTCTCTTGAAGCCGAGCGATCATACCGGGTTGGGCTTTCGCCTCTATCGGGACGGCGACTTCGTCCGTCTTCAGCAAATCGTTACGCTCAAGTTCATCGGGTTCTCACTCAAAGAAATCAAACGCCTCCTCGAACGGAAAGGTTCCGGATTGGTGGCGGCGCTTGGCGCACAGCGAATAGCGCTTGAGGAAAAGCGCCGGCACCTGGATTCAGCAATCCAAGCCATCGCCAAGGCCGAAAGCCTCGCTGCGTCCAGAGCCAAGCCCGAGTGGGATGCGTTTCAAAAAATAACAGAGGAGATACAAATGCAAACCAACACGGACGTGATGAAGAAGTATTACAACGATGAAGCCCGGAAACTCATTGCCGAACGCCAGCGCCTGTGGTCGCCTGAACTTCAAAAAGAGGTCGAGGAAAAGTGGACTGCTCTTCTGCAGGACATCGAAGCCGCGACCGCCAGCGGGATGGACCCGGCCAGCGCGCCCGCGCAGGCGTTGGCCGGACGCCAGGCCGAGCTCATTGAGGGCTTTACCGGCGGTCATGCCGCCATCGCGGAAGGACTGGGAAAACTTTGGGCGGATCAATCGAATTGGCCTGAGGCAATGAAGAAACAAATCTTTGAGCCGTTCGCCGAGCGGGGCGTGGCCGCCGCGCGCAGACCTGCTCCCAGCTTGCTCAGCCCCAAAGCCGACGCCTTCATCAAGAAAGCGATGGAAGCGCGCCGGCAAGCGAAATAACGAATCCGACAAGCGACAGACCAAGCCGAAGCAAGCGGGCCCAAATTCATCTCCCGCTTTTCTCAGGAATTGCTAGCCTTCGGCCCATGGGCGATCCGACTCCCGTTCCAAAAGCGGCTGGTGAGGTCGAGAATCAAACCGTCCGGCTTTCTGAGAGTGCGTTGACGGAAGGTCCGGGCACTATCATCGGCCGCTACAAGATCCTTCAACAAATCGGTGAAGGCGGCTGTGGAGTCGTTTACATGGCCGAACAGGAGGAACCCGTCCGCCGCCGGGTTGCACTGAAAGTCATCAAGCTTGGAATGGACACCAAGTCGGTGATCGCGCGCTTCGAGGCCGAGCGGCAGGCGCTGGCGCTGATGGACCACCCGAACATCGCGAAGGTCCTTGACGCGGGAGCGACCGAGGGCGGCCGGCCCTACATCGACTTCGGCATTGCGAAAGCCACGACCGATCAGCGCCTGACTGACAAGACGCTGTTCACGGCCTACGAGCAATTCATCGGCACTCCCGCTTATATGAGTCCAGAGCAGCCGGTAATGACGAGTCTCGACATTGACACGCGGAGCGACATTTACGCGCTCGGTGTCCTGCTGTACGAACTGCTTACCGGCAAAACGCCATTCGATCCCAAAGAATTGCTTCAGGCTGGCTTCGATGAAATGCGCCGCACCATTCGCGAAGTGGAACCGCCCAAACCGAGTACGCGGCTGACCCAGGAACTCACGGCCGCAATGGGCCAAACGGCGGGGCCAGAGGGAAAATGGGAAAGTAAGAAAGCGGGAGCCGCCGCCCCCGACGCTGAATCCCACTCGCCCACTCACCCATCTGCCCATTTTCGGGCTGCCACTCGCCGACAGCTTCAGGAACAACGAGAGCGCATCAACCTGCTGCGCGGCGACCTCGACTGGATCGTGATGAAGGCCCTGGAGAAAGATCGCACGCGCCGGTTCGAAACCGCCAACGCGCTCGCGCTGGACATCCAGCGGTACTTAAACAACGAACCCGTCGTCGCCCGTCCGCCGAGCAATTTCTATCGCTTTCGGAAACTGGTGCGGCGAAACAAGACGGCCGTTGTTGCGGTTGGCGCGGTCGCCGCGGCGCTGGTGATTGGATTCGGTCTGTCTCTGTATCTGTTCGTGCGAGAACGCGAGGCCCGGCAACGCGCGGTTGCGGCCGAGAAGGAACAAGCACGCTTGCGGCAGCAGGCGGAAGCCGGGCTTGCCGCGGAAGCGAAAATGCGCGAGCAGGCTGAAGTGGGAAAGAAGTACGCGGAAGCGGGACTTCTGTTGAGCCAGCGCCGCTTTGCAGAAGCGGAGAAGGTCGTCAACGAAGCGCCGCCCCATCCGGCGGCCGCTTCGATATTCAGCATCCTCGGCATGATTCACGGGACGCGTGAAGAGTGGAGCGCGGCAATCGCCATCATTGCGCACGCCCTGATGCGCGAAGCAAAGGCGCTGATCCGACCGGATTCCGCTGGCACGGAAGGTAACCCAAAGTGAACGATGGGGGCGACTGTACTCGTCCTGGTTCTGAGTGACTGGCCGCTACTTTGGAATTCGCGATGAGGTGCGTTCCTGGAGCCATTTGAGGTCGGGGTTGCCGGGCGAAGGAACCAAGAGCGGCAACAAGCCGCCCTTTTTGATCTTCGGTTTTGTTCGCTCGTCGATCCATCTCCTGATCTCGCCGTGGCCGTCGGCGAAGGAGAAGCCCCCCGCGCCATTGTGATAACTGGCTGGCCAGTTGTACCAAAGTTCCTGGACCATCTCGACGGCAAAGAATCCATCGTCAACGCTGTCCTCCCGTTCATCAATAAACACCCAGGCTTTGGACGCCGGTTGGACATCAATATCAGTGGCCTTCCTGAAAACGTAGAATCCGGGCGTGACGCCGTAGTCCGGGCCGGCCATATACCCGCTCATCGAAACACTCCGCACTCGCGGATACCACTTGCCCCCCCGGAGTGTCATGCTTTTGTCGGCTGGGCAGCGATAGATGCCGAGGGCTTTTGTGTATGGCCACAGCATGGCCGTTGTAATCTTAATGGTGTTGGTGTCATCCGGAACGTAGCCGCCAATGCCGAGGTTTCCCGCGACCCAGCTATTTTCAGGCGTGCCCGCGATCCCCAGATTGGGAACAAGCTTTCCGCCATTGTCATCCGCATACATGTACCAGGCCAAATGCAGTTGCTTCAGGTTATTAAGGCAGCCGATACCTTGCGCCTTGATCTTCGCCTTGTTGAGCGCCGGTAAGAGTAATCCGGCGAGGATTGCGATGATTGCAATGACGACCAGTAGTTCGATCAAGGTAAAGGCAGTGCGATAGGCGCACCGCGCGAAGCAAGGAAACCTTGTTTTCATGCTTCACACCGAGAACGGAGTACGCGGATCATTCTACAATTGGGAATTACTGCTTCAGCCGATAGAATCTGGTCCCCCCGGAAGCGGGTGTAATCTGGAAAGGGCTGCTGGCGTTGGTCTCGTCCTCCCATCCGCCGCTTATTCGGTCCGACGATTGCAGAGTGGCAGCGCCACTCCAGGTAATAACCAATTGATTGCCCGAACGCGCGATGGCGACGCTGAACGCACCTCCGCGCGGGCTTTCATTCGGGCCTGCGCCCGCGGGCTGGTAGGTCGAATTGGACGTAATCAAAAGCTTGTCGATAATGAATCCATCTTCACGCATCCAGACATTGATTACATGTTCGCCCGCAGTGGCCACCTCGAAGGTCGCGGCGGTGCTGTCGGCAGTGGCGGCCGTCCACACGTAACCGGCGTTCTCAGGGAACGGAGTGATGCGATCGCTGGTGTCGGGCAATTGTCCATCGACGCCGACATTTACTGAGTCATTCGCACTGGCGCCCGGCGCACTGTCGCCCAGTCCACGCACCCAGACGTAGTGCGTGCCGGTCTTGGTGAAGTTGACCTTGAAGTCCAACCGGGGGCTGGCGCTGATATCAATGTTCACATTCCGTCCCGCATTCGGAGTCGCGATCATGGTTCCCTCTCCCGAGAACCCTGGAATCGCAGCGGTGAGAATCCAACGCGTTCCCCCGGCGGCGAGCTTGCTATCATAGTGTTCGGCTTCCAGGACGAGCAATCCATCCGGTCCCGCATCTTGCTGATGCGCGGGCTGGACACCGGGCGGCACCTCGATTGCGATTTGAGAGTTCGCCGCGATAAGGTTATTTGCCACATCGCGCAACCCGTTCACGGTCAGGGTGGGGTTGGCGCCGGCGGAAATGGCAGAGGTGGTAAGAACTACCATCGTGGGATCGGCGGCGAGGGCGGCGCTGAGTACATTAATGGCATTGTTTATTTGATAATTGCCAATGCTATTCGCCGTTGCCGAGTCCATGGCTTCGGAAAAGATGACAGTCACCTTGGTCGGATCTGCGGGATCTCGTTCGGCATAGCTCAGGGTGGGCGGAGTTGTATCTGGCGGTGGGACGAAATTGCCATAGCTGCGATAGCTGGCGGCCATTCTGCCGTCCACGGTATTATTGGCCGAAACGGTGGCCATCCCGACCAGCGCCGTTTGAGGAAGTGGCAGGGCGATGCTGATTGATTTAATCCAATCCACTCCGTTGGTGCCATAGTAGGAGAGGATCTGATCTCCTTTTCGGCTCAAGCGCAGCCAGACATTGGGGAACGCCACGGGGACCCCTTCCGCCACAGGCTGGGCCGTGGCTCCATCGGTCTCGGTCCTGAGTGTCACGCCCCAAAGCTGTCGGCTCACCGGATAAGCGATGAGATCCAGGTTTCTGCTGCCGGGCTCCAGAGTCTCTCGTACCATCAAGCTTACTCGCGCGACTCCTGACACAGCGCCAGCGAGGGCTTGCTCGCCGGTGACCTGAACCTTCACGTCGAAGTCTCCCGCCTTTTCCTCATACAGAAAATTGAAGGTGTCGGCATTACCCCAGATGTCTGCCCCGCCGGCGACGACGTCGAATTCACCCGCCCCCAATGGCACGACGGTGCTGGGCTCGGCCACCGGGCCCACATCCGCCACTTTCAGGCCCAGGATCGTCACCTGAACAGACGTGTTCGGAGCGATGACATTCCCCGATAAGTCTTTTACGCCGTTGATCGTCAACGTGGTGGAACCGGCGACGTTGGCGGACAAAGTCAGCGCGACGCTCTTCTGATCCGCGCTCAGTGCGGCCGCGGTGACCGGAAGGCCGCCATTGACACCATAATTGCCAGGAGCTGCAGCCGAGGCGGGATCCAGCACCTCGCTAAATGAAACACCCACGGAAGGGCTGTCTGAGAGACCGAACGCCGATACAATCTGTGGAGGCGTTGAATCCTGAGTTACAGTCAGGCGCGCTTGATCGCTGAGCATATCAGGAATTCCCGGGATAGAAAGCACAACTCGGAAGTTAGCTCCGTCATCTTCCGGAGCCAATGGCGGAGTGGTATAGGAAGCGGCACTAGCCCCTGAAATAGTTGCTCCGTTCTTTTGCCACTGATAACCCAACTCGCTCTGGGGCGCGCCGGTCACCTGAGCGTTCACGCTAAACGTGGCGGTCCGGCCCGCCCCCGCCGTAGTATTGACCGGTTGCTGCGTAATAGCAATGGTGGCTCCGGGAAAGGCCACCTCAGAAAAATTTTTATAACTAACCTCGACCTCCCCACCCTCCGCATTATTGTTCGAGGTGGTCGCCGGTCCAACCAGCACCTTTTGTGGAAATGCGAGATTGACGCTGTAAGAGTCAATCCAGGTGGTGCCATTTGTGCCATAGTAAGCGGTGATGGCATCGCCATTGCGACGCAAGCGCACCCAGGCATTAGGCAGGTTTACCGGTACCCCGCGAGCGAGCGGTTGAATTGTATCTTCGAATGTGTTGGTTCGCAGCGTCACTCCCCAAAGCTGGCGATTCACCGGATAGACAATGACATCGACGTTCCGGCTCCCGGTCTCCAGTGTTTCTCTCAACATCAAGCTCGCCCGCGAATTATTTGACTTGTGGACAAAATTCGCGACCTGCACTTTCACGTCGAAGTTCCCATCTTTCTCCAGGTATATGAAATCGAAGCTATCGTCAGTTCCCCAGATGTCCCGACCGCCGGCGATTACTTCAAACTCTCCCGACCCAAATGGCACCACGGTGCTCGGCTCGAAAACATCTCCGATGTCGGCGACTTTGGTTGCCAGAATGGTCACCGCCACGGTCGTGTTGTCCGCAATCGAGTTGCCGGAGAGATCTTTGACGCCTCGAAGCGTTAATGAAACCTGCGGAGGGCTCGTTAGATTAGCGGATAATGTGAGGGCGACCGATTTCAAATCGGGCCGAAGAGTGGCAGCCGTCACGGTAAATCCGCCGGTGAGCTGGTAGTTGGCCATATTCACGGCACTCGCTTGATCCAGAGTTTCGTTGAAGATCACTCCTATAAAAGCACCGTTGGTCGTCCCATAAGCGGAAACGACCTGCGGCGGATCGGAATCCTGGGTCACCGTGAGCACGGCCTCCGAACTTGTCGCTGACGCTCCGGGCAGCGACAAGATAACCCGGAACCGGGCATCATTGTCTGCGAGTGCCAATGGGGGCGTGGTGTACGAAGGGCCGTTCGCGCCGGGAATGTCCACCTGACTTTTTTGCCAGCGATAGGTTAATTCACCCTGCGGCGCCTGGACGGCTTCGGCCGCGACCGTAAAGGTGGCAGTTGCTCCCGCCAGCACGGAAATATTTGTGGGCTGTTGACTGATGGTAATGGAAGCGTTTGTGTACACCATATCACCATAATTGCGGTAGAGCACGGGCACCCGGCCGGTCGTGGCGCCTTCGGTTGCTATGGTGGCCATGCCGACGAGCACTTTTTGTGGAAAATCCACTGCCAGCTTGAAAGAGTCCATCCAATCAAAGCCGTTACTGCCTAAATAGACCGTCACCTCGGTTCCAACCCGTTTCATCCGCACCCAGACATTTGGCAAAGTCACCGGTGCGCCCCTGGCCATCGGCTGCGCTGTGGCGCCGCCGTTCTCCGCACGAACCGTCACACCCCAAAGCTGCCGTTCTGGCCGATAAAGTACCAGGTCCACGTTCTTGCTCGACGGATCCACACTCTCCCTCATCATCAAACCGGCTCGTGCCTGATTATCCGGGGATGTGTAGTTGGGTATCTGCGTTTTGACATCGAAATCACCCGTCCGCTCCTCGTAAACAAAATTGAAACTGTCGGCGTTTGCCCAGATCGCACGGCCTCCCGCCAGCACGTCAAATTCCCCGTTTGGGAAGGCGACTACTGTGCCGGCGTCAACCACATCACCGATATCGACTGCTTTCGAGACCCCGAGGGAAACCGGGATCGACGTGTTGGCAGCGATGGTATTGCCCGCTGAATCCTTCACGCCATCGATTGTCAGCGTTGCGCCTCCTGCCGGAAGATTTCCAGACAGAGTCAGCGAGACGGAATTCTGGTCCGGGCGCAGAACCGCACTGGTCACGCTGAGCGCGGCGGAAAGCGTGTAATTTCCAGCGCTGCCAGCCGTGGGACCGTCCAGAGGCGAATTGAAGGTCACTCCGATGGTGTTACCATCCGCCCAGCCATTGGCCGAAATTACTTGCAGCGCGGCTTCGGCATTCGGCAAAGCAAGGCCAAGAAACAGCATAAGCGAGAATGCGTATTTAGATCTCATGGCGATATTTGTCTTGAGCATTCGTTCTGGTTTCAACTAGCGTTCGGAGTCCAGTGCTCCAGCAGGCTGTCCCTCCAAACACCAGGCTCGCCTGCTGTACGTCGAAAGTCATGGCCTTATGCCAGCTGCTCCCATCGAAGAGAGAAATTATGAATCATGGGTTCTGAGTTAACCCAGCAAAACCTCTGCCAACTTTGCGTCTCTGCCCGTGTCGTTCTCAGAGGCCTAAACCAGAAGCAATTGTGCCTGATAGAGTTCTGCGGCTCCGCTCGGAATTTGCTGCGGCTTGTGCGCGAGATGTGTAATCATTACGCAAATTGTTGTCGCTCTGCTCAACACTTGTCGTCGTGAGGGAGCAGGTGTGTAGCGGCGGCCATCCTGGCCGCCGTAAAGGGCGGCATCTAATACCGCCCGGCCGCAGGCGCCACATCGCAAGTGCCTTCCCCGACCACATGCCATTCCCGCCGGGCGCGATGCCCGTCTCTACGGCAGGCAAGATGCGCAAGATGCCTGCCGCTATGGTGAACACGTACGAAGCCGGGTGCGAACGAGAGCGGCTCACCCTTGCCATGAACGGAGATGCACGATTGAGCTTTGGACGTCGAGCTCTGAACTTGCTTCTGGAACTGGGAGTCGGACATACCAGTTTGGGCTTGCGTGTGAGCCGATTCCGGGCTTTTTGAAATTCGATCTATGCTCACAGACGAGGAACGGCGCCGCGATTTTCCAGTTCTGGACGGCATGATCTATTTGAATACCGCGGCCGAAGGCATCCCGCCGCTTTGTGTTGGGGAAGCTTTGCAAAGCTACTGGCGCGACAAGCAACGCGGCATGAAAGGACGTGAGGCACACTTTGCGCGGCTCGAAGAATGTCGGAAGACCGCTGCTCGCGCCCTTCGCCTCAGCGCATCGGAGGTCTCCTTTTGTTCCTGCAGCGCGGAGGCTTACAACCTCCTGGCCAGCGCTTTGGATTTGCGGGAATCCGACGAAGTGGTGATCAGTAATCTGGACTTTCCATCTGGCGCGACGCCGTGGCTTTGCGCTCGAACGGGGCTCAAGGTGAATTTATGGAAGGCGCGGGAGGGTGCTTTGATTCTGGAGGATTTGATTGCATTGCTGAACCAGAAAACGCAACTCGTGCAGGTTTCACTGGTCAGCTTCTATAACGGCTTCCGTCTAGCGTGGCGGCCCTTTATCAAAAGCGTGCGGAAATATGCGCCGAACGCTCTAGTTTCTGTGGATGTGACCCAGGCTTTGGGACGAGTCGTATTGGACTGCTCGGACGCCGATTGCATCGTCTCCAGCACCCACAAATGGATTCTCGGCACTCATGGCGGCTGTATCGTAGGAATTCCGGAGCGATCGGCGCAGCGACTCACCGCCCGGGCCGGAGGCTGGTTCCACATCGAAAATGCCTTCGAACCGGACCGCTTTGAGCGTGTCATTCGGAAAGCGGGAGCCGCCAGCTTCTCGGTGGGCATGCCGAATTTCGCGGCCATTTATGCGCTGACCAGCTCGTTGCGGTATCTCGAGGCTCTCTCCATCGAGAAGATTGACGCTTACACCCAGCCGTTGGTGGACCTGATTCACGACGGCTTGGTCGCTCTTGGAATAAAGCCAATGGCTCCGCACGACCCCGCCAACCGTTCTGGAATCGTTTCCTTCCAGCATCCGCAGAGTGGCGCGATTCACGGCGTTTTGGAGGACGCGAACATTCACGTGATGCACCACACAGGCCGAATCCGGATCGCCGTGCATGGCTACAACCGACCTGGCGAAATCAAGGTTTTTCTTGAGACGCTGGGGAAGGCCCGTCAGCGGCTTGCCGGTCCTGCGAGCCGTTGAACCATTGAGCAGGCGAATGTGTATTTCCTTTACGATGCTGTCCGGTACGGGCAGCCAACCATACCGACACGGAGTCAAAGAATTTGGGGAAGTCACTCCTAATGAAATTGGTG